>Ga0316203_1000015_pt1:0-377500 | contig 382751 bp, 369 predicted proteins | sample 6monrhotite_MG_FD_204940 | JGI IMG/M metagenome (GOLD analysis project Ga0316203, IMG submission 204940) | Microbial mat bacterial communities from mineral coupon in-situ incubated in ocean water Damariscotta River, Maine, United States -... | ecosystem: Environmental > Aquatic >... | reverse complement strand
TGCGTGATCAAGCTTCACAAGTTCGCTGCACAGCGTACCAACCGGGCAGCCGTAACGTTTAATGTCGGCCTGGTTGGCGATCAGAATATGGATAAAGCTGCGGATGCAATCCTCAGGCTTAATGCCTTCCACTTCCCACTGCTGCAATATCTTCCGGGTATTGGCCAGACGCACATCAATCACCGCATCCAGGATTTTATCCTTGGATTTGAAATAATAGTAAAAATTGCCCCGCGAAATATGCACCGCGTCCGCAATGTCCGAGAACGAGGTATGCCCGTAACCTTGTCGATAGAACAACTGATCGGCAGCCTCAACAATGTGATCACGCGTTGTCTTCTTGTTCATATTAATCGCCATCAATCTGGAGCAGCCGGGGCACGACTCCCGTCCAACATCACATAAAATTAGGACAAGCGTCCAAATCTGTCAATATCCATGCAGCGTACAGATATGATGCGTCGTGGCAGGCCATGGGAGACAACACCCCATAAAACTATTATTGCAAAGCTGAGTGCTTTCAATTCAAATGCTGCAAACATCAATAACTCCCCTTCAGACGCTTGAAAGCTAAAAAAAATCATGACAACACCCGTCATCATCGCCGTCGCCATCACCGGTGCGGTCCCCAGGAAGGCCGATAATCCCGCCGTACCGATCACTGTGGGGGAGCAAATAGAATCGACTCAAGCCGCGTTTGAGGCTGGCGCGACGCTGGTTCATGCCCATGTCCGTGAAGACAACGAGGAGTCCTCGTCAGACCCGGACAAATTCGCCGCCCTCATGGAGGGGATCAACAAACACTGCCCCGGCATGATTTTTCAAATTTCCACCGGTGGCCGCGGACGCAGCCAGGATGAACGCGGCAAGCCGTTGTTCCTGAAACCCGACATGGCCTCGCTGGCGACCGGTTCGGTCAACTTCGCCAAACAGATCTATGACAATCACCCGGAACTGGTCGAAGGCCTGGCAAAGGTTATGCTGGATAATGGCATCAAGCCCGAGGTTGAGGCCTTCGACATGGCCATGCTTTACAACACCAAAGCGCTGATCGACAAAGGCCTGATCAAGGCCCCGCCCCATGTGCAGTTCGTACTGGGCATCCCGAACGCCCTGCCCGCTCGCCGTGAGGTTCTCGAATTCGGCATTTCGGAATTGAACGCATTAATGCCCGGTGCCACATGGACCGCCGCCGGAATCGGCCGTCACCAGTTTGGCGTTGCCAAGTGGTGCCTGGAACTGGGCGGCCATGTCCGCACGGGACTTGAAGATAATTTGAAATACGACAAAACCCGCCTCGCCGACAGCAACGCCGAACTGGTGAACCAAATTGTCGAGGTTTGTCCGCACTATGATCGCCATCCGGCGCGTGCGCAGGAAGCCAGAGATATATTAGGGCTTTAATTGAGGGCCGGACGCCCTAGTTCATAAAACTCGCCTCACAAAACTGACGACGCGCTTTTAACTGTCGGCACAGATCATCGGCGCTGCTTTTATCGGGCAGTGGCCCGGCCTTGAGGCGAAAGAAGATGCCCTTGGCGCCAAGATTTATTTTACTGATATTCGATTGTAGCGCGGACAGTTCGTCCTTATGGGCGCGCCGCAATTGCGACCAGCCGCGTTCGGCATCCTTGCGAGACCGGTAAGACGCCAGATGCACGGCCGGTTGCGGCCCACTTAATTTCACCGGAGCTGCCATTTCCGCCGGGCTCGATGACATGACCGTCGGTGACGCATCCATCCTCGCAGCCGGGGCCATGGGGGCGGGGCTTATTGCCGCTTCGATCGCAGCGCGCTCGCGTACGTATTCATCCGATGAAATCAGGTTGTCCTCGCGTAACTGTTCAAGCCAGCGAACGCTATCGGCGGCTTGCAATAACCCTTGGGGCGGACGCCCCGGATTGGCGACCGAAACAGGGGCCGCGGGCATCATCGCGTCCAGAATCATCGAGCGTTCAGCAGAATGCTGGGCAACGGATATTGCCCGCATTTCAAGGCCACGGCCAATTGCCCGCAGGCGTCCGGAAATTTGTTCCGTGCTTGGCACCGGGCGGTCCAACCCGGCCGCCGGGGGTGGCGCCGACAACGGCAGCAACGCGCCGATATTAGCCTGACGACGGGTATTATATTCCTCTGGTGTAATAAGCCCCTGATTGCGCAACGCCACCAAGGTTTTAAAGCGCGATACGATATTGCTATCGGCCTCGGCGAAACGAGGCAGACCGGCATCGGCGAATGAAACGGTTGCAGAGGGCTCAGACGGCAAGGCGCGGGCCGTCATAGCCATCGGTGACGGCGCGCCGGAAATCGGTTGGTTCATGGGTTGAGCGGTTTCAGCCATGGCGGGTTCCATCATTGGCTGGGGTTCATCATCCCGGCCCATTGACGTCAACACACCGCCGCTTTCAATCAACGCCAGATTAACGCTGGCTATTTCCGAAATCGGCCGGGTTTTCAAACTCTTCCAGATGACGAACTGGTTACTGTCATCGGGCCTGATGGCCAGCAGGGCCTCGTACATTTGCCGGGCCCGTGTGGTCAGGCCGTTGTTCTGATAAAGCATACCCAGCCCCAGGAGGGCATGGATGTCCTGTGGGTTCTTTTTCAGGGCGCTACGGAACAGGGTTTCGGCCTTGATATAATTTCCCTTGGCCAGTTCCGCCATTCCCAATTCGGCGGAAGTGTTGCTACTCGTCGGCCCATTGGCCCAAAATGAATTCTGAAGCAGATCAGGGTTCATGACTCCGCCGCAGGCTGGAAGCCCGAGCGCCATGATAATACAAACCGTGATCCCCTTGATCCGCCCCGACACGTTCAACCTTTTCACGATACTCTTTTCCCTTCTCCCGTTGCATAAAGCAAGCCGGGCAATCGTCGTAATGCTAACCGAATTGGGCAGCATCACACAAACCAAACGCTAGTGGAAAAAGACTAACATTCAATTGATAACAATTTATTGACGAAAAACATCGCGAGAACGACAGATTTCTGCCGTTTTTTCTGCTCGATACCTTACTTCGCCGGTGCCAGGTCAAGCGCCATGTACTTAACCCCGTCGAGCGGATTTTCGTAATAAGGCTCAGTATCTGCGAATCCGAGCGAGCCATATAGTGCCAGCGCCGCCGTCAACTGCGGCAAAGTATCCAGAAACATGCGCCCATAACCGCGCTTTCGGGCCTCCTCTATTATCGCCAGCGCCAGCGCGCGCCCCAGCCCCTGACCAAGCCACTGCGGGCGAACATAAAGCCGCTTCATCTCGCAAATACCTTCATCCAAAGGCCACAGGCCGACACCTCCGATAATCGTCTCGCCCGCGCGGGCCAGCAAAAGACAGCCCTGCGGCTCGGCGTATTTACCGGGCAAAGCGGTCATCTCACTTTCAAACCCCTGAAAGCAGAGATCAACCCCCAGCCATTGCTGGTATTCCGTGAACAAGGCACGGATATGTTCCATATCCTCGTCCCCCTGCGCGCGTTCAATTTTGACCATAGCTACGCGTCGAACAGGATATTGACGCGGCGGTTATGCTTGCCCTTGTTCTCTATCTTGCCGATGCGGATACGGCCGATTTCCCCCGTCGCCCTGACATGAGTGCCACCGCACGGTTGCAGATCGACGCCTTCGATATTGATCAGGCGAACCCGGCCCTGGCCGCTTGGCGGTTTAACCGACATGGTGCGAATGAGGTCCATTTTCGTGGCCATTTCTTCATCACTGATCCACGACGAAGAAAGTGTATGATTTTCTTCAATACGACGATTAATTTCAGCGCCGATGGCCTCCTTGTCCAAATCCGTGATAGCAAGATCAAAATCGATGCGCCCCTTTCCATCGCCGATAGAACCGCCGGTGACACCGCCATCGATAACGCTGCACAGGATATGCAAGCAGGTGTGCATGCGCATGAAGCGGTAACGCCGGTCCCAGTCTATGGCCGCGTTGACCTTGTCGCCAACGCTGAGCTTAGCTGAGCCTTCGGCGGGAACATGCAGGTGTGCGCCGCTATCGCGGTCCTTGATGGTATCGACAATCTCGACACGCACGCCATCGCCTGCCGTCAACCAACCGATATCTCCGGATTGTCCGCCACTGGTGTAATAGAAGATCGTCCGGTCAAGTTCGATGCCGCCCGCGTGTATGGCGGTAACCGTGGCTTCACATTCTTTCAGATAAGCGTCATCGCGAAATAGTTCCTCGCTCATTGTGTCTTAATCTCCAAATTCCAGAGCCCTCTTCAACAAGGCTTTGTCGGGATTTCCGCCCGACAGGATTAAACCGACCTTCTTGCCCGCGAATTCGTCCCGGCGCTGCAATAATGCCGCCAGCGGCGCAGCCCCCGCCCCTTCGGCAATATTATGGGTATCGGTGAAATAATGCGCCATAGCAGCAAGGATTTCGTCCTCGCTGAGGGTGATGATGTCGGCTGCACCGTCAAGAATAGTCTGCAACGCCATTTCATTGGGTGAGCGACAGGCGACACCGTCGGCCAGTGTGTCGGCGCTGTCCGTATTGACCACGCTGCCTGCCTTGAAGGACAAAGAATAGGACAGAGCATTTTCAGAAACAACGCCGTAAATTTTAGTCTTAAACCCCAGGGCATTGCGCGCTTGTATCAAAGAGCAAATTCCCGAGCCCATGCCCAGGGCGACAAAAACCGCGTCCAGGTCGGGCACGACGCGAAAAAACTCCAGGCCGTAAGAGGCGACGCCGCCGACCAGCCAAGGATGAAACGAGGGTACCATATGCAGACCCTTGGTTGTCGCCAATGTCATCGCGTGTTCGGCGGCTTCCTGAAAATCTTCGCCGTGCTCGATCAATTCCACACCCAAGGCCCGCATGGCATTGTTCTTTTCTGGGTTGTTACCGAAAGGAACCAGGATCGTCGCATTCATACCGGTAACCCGGGCGGCGAAACCGATGCTCTGACCGTGGTTGCCGCGGGTCGCGGAAATGACGCCGGAAAGACACGGCTGTTCTTCTTGCAAGCGCAGCATGTAATTTAGGCCGCCGCGTACTTTAAAAGCACCGATGGGGGTGTGATTCTCGTGCTTGACCCAGGCCTCACAGCCTGTGCGTTGGGCTAATAGTGGCCAGGCGTATTGCGGCGTCGGCCCCATGTGCCGATAAACCCGCGCGGCAGCCTGCTCCAGTTCTTCCAAAGTCAGTGACAGCTTCATATTGTTATCGTTCCTTCAAGAAAATGAATCGTCCGACCGCCAAGCATTACCCTGCCCCCGGCGTCCTCGCAATAGAGGGTTCCGCCGCGCGCTGAAAGTTGCCGAGCCAACAGTGTTTTTTTGCCCAACCGTCCAGACCAATATGGCACCAACTGGCAATGGGCGGAACCTGTCACCGGATCTTCGTCGATGCCCGCGCCGGGGGCGAAAAAGCGCGATACGAAATCGCAATCATCGCCGGGCGCGGTGACGATCAATTCCCCTTTATGAACATTGGCGGCAATAAAACCAATATCCGGTTGCAACTTTTCGACCATTTCAGCGTTGCCCAGGACGACCATCTGATACTGGGTCGAGGTCAAGGTCTGTTCGATTTCAACGCCGATAGCTTCGGCCAACCCAATGATCGGCTCAATCGGCTGATTTTCGATGGCGGGAAAGCTCATAAGCAAACGCTCGCCGTCTCGTTTGACAATCAAATCACCGCTGCGGGTCGAAAAACACACTTCTTTGCAATCGATCTCCAAAGCGTTGAACACCACATGGGCCGAAGCCAATGTCGCATGGCCGCACAAATCCATCTCACACGTCGGGGTGAACCAGCGCAGATCGTAAGCGCCGTCGCCGCCGACCAGGAAAGCGGTTTCCGACAGATTGTTCTCAAGGGCGATGGATTGCATCACATCAGCGCCGAGCCAGTCATCGAGCGGGCAAATAGCCGCCGGGTTGCCACTGAAAGGACGTTCGGCAAAAGCGTCGACCTGATAAAGCGGGATTTTCGTATCCATCTAATTCCCCTTATTCACCGAACCAACTCTTCAAGCGCCACAAGAAGATGCTCGACGTCATGGTCGTTTATATGCAAATGCGGTGCGAACCTGAGAGCCTCACCCCGTTGGCTGATGTAGATTTTCCTGCTGGCAAGCTCGGCAACCAAATTACCCTTGAAATGACCCGGCAAAGTGGCGCCGAACATATGCGGGCAGCGCTGTGCTTCATCGGGTAATTGAAAGCCTAGACGCTCTAACTGGTCGGTAATCTTGCCGTTGATTTGAGCCAGAGAATCTGAAATTTCCCTGACGCCCCAGTCCTTAATTTGTTCAAGTGCCGCTATGGCCCCGGGAAGAATGGTCACAGTGCATTTCTCGCCGACATCAAACTTGCGCGCACCGGTCATGTAAATGTCGGAATAATTTACCAGGGCGGAAAAATTTTCGGCATTGTCCCGGGCCAGCCATACTTCCTCGAGAGGGCGGGCATTGCGCCAATTTTCGGACACATAAAGCAAACCAAACCCATAAGGGCTCAGCAACCACTTGTAACCGGCCGCAACCAGGAAATCGGGCTGCACCTCGTCGACGGAAAAAGGCATGGCGGCAAGAGTCTGCGTCGCATCGACAACCAAAGTGGCCCCGACGCCCCGTGCGGCTTTTCCAATCGACTTCACATCAATGCGTGCGCCGTTTGTCCAATGGCAAGAAGATACGGCAACGACTTTCACGTCATTGGAAATCCTAGACAGTATTGCCTGCGTCCAGTTTCCATTCTCGGGTGTCGGCACGGTGATTACCTCGGCGCCAGTTTCAAGGGCCGTACGCCGCCACGGCAGGACGTTGCTAGGAAATTCTTCGGCGATAATCAGTATTTTGTCGCCAGGGCGCAGATGCGGTTCGATAGCGCGCGCCGCCGTGCTTATACCGTAGCTGGCAGCCGATATGACCGCGAATCCGTCTTTGTCACCGCCAAAAATTTCGCAAGACAGTTGGCGCACACTCTCCGCATCGGCAAAGAAATCTTCCGGTGTGCGCTGCCATGGATGACTTTTGCTCTTTACGCCATCAAGCAGTCTGTTTTTCGATGCGTTCAATTGCGGTGAATTGTACGCACAATTAAAGAACGCAACGTCATCTGGCACGTCGAATAAATGCCTTTGAGAATTCAGATGTTCCATATCCTACCTATTTTCTATTGATTATTGTTTTCGGGTCATGGGTCGGTTTACCTTCGTTGTGAAATAGCGATACCGGCAACGATAATGACGGCTGAAAGCAACAACGGCAGGCTCAGGATTTCATTGAACAGATAAACAGCCAGGGTCAGGCTGATGATCGGCATGGAAAACTGAACCGGGGCCATGCGCACGATACCGCCCTTGGACAGGGCCCAGTACCAGGCCAGGAAAGCGAAGATCGATGAGCACGTCGCCTGATAGGCTACGGCAACGTAGCTGCTTGTTGGAACGGTTCCCCAATGGGTGTCGCCATAATAGATAACAAGCACAGGTAATAACACGATGGCCCCCAAAGAAAGCCCCCAGAAGGTCGCCGCCCGGGTGCCGATTTTCATCGAAAGCCGTGCCCCGGCGACATAGCCCAGGCCGGAACCGACAGAAGACAGCAGACACAAAATATCACCCCACAGGGTCACCCCGTCGCCGCCGTCGCCACGAAATCCAATCAGCATGGCGACACCGGCAAACGCCACCGCCACCCCTACCACCCACAACCGTCCGGGAATGCGGCGTTCGGCGATAGCGCCAAAAAGGCCTGTGAAAATGGGAATCGCGGCATTGATCAGGGCCGCGTGGGACGTCGATGTCTGCTTGATTCCAAAACTGAAGAACAACGGAAAGACAACAAAAACGCCGAGCACCATCAGCGCCAACAGTCCCCATTCACGGGAATTTGCCGGCAAGGGCATGCGCCGGACAAGGGCGAAGGGCAGCACGATAATACCGGCCAGGATGGTCCGCAAAACCCCGGCACTGACCGGATCAATGCCCATAACAACGAATTTTGTCGCAGCCGGCGTGCCGCCCCAGATCAAGATAGCGAAAGCAGCCGCAGCGTAGGCGGCGGGCAGGATGCTTTTATCCACCCCCTGTCCCACCACTTGAGGGGCGGCGCTGTCATCAGCAATGGCCATCGCCCTATACCCGCCAGAACGGTTTTTGCATTTCCCGTAAGACTTGAGCGCGGGTGAGCCCGCTATCGCGCAGCAGCCGCTCATCAAACTGTTGCAGGCGGGAACGCATCGTGCTGCGGCGTTGCCAGAGAGTCAAAATCTCAACAATGCGGGTTAAATCCGATACCAGCAGGCGAACACCCGCTGTAATCCATGATTTCCAACTCCTCAAATCACCGGAATCAACCACCGGCATGGGTGTCGTATCGATACAATCATGCCTTAACATTACGAGAACTCCTTAATTCTTATTTGGATGGAACTTCATTGTCCCCCTATTTTGGTTTTATATTGACACAATGTTCCCGGTCAATGTATTCATTGTATCCATGACAATGTGGACCCCCGATATTTCCCAGCGCAACGGCCCCAAGTACCTGGCCATCGCCGCCGCCATCGCCGAAGCCATCGGCGAAGGCACCTTGTCGGCCGGAGAAAAGTTACCGCCCCAGCGCAATCTCGCCTACGACATCGGGGTGACCCTTGGCACCGTGACCCGTGCTTACGACGAGATCAAACGTCGTGGCCTGGTTGATGGCGAGGTCGGGCGCGGCACCTTCGTACTGCCCCTACAAGGCAAAAGGTCAGAATCCTTTTTTCGAAACCGGCCACCAGACAACAACCTGATAGACTTCACCCACGCCACCCCCATGAGCGGACGCGCAGGGAAAGCACTGGCCAGAACGCTCGGCGAACTCGCTCTGGAACCTGACCTGGATTCCTTGATGGATTACCAAATCTTGGCGGGACGGCGAGAACATTTAGAGGCCGGAGAAGCTTGGCTCTGTCAGGGCGGAATCAAGGCCAATGCAGATCGAATCACCATGACAAGTGGCGCCCAACACGGAATCCTGATCACCCTGATGGCCCTGACACGACCGGGTGATACCGTCATGGCTGAAGAATTGTCCTATCCCGGTTTCATCCATGCGGTCCGACAACTGGGCCTGAAACTGGAACCCATCGCGATGGACGCCGAAGGCCTTATTCCCGATGCCCTTGAGGAAGCGTCCCGGCGCACCGGGTCGAAGGTTTTGTACTGCATTCCCAACATTCAGAATCCGACGGCCCGAAGCATGTCCGGACAACGGGTGCGCGATGTCGCCGATCGAGCCCGCGCCCTAGATATTCAAATTATGGAAGATGATGTTTGGGGTCGATTGAGTGCCCGTGTGGCCCCGCCGTTGATCGAATTCATCCCCGAACGCGTGTTTCACATCACCAGCCTGTCGAAAGCCATGGCCGGGGGGCTGCGTGTTGGTTACGTGCTGTCGCCAGCGGAATCCGTCGAATCATTGCGCACCGCTGTTCGTCTAAGTAACTGGATGACACCGCCCTTGATGGCGGAAATTGCCCGGCGCTGGATCGAAGATGGCACCGGTAACGAACTGACAAACTGGCAACGCCAAGCCACCAAGCACCGCCTGAACCATGCACTGAAAGCCTTCGAAGGGTTGACCACCGCCCACCACCCGGCCGGACATTTTATCTGGCTAGAACTTCCCCTGCCCTGGCGTGCCGCCGACTTCAAGGCAGCCGCTGAAGCTCGTGGCGTGTTGGTCCCGTCGGCAGAAAGTTTTATCGTCGGTCGTCAAGCCGCCCCCCACGCCATCCGTATCGGCACCCACAAAACCGATGACGACGTCGCCCGCAAAGGCATCGACATCCTCGCCGATATCCTGAAATCCCCGACCAGCATCTGCCAGTCGGTGGTTTAGGAATTATGGCTGTGATTAAGCGGCCCGTGGCCTTGGCCGTAGCCCGGCGCAGTGCGGATAGCTTCCCAGACGTAAGCGCGGGCGCGCTCGACGCTGTCACGGATACTTAAGTTCTGAGCCAACCCGGTAGCGATGGCCGAAGCCAGGGTGCAGCCGGTGCCGTGGGTATGACGGGTATCCAGACGCGGCGATATAAAAACCTCAACCAGTGCGCCGTGCTCGAACAACAGGTCCGTCACTGTATCCATGTTATCGCCACCGCTCATATGGCCCCCCTTCATGAGCACGGCGCGGGAGCCCATATCAGATAAGACCCTGGCCGCCTGCTCGGCGGCTTTGCGGTCGGTTATAGCAATCCCGCTCAAAGCTTCAGCTTCCGGCACATTTGGAGTCAGCACCTGGGCCAGAGGGATCAACCGCTGTTTCATTGCCGCCACAGCTTCGTTCTGCAACAAAGTGGCCCCGCCCTTGGCGACCATTACTGGATCGATAACGATGGGGATGTCCAGGGTTTCCAGAATATCGGCTACGCAGGTAATAACGGCAGATGAATGCAACATGCCGGTCTTGATGGCGTCTGCCCCCAAATCCGAAAGCACGACGCGCATCTGTTCGGTAATAAAATCTGTCGGAACCTCATGAATGGCCGTGACACCTTGAGTGTTCTGGGCGGTCAGCGCAGTGAGCGCCGTCATCGCGTAGCCACCAAGCGCACTGACGGTTTTAATATCGGCCTGAATACCCGCGCCGCCGCCGGAATCCGAACCGGCAACAATCAACACTCTGCCTTGCATAGCTACCCTGCGGCCCGTTCGACGGCGCGAACAATGTCGCCGACGACGGAACTGATCAGATCCTCGTCATTGCCTTCAGCCATGACCCGGATCAACGGTTCGGTGCCGGATTTGCGGATCAAAAGACGACCGGTGCCGGAAAGTTTTTGTTCTGCCATGGCAATGGACTTTTTGACGGCGTCGTCTTCCAACGGCTCAGCGCCATTATAGCGAACGTTGCGAAGGAGCTGAGGCAACGGAATAAACGGACGACATGAAAAGCTCGCCGGGCGACCATCTTTGAGCACGACCGCCAGCACTTGCAGGGCGGCAACCAGCCCGTCGCCGGTCGATCCATAATCACCCAAAACGATATGTCCGGATTGCTCGCCGCCGATGTTGAAGCCATGCTCGAGCATATGTTCAACCACGTAACGGTCACCGACCTGGGTTCGGTTCAGGCTAAGACCGATGCTTGACAGGTATTGTTCCAGCCCCAGGTTGGACATCACCGTGGCGACAATGCCGCCGCCCTTAAGTACCCCGTCTTCCGACCACTTGGCGGCGATCACCGCCATCAACTGGTCGCCGTCTATCAAGGCCCCGGCTTCGTCGACAATCAGCACCCGATCGGCGTCACCATCAAGGGCGATGCCAATATCGGCGCCATGAGCAACGACGGCGCTACACAAGGCTTCGGGGAAAGTTGAACCGCAGCCTTTGTTGATGTTGAAACCGTCCGGTTCAACGCCGATGGGAATGACCTCGGCACCAAGTTCCCACAGCACTTCCGGTGCCACCTTGTAGGCGGCGCCGTTGGCGCAATCGACGACAATCTTCAGGCCATCCAGAGTCAACCCCTTGGGGAACGTGCGCTTGACGTGTTCAGAATAGCGGCCTTGCGCGTCATCCAGGCGTTTGGCCTTGCCCAGCTTTGCCGGATCAGCCAGCGAACCGCTCATGTCGCCGTTAATGCGCTCTTCTATTTGCGCCTCCACTGCGTCGGACAATTTAAAACCGTCCGGCCCAAACAACTTGATGCCATTATCGCCGAAGGGATTGTGGGAAGCTGAAATCATAACCCCCAAATCGGCCCTGAGCGTTCGTGTTAACATGGCAACGGCGGGTGTCGGCATGGGGCCGACCAGAATCACGTCCATGCCCATAGAGACAAAGCCAGACGTCAGCGCCGGTTCGATCATATAACCCGACAGGCGGGTATCCTTGCCGATGACGACCCGGTGACGGTGCTCCCCGCGGGTGAAGTGGGCGGCGGCGGCCATACCGACTTTAAGCGCCGTTTCGGCGGTCATCGGTTCGGTATTTGCGGTGCCGCGAATACCGTCGGTGCCAAACAATTTTCTATTCATATTTTAAAAACTTGTCCCTTCGAACAGAGACACCTTGTATGACAATTTTCCGAATGTGGGAATTAACTTTTCATTTCAGTTCATTGCAAAACCGAAAATAAGCCGTTCACTCATGGAGGGTGAAGCAACGGCGCGCCGTCGGGACGGCCTCAAGTTCTTAATTCTACGGATAAAGGTCTGATTTAACCGACATCGGATTCCGCATCCTCTTTTTTGCCAAAAAGATCCTGCACGCCCAACAAGACATCGACCCGTTCTTCCATATAGGGCTTGATGACCAACAGATAGATCGGCGGTGATGTCAGAAGTGTCGTCAGGGATGCGTCGATAATTGCTTCAATAAAGGGAACATCGATAGGTTCAAATTGAGAGAATAAATAAACGATAATGCCCTCAACGACAAAAATGATAGCTCCTATCCGGAAAAGGATTGTAAATTTAGTCATCTGTGGACCTCCAGCAGTTTGTCTTCCAATAGGACTGAGTTTGTTCAAACAAGGCGTGGCAAATTATTTCTGCATCCTGTGGGATACCGCCATACAGGCCTGACTGATAACGTTAATGGGCACGATCTGCGTTGCACCCTGGTGTTTAATGTCTTCACATATTTGGTTATATATCTCGGTCACAAGTTCCGAGTGTTCTATGGCGCTGCCTTTAGGCAACTTTGAGAACAATTTATCCATTTTCAGGATCATTTCTTCCGAATCATGCTGCAAATTCCCATTTGCAGAATCCTGATCTGCAAGTTCCATAAATTTACATGCTACCGAGAGGACAAAACTCTTGCTCCAGCATTCCTTACGGGCTTCGGCGCTCTTGTTGGCCAGCGTAAGAAGGTCATCGCGGGAAAGAATTTTAATAAGCTCGTCCGAACTTCCAGAGGCCCCCATGGCGTCGAACAGTCTTATAATCAACGAATGAAGAATATACCCATCGCACTTTGCGCCTTTTGGACAAAATGTGCAGAGTTTCATTTCTTCGATGCCATAAAGTGGTTGGAAAATATTTTAAAACAGCCCTTCAAACGGGACATCATAATGCCTTACGACAAAGAATTTTGGCAACATTATTCTATTCCGACACGTCTTTTTCTTTTGCGAAAGACGCCTACAAGCAGCGATTTTCCTCTTTCAATCGTTTTGGGCGGCATCAGGTTGTTCCCGGTGATCGACACCTAAGTCTCAATAGCCCGCCAAACGTCCAGGGCCTGGCGAGTTTGGGCGACGTCGTGGACGCGCACAATGGCTGCTCCCCGCCTCACACCCGACAAAGCCGCCGCCAATGACCCGGCGAGACGCAGGGCAGGAGCGTCCTGACCCGACAATTGACCGATAAAGCTTTTGCGCGATACCCCCAGAACCAACGGGCATCCCAGATCAGAAAAGACATTCAGATTGCGCATCAGCTCAAGATTATGCGGTAGGTTTTTACCGAAACCGATGCCCGGATCGATAGCGATACGACCTTTGGTTATGCCCGCACTTTGACAAGCGGCAATGCGACCAGACAGATAGTCGTACACTTCAGCCACAACGTCTGTGTAAACAGGGTCGTCCTGCATATTTTGAGGATTGCCGCGCATGTGCATCAGCACCACAGAGGCATTTGAAGAAGCTACCACCGCAAGGGATTGCGAATCACCTTCAAAAGCGGTGACATCGTTGACGATGGACACCCCGGCGGCAATGGCTGCGGCCATAACCCCGGCGTGACGGGTATCGACAGAAACAGGTGTCCCCTCCCCGCTCAGGGCTTCGATAACCGGGATAACGCGGCTCAGTTCTTCGTCAAGGGATATCGGCTTGGCGCCGGGCCTGGTCGACTCGCCGCCGATGTCGAGAATGTCCGCGCCTTCCTTAATGAGAGCACGCGCCGCTTTCAGGGCTTCCTCAGGCGTATTTCCACCATCAGAAAAACTGTCCGGCGTGACATTGACAACCCCCATAATCAAAGGGCGATCAAGGGGAAGCCCAGCAAAACTGACTTGGTTGAGCGTCAGCTTCCGGGTTGCGGTTCGACGCCGCCGAGGCCGCCCTTGTCACCTTCGGGTTTGCTTTTGTCAGCCGGTCCACTGCTTGGAACCGATGATGTTTTGCCGCCATCGGTCGGCTCGTCGTCGATATCCGGGCGAAGGATTTTCTCCCCCTTCAAAAGGGCGTTGATTTCGGCTCCGCTCAGGGTTTCGTATTCGAGCAACGCCTGGGCGATAATCTCAAGTTCATCATCATTATCGGTAAGAATTTTACGAGCTAAAGTATCGGCTTCTTCAATCAGGCGACTGACTTCAGAATCAATGATCTGATGGGTATGGTCCGAAACATTCTTGTGCTGGGTTACGGAACGACCGAGGAAAATCTCCTCCTCGTTTTCACTGTAGCGTTGTGGCCCCAGCTTTTCACTGAAGCCATACTCGGTGACCATGCGACGGGCCATTTCGGTGGCCTGTTGAATGTCATTGCCAGCACCAGTAGTAATGTTTTCAACACCAAAAATTAATTCTTCAGCGACCCGGCCACCAAACATCATCGCCAGTTTTGATTCCAGTTCCAGCTTGGAATAAGTGTAACGATCCCGTTCGGGCAGCGACATGGTAACGCCCAAGGCCCGTCCACGCGGAATAATAGTGACCTTGTGCAGGGGATCGTGTTTGGGAACGTGAATGCCAACAAGCGCGTGGCCCGCTTCGTGATAAGCGGTCAGCTTTTTCTCCTCTAAGGTCATCACCATCGAGCGGCGTTCGCTGCCCATCATGATCTTGTCTTTAGCGAGTTCGAATTCAGCCATGGTCACGACGCGCTTGGAAGCACGGGCGGCATGCAGGGCTGCCTCGTTAACAAGATTGGCCAGATCGGCACCGGAAAATCCGGGCGTGCCACGGGCAATAACCCGGGCATCAACGTCGGGCGCCAACGGCACCTTCTGCATATGAACTTTGAGAATTTTCTCACGGCCAACAATATCCGGATTGGGCACCGTTATCTGGCGGTCAAAGCGACCGGGGCGCAGCAAGGCCGGATCAAGAACATCGGGGCGGTTCGTCGCAGCGACCAGGATCACGCCTTCGGCGGATTCAAAACCATCCATTTCAACCAGCAACTGATTCAAAGTTTGCTCACGTTCATCATTGCCGCCGCCAAGGCCTGCACCGCGATGGCGACCAACGGCATCAAGCTCGTCGATGAAAATGATGCACGGGGCATTCTTCTTGCCCTGTTCGAACATGTCGCGCACACGCGACGCGCCGACACCAACGAACATCTCGACAAAATCGGAACCCGAAATGGTGAAGAAAGGCACGTTGGCTTCCCCGGCGATGGCGCGGGCCAGCAACGTCTTGCCGGTACCAGGAGGGCCGATCAACAAACAGCCTTTGGGAATTTTTCCGCCCAGACGCTGATAGCGCTGCGGGTCTCTCAAGAAATCGACGACTTCCTCGACTTCCTGCTTGGCTTCTTCAATACCGGCGACATCATCAAAGGTCACACGGCCAGCGGTTTCGGTTAAGAGCTTGGCTTTCGATTTGCCAAAGCCCATGGCCTTACCGGTGCCGCCCTGCATTTGGCGCATGAAGAATATCCAGACACCGATCAAAAGCAACATCGGGAACCAGGAAATCAGAATTCCCCACAATGTCGGCGAGCCATCTTCAGAAGGTTGGGCGGTAATCCGCACACCCTTCTTATTGAGCTTTTCAATCAGGGTCGGGTCATTGGGCGTATAGGTGCCAAAATTGCGACCATCGCGATAATGACCCGTGACATTATTACCTTTAATGACAACATCACGCACCTCGCCGCTATCAACGGAGACGAGGAAATCAGAAAAGGCCAGTGTCGTCTGCGGCCCACGTTGGGTCGAAGAACCCTGAAACAAGTTAAACAGGGCGAACACCAGCAGGCCGATTACGACCCACAGAGCCACATTCCTGGAAAAATTCACAATGACTTCCTCTCGGTGAAAAACTTAAAAAAAACCGCCAACCAGCTCGCTTCATTAGAGCTATTTGTACATAACATAATGATCGTAAATCAATGCGCAACTAGAAAGCCCGTTCCAGACAAGGTTTGTCGGGGACGAAAAAAAGCCGCTTTAAATTCAGGCGCATCTTTTGAGGCCCCGTCGCGACGATACTTCAGGTGCGGCACGGCCAGAATTCCGGCGCCATCGATCAGGCATGGCAACGTCATTTTGACCGGGGTGGGCAGGTTCCAATTGCGAATTTCAGGGGCCTGGCTAAGCAACTGGGCCCAGCCGTCTATCCCCAGGGCCCGCAAGCTAGCATCCTGAAATAATGGGCTTTTTGGGCCGTGAAGACGCACGTAAAAGCGATTATCCCAGTCCAGTTCAAATTCGCTATCGACCCCTACGGGCGCAGGCAAGGCGCGTTGTTCACGGCAGATCAGAAAATCCCCCGCGCTTCCACCATCATTCAATGGCAAGGCCCTACATCCTGCCAACGTGTCCCCTTTCCAGCCCGCGACACCATCCGTCATGGCTGCTTTTATTTTTTCGTGGAAGCGTTCAAGTTTTTTTGAACGCGGCGGATATTGGCCGCCGCCAATGCAAAGCAACACCCGGGCAAGGGCGCGGCGGGAACTTTCATCGGGGTCAGCAAAAAGAACCGCGCCATGAATGCGGGCATAACCGGCAGGGTGTAAAGAACAGCAATCGGCCAACAAACGCGATGCCCCGCATTCAAGGGCGATGCGGGCGCTGGCCATGCGTGACGCCGTCTCGCACACTCCCTGAACGCTCATTCCGGCAGCGGCTAGCTGAGGTAATGACTTACGGATACGGACCCGCTCGAAAGCGGTATTTTCGTTCGATGGGTCTTCAAGCCACGGTTGGGATGCGGCCTCCAGAGTCGCCCGAAGGCGCGCCTTGGGAACATTCAGCAAGGGGCGCAAAAGGCGCATCGACGCTTTTTCAACAATACCCGCCATGGCCGCCAGTCCGTCAACGCCACTACCATTATTAAGACGCAACAAGAATGTTTCGGCCTGGTCTTCTTGATGATGGCCAAGCAACAGATGCAAGACCCGGTTACGGCGGCACCAATCGGCCAATAGATCGTAGCGGGCGGTGCGGGCCGTCGCCTGAAGTCCTGAGCGGGGTTTCGCGCCCCTCCAGGTCAGGCAATGATGATCGATACCACGGGCGGCAAGCCAGTGCCCAACCTGCTTCGTCTCGACATCCGATCCGGCCCGCAATCCGTGATCGACGCTCAAGGCGCTTAATCGCCCCCCGCGCTTACGCACCCAATCGGCGGCGAGCAGGGTCAAAGCCATGGAATCGGCGCCGCCGGAAACGGCAACGGCGATATGGGGTTGCTCTTCAAACGACCCCATGGCCGCCATCAAACGGGCCATGTCGGTTTCGCTCAACGGTGTCGTCATTTGTTTTACTGACAGCCGATCTTTTTGCTCTCGAAAGTCACCTTGGAAATAATTCTCGCAGGCGCTTTGGGGAAATCCGAGAGTAATTTTCCGAACGAGGCGCAAGCCTCGTCCTTTTTATCCAGATTGGACATGGACATGCCAAGTTTCAACAACATATCCGGCGCTTTTGGCCCGGTGGCGGCGGCCTGATAACCGGCGACAAAGGCTTCCGCCGCCTGCACATACTGGCCGCGCACATAGAAGCTTTCGGCCAACCAGTAGCGGGCATTTCCGGCAAGCGGATCATCGGGATGGGCCGTCAGAAATTCGCGCAAGGCGATTTCGGCTTTGTCGTAATTGGCCTGCCGAAGCAGACTGAAAGCGAAGTCATAACGCTCCTTGGGTGTTCCTTCGGGCAAGATACCCTTGGCCACCGGCAGGGCATTGGAGGACACATCACTTTCCACCCCGCCAGAGGTGGGAGCGGAGGCGACGTTTTGCTGTTCCCCGTCCTGGACCGGAACGGCAGGGACTTCACTTTGTGAAATCGTCCCCAGTACGCCCGGTTGACGGGCTCCCGGTACGACTTTTTGCACGCCCGGCGGTGACGGGGCGGCGCTGACTTGGGGATTTCCTTGTGAATTTCCTTGTGGATTTCCCTGCCCGTTGCCAGCCTCAAGTGCGCTGAGACGGTAATCAAGATCAACAATCAATTTATCGAGCCTGAGGCCAATTTGTTCAATCTGATTGGCGACGGTTTCGATCTTGCCGGTCGTGCCGCGTAATTCGTCTTCAAGTTCGCTCAAACGCACGGCGATACGCGCCGCCGCCGGCGTTCCCGCCTGGCTGCTTTCAAGCGCCCCATTACCGCCGCCGCCGGCAACCTGAATATTTAGGGTTTTGATATCGCGTTCCAGGCGTTGCAAACGGTCCAAAAGCGGTGCCAGGTCATTGCTTTGGGCAAATACCGGCGCAACAAAGCCAAAACCAAAGGTTAAAACCAATACAGAGGACTTGATAAAATCAGGAAATTTCATTTTCAATATTCGACCATTGTTATCTGCACTACCCTGGAGCGCCTTTTTGGCGAAAATAGGGCGCTTACCGTATGGTAAGCGCCCTATCTAAATAAACCGGCATACGAAAGCTTGTCAGCCCTCGCAGTGCATTACCTGATCGTCGTAACCGAACGGCGGTTCTGAGCCCAGGCTGCTTCATTGGAGCCAAGGGCGACCGGACGCTCTTTGCCGTAGGAGATTGTGCGGATACGATCAGCAGCAACACCCAAGGCAACCAGATAATCCTTTGTCGAGTTGGCCCGGCGTTCACCCAGTGCGAGGTTGTATTCGCGGGTACCACGTTCATCGGCATGGCCTTCGACGGTCACCGTAATAAGACGATACTTATTAAGCCAGATTGCCTGTTTCTCAAGGACGCGGCGAGATTCGGCACCAAGGCTATATTTGTTGAAATCGAAAAATACGCGGTCACCGACATTCACAACCAGATCTTCCTGGCTACCCATTTTCGGTCCCAACGGGGCCATCGGGGCCTTGGTCATGGTGCTACTAGGACTCGCCGTGGTGCTACCTGATCCGCCACTCGCCGCTTGTTCTTTCGGCGCAGTTTCGCAAGCCGAAACAAGGGCTACCACCGCAATCATGCCCAGGATGTTAAAGCGCATTTAAATTCTCCCTCATCGGAGCGTTTAGAAAAAATACCAATAGCGAGATGTCAAAAACAAGCCACTACAGTGTGAATACCGTCGTTTAATACTCTAAGCCTTTGTCTTAAAGAGTAAAAAGTCGAATTCCAAGGGTTATTTTATAAAACCTTGGCTGTATTTAGAATATAACCCGTAGCCACCTAAGGAATCAAGGGCGACCATGCCGGATCAGAAGCATCCAGGGGGGTAATCACCTGACGTTCGTTATGACCGGTTAAGTCTATGGAATATAGTCTTGATTTGCCCCCGCTGCCGTCTTTTTTCGTCTTCCCCTGACGGAAAAACATCAACACCCTGCCATTAGGCGCCCATGTCGGTCCCTCAACCAGAAAATCTTCGGCCAGCAACCTTTCGCCCTTACCGTCGGGACGCATGACGCCAATATAAAAACGACCGCCAGTAAACTTGGTAAAGGCAATCAAATCGCCACGCGGCGACCAGACCGGTGTCGCGTAGCGGCCTTTGCCGTATGAAATCCGCTTTACGCCGCCGCCGCCCGAATCCATGACATAGATCTGCTGGGAACCGCCCCGGTCCGAATTGAAGGTGATAAACTTACCATCGGGTGAATAACTGGGCGAGGTATCGATAGCAGAATGGTTGGTCAGGCGCTTAACCGTTCGGGTGCGCAAGTCCATGGTATAAATTTCGGAATTGCCATCCTTGGCCATGCTCATAATGACCTGGTTGCCATCGGCCGAAAAACGCGGTGCGAAAGTCATTCCCGGAAAGTCGCCGAGGACTTCCTGGCGACCGGAATCGATATTGAAAATATAGACCCGCGGTTGACCGCCGTAATAAGACAGGTAGGTTATTTCCTGAAGTGTCGGGGAGAAACGCGGCGTCAATACCAGCGTGCCGCCGTCGGTCAGAAAACGGTGATTGTCGCCATCCTGATCCATGATCGCCAGACGTTTAATGCGGCGATTCTGCGGTCCGGTTTCCGATATATAGACGATACGGGTATCAAAATAACCGCTTTCCCCGGTGATCCGCTTGTAAATGGCGTCTGAAACAATATGCGCAACGCGGCGCCAGTTATCGGGGACGGTAAAGTAGGCAAGACCGACCATCTGCTGTTCTGCGTAGACATCCCACAAGCGGAATTCGACTTTAAGACGCCCGTCTTCGACGATCTGGGTGCGCCCCTGAACAAGCGCCTGGGCATTAATGACCCGCCAATCGCCGAACCGGGGCAAGGTGTTCAGGGCCTGGTTATTTTGAATAAAGGCGCGCTTGTCGAGCGGCGCAAACAAACCGGAGCGTTCCAGATCGGCGGCGATAACACGACCAATGCCGCGGCCATATTCTTGTTCGGCTGGACTGACGCCAATAAAATCGGTGACCGCAATGGGCAGCGGTTCAACCGTACCGCGGGTAATATCGATTCTGAGTTCGGCCTGGGCCTGAAATGCAAAGACTGCACACAAAACTGCCGCAAGTAGCGTCCGCGTTAAAACCGTCATTCCCCGAACATCTCCTTTGGATTGAATACGAGCGTCATTGTCTTCCAGCGGTCATATTTGTCACGCGGTAATTTGAACGGTTGGCAGCGCCGGTTCAAGACCGCACGTAAAGCACTTTCCGCCATCGCCCGCAAGAACGGATCGGATTGCAGGCCGGTATTCTTGATATTGGCGCTGCGAACGGTGCCGTCCGCACTCATGGCAACGCCTATCTCGATGACCATATTTCCTGCGTCCTTTGCCCCGGCCGGTAAGTTCCAGCATTTGGCGATCTGCTGGCGAACCAGGTCGATTTCGCTGATAGAAAGCGGCCGCGATTCATCGAAGCTACGCCTTTTCGAGCCCAGCGCCTTGGCGATCTGGGCTTCAAAAGAGGTCTTGGTTTCAGGCTTTTCCTGTTTCTTCTTTTCGATCTTCTTTTCCGGTGACTTTTCAACCTCTGTTGGCTGACGCTTCAAATTGGCGACAGTTTTCAACACCCCGGCAAAAGCGTCTGGCGGTTTGGGCTTGCGCTTGGGCTTGACTTTAACCAGTGCAGCAGGCGCTTTCGGCTTCGCCTTAACCACAGGCTTGGGCTTGGGCTTCGGCTTTGGCTCAGGCTTGGGTTCAGGTTTGGGTTTTTCCTTGGCCTTGGGTTTGGCATCAGGGGGCGGCGGCACGATGGCCACTTCTTCGGGCACGGGCGCGGGCGCAGGTGCCGGCGCTGGTTCAGGTGCGGGTGGTGGCGGGGCGACCTTGGCCACGGGCGGCACCGGTTTGGGTTTCGGTTCTGGTTTGACCTCTTCCACCTTGGCCTTTTTTTCTTTTTCCGGTTTGACTTGCTTCTGCGGCGCGTTGGTGACCTCCGCGACATTAACAAGTTCAACCATGATCGGCGTTTCCATCATCACATCGCGGCGCAGGTGCGGCAGCCCGAAATAGGCGACGGCGATCATCGCCACATGCAGAAGAATTGAAATGGAAACGCCAATACCCATCGCTTCAGGGCTTTTTCTTTTTCAAGCCGGGGACGTGCATGCGTTCCGTAATCAACGCCACTTTCCGGTAGCCGGCGGCGTTAACGGTGCCCATCACTTCCATCACCCGCCCGTAACTGATCGCTTTGTCGCCGCGCACAAAAATGCGGACATCCGGGTTATTGCCGGTTATGGCCAGCAAGCGCGGCACCAGACCGGCCAGTTCGATGCGGGTATCCTGAATGAAAATCTGCCCTTTACTATCGATTGAGATAGCCAGCGGCTCGTCATCCCCGGCAATGCTTGAAGCCTTGGTCTTGGGTAAATCGACGGTGACACCGACGGTCAGCAATGGCGCCGTGACCATAAAGATAACCAGCAATACCAGCATCACATCGACCATCGGGGTAACGTTGATTTCGCTCATTGGGCGGCTACGGGTACGGGTGCCGCGTGCGGACCTGGACATGACATGCGCCATGGTTAGATTTTCCCCTGCTTCGTGCGCTCATCGAGCTGGCGCGACAGAATTGCGGAAAATTCCCCGGCGAAACTATCCAGCCGACCGGCGTAGCGGTCAAGATCACGGCTCAACTTGTTGTAGGCGATGACCGCCGGAATTGCCGCCAGCAATCCCAAGGCCGTGGCAAACAAGGCCTCGGCGATACCCGGCGCGACCACGGCAAGGGAAGTGTTCTTGGAAACGGCGATAGACTGAAAAGAATTCATGATACCCCAGACGGTACCGAACAGGCCAATGAACGGGGCCGTTGAACCAGTTGTCGCCAGGAACGTCATGTAGCGTTCCGCCCGGTCCATTTCGCGGGCCAGGGTAATCTGCATGACCCGCTCGATACGCTCCGATAAGGAGACCCTGGCCGACATATCCCCATCGCCACTAGAAACGGCACGGTTCCATTCACGCATGGCGGCGATGAACACCGACGTCATTGGATCGGTCGGCTGCGCCCCGGTGCGATTGTAAAGTTCATCCAAGCTGACCCCGGACCAGAACGCCTGTTCAAACTTGGCCGCCCCGGCGTTGAGTTTCCGAAGACCCAAAACTTTCTCAAAAATGATCGCCCAACACCACAGTGAGGCCAACAACAGGATCATGATCACCGACTTGACGATCAGGTCGGCGCGCAGAAATAGCGATATCATTGAAAAGTCTAGGTCACCGACCGAACCACCCAGAGTCACCGCATCAATTACAGAATTTTCCATCTTTTACTCATTTTGTTACACAGAGTTTATCGAGAGTAGAGCGCACCCGAGCGGGCAACCGCGCCGGTTTACCACTGAGCGCCATGCAAGCGAGTTTAATGTGGATAACGACAAGGTCGACACCGCCGCGTTTGACGATCTGTTCTCCACTCAAAGAAGCGCCACCGACCTTCTCTATACGCGTGTGAACTTCCAGGGCGTCATCCAGTCTGGCCGGTTTAAGGTAATCCAGAGAACACGTCTTGACCGTCAGGGCGATATTGTCCGTGTCCATAAGGGTCGAACTTTCGATGCCGACTGTGCGCAGAAATTCAGTGCGGGCCCGTTCCGCAAATTTAAGATAATTGGCGAAATAGACAATGCCACCGGCGTCCGTGTCTTCGAAATAAACCCGCAACGGAAAAACATGTGTGTCAGTCATCACCCGCCTCCACGACCAGTTCCAATTGCCCGGCAGCCGCCGGGGCCTTCAACTCCAAGTGCACGAATGCATGCGCCGTCAACGCCCTGCCACGTGGCGTGCGCATCAGCAGACCCTGCTGGATCAGATAAGGTTCGATGACTTCTTCGATGGTGTCGCGCTGTTCGGACAGAGCGGCGGCCATGGTTTCCACGCCGACCGGCCCACCCTCATAGTTTTCTGCGATGCAGATCAGGTAACGCCGGTCCATGGCGTCCAAACCCCGGTGATCCACATCGAGGCGGTTCAGGGCCGCATCAGCGGCATCCCTGTCGACTTCCAGAGACCCATCAACGGATGCAAAATCGCGGACCCGGCGCAGCAGCCTTCCGGCGACCCGCGGAGTCCCACGGGAACGCCGCGCTATTTCCATGGCCCCCTCGGCGGTCAAGTTCAGTCCCAACAATGTAGCCCCGCGCCGGACGATGGATTCCAGTTCTTCGGGTTCATAAAAAACAACCCGCATGGGAATGCCAAAGCGTTCGCGAAGCGGCGTCGTAATCAGGCCCGAACGCGTCGTCGCCCCGACCAGAGTGAACTTCGGAAGGTCTATGCGCACGGAACGCGCCGCCGGTCCTTCCCCGATAATCAGGTCGAGCTGGAAATCCTCCATGGCCGGATAGAGAATTTCCTCGACGATCGGGCTGAGTCTGTGAATCTCGTCAATAAAAAGCACGTCGTTTGGCTGCAGGTTGGTCAGGATCGCCGCCAGATCACCGGCCTTGGCGATCACCGGGCCGGACGTGGCGCGAAAGCCGACACCCAGCTCCCGGGCGACAATTTGCGCCAGGGTCGTCTTGCCAAGACCCGGCGGCCCATGAAACAGCACATGATCCAGCGCCTCGCCGCGCTTACGAGCGGCAGCGACGAATACCGATAGATTTTCGCGCACCTGGCGCTGGCCGACAAAATCGCTCAAGCGTTGCGGACGCATGGCCGCGTCGGCGATTTCCTCGCCGGATAATTCGGCGCTAACCAATCTTTCCTCGCTCATCAGCCAAGTCCCCGATCACGGGGCGCCAGTTCGGACAGGGCGGCACGGATCAATTCCTCAAGCCCGGCGTCCTCGCCCATTTTTACCGCCGCGTGACTGACGGCTTCAAAGGCATGTGATGCAGAATATCCAAGATTGACCAGCGCCGAGACGGCTTCCGAATTCGCGGCCCCTTGCGGTGAGCCCCCCCCGCCAAGGGTGGCCGTGGGGCCAAGGGCCATGTTCGCCACCTTGTCTTTCAATTCGCTCAACAGGCGCACCGCCAGTTTCGGCCCGACCCCCGGCGCGCGCGTGATCATCGCCTTGTCATTGGCGGCGATGGCCTGAATCAATTCGTCGCCGCTTAACACCGACAAAATAGCCAGCGCCACCTTGGCCCCGACACCCTGCACCGTGGTCAAAAGCTTAAACCAGGCCCGTTCACTCTCTTCAATGAAGCCGTACAGGTGAATGTGGTCTTCGCGGACATGAGTTTCGATAACCAATGATGCTGCTTCGCCGGGCACCAGACGGCCCAATGTGCGGCTTGAGCAGAAGACCAGATAACCGACACCGGAAACATCAATGACGGCCCAATCACTGCCGCACTGGTCGATCAACCCGCTCAGTTTGGCGATCATCGTGCGCCTCCCACGGCCTTTTGGATAATCTCGGCACTGGCACGGTGATGGGCATGGCAGATGGCCACGGCAAGGGCATCGGCGGCATCGGCACCGGCAATGTCCGTTCCCGGCAATAAAGTGTGGACCATCATCTGAACCTGCTCCTTGGCCGCGTGACCGGCCCCGACAACCGACTTTTTAATCAGGTTCGGGGTGTATTCACTGACCACCAGTCCGGCCAGGGCCGGCACCAGCATAACCACGCCGCGCGCCTGGCCCAGCTTCAGGGTCGAAGTTGGGTTTTTGTTGACGAAGGTTTCCTCGACGGCCGCCTCAGCGGGCGCGAAGCGTTCGACGATTTCGACAAGACCGTCATACAGTTCGACCAACCGCGACGCCAGAGCGGTGCTGGCGGTGGTGCCGACCACGCCATTAGCGATATGGATCAGGCGGTTGCCATCGCTTTCGATAACGCCCCAACCGGTTTGCCGCAGACCCGGGTCGAACCCGATTAATCTCATACAAAACGACCCTTCATTGTTAATCTCCGGCCTGCTTATCCCCGAAATTCAAAAACGAAATTTCCAGGAGCAGGACGTTTAAGCGCTCAGGCGTTCCATCACTTCATCGGAAACTTCAAAGTTTGATGCCACCCGCTGCACGTCGTCGTTGTCTTCCAGAACATCGAGCAACTTAAGCAACGTCATGGCCTTGTCTTCGTCCAATTCCGTCGTCGTCTGGGGTTTCCAGTCGAGGCGGGCGTCTTCGGGCGTGCCGAATTTTCCCTCCAGGTCGTCGCGCACGACCCCTAAGTCATCAGGCGCGCAGATAATTTCGTGACCATCCTCACTAGAGACAACATCACTGGCCCCCGCTTCCAGGGCCGCCTCGAACATATCGTCGGCACTGGCCACGGTCATCGGATAGGCGACCATGCCGACCTGATCGAACATGAAACCGACACTGCCCGTCTCACCCAGATTGCCGCCATATTTGGTGAAGGCGGAACGCACTTCGGCGGCGGTACGGTTGCGGTTATCGGTCAGAGTTTCGACAATAAGGGCGACGCCACCGGGGCCATAGCCCTCGTAGCGCACCTCGTCAAAGTTGGTGTCGTCACCACCGCCAGCGCCTTTCTTGATGGCGCGCTCCATATTATCCTTGGGCATGTTGACGGCCTTGGCCGCCGCGATGGCGGTGCGCAGGCGTGGATTCATATCCGGATCGGGCATGCCGGTCTTGGCGGCGACGGTCAACTCGCGGATATGCTTGGCGAACACTTTGGCGCGTTTCGCGTCCTGCGCGCCCTTGCGATGCATGATGTTTTTGAACTTTGAATGGCCAGCCATGGTCTCTGAACATTTCCTTTTAAGCAAAATCAAGTGAAAGACAACGTGCGCTTATACCACATATAGCAATAAGACACGCAAAAACGGCTGCTAACGCATCCGAACAAATAGCAGCGCAATATGGCAGCAATTGGGCGGCTGGGTAAAGGGCAGCCGTGCGCTATACCGTTCTCGACAAACAACTAAAGGAAAGTGCCCTGGCTCATCCAGACTGGTTGGTCGTGATTAAGGCCGTGGCGGCTGATTAATCAGCCCGGTACGTTCTGTGCCAAGCGCCCGCCCAAACGCACCGGCTCGACTGATTTGGCCAGTCCGGTGACGTCGTTGGTTTCGATCAGAACACCGCACAGGGTCGCCTCGCCGCTTGCCGGTTCCAGTTTTCCCGATGGCATTTTGGAGGTAAAGCGCGCCAGCGCCGGCTCCTTGGTCATGCCGATGACCGAATTGTAATCCCCGCACATGCCCATGTCGGTTTGATAAGCCGTACCGCCGGGCAGGATTTGCGCGTCGGCGGTGGGGATATGGGAATGAGAACCGACAACCACCGAGGCCCGCCCGTCACAAAAATGCCCCATGGCCATCTTCTCGCTGGTCGCTTCCCCGTGCATGTCGACAATAATGGCGTCGATGCCTTGGCCTAGGGTATGCTTGGCCAAAACGTTTCCGACTGCCAGGAAGGGATCGTCCAACGGGTCCATGAACAGCCGCCCCATGGGATGGATAACCAGCACTTTTTTGCCGCTCGCCGTCTCAAAAACACCGGAACCCGCGCCAGGGGTGCGGGCCGGGTAGTTGATCGGGCGCAGCAATTTGGGGTCGCTGTCGATGTAGTTCATGATTTCACGCTGGTCCCAAACGTGATTGCCGGTGGTGATGACATCGACACCAGCCTGATAAAAGGTTTCGCAGATTTTTTCGGAAATGCCGAACCCATGGGCGGCGTTTTCGCCGTTGACGAGGACAAAATCCAGCTTCAGGCGCACCCGCAAGTCCTGCATATTATTGATAATCGCCTGACGGCCGCTTTTGCCGACGACGTCGCCGCACATGAGTATTCTCATAGTTACCCTTTATTTATTCTGAAACTTCGACGGCGAGACGCAGGGTCTTTATATCGACCGTGCCCCGGTCCGTCATTATATGGAAGGTTCCTGGTGGAAATTGAATAGGAAAAATAATCGCCGTGCGCGGTGGCTGCTTATCGCTGCCGCTGCGGGGGGGCAAATGTTCCGCCAACGATTTACTGGATTGGGTAAAGTACCACTCCAACATTTCTTCAGAACTATAATCCAGGCCGCTGGCGGTCTCGGTGAAAAGCGCCGCCTTTTCCTTATCGACGCCGTACAGATCCTGAGTTTCAGACGGCAATTTCAAAGTCTCGCTTTCGTCGTGATAATAATCGATATCCAGGCCGATATGCTTGACGTTAAAGCCATCCATTTTAAACTCTTCCCTGTTCAGTAACGATATAATCCAGGCGTTGATCGAAGTCATCACGGGGGACTAATGCGACAAGCTGGGCGGCAAAGGCAACGCCGATAGAGACCACGCCCCGCCCCTTCAATTGCGCCAAGGTGCGGTCATAGAAACCACCACCCTGGCCCAGACGGTAACCCTGTTCATCAAAGGCCAGCAGCGGGGTTAGGATCACATCAGGGGTGACATCTTCCTGGTCCTCTTTCGGCTGCACGGTTTTCAAGGGTCCGCCGACCAATTCATCACCCGCAGACCAACGCCGGAAGACTAATGGACTCGCCTTCATGACAACAACAGGCAACACCACCTGCCAGCCTTTCTGCGCAAGCAGGGTCATCAACGGACAAACATCGATTTCACTGCCAATGGCCCAGTAAGCGCCGATTGTCGTAGGGGGTTTATCGGCCAGAAGCGTCAGCACATGCCCGGCCAGGGCGCGGGACGCGTCCACCGCGCTCAGATCAGAGGCCTCTTTCCGCCTTGCCCGCGCCACTTTACGCAAGGTGGTCTTGTCCATAAGGGCAGACATAGAATTCCTAAACAAAAAACAGAACGGGGCCGCAGGATCGTTGGCGATGAATCCACCGTGGCCTGCTGTTGCAGGTGGGCGCCACATACCGGACCCAGGAGTCCGGCAGAGATAGCTCCCTAAGGGTAGATATTGGCCCCAGGGATGTCGTTGCCTGACGAGACCCGTAGCACCCGTTCTTAATACTTAATCTATGCCTGTTCGAGGCCAACGGCAATATGTTCGATGCGTTCGGCGATTTTTTCTATAGCTCCGGCCAGTTCTTCCTCGCTCCTGGCAGAGGACCCACCGTCTCCGCCCTGGAGAGTTTCATTCTCGCTGTAAAGGTCGGAAAGTTCGTCGGCCAGTAACAGGGAGACCATGACCAGCAGGCGGGAATCGCCGACCTGGCCAACGGCGGCGACCAGCTCATTGAGTCGCTTGTCGATATAATCGCCAAGCCTGGTCAGATGCGCTTCCTGACCATCATCGCATGCGACTTGATATTTGCGTCCGTTGATGGTGATCGAAACTTGCGACATGGGCTCCTGTTAAACCTCTTTCAGAACGGCTTTAAGACGCCTGATGGCACCATCGAGGCGCTCACCCGTAACCTTGTTGATGCCCGAAAGCTTATCGTTTTCGGCGCGAAGGGCCGCAATCTGCTCATCCCCGGCCCCGGATTCTGGCCCGGACTTAGGAGCCGCAAGGGCTTTTTCCAGCCGCAGCATCGCCGCATCAAGGCGCTCATTGGCGCTTTTCAACCGCGTCGGTTTATCGTCTTTATTACCCCCGAGCGCCACGTCGCAATCCTTAAAAAGATTCGTAAAAACCGATGCTTAAAACAAGTGTTGCATGTTTTAACTGAGGAACAATATGCCCTGCCCGTTGAGCCCGTCAACAGGGGCGATAAGGATTATTGTAATAAAGGGACAATATGGCCATTGACGAGCGCCTAAATCCGTTCAATCTTGCGCCCACCCAATGGGGTGAGCCCCTACCCCCCGGCAGGGGTGTTAGCCCAAGCTGGCGTTCATGCTATGAGGGGCTTAATAAATTTCGTTTTAGTCACATCCAGGGTCTTTATATTTTACAAGCGGGAGAGTTTTTATGGCAATTCGTGTAGCAATTAATGGTTTTGGTCGTATCGGCCGGTTGGCGTTTCGGGCATTGGTCGAATCCGGCCGTGACGATGTCGATGTCGTCGGCATCAACGATCTGGGCTCTGCCGAAGCCAACGCCCATCTTTTGAAATACGATTCGGTTCACGGCGTCCTGCCCGCCGATGTCACCGTTACAGGCGACGTCATGAACGCTGGGCGCGGCGACATCAAAGTCACCGCCGAACGTGACCCTTCGGCCCTGCCCTGGGGCAACCTTGGCGTCGATGTGGTTTACGAATGCACCGGCATTTTCACCTCCAAAGACAAGGCTTCCGTGCATCTTGGCGCCGGGGCCAAAAAGGTTCTGGTTTCAGCCCCCGCATCAGGCGCTGATCTGACCGTCGTCTACGGCGTCAACGATCACAAGCTTATGCCCGAACATACGGTCGTCTCTAACGCATCGTGCACCACCAACTGTCTGGCCCCGGTCGCCGACGTTCTGAACCAGCTGGTCGGCATCGAAACGGGCTTCATGACCACGGTCCACTCTTTCACCGGCGATCAGCGCACGGTGGACACCCTGCATTCCGACCTGGGCAGGGCCCGCGCCGCCTCGATCAACATCATTCCCGCGTCTACCGGCGCGGCCAAGGCCGTCGGCCTGGTGCTGCCTGAACTGGACGGCAAACTGGACGGTGTCTCCATGCGGGTGCCGACGCCCAATGTGTCGGTGGTTGACTTGTGCTTTAACGCCGGGCGCAAAACCTCGGTCGAAGAAATCAACGCGGCCATTAAGGCGGCCAGCGAAACGGACCGCCTGAAAGGCATTCTCGGCTACACCGAACTGCCGCTGGTCTCAAGCGACTACAACCACAATTCCCACAGCTCGTTCTTCGCTGGCCCGGAAACCAAGGTTATGAATGGCGACTTCGTGCGTATCCTGACCTGGTACGACAACGAATGGGGTTTCTCGAACCGCATGTCAGACACCGCCTTGGCGATGATGAGCGCTTAATAATCCCCTCAAGCGCCGGGCGGGGGGCTTCGCCCCCCTAGGCTCGCCGCAGGGGCGGCGGCCTGCAGTCGCAGGCTTAAGAAGATAAGTTAGAATTGGCGGCAGGATTGAGACTCTTGTCGCCAATTTTATTTTTCCAAGCCCGCGACTGCGGACCGCCGCTTATGCGGCGAGCCAAGTGAACGGAGTGAGCGCCCGGCGCTTGAGGGGCAATAACGCTAAACTCCTGTCGCCATTTTCTTTTGCCTGTTCCGGTCTCCACGATTAGGCTCTCTCCCATGCAGCCAGTCGCCTCTTTCCCCCCGCAAAGCCAGCGCCCCTTAAAGGGCGTCTTTAGCGATATCGACGACACCCTGAGCAGTGACGGGGTCTTGACCAGTCAGGCCTACGCCGCCATGGAACGCCTACAACAGGCCGGGTTATTGATGATCCCCATCACCGGGCGGCCCGCCGGCTGGTGCGACCATATCGCCCGTATGTGGCCGGTCGATGGCGTTGTTGGTGAAAACGGGGCGTTTTATTTCCGCTATGACCGCAGGCGAAAAAAAATGATCCGCCGTTTCCTGCAATCCGATGCCCAACGCGCCCAGGGCAGGGAAAAATTGAACGCCCTGCGCGACGAAATCCTCGCCGCCGTACCGGGTGCCGGGATCGCATCAGACCAATTTTACCGGGAAGCCGACCTCGCCATCGATTTTTGCGAGGATGTGACACCGCTGCCGCAAAGCGATATCAACACAATTGTTGCCCTGTTTGAAGCCGCCGGAGCCACCGCCAAGGTTTCATCCATTCACGTCAACGGCTGGTTCGGGACCTATGACAAGCTGAGCATGACCAAAATCCTGATGGCGGAATGCTTCGATATGAACCTGGAATGCGAAAAAGAAAACTTTACCTATCTTGGCGATTCCCCCAATGACGCCCCGATGTTCGCCTTTTTTCCCCATGCCGTCGGTGTCGCCAACGTCGCTGATTTCGAGGCCCGCATGGAGGCCAGTCCGGCCTACATCACAAAGGCTCGCGGCGGCGCAGGTTTTGCCGAATTCGCCGAATTATTACTTAAATAATTGCGTGGCGGACCTTCGCCGAGACCCATTCACTGAAAATCACCGCAACAAAGATAATCATCAGGATCAACAGCACCTGCGGCCACGCCAGCACATTAAGCGATGCCGAAAGCTGCAAGCCAATGCCACCGGCCCCGACCAGTCCCAGCACCGTTGATTCGCGGATATTGATATCCCAGCGAAACACCGTGATACCGGCGAAGGCGGGGAGAATTTGCGGCACGATACCGTAAGCGATGACCTGCGCAGAACTGGCCCCGGTGGCGTTGATGGCTTCTACCTGATTGACGTCGATTTCCTCGATGGCTTCGTACAAAAGCTTGGCGATAAATCCGATGGACCTGAGCGCAATGGCGACGGTACCGGCGAACACCCCCGGGCCGATGATGGAAACCAACAGCAGCGCCCAGATCAACGAATTGATGGAGCGTGAGGAAACAATAATCAGCAAGGCTATGGGACGGATAATGGTTCTGCTCGGTGTCGTGTTATTGGCCGCCAGGAAAGCCACCGGCACCGCCAGAAAAAGGGCGACAAGGGTACCGAGCGTCGCAATATTGATGGTGTCCCAGATCGGAACCCACAATTCAGACATATAGGAAAACCGTGGTGGCCACATGCGCGACGAGATATCGCTAACGATTCGCGGGGCATCAAAAACGAAATACCAAGTCGTCTGATCGGATATGTATTTCCAGCAAAACATGAACAGGGCGACACCGCATAACCAGCCGAACCAAATTGAAAGTTGCTTATTGCGATCACGCCGCTGCCAGACCTTAATCCCTGCTTGTTCGTTTACCGGCATTACTGCAACCTCGCACGGATTAGGCCGGAGCTGTATTCGGCTATCATGACAAGGACTATGATGGTCAGGATAATGGCCGCCGAGGTATCAAATTCATAACGATCAAACGAGGTATTCAGCGTCGCCCCGATACCACCGGCGCCGACCAGACCCAACACGGTCGATTCGCGAAAATTAATATCAAGCCGGTACATGGAAAGCCCGATCAGGCGCGGCATGACTTGCGGCTGGATGCCGTAATTCATCAACTGCGACCATGAAGCACCGGTTGCCCGCACCGCCTCGAGTTGCTCTTTGGAACTGTCTTCTATTTCTTCGGCAAGCAGCTTTGCGAGGAAGCCTATGGTCGCGAAAGAAAGCGTGACAACGCCTGCAAAGGGCCCGAAACCGAAAATTGCCACCATCAGGATGGCGACGATGATTTCCTGCAAGGCGCGAGAGAGAGCGATAATGCCGCGACAGAAAACATACACGGGCCGGGGCGCAATGTTACGCGCCGCCCCCAGGCCTATAGGCACGGAAAGCAAAATACCGATGGCCGTCGATGTCACGGTCATCACCAGGCTTTCGGCAAGGCCGGTGCGGATATCATTCCAGCGCCCGGAAAAATCCGGCGAGGTGAAGGCGATGACAAATGCCCAGCCACGATCCAGGCCTTCGTAAACCCGCGCCCAGTTAACTTCCAGCGAACCGATTGATGCCGACAGGTAAATCGCCGCGCCAACGCCCAATATCCAACGCATACGGGCGCTCTCGACAAAAGGCTTCTTACGCCAGGTTCGTGCCGTGGCGAGGGACGTATTCACGTCATTGCCGCCATATGTTCTTCTTCACTTTCAAGCGCCGGCGCGTCGCCTTCGTCTTCATCGTCATCTTCGACTTTACGTATGGTCGCTTCCCAGTCTTCGGCCCCATAAATTTCGGTCAACACATCCGGCGTAAGGCCCGTCGGTGGGCCGTCGTAGACCACCACGCCCAGTTGTAAGCCGATGATTCGCTGGACAAACATTTGGGCCAGGGCAACGTCGTGAATATTGATAATGGCGGCAAGTTGGCGTTCTTCGCATAGCTCGCAAATCAACCGCATGATCTGTCGCGATGTCTTTGGATCCAGACTCGCCGTCGGCTCGTCGACCAGCAGGATGTCCGGGTCTTGAATAAGCGCCCGGGCGATGCCGACCCGCTGACGCTGACCGCCGGACAGCTCGTCGGCGCGCTTGTCGACCATTTCGGCAAGGCCGACCCGCTCTAACAGGCGGAAGGCTTCATCGATGGCGCTTTGCGGAAACTTGCGGAAATAGCTGGCCCAGAAACCGACATAACCCAACCGGCCTGAAAGCACATTTTCCATCACGCTCAGGCGTTCGACCAGGGCGTATTCCTGAAAAATCATGCCCATGCGACGACGCGCCTTGCGCAACGCCCCGGTGCCCAAATTGGTCAGTTCCATATCGTTCAGCTGAACCTTGCCCGACGTCGGCTCAACCAATCGATTGATGCAGCGGATAAGCGTGCTCTTACCGGCCCCCGATGGCCCGATCAGTGCAAGAACCTGCCCCTTGGGGACCTCTAGACTGACATCATTTAGCGCCAGATCACCGGTCTTGTATTGTTTGCTTAAAGATTCCAGACGCAGCATAGGCCCCCCGAAAAATACAAACGACAACCCGAACCACCTGTAACAAGGCGGTCCGGGCTTTAGGCGTTTAATCGTTTACTTACAAGCGTAGGAAACGCCGTTCGCCTTGTCGATTTTGCGAATGACATCCCAATGTGACTTGTAGGTAATCGGCAGGAACTGCCCTTCAGGCGGCTTGGATTTGGAAAACTCAACCTTCAAGCTGGTCGGGCTTCCGTCCGGCTTGTCCCATTTGAAACCAAAGAAGGCTTCCTTGATCTTCTCCTGCAATTCAGGTTTCAGGTTGTAGACCATGCCGAAGCCGGTAGTTGGGAAAGTCTGCGAGGTGTAAATCACCTTGATCTGATCTTCCTTGATAACACCACGCGCCAGCATGCGCTGTTTCACCGAGTTGGCAATTGAAGCCGCCGGATAATCCTTATTGGCTACACCCAGGATCGAATTGTCATGCTTGCCGGAAAAAGCAGGCGTGAAGTCGCGATCCTTGATCATGCCGAAATCCGCTTTCAAGATCGCCGATGGTGCCTTGAAGCCGGAGTTTGATGTCGGCGATGTGAAGGCCAGGGTCTTGCCCTTGATGTCCTCAACCTTTTCGATGCCACTGCCCGGATAGGTTATGATTTCCATCTCGTAACCGAAAGCGCCACTTTCCTGCGCCATGATGGTGAACGAACGGAAACCGGCGCAGTTAACGGCCAGCGGGTTAGATCCGGTATTGAATCCAGCTACATGCAGGCGTCCCGAACGCATCGCTTCGATCTGAGCGGCGTTGGACTGAACCGGGAAGAACAGTACCTTCTTGCCGGTGACCTTTTCCATGTTGGTCAGGAAATCAGACCAGGCTTCCTTATAAACGGCCGGGTCTTCAACCGGCGTATAGGCGAAAACCAGCGTATCCGGGTCGATTTGCTTAGATGGGTCGGTTGGCGTATCTGCCGTCAGATCGCCATCGCGGTCACAAAAGCGTTTATCAAGATCGCCACGCGGACATTCCTGGGCAAATGCTGGCGCTGCGGCCATCAGAACAAAGGCGGTCAGAGCGCCAAAAAAGGCGCATAAACCACGGCGTATCGTCGTTGCTTTCATTGAAAGAGTTCCTCCCTGTTGAATTTAACAATCCGGTTCCCCCGGCGCTATTAGCATCCTTCAACCTTCAGTGTCATAAAACTGTAACATTCTGGACGCTGCGTCAATTGTAGCTATTCAATGTTACCGTTTTCTTATCCCCCCTTGGCATTGTTCACGAACCATTCTATTTTCACGCCATCATGAGCAATGCCATTATCATTCATAATCTGGAACACGCCGAAGCTGCGCTCGAAGTCGCCGTGGCTCTGAACAAGGAAGTCACCTTGATCAGCACTGCCGGAGCAGCAGCAACTTTGGGCGCGACTGTCTTTCGGGACATCATCGCGGCGGCCGCCGAAAGTCATCCCAAGGCTCGCTATCGGGCCGTGCTGGATTGCGGAGACGAACCAGGACTGGCGCTTGGTGCGCTGCGCCATGGCATCACTTTTGTGCGGATATCCAACGGTCCGGAACTCGCCGAAAAGCTGGCCGATATCGCCGCGCAACGCGGAGCGTCGGTGTATAGCGAAAGCGGTGACGAGCTTGATCTGATCGGCATGAGCAACCCCGCCGCCGCCTGTCGCGCCTGGCTAGCCGAACCGGAACGTCTGCAATGACCGACTTCAACCGCTGTCAACTATACCTGATAACCCCGCCGCAACTGGACCTGACGCGTTTTGCCGATACCCTGTCCCGGACTTTGGACGCCGGACGGGTCGGCTGCCTGCAATTGCGCCTGAAAGACACCGATGAGGATGAGATTCGCCGCGCCATCGATATCCTGAAACCCATCGCCCAGTCCCGCGGCGTCGCTTTTCTGCTCAACGACAATCCCGTACTGGCCGCCGACACCGGCTGCGATGGAGTTCATGTCGGTCAGCAGGACACCCCATACACGCAGGCCCGGCAGGAAGTTGGAGCCAACGCAATTGTCGGCGTCACCTGCCACGATTCCCGACATTTGGCCATGGAGGCCGCCGAACAAGGGGCCGATTATGTCGCCTTCGGGGCTTTTTTTCCGACTGAAACGAAAATACCGAAATCCCGTGTCGCTGTGGAAATTCTCAATTGGTGGAGCCAGGACATGACCGTTCCGGTCGTCGCTATCGGCGGAATCACTATCGAAAATTGCCCCCCCCTGATTAGCGCCGGGGCGGATTTTCTGGCCGTCGTCGCCGGAGTCTGGGATTATAAGGACGGCCCGGACAAAGCGATCATGGCCTTCAATCATCTGTTCAGGGAAACTGTCCGAAATTAGCTGTAAGGTCCGTCAAAGATGAATAAAGAAGAATCCGATTTTGAAAACAGCATCGCCGACCTGCATTCTACGGCTGGCAGCATCAATGGCGGTTTGCAGAAAGTCCTGAGCCTGCTGGAGATTATTATTAATGACAACGCCGACATCCTGAGCCTGTCACACAAGGATGCCCACAGGGATGATGATTCCGCCGCCGTGATCGATTCCTTTACGACGATTCGGGAGCAAATACTTGAAATTACAAATTTCAGCCAGCAGTTTGACGCGAAAATTTCACAATACGGCGATGAAATCATCGAACTGAAGGTGGAGTTGGAAAAGAACAAAAAGGATGCCCTGATCGATCCCCTTACCGGCATCGCCAACCGGCGGCGCTTTGAACAGGTACTCACCGAATTGTTGCAAGACATCAAGGAAATTGACGGTCACATGGCGGTTTTGCTGGGCGACATTGACGACTTTAAGGAAGTCAACGACACCCATGGCCACTCCATTGGCGATCAAGTGCTTAGGCTGGTCGCACATTCTTTTGCGGCAAACCTGAAAAAAGGCGACTTCGTAGCCCGTTGGGGCGGCGATGAATTTGCCGCCATTTTACCGAAGATCAATGCCAAGAACGCAACCACCGTGGCCCGTCGTGTGCGCGACACGATCTCTTCCAAAGCAATCCGAAATAAGGATTCCGGGGAAACCCTGGGCCAGATCAGCCTGTCTTTCGGTATTACCACTCATAAAACGGACGATACGTTGGAAACCCTGATCGATCGCGCCGACAAGGCCATGTATCGAGCCAAGAAGGCTGGCAAAAATCAGGTGTCCACTGACTAAAAACCTCCGCCATTGCTTCACACAAGGCAACCTGATAGTTTCCGCGCCTTGAACTCTCAAAACATGGTCTGACGATATGAAAATCAATGGAAACGCCGTTCGTCCCGGCATGGTGATTGAACACCAGGGACGATTATGGCGGGCGATTAGAATCCAACACACCCAGCCCGGTAAGGGCGGTGCTTACCTGCAAGTGGAATTGCGCGGCGTGCGCGATGGCACCAAGCTCAACGAGCGTTTCCGTTCCTCGGAAACAGTAGAGCGGGCAAGCCTCGAGCAGAAAGATTACCAATACCTGTTCGCCGATGGCGACATGTACACGTTTATGGACAACGAAACCTACGAGCAGGTTACCTTAAACGGTGAGTTGATCGGCGAAGATCAGATCCCCTTCCTGCAGGAAAGCATGATCGTCACCATAGAGAGTTATGAAGATGATCCCATCGGCGTTCAGTTGCCCGATCACGTCACCCTGGAAGTAATCGAGGCCGACGCCGTCGTAAAGGGACAAACCGCATCGTCATCCTACAAACCTGCAGTGCTTGATAATGGTGTCAAAATTCTTGTCCCGCCACACATCGGCACGGGAACCCGCATCGTCGTCAATACCGCCGACGTGACGTATGTAGAACGGGCCAAAGATTAATGGCTCGCCGCTCGGCCCTGATAAACGTCATGATCGCCGCCGCACAAAAGGCGTCACGCAAGCTGCTGCGTGATTTCGGCGAAGTTGAAAACTTGCAGGTTTCACGCAAAGGCCCGGCCGATTTTGTCAGCTCGGCCGATAAAACCGCGGAAGACACCCTGCACTACGCCCTGAAAAAGGCGCGCCCCAACTATTCATTCCTGATGGAAGAATCCGGCGAAATTATCGGTTCAGACAGTTCAAACTGCTGGGTCATCGACCCCCTGGACGGCACCACAAACTTCCTGCACGGGCTACCGCACTTCGCCATCTCTATTGGCCTTATGCGCGACAACGAACCTTTTGCCGGAGTCATTTATGAGCCCGTCCACGATGAAATGTTCTGGGCTGAAAAAGGCCAGGGCGCGCACCTAAACGACAGGCGCATCCGGGTTTCCGGACGAAAAGATATGAGCGAAGCACTGTTCGCCACCGGTATCCCCTTTCTGGGCGAACGCGATCATCCGCTCTTCCTGAAACAACTTGAAGCGGTGATGGCCGTGACCTGCGGCGTGCGCCGGTTTGGCGCGGCATCGCTCGACCTGGCTTATGTCGCCGCCGGACGTTATGAGGGGTTCTGGGAAAACGGCTTAAGCCCGTGGGACATAGCCGCTGGCATCGTACTGGTCCGAGAAGCAGGCGGTTACGTCAGCGAAATCAATGGTAAAGGCAAGATGATAGAAAGCGGCTCCGTCCTGGCCGCCAATGACCAACTGCACACCCCGCTTGGCAAACTGCTCAAAAACGCCGGGTAAAATGGATCTGCCATTGGGTAAAATGGTTGTGCCATTGGTTACCCTTGGTTATCTTGTCACAAGCTAATATCGACAATGCCATCAAAGGGCGGAACACCAGGCGCATCATGGACTTATCGCAAGACACTTATCATTTTTTAAACCGGCGCACCGTTCTTTTGAGTGCGCTGACGGCTTTATCTCTGGTCATGGCAAGTTCCGGTGTGGCCACTGCCCAACAAGAAAATTATGTCGATTTCTCGCATCCCAATGTAACCATTGATCTAAGCGTCATCGACAATGGTGGATACCAAAGCGCAACGGGCGCGGGGGCAACCGTATCAGGCGGTTCCACAAACCTTAAGTTGCTGATGCCAGGAAGCCGAGCCCCGACATCCATGCTGCATGTTCCAACCGCCAGCGGCAAGCCCCTGAGCCTGCCGAAGATTAAAGCTAAGAAAAACAAAGTCGTTCAAGCTGTCGCCAAAGCACCAGTTCCGGTCATTAAAGAGGCTCCGGCTCCGATGCCTGTCAAAACAGTCGTCAGCCCGAAAAAACTTGAAGCCCCGGCGAAACCGGCTATGCCCGTAGTGCCTGCCCCGACAATCAAGAGCGAACAGAAGATGCCGCCGTCCGCACCTGTCGTGGCACCGGCAGCCAAAGTTGCCGAAAAAATTGCTCCAAAAGCAGCCCCGCCAGCACCACCCACACCCACGACGCAAAAGGCCGCAGCCCCGCAGCAGGCATCGCGACCACCGACCACAATGACATTAGATCCCGGCCTGGTCCTGCGAGTCGCCTTTGGCCCAAAGCAGACAAAACTTCCGGCCAGTTCCAAGGACGAACTGGTCGCCCTTGCCGAAAACATGAAGGGTCGAAAAAATATTCGTCTGCAACTGATGGCCTATGCCGGTGGCCCGTCCCTGTCATCCAGCCTGGCTCGCCGGATGTCGCTTTCCAGGGCCCTGTCGATCCGTTCTTTCCTGATTGAAAGCGGCGTCAGAAGCACCCGCATTGATGTCCGCGCGCTTGGCAACAAGACTACGGAAGAGCCCATTAACCGTGTCGACCTGAACGTCGCCGAACGATGAGCGCCTTAAAATCGTCAAGATTTATTATTACCAAGTGCTTCTTGGTATAAGGAAAGTCCTCCAATCATGACAAGCCCACGGCGTTTTCTTCTTCGAATGGTTTTGTTCCTGATTGTGGTGCTTGCTGTCGCCGCATTCCTGTTCGAGCCGTTGCGCGGTGCGTTCATGGCTAACGCCCCGCTGAACGGCTTGATTATCGGCGTCCTGGTGCTTGGCGTGATCTACAACTTTCGCCAGGTCACGATGCTTTACCCGGAAGTCTCGTGGATTGAAAGATTTCGTCAGAACGGCCCAGCGACCTCGCAAAACAGTCCGCCGCGGTTGTTGTCATCGATGGCGACCATGCTTGGCGAACGTAACCGTGATCATTTGAGCCTGTCGGCGCTTTCAATGCGTTCGCTGCTGGATGGTATCTATTCCAGATTGGATGAATCCCGCGATCTTTCGCGTTACACCATTGGATTGCTGATATTCCTAGGCCTTCTTGGCACCTTCTGGGGCTTGCTGGGAACCGTCGCTTCCATCGGCGCGGTTATCGCCAACTTGAGCATCAACGCCGAGACCGCGGCCGTTTTCGCCGACCTGAAAAACGGTCTGCAAGCGCCGATGACGGGCATGGGAACGGCGTTTTCCTCGTCACTCTTCGGTTTGGCCGGTTCCCTGGTTTTAGGCTTTCTCGACCTGCAAGCCGGACAGGCACTGAACCGCTTTTATAATGACCTTGAAGAATGGCTTTCCAGCCTGACCCGATTGTCCAGCGGGGCACTTTCTGGTTCCGAGGGCGATCAATCCGTTCCTGCATATGTCCAGGCGCTACTGGAGCAAACGGCGGAAAGCCTTGAAAGCCTGCAGCGGACATTAAGCAAGGGCGAGGAAAGCCGCATATCGGCCAACAACTCCCTGATGGCGGTCGGCGAGAAAATGGGCACCCTGAGCGACCACATGCGCACGGAACAGGCGTTGATGATGAAACTGGCGGAAAGTCAGCTTGAAATGAAACCAATCCTCGCCCGTCTGGCCGAAAACAGCAGTAATTTAGGCGGCCAAAGCGGTGGCATGGATGAAGCGACGCGCAGCCACATTCGCAATCTGGATGTCTATATGGCGCGCCTGGTCGAGGAATTGGGAAGCGGTCGCGAAGACACCATCTCCCAGTTACGCAGCGAGATCAAATTGCTGGCCAGGACCATCGCAGCGACCAGGGACGGTAACACCTAGAACATGACCACCCTCGCCCGCCGCGCCCAAAGAAGCACCAACATCTGGCCCGGTTTCGTCGATGCTTTGGCGACGTTGCTGATGGTCATTATATTTCTGTTGATGATTTTCGTACTGGCCCAGTTTTTCCTGGGTGAAGCGTTGTCAGGCCGCGATGCGGCACTACGCAAATTGCAAAGCCAGATTACGGATATGAGCGATCTTCTGTCGCTGGAACGCAAAGCCAATGAAAACATGCGCCTGAACGTCGCCAATATGGCCGATGACCTGCAGGCATCGGTGATCACCCGCGATGACCTCAAGGCATCCCTGTCGGCAATGACGGCCCAGGCTGATGCCGCTGCCAACCAGGCCGAATCCCTGTCGGCAAAACTAACCGACGCTTTTGGTATTATCGAAGCCGATAAGGAAACCATTGAGACCAAGGTTCAGGAACTGGCCAAGCTGACAAACGACATCGCCGCCCTGACAGCGTTGCGGGCCGAACTGGAAAGCAAGATCACCAACATGTCTTCCCAGTTGGAAAGCAAAAACAAAGCAGTCGCCAAAGAGCGCAACATCGCCGAAAGCGCCCGCGCACAAGTCGCCCTCGCCAATCGCCAAATGGCCGCCCTGCGCGAACAATTGGCGCGTATTTCCGAAGCCCTGGACATCGCAGATCGTAAAGCCAAGGAACGTGGCGTACAGATTTCATCTCTTGGCAAGCGCCTGAATTCGGCGCTCGCCACCAAGGTTCAGGAACTGTCTCGCTATCGCTCGGAATTCTTTGGTCGCTTGCGTCAGGTGCTTGGCGACCAGCCCGGCATCAGGGTCGTCGGTGACCGCTTTGTTTTCCAATCGGAAGTTCTGTTCGCCTCTGCTTCTGCCGAACTTGGGCAAGAAGGTCAAATCCAGCTTAGGCAACTGGCCACTACATTGCGCGAAATCATGCCCCGCATCCCGACAGACATTGACTGGATTTTACGCATCGATGGGCACACCGACCAGGTGCCCATTTCGAATTGGAAATTTCCTTCAAACTGGGAACTGTCCGCAGCGCGCGCCATATCCGTGGTCAAATTCTTGATCGCCGAAGGGATTTCCGCCGACCGCCTTGCCGCCGCCGGGTTCGGTGAATTCCGCCCACTTGACCCAGCCAACGACGAAGTCGCCAACCGCCGCAACCGCCGCATCGAAATGAAAATGACACAGCGCTAAACTGGTCCCTTCGGACCCCTCTCTAATGGATTGCCTTATCTAAATGCTCACCTTATTCCTTATTGTCTTTATCGACCTTGTCGGTTTCGGAATTATCATTCCATTATTACCGTTCTTTGGTGAGCATTTTGCCGCAACGCCCGCGATGATCGGCTTGTTGATGGCGTCCTATTCACTGACCCAATTTATCGCCGCCCCTTTCTGGGGCCGCGCCAGTGACCGCTTCGGACGCCGCCCTGTGTTACTGATAACGCTGGCCGGGGCCGCAGCCTCATACGTATTGTTGGGATTTTCCAATTCCTTATGGATGTTGTTTCTGGCGCGCGGAATTGGTGGCTTCATGGCCGGTAATATATCCACCGCCTTCGCCTATGTCGCCGATATCACGACACCGGAAAATCGCACCAAGGGCATGGGCGTTATCGGAGCCGCCTTCGGTCTCGGCTTTATCGCCGGACCGGCTATCGGTGGCATTCTCGCCGGTCCCGATCCCATGAATGCAGATTTTCGCACCCCGGCCCTTGCCGCCGCAGGGCTATCTTGCATAGCCCTGACCATGGCCTTCTTCCTGCTTAAGGAATCTCTGTCCGAAGAAATCCGCAAACAGATTGCCGGGATGCCCACGAAAAACCGTCGTCAGCAGTTTCAAAGCGCCCTGACAAAACCCGGCGTCGGCCTGTTGATCGGGTTATCCTTCATGGCGACCTTTGTTTTCTCGGGAATGGAGACAACCTTCGCCATGTGGTCGGAACGACGCATGGGTTGGGGACCGCAACAGAACGGGTACCTGTTTGCTTTTGTCGGCATCATCGCCGCCATGATCCAGGGAGGCCTTGTCGGCAAATTAGCCAAACGCTTCGGAGAGACCAACCTGGTTATCCAGGGCGCTGCGGCGCTGGCCCTGGGCATGCTGCTAATCCCTTTTACCAATTCCCTGGCCACCCTGCTGGGCGCCATGGTCATCGTCGCCTACGGGTTCAGCATCATCACGCCGTCCCTGAACAGCCTGATATCCCTGCAGGTTGGCTCTGGCGAGCAAGGCGGGGTGATGGGGGTCGGCCGGTCGGCAACGACCCTGGCACGGGTCATAGGCCCGACCTGGGCGGGATTTATGTTCGCCTTTCTCGGCATGGACTGGCCCTATTTCGGCGGCGCCGTGGTGATGACGCTGGTCGTCATCCTGGGGCTTCAGGGACTTAAATCGATTCGCGTTCCTTAAGCGAAAAAAGTTGCCCCGATGCCTGGGCCATCTCCCGTGAGAGCAAATCATATAATCCTCCCCCGGCGCGGGTATCGATCCAGGATTTTTGTTGTTCATCAAATTTGAAATGCAGGGCGCCGCTCAAGGGCGAGGACACCCAGATTTCCATGTTAGGCGCCTGTTTGTTGATTACGTACAGACCACCGCCGGCAAGTTCAATTGTCAGAATCCCCCCTTCAAGATCCACATCCATGACGTCCCCCAGAGCGTCGTCAATTTGTTCGAATAGGTCATGCAGGACTATTTCGGCATGTATTTCAAAGGCTTTGCTATCAATTGGCATTTTGTAATTTTTCCAGGCTTTATTTTATCGCTGTTCGGCTTCTGGCAAGTCGCTCTTCATGTTTTATTTGGAAAATGTATAAGGTGTTGTTTCTATTCATTTTCGGTTAATGTTAGCTACGCTATGTTGGTGTTTGGATTAGCAGTTGAAACGTGCAGATAATAAGCCGCACGTCATATTGCAATATGACTACTTGAACACACCAGGATGTCAGAGTATATAGGGCGGCTTATTTTCAGGAGCACATAACGTGAAGAAAGAAACGCACCCAGACTACCATGAAATCACCGTCCAGATGACTGACGGCAGCACTTACGCGACTCGTTCCACCTGGGGCAAAGCCGGTGATACCATTAAACTGGACATTGATCCAAAGACCCACCCGGCGTGGACTGGCGTTCATCGCCTGCTCGACAGTGGTGGACAATTGGCCAAGTTCAACAAGAAGTTCAAAGATTTTGGGCTTAAACACGACTAATTGACCCAGGTGTTTGGTACCTTGGTCGTCTTCTCCCAGGGGGTGGGAGCATCTGATGACTCATCAAACTCATTACGAAGTTCACGTCAAGCAGAACGGTCGCTGGGAAATCCACGGTCGCCATACGCAATCGGAAAAAGAACAAGCCATCGAAGAGGCTAAGGCTCTTGATGGGCAAAAGCACATTCAGGCGGTTAAGGTAATTCAGGAAATTTACGATCCAGAAGATGGATCGTCTAAGGAATATAACGTCTACGCACCAGGCCAGAAAAAATATCAACCGCCGGTCAAAGCCAAAAAAAAAGTTAGCGAAGTAGAAGAGGTTGAGGCAGCGGATCGGCCGAAAAAAGGCAAAAAGGCAAAAAGCGGTCGTTCACTTACCAGCATCATAATGAGTATCGCCCTGATTTCCGCCTTTAGCACCATCGTCGGCGCTTTGTTTACCTGGTTCACTGGTATGTTCTTGGTGGATACCAATATCAACGGCAACGCTCAGACCAATATCCTGTTCATTGTCTTCCTGTCGGTCTTCGTGATCGCCGCCATCCCCATGGCCATCGTCTTTCTGGGTAATAACGACGACGATTGAATCGTGATTGTCATTTGCCCTCAATACCATTCAAAATGTCACTATATTTCGCTATGATCTATAATTTTAGAAATTCTCCAGTTTAGACTTTTAGTCTACTAACATATTGAAATACTGGGAAAGTTTAGCGAGGGTTTCCTCTCTGGACAAAGAATATCCAGATTAGGGTAACGCAATGGCTAAAGAAATTGTTTTCGAGGTTCACGTCTCCCAGAAAGGCCGTTGGGAGATACAAGGCCGACACGAATCCTCCCAAATGAAAGCCGCCATCGAAGACGCCAAAAGCCTGGACCTGCTCGCAAATATCGACATGGTCAAGGTCGTCCTGGAGGAATATGACGACGAAACCGGCGATACCAGAGAATCCATTGTCTACCAATCTCCCGGAATGAAGGATACTGAAGGCGGCCCTGTCTCCAGGGCTTCCGCATTGAAGGGTGAAAAAAGCTTCGGCAGGGCCTCAAGTCCCTCTTCTGGCTCGTCATTCTTTGATGACGAAGATTATGGCGATGGTGGGGAATCTGCCTATCAGGCGAAGAAAGCCGCGCGCGCATCATCCTTCGTTAAAGCCAAACAAACAACCTTTGTTGGCGTACTGGTAAAAATCCTTCTGATTATTCTGTTTTCGGTTACCATTGCCGCCCTGATGGCTGGCGGCACCATCATGTACCTTCGTGAGACCTCGCTCAGCAACACGGCACAGACGAATTTCGTGTTTGCCGTATTCATCATCATTTTCCTTGTCTGCGCCCTTATCATGGCGCTGAATTTCATGCGTAAGGACGAAATCGGGGGGCCAAAACCCCGCCCCGTACGCAACCGCGCCCGGGCCACACCGAAGCCCGAGAAACGCAAAAAAGTAATCGAGGAGAAACCGACCAAACGCGAAATCGAAGTTGACGAGGACCTGGATCCCACCGAAGAAGGCCTCGCATCGACCGCTGGCGATGAGCTTAAAGAAGAACCGAAACAGCCTGAACCAGAGGAGGCAAAAGCTGAAGAGGCCGAGGCGACTCCTGAAAAGCCCGCCGGCCTGTCGGCCCACGCCGAAAAGCAGCGCGTCTACCTGATGACGTTCCTGAGCGAGGGCCTGGAAAAATGCGAAGCCGACACCAAAAAACTGGACAGCTACAACAAGTTCGGTCTCAACCTGTTTTTGGCCGGGGCCAGTGAAATTATGGGCCAGTCACGCAATCTCGATCATTACTCGTTAACCAAAATACTCGCAGAAACGGTTTCCCTGATGGGATTCAAGGATTCTGACGCTGCCAAATTCGCCGAAAAATATGAAGATTATCTGCTCGCAGATGCCCGTTACATGCAGATGTTTCAGGCTGGCCGCAACGCCATGAGTTCTTACATGGAGAAAAATTCCGATGCCATGAAATACCTGGGCCAGTCCCTGGTTGAATGGAACAAGCCGAAACAAAAGGAAGAAAGCAGCGGCCCGGTCACGGTTTTTTTCACAGATATCGCCGGTTCGACGGCCATGACCCAGAATCTTGGCGACGCGGTGGCCCAGCAGATCGTCCGCGCCCACAACCGCATCGTTCGCGAGGCCCTGACAGAATTCAACGGCAAGGAAATCAAACATACCGGCGATGGCATCATGGCTTCATTCTCAACCACTTCAAACGGCGTCGAAGGGTCTATCAAGATCCAGCTCGAAACCGCCAAACACAACACCAACAATCCGGACCTTCCCCTGCACATCAAGATCGGCCTAAACGCTGGTGAACCCATATCCGAAGATAACGACCTGTTTGGATCAACAGTTCAAATGGCGGCACGCATTGTCGACAAGGCCAAGGCCGACGAAATTTTCGTCTCGGAAATCGTTCGCGGCATCTGCGCCGGCAAGGAAATCAAGTTCAAGAACCGGGGCCCTTTCGCCATGAAGGGTTTCGATGATGATCCGATCCTGTTCGAAGTTGTGTGGGACCAGGAATAATTCACCTACCGGACCTTGCGGCCCGCACTGTACGACAATATATCTCCTTTAATGACGGATGCCGAAACTTAAGGGTCCGCTCATTTAACCTCGCTTTCTTAAAAGGAGAATACACTATGCGTACCATTGATTTTACCCCCCTGCACCGTTTCACCGTTGGTTTTGACCGCATGCAACGGCAATTTGACCAGGCCATGCAAACCGATGCCGCCCAGGCGACCTATCCGCCCTACAACATCGAAGCACTGGATGACGAGAAATATCGCGTCAGCATGGCCGTTGCCGGCTTTGCCGAAAAAGACCTCGACATCACCCTCAAGGATGACACCCTGATCGTTACAGGTAAAAGCGATAACAATGATCAGGAAGTCCACTTCTTGCATCATGGCATCGCCGGTCGCTCTTTCGAGCGCCGCTTTGAACTGGCCGACCACATCAAGGTTATTTCAGCAGGCCTTGAAAACGGTATGTTGCACATTGAACTAGCGCGTGAAGTTCCCGAAGAAAAGAAGCCTCGCCAGATCAAAATCGGTACGGCTGGAAACGCTAAAGCAATAGAAGAAAAGGCCGCCTGATATCCGGCCAGAATTTTCTCAATCCGGGGCGCGTCGCGATGTAGCAGCGTGCCCCTTTTGATTTCTGCAAACAATACTGTTATGATTGATACATTCTTTAAGTCCTGGGGGGGCATTAGCAATAGGGGATGTAATGAGAAAATTTAGCGATGTATTTTTATTCATCTTGAAACTGTTACCGGCGGCGGTCATTTTTATCTTGTTTCTCTCCTTCGAGGGAAATTTGCGATGGCTCTCGCTGCTCGGCTTTATTCCCCTTATTCTGGTTCTCTGCAGGGACTGCACTGCCTGCATGATCGCCCCCGATAAGAACCAAAGTGAAAGCGGTTGGCATCCCGGTACCGGTTTGTAACTTCCTGAAATTGGCGTTTTCTTAAACGCCCTTACTGACAGTGCCTAATTTGACGACACTCTTGGGATTGCCCAGATAATTGGTCATATCGATAGCGTTCAGCGGTCTGCTGAAATAATACCCCTGAATCAATTGACATCCGCTGGCCTGTACCAATTCCAGTTGCCTTGCTGTTTTTACCCCCTCAGCGACAACGGAAAGGCCAAGGCTGCGGCTCATGGCGATGATCGCCTCGACCAGGGCCAGATCACCAGGATCATCAGCAATATCGCGCACAAACGAGCGATCAATTTTAAGAGTATTGACCTGAAAGCGCTTCAGGTATCCCAGTGAAGAATAGCCGGTTCCAAAATCATCAAGCGCCAGCTTCACGCCCAGAGTTGACAATTTTTTAAGGCGTTGCAGAACCTTTGGAGAATCCTCAATAAGAAGGTTTTCGGTGATTTCGAGGGTCAAAGCCTGGGCTGGCAAGCCGCTGCTCTTCAGGGCGTGTTGCACCGCCCGAAAGAGCCCGGAACTACGAAAGTGCGATATGGAAATATTTACGCTGAGTTCCAGCGTTGGCGTTATTTCTGCCCGCCACGCAGCGGCCTGGCGACAGGATTCGTTCAAAACCCACCTGTCGATGGGCAGAATAAATCCGGAATCTTCTGCAACAGCGATAAATTTCTGAGGCTCAATTGTTTCTAAAACTTCATCGTCCCAACGTATCAGCGCCTCAACACCAACAATCCGTTCACTGCGCAGGTCGACGATGGGTTGGAAATAAAGTTTTAAATCATCCCTTTTCAGGGCATGACGAAGCCGTTCAGCAATGCGACCATGCTGCCAGACCTCGTCATTGAGGCCAGGAGTATAATGACGATAGGTGTTGCGGCCCTGATGTTTCGATATGTACATGGCCGCATCGGCATGTTGCAAAAGAACTTCCGGATCATTACCGTCTTCGGGACAGACCGCAATCCCCAGACTGGCCGTAACGTAGGTCTCGCGGCCGTCAAGATCGAACGGGTTGGAAAAAGCATCGATAATTTTCTTGGCTACGGTTTTCGGACCATTCGGCATTTCCACGTCATTGAGCAGCAGAATAAATTCATCCCCACCCAGGCGCGCCACTGTGTCTTCATGGCGGACCAGTTTGTTCAGGCTCTCCCCTATTTTCTTCAGCAATAGATCACCTGCGGCGTGGCCACGGGAATCGTTGACCAGTTTAAAACGGTCTAAATCAACGAAAATGAGCCCGACATGGCGTTGTTCCCGGCGGGCATGTTCAATCGCCCGGCTCATACGATCGAACAGTAAAGCCCTGTTGGGAAGCCCGGTAACCTGATCAATGGTTGCCTGCTGCAGCAATTTTTCGGTGGCAATTTTCCGGGCCGTAATATCATCGTGGATCGTAATGACAACGGACCAATCATCCTTGGGGTTTTTTACGACACGGGTGGTACACTTGACGGCAAGAGCAACGCCATTCACCTTGGTGCCCTGAATTTCGTTTGTATGGGTACGCAGGCCTGTGGCCAGCGCCTCAAATTCGCCGATGTAGTATTCCATCCAGTTGGAATTCTTCCAGGCATCAAAATCATCTTCGTAAGCCTGAAATTCCTCGAACGACTTTTTTCCAAACATTCCGATCAGGGTATGATTGGCGTCAAGGAGGCGTATTTCCTTTATGGCCTCTATTAATTCATCTTGGTGTTTTCGAAAATATTGCGAAAAATCCGTAATTCCATCCCTTTTCATTCGCTCGAAGCGAAGCTTGAGGAGTGAATAATCTTCAAGAGTCACACCCGATGGTGATTGTTGATAAAGGGTCCGGAACAATTCCTCACTCCCCCGAAGCGCCTCGTCACTTTTCCAGCGGTGGAAAACATGGAACACCAGCATCGCACCCAGAGTGACCAGTACCATCAGCACAAAGATGATGACGTTGCGTAATGTCTCGATCCGGGTCGTTTGGGCTTTCAGAATGTCAGAGGCCGTCTCACTGGCCTCCGCAAACAACTTATTCATGGATTCCAGGGCATCCAAAATGCGCGTCTCGACCATCTTCAGGACGGGGGGAGAGGAGGGTAAGAAACCATAAATTCCCTCACTTAACCAAACCTTGATGTCGGCAATGGCAGGATTGACCACGGCATGAATAGCCGAGGTGCCGATCAGGGTATCGAAATTATAGCTGCCGCGAATCCATTTGATCCGCGAGTCGACGATATCCAGTCGCAACAGCATATCGTTAATATTACCTGGGGAAGGATTGGATTGGACCAGTTTCACGGCACTTAGAAGATCGGAGGTATTTTGCATCAACAACGCGACCTCGCGCTCTTGCTCAAGCACTTTAACGGGGAGAGTTTGTTCTATATCGAGCAAGGTCGTTTGGGCGTAATAGACAACGCCCGCCGTGACGGCCAAAAGGCCGACAATCACACCGAAGGAAAACCCGGCCTGTAGCAGAAACGATGTCAGGCGCGTTTTCATGTAAACTGGAACCGATGCAATATGTTGCTCACTGAAATACCTTTTTCGTTGTCTATTTTATCAGGCCCACTTCTTTGTAGTAACGTTCCGCGCCGGGATGTAAAGGGATACCCAGGCCCGAAAGGGCTTGATCCATAACAATTACTTTCCCCCTGGGATGACCGTTATCAAGAAGTTTTCTCGATTGTTTGTTCCAGAATGCCTTGGTGATTGCATAGACTAACGATTCCTCAACATTAGCGCGAACAATCCATTGGGCACCAACGCTGAGCGTTTTCATTTCCTCAATGCCAGGGTAATTACCCGCCGGAATGGTAGCGGATGAGAAAAAACGGTAATTCATTTTAAGAGCCACTGCTTCGGGACCGCCAAGGGGAATAAGATTTACCTTATCTTCGCGGGCTAATTTAACGACCGAAGAAACCGGATACCCTGCTACGATAAAGAAGGCGTCGAGTTTGCCCGTCCTAATTTTATCGGCCGCCAAGTTTGGCTTGATGTATTCTGCCTTTAAATCTTTTTCGGAAAGCCCATAAGCCTCCAGAATGAGACGCGCATCTACAAGGGTGCCCGAACCCGGTTCATCCAGCGAAACCCTTTTCCCCCTAAGATCGCGAATGCTCTGAATACCTGCGCCTTTACGGACAACAACATGGATGCTCTCGGGATATAAGTTGGCGATGGCGCGCAGGCTTTCGACCGGTTTCTCCTCCTTGAAAACGCCGGTTCCAGAATATGCCCAATAGACGGTGTCCGATTGGGCAAAACCCGATTCCAGTTTATCACTGTCTACACCATTGATGTTGGAAACCGAACCATTTGAGGACTGAGGAATAGCGACGAGACCCGGCACCCCGCAGCTTCCGCCTTTATCACAAGAACGAGAACCGGGCGGGTTGCTGATCGCCAGGGCGACCACCCCACCGACAGGATAATATGTTCCACCGACACCGCCCGTGCCGATGCGAAAGAAAGACATCTCCTGGGCCATGGCAGAGCTAGTTGCAAAAACGAACAGGGAGGCAATAAGGGCGATGCAGTGGCTTTTAATGGAAATTCTCCTTAATCTCTCTGAGCCGAATCTTAACATGAGAGAGCTTAGCCGAAAAAGACACTATGGTATTGCCCTTGTCTTAGGACAAAAGATAGGGCACCAGCTCTTTTTTACTGCTTAAAAAGTCGCTCAGCTATGACGCTGGTACAAATCCCGAAAGGCATCAGGAATTGGCACCGGGCGATTGCTTTGCTTATCCACGAACACATGCACGAAATGGCCCTGGGCTGCGGGGCCCGCCTCTCCTTTGGTAAACAAGCCGATAGCATAGGTGACGCTGGAGGTGCCCATTTTGGCGACTTTCAGTCCGGCTTCGACCACATCGGGATAGGATAGCGGGCGGTGGAATTTGCACAATGTCTCAACAGCAAGCGGCACGACCTGGGCGGCGGCCCAGTCGAGACCTCCTTCACGCATCAAAAAACGCACCACGATGGCTTCAAAATAACTGTAGTACATGACGTTATTGACGTGGCCAAGTTGATCGTTGTCGTTCCAGCGTGTCGGCACGTCGAGCATATAAAGATAGTCAGCGCGGCTGGTGATAGCTGCAGTTTCAGTCATGTTCACATTCCATCAATTGCACCAAGGCGGTACGAATAGTGTCAGGGATCGGTACGGGTTTGTTGGAGTCCCGCTCGACAAATACATGCACAAAATGACCGCTGGCAACAGCGTTCTGCCCGCCTCGGCGAAACACGGCCAACTCGTAACGCGCGCTGGTATTACCCAATTTACCGACCCTTAACCCCAATTCAAGTGTCTCGGGATAAGCCACGGACTCATTAAAACGACACATGGTTTCCACGGCGACACCGATGACCGGAGCATCCGCAATATCAAGCCCACCGTGTTCGATCAGATAATTATTCACCACCGTATCGAAATAGGCGTAATAGGTGACGTTGTTGACGTGGCCATAAATATCGTTGTCGGACCAGCGTGTTGGAACGCTGGTGATATAGGGGTAGTCGTCTTTGCATAGGGATTGTTCGGAATGTTTTGTGCTCAAAACAGAAGTCCTCAAAGCGAAGGGCCGCCGATAAATCGGCAGCCCTTTAAACCCTCAACCTGTCAAACTCGCCATTGATTTTTATTATTGGCTGGCAGGAACTCTAACCAAGTGAGGCGGTAATGGTCAAGGGTGATTCTTTGCAGTTTTGTGATTCTATTTCCTTGACAGCATCTGGTCATTTGAGGAAATCCCAAAAAAAGAGCCGCCCCAAAAAGGGGCGGCGAGTTTTACAGGGAGGCGTCAGGATGGATGCTTTAGGATAGGTCTGAAAAAGGCCCACATCCATCCGACGATAAAGCATAACAAATTCGTCGTTAAAATTGCGTTAACAGAGTGATATTCAAGACTTAAAGAAACTATCGGCGCCGTTTCTTGCCTCTTCCTTATGGGCAATCGCGCCACGGACACGGGCAATCTCCGTCTCAAGTTCCACAATGTATTCACCCAACGCTTCGATCGACATCACTTCCAGGTTTTTGCGTTCGGCTTTTTTCTTGACCGGCTCCAGATCATCAGTATCCATGCGACCTCCCCTAAATCCTTGCATGTCAGTGCCCTGACATCATACTAGAGGGACAATAGATTTTAAAGCTGGAGACTGTCCATGAGCCCGCAATTGCCCGATATTATGAAATGCGTCGAAATCACCCCTGAAGGGGGCCTGATTTCCGCCAACCGCCCCCTGCCCCAACCTGCAACCGGTGAGGTACTGGTCGAAGTCGCCGCCGCCGGGGTCAACCGGCCCGACATCCTGCAACGCCAGGGGGCCTACCCACCACCGCCGGGAGCGTCGGACATTCCCGGCCTGGAAATTTCCGGTACCATCGTCGCCCTTGGCGATGATGTGACGGGCTGGAATGTTGGCGATGACGTGCTGGCCCTGGTCACGGGCGGAGGCTACGCGCAGTACTGCACCGCCCCCGCCCCGCAATGCCTTGCCATACCCGCAGGCCTGGACATGGACGCGGCAGCGGCGCTACCGGAAACTTTTTTCACGGTGTGGTCGAATGTCTTCGAACGCGCTGCCCTGAAGCCCGGTGAAACCTTGCTCATTCACGGCGGCTCCAGTGGCATCGGCACCACCGCTATCCAGATTGCCCACGCCCTGGGCTCACCCGTCATCGTCACCGCCGGGAATGAAGAAAAATGCGGGGCCTGTGAAGTCCTGGGCGCTGATCTGGCCATCAATTACCGGGAGCAGGATTTCCTCAACGCGGTCAGGGAATTTACCGACGGGCGCGGCGTTGATGTCATCCTCGACATGGTCGGCGGCGATTATGTTGGGCGCAACCTGAAGGCCCTGGCCGTAGATGGGCGGTTGGTCAATATTGCTTTTCTGCAAGGCAGCAAAGTCGAAGTCGATTTGATGACGATGATGTTGAAACGCCTGACACTTACCGGTTCGACCTTGCGCGCCCGTTCCGTCGAATTCAAGGCGGCCATTGCGGCGCAGTTGAAGGAGAAGGTCTGGCCATTGATCGAGGCCGGGGAAATTGCCCCCTTCATCCACGCCACCTTTACACTGGATGAAGCGACGCAGGCCCACGAACTGATGGAAAGCTCGGAACATATCGGCAAGATCGTTTTGCTGACCTGAATCTCTAAGGTTTACGGGGCCGGAAAAATACACTAAACGTTCACTCAACAGATGCCTAACCGGCATTCATATCCAGTCATCAACAATAGGAAACCAAGCGATGACGCATCCGCTGATGCCAAAAGCCACAGCCGTGTGGCTGGTTGAAAACACCGCTCTTTCTTTTGAGCAGATCGCCGATTTTTGCGGCCTGCATGCCCTTGAAGTTCAGGCCATTGCCGACGACGAAGTCGCCATCGGCATGCAGGGGCTCGACCCGATCACCGCAGGCGAGCTAACCAAGGAAGAGATCGAGCGCTGCCAAGCCGATTCGGGAGCCCGCCTCAACCCAGCCGCCAGCCGCACCCCGGTAGCGAAAAAGAAAGGCGCGCGCTACACCCCGGTGTCAAAACGCCAGGACCGCCCCGACGCCATCGCCTGGTTGATCAAGAACTACCCGGAAATGAGCGATGCCCAGATTTCCAAACTGATTGGCACAACCAAGCCAACGATCAGCACCATTCGCGATCGCAGCCATTGGAACATCGCCAACATCAAAGCGCAAAATCCGGTCAGTCTGGGACTGTGTTCCGCCGACAATCTGGAAAAATCCGTGGCCATATCGCGTGCCCGCGCTGGAACAACCCACGCTCCCAACAAGGGACCAAAAGAAGCCGGCCCGGCACCATCAATGCCGGTAGCAGAGCCCGCTTCTGAACCCGAAAGCATCGAATTGTTGCCTGCACCGGAAGAAGAGGTTCTGGCGATCGAGGAAAACACAGACTCTGTGCCTATCGCCATGCCAGCGCCCGAAGAAGAAACGACCTAGAGCGGTTTCGAGTTTTTTTGAACCGCTCAAGGCCGCAACTGCGGCTCGCCGGTTGTCCGGCGCGCCCGCGCAGACGTTGACCTTTAGGTCATCGTCGTGAGCGATAAAAAATAGAGTGGTTCAGAATTTTTCGGAACCACTCTAGTCTTCAACCGGCACCGTATACCCCAAAGCCAATCTGCCACCATCGGCGTAGATCGTTTGGCCGGTGATGTAGCTTGATTCGTCACTGGCCAGAAAGACCGCGACAGAGGCCATTTCTTCAGGCTCGCCGCAGCGTCCCATGGGGGTGCGCGACAGGATCATGTTGCGCGCCGCCTCGTCGGCCATCACCTTTTTCCCCATGTCTGTGAGGATCGTACCAGGACCAACGGCGTTGACCCGAATTCCCTTGTCGACCAGTGACAAGGCCATCACCTTGGTCAACTGGTTAACGCCCCCCTTGCAAATAACGTAAGGAGCAGCTTGGGGTATGGCAGTAACGGCGTTGATCGACGACATATTAATAATGACACCACCGCCATTTTGCGCCATCTGCCGCCCGGCTGCCTGACCGATCAGAAAAAAGCCCTTCAGGTTGATGGCCAAAGTCTTGTCCAGTTCGTCCTCTGTTATATCCAGGAAGTCCCCTGTGAACAGCACGGCGGCGTTAGACAGCATGATATCAAGGCCGCCGAAATGCGCAACCGTATCTGAAATCAACGCATCGACCTGCTCTTTATCGGCAACATCGCAGTGCAGGTACTGGGCTTGCCCGCCACCCTCGCGAATATTTGCCGCAGCAGCTTCGCCAGCAGCATCATTAACATCAGAAACCACCACACGCGCCCCTTCCCGGGAAAAAGCTTCGGCGCAGGCCAGACCGATACCCCGCGCCGATCCGGTAACGATGGCGGTTTTATCTTTTAGGCGCATGGGCCGTTAATCCTTTCTATATTTTTTTCATGTCTCCCAAGACGCCTTCATCTCAAGGGACATAGTCTTTTACTTTCTTGCCTTGGCCAGGCCGATGCTCTCCAGCGCGATTTCTATTTCGCCCAGAATAGCCGGGTCGTCGATAGTCGCAGGGACTTTAAAATCCTCATTATCGGCGATTTTCTGCATCGTGCCACGCAAGATTTTTCCCGAACGGGTCTTGGGCAGGCGCTCAATAACGGCGGCCAGCTTGAAAGCGGCGACCGGGCCGATTTTATCGCGGACCATGGCGATGACTTCACCGACGATATCGCCATGATCGCGGCTGACACCCGACTTCAAAACCAGAAAGCCGACCGGTAATTGGCCCTTCAGTTGATCGGCGACACCGAGCACGGCACATTCGGCGACGTCCGGGTGGGCCGCCAGCACTTCCTCCATGCCACCTGTAGACAGCCGGTGTCCAGCGACGTTGATGATATCGTCGGTGCGGGCCATGATGTACAGATAACCTTCTTCGTCGATATAACCGGCGTCGGCGGTTTTGTAGAAACCGGGGAATTCCTCAAGGTAGGATTGTTTGTAACGTTCGTCGGCATTCCATAAAGTCGGCAAGGTGCCCGGCGGTAGCGGCAGTTTGCAACATATTGCGCCGATGTCGCCGTCGGCAACGGGATTGCAGGCATCATCAAGCACCTGCACATCCCAACCCGGTACCGCCTTGGTCGGCGAACCCGGCTTGATCGGAAATTGCGTCAGGCCCATGCAATTCGAAGCGATAGCCCAGCCGGTTTCGGTCTGCCACCAGTGATCGATGACCGGCACACCCAAGTGATCCTCGGCCCAATGCAAGGTGTCCGGGTCGGTCCGTTCACCCGCCAGAAACAAAGTCTCGAAGGCCGACATGTCGTATTGTTTGAGCAGCTTGGCATCCGGATCGTCGCGCTTGATGGCGCGGAACGCGGTCGGGGCAGTAAACATAGCCCTGACTTTATGTTGCGATATGACCCGCCAGAAGGCCCCCGGATCGGGCGTGCCGACCGGTTTTCCCTCATACAGAATCGTCGTGCAGCCATTCAATAAAGGCGCGTAGACAATATAAGAATGGCCGACGACCCAGCCAACGTCCGAGGCCGCCCAGAAGACGTCGCCGGGGTCCATGCCATAGACCGCCTTCATGGTCCAGTTCAGGGCCACCGCATGGCCGCCGTTGTCGCGGACCACGCCCTTAGGCTCGCCGGTGGTGCCCGATGTGTAGAGAATATACAGCGGGTCGGTAGCGGCGACGGCAACGCAATCATGGGGTGCTGCGGTTTTCATGGCTTCCGCCCAGTCGATATCACGGCCCGGCTTAAGCGCGGCGGCGGATTCGGGGCGCTTCAAGATAATACACGCGTCCGGCTTGTGGCTGGCCAGATCGATAGCACCATTGAGCAGCGGCATGTATTCGATAACACGATTAATCTCAATGCCGCAGGTGGCGCCGACGATAGCCTTGGGTTTGGCATCATCAATGCGGATCGCCAGCTCGTTAGCGGCGAAGCCACCGAAGACAACGGAATGCACAGCACCAAGGCGGGCACAGGCGAGCATGGCGATAGCCGCTTCTGCCACCATCGGCATATAGATGATGACCCGGTCCCCCTTTACCACCCCGGCAGCAGCCAGAACCCCGGCAAACAAAGCCGTCTCGTCACGCAACTGGGAATAGCTGTAGGTCTTGACCGTGCCGCCAGTGACCGGGCTGTCATAGATCAGCGCCGCCTGGTCGCCACGGCCGTTTTCAACATGGCGGTCGAGCGCATTATAACAAGTGTTGAGCTCGCCGCCGGTAAACCAGCGATAAAATGGCGCGTTGGAAGAATCCAGCACCTTATCCCATTTTTTGCTCCAGCTGATACCTTCGGCAACTTCGCCCCAGAATCCTTCGGGATCGCTGAGAGAACGGGTGTGGGCTTCGGAATACAGATCTGTCATGACACTCCCCTGACGGCTTGATTTTGAAAGATTGTGAGGGAAATCACGGCGATTTGCAAAGGGGGTTTCACAATCCCTTCAGTATCGGCACCGCTGGTCATGGGGTTAAACCTGGGACTGAATCTGGAACAAGCGACAATAACCGACAGACAGATGCTTCACAGCCGCTATTCGCTGCGGAACAATCGCAAGGGCACTACGCATTTTTACGAATTTTACCGTTGAATGCCCGTTCGCTTAACGCGATGATAGCCGCGTATGGGTTCCATGCAGGCAAAGCCTGCGGGATTAATAGGGAACACGGTAAGGACGACCCAATCGGGGCCTGATCCATGACTGCCCTCGCAACTGTGAGAGGTAGCCGCTTCTGTAATGCCACTGGGCACAAGTCCTGGGAAGGCGGAAGTTAGGCAATGATCCTCGAGTCAGGAGACCTGCCCATACATGTAACCAACCTGCCGCCGGAAATTATCCGACGGCCTTAATGCACGATGGGTGCGAAAGGAAAGACTTATGCATATTGAACCTGGATTCGTTACACCGGCGAAAGTCGCTATTGCCAATGCTGGCGCCATTGGCGTCTTCGCGTGGGGCCTTAAGGAACAACTCAAGGAGTTTTTGAGCAAACCCTGGATTCCCCTAAAAACTCTACTGGCGGCCGTTTTTTTCTCGCTTTTCATGCAAAGCTTTCATATGCCTATCGGCCCATCGGAGCTGCATTTTGTCGGTGCTATGGCGATGTATCTGACCTTGGGGTTCACCCCGACGCTGCTTGGATTTGCCATCGGTCTGGCAGTCCAGGGGCTCGTGTTCGATCCGGCCGACCTGTACCATCTTGGCGTCAACAGCCTGTCGCTGATGCTGCCGCTGGTCGCCGTCCATTTCATTTCGGGTCGGCAATTCTTTGAGCAATCTGTCTCCAAGCGGCTGTCGTGGGCAAGAATCGTCGGCTTGGACGCCATGTACTACACCGGTGTCACCGGCATGGTTGGTTTCTGGTTGATGATCAGCGAAGTCTCCACCCCGTTCTCGTCCTGGCTGGCCTTCGCCTCTTCTTATCTGGTTCTCGTCGCTTGTGAGCCCGTGGTTACTTATCTTGCCGTTAAGGGGTTGAAATCTATCGAGAACCACAGTCTCGTCACCAGGTTTACGGTGGTCCGCAATTTAACTCTCGCCTAAACGTTTTTAGCCGACTCGACAACACCGGAAGCGGTCACTCTGGGGAGTGGCCGTTTCTTTTTACGGCCTTACGAAGTGATAGCGCTAAGGTCGAGCTTTCCATTCAGGCTCGGTGGGCACCAGAAATAACCGCCGGAAATCGGGCGCGTGAAACGGAATAATCCATCAATGATCTGATCTTCCCGCCCGGTCATCCGGCCAAGTTGCGCTTCAAAGGCGTCAAATGAATTGCCGAAGGCGACGAACATCAATCCCTTACCCGTAGCATCGGACCAGGGCATGGAACGACGAACGAGGAAGGCCTCGGGATCAAACGTTTCCTGGGCCGTGCGTTTGACATGGGCCGAGGGCGGCGCGTCATCGAGTTCGGCGTTATCACTCAAGCGGCGGCCAATGATGTTGTCGCGGGTGTCCTGTTCCAGGGTTTCGAAATAATCCAGATCATGGAGCCATTGCTGAACCGCGACGAAACTGGAACCATCGCTGATCGCCGCTTCAATAGCCGCTTCACCAACGGGGTTTTCAGTGCCGTCCTCGTAACCGCTCAAATCGCGTCCGCCGTTATATTTAAACCCGTCGATCACGCGGTCCGGGCGAAACACCGGTGCGAGAAGTTTAATGATGGACTGGCGCTGCCGGGTGACAGGGTCGCGCTCATTGCCCCTGATCCAGCACCACACATCGGCCTGGGTAGAAGGAACATCGAAACCGGACCCACTGCTGGCTGGGAAAGCACGAAGGGATGTAATTGAGCGGGCCAGGGCAGGACCGATGCCGATGACGATTCCATCGTCGATTGGAAGTTCGCCAAGTACGCCAAGGGCTTGCGCAGCATTAACACTGCCAAGCAGGGTAAATTCCAGATAGCAGGAGAAATCCGGAACGGGCGCAAGAATTCCCGACTGAGGCGATTTCATAAGCAGGATATCCACATCATTAGGCCACCATAATCTTGACGATTATGATGGCCTCGTAATGATCGTCGGGCAACGTTTAATTTAAAGCTTTATGCAGCTCGTTTAGCGGGCCTTCCGGAACGGCTACGGTTGCGCTGGCGCTGGCGCTGCCTTGGTTGGTTGTTGCGCTGCGGCACACCTTTTGACGGTCCTGTGTGGTTGGCGATTTCCGGGGCGTGGTACGAATGATCCTCGAACACCGGAACGCTTTTGCGGATGATCTTTTCGATATCACGCAGATAGCCGCGCTCCTCAATATCGCAAAACGAGATAGCAATGCCAGACGACCCGGCGCGGGCTGTACGGCCAATGCGGTGAACATAGCTTTCAGGTTCATTTGGTAGATCGAAATTGATGACGTGGGTGACACCATCCACATCAATGCCGCGGGCGGCAATATCAGTCGCGACCAAGGCCCGGACTTTGCCGGAGCGAAAGCTGTTGAGCGCCCGTTGCCGCGCATTCTGCGATTTGTTGCCATGAATGGCATCAGACTGAATACCACTTTGGTGCAAATGCTTGGCGACGCGATCGGCACCGTGCTTGGTACGGGTAAAGATCAGCACGCGGGCAATGTCCGCATCACTCATCAATTCACCAAGCAATGAGCGCTTATTATCCTTTTTAACGAACAGCACGCGCTGCTCGATCTTGTCCACGGTTGATGCCGCCGGGGCGACCTCAACCTGGAGCGGATCATTGAGCAGACCATCTGCCAGACCCTGGATGGTTTTGGGCATTGTGGCCGAGAACATCATCGTCTGGCGCACTTTGGGCAACGCAGCGACGACTTTTTTAACATCGGGGATAAAGCCCATGTCGAGCATGCGATCAGCTTCATCGAGGATAAAGACTTCCACATCGTCGAGTTGCAAGTGACGCTGGTTCATCAAATCAAGAAGCCGCCCCGGAGTCGCAACCAGAATATGCACGCCCTGCGCCAGGGTTTTGATTTGCGGACGGATGGAAGCACCGCCAAAAACCACGGTCGAGCGCAGATGCATGTGACGCCCATAAGCCCTGATGCTGTCATTGATCTGCCCCGCTAACTCACGGGTTGGAGCCAGAATAAGCGCACGCGGTTTACGGCTTTGCGGCTTGGTGCCGTTTGATGACAGGCGGTGTAACAATGGCAACGAAAAGGCCGCCGTTTTACCTGTGCCCGTCTGCGCAACGCCTAACAGGTCGCGCCCTTCGAGCAATGCCGGGATAGCCTTTTGCTGAATTGGGCTCGGCGTGGTGTAGCCTTCGTCGGCAATGGCGCGAAGGATGGGTTGGGCTAAGTCGAAGCCCGAAAAGTTGGTCATATTGTGTATTCTTTCTTCAATCAATATTTAGGTACCCGCCGCCCCGAAGAACGGGGTCGTGCAGGCGCAAGCAAATGCAAGCATTACGAACACGACGTGCCAATTACAAAAAGCAAAGACAGAGGTCAGTCTAACGAAACGCCCATTTGAGATATCGGAAAGAAACTTGAGCCAACCACAATGGTTTTAGGGTCGGCGAGGATCGAAATTCGATCTGGAAAGGAGTGTCGCTAACCCGGATATGCCTACCCGGCGATGTAAAGTCAAGGCAATTCTCTTTTTCATGGACCAAGGCACTTGCGATTAATATTTACGATTGCCGCTCACCGCGCCGCGACAATGGCTGGATTTCTGCTTTCTCTTTTATCTTATGAGAGGGCACATTTTGTACGCCGCGCTATCTTAGACACGAAATTTTAATAAGCGGCGTCGGGACAACGATCACCATCACCTTCCCGCCCCAGCGGGTGCTAACCGTTTAACAAGGCCTCAACCTCTTCTTGTGACAATTCGCCGTCGCCGCCTCCGGACTCGGCGCCTTTACGTCTCTCACCGCCCATGTAGGCGGGATTATTCCGTCGCCGCCGGTCCGGGCCGAAATACTGGCCGACGCGGACAAAAGGACGCGGCCGTTCGATGATTGAACGGACTCGCGAATAAAGCCCCTTGACCGAGATTGGCTTGGCCAGAAATTCATGAACGCCGGCATCCCGCGCCTCGACCACCCGGTTCATTTCAGTGTGTCCCGTCAACATGATAATTGGCACGAAGGGATTGGGGCTATCGCTTGCGGTGCGCACCATTTTGGTGAAATCGATACCGTCCAGCGGTTCCATGTTCCAGTCACAGATGATGATATCGGCGGAATAATGACGCAATTCCTTGAACGCGTCGGCACCGTCGCTGGCATCGACGACATTCTTGACGCCCAATGCGTTAAGAATCCCCTTAACCAGGGCGCACATGTGAGAATTATCATCGACGACAAGGAAATTCAGCCGTTCAAGATTATAATCGGTCATCGAATCGATCCCAGAATATTCACCTTCTGTTGATAGCCGCAAAGCCCATTATATACCGGGACTTCAGGCTGTCACGGAACGTTGCTACCAAGCTAGAATACATTCCGCCCCATGCCAACAAAGATCGCACCCGGATTGAGGCCTATTACCAGATTGCCCATCGCAAATCAATACAGCCGCGCCCCTACGATAAACACCCCAATGCTGTTATCACCAAGCGCCTTGCGTGCTTCCAGGCGGTGAATGCCCTTAACCAAAACATATCGTCCTTTGCCCTGACGCACGTGAATAGGCTGTTCGTCGTCCTCTTCCATGATGGCCTGGGCAACCTGTTCGAGTTTGGTCGCATCTAGTTCCTTGCGACGCTCGGCAGGTACATAAATATCCTCTATTTTTACAACAACGGCCTTGAGCAACTCGTCACCCCTTCCCTGTTCAATAATTCAGATACAATATTTTTTAACCAAGGATCATAAAAAAAATAACGACTAAGAAACGCCGCCCGTAACACCCTGCGTCAAACACCATTTCCCCCACATATCCTGATAAGCGCTCTCGATGCTGCGGGCGTAGGGAGTTGCATTGCAAAGTGGTGAGGTTGCCATCCGCTCTCGCAGACTCGTTCTGAACGTTCTTAATCGATCCAGATCGCAGGCCAAGTCCAGCGCACAAGTCACATACGCTTCTGGTGTTTCCGCTGCCAGCTCTCCAAGCCCCGCATGATGCAATATCTCCATAGAATACCGACTGACGAGTGTCTCTCCAATAAGCGAAATGACGGGAACTCCCATCCACAACGCCTGGAAAGTCGTCGTGGCGCCGGTGAACGGAAATGGATCAAGGGCAATGTCTACGTCGTCGTAACGCGCGAGATGCTGCTCAAAGGTATCGAGCGAAGCCGCGAATTCAATGCGGTCTTGTCCCACCCCACAGGCGGAAAACCCTTCAAGCACTCTTTCGCGCAAAGACTCTTGATCGAACCAATTCTGATATTTGAGCAACAACCGGGAATCGGGAACCGATTTCAGGACTTTGGCCCAAAGAGAAATCACTTCACCGTTGAGCTTCGAAGGGTTGTTAAACGAAGCGAAAGTGATAGACCCGGTTTTATCTGCTGGAAGCGTATCGACAGACGGCGGTGCTTCATCTATGGGAAGGATTTGGTAGATCACGGGTATCCGCTGAAGTCCCTCGGTAAACTTCTCCTTTGTATCAGGGGGGGCTAAAACAGTGTCCGTCAAAAGATAATCCATCTCCTCCAAGCCACTGCTCGCCACATCACAAAAACTGACTTGCACCGGCGCTGCCCGGTATGCGCAGACCAACGGGCGGTTGCCGTCGAAATGACCGGCAAGACAGACCAGTACATCGATTTTGTCCGCACGCACAATGCCGGCCACTTCGCGGTCCGTCTTTCCGGCAATTGGGCGCCAATGGTTGGCGCACGATTGCAGCCTTTGCGTCTTCGCATCGGGGCGCTGAACATCAGAATAACAATAAATCTCGAACTTTGACTGATCATGGGAAGAAATAAGAGGGAAAACAATGCTCTCCACCGGATGATTTTTCAGATCCGACGACATGTACCCGACCCGAAGTTTGCGTCCAGGGGTTGGATCGTTGGACATTTTCTCTGCCAGTGGTGAAATGCCACGCGTCTGGTTCTTGGCAAAGCGCACATGTTCAGCGAACAGTTCATCGGGGGATAGTCCCGGAATGTTAGTCAGGGCGTACAGGAGCTTCCTTTCTGCTTCAACATAATCAGGTTGGATGACCAGGGCCTTGCGATAACAGGCGACGGCCTCATCCAAACAGCCCATTTTCTGAAGAGCCACCCCGAGGTTGTTGTGCGTTCCGGCGTATTCTGGGTCAATGGCGAGGGCTTTGCGATGGCTGGATATGGCCTCATCCAATCGCCCCAATTCTTGCAGCGCAACGCCCAGATTATTGTGCGCCTCGACAAATTCAGGATCGATGGTGAGGGCTCTCCGATGATGGGCTATCGCCTCCTCAAAACACCCCGTCTCCTGAAGCGCGACACCCTGGTTGACGTGAGCTAGGGCATGTTCCGGCTCCAGTTCCAGGGCTTTATTATAACTTTGTGCGGCTTCGTCCTCGCGTCCCAAATCCTTCAATACATTACCAAGGTTGCTGTGAGCCGTGGCATAAGAAGGATTGATCCTCAGCGCTTCATTAAAACTGCTTACTGCCTCGTCCAAACGCCCCAAACTATGCAACGTATTGCCAAGATTGTTATAAGCCGTGTCATAGTCCGGGCGAAGCGCCAGGGCTTTACGGTAATGGTCCTCGGCTTCATCGAAACGCCCAAGCTCATGCAACGCGTTGCCCATATCGTTGTGGGCCTCCGGATAATCCGGTTTAAGGGCAAGAGCCTTCAAGGCGCATTGCATCGCTTCTTCCATTTGCCCTGATGCAAAATATGCCAGACTCAGGTTAACGTGAAGTTGTTCATCTTCAGGGGTCAACGCGATGGCTCTGCCATAACTCTCAATCGCCTCTTCCAGCGCGCCCATTTTTTCCAACATAACACCAAGGCCGTTGTGGGCGGTGCTGTAGTCGGGCCGGATTTTGATGGCCCGGCGATAGTAGGTGGCCGCCCTATCCCACTCTTCGCGGTCCTTATAGAGGGAAGCAAGGGCGTTACAGACTTCGGCAAAATCAGGATTTGTTTCCAAAGCCTTACTCAACCGCTCAATGGCCTCGTCCGTATCGCCCTTTTGCATGGTAATCAGGCCCAGAATGTAATTGGCGAATGCATTTCCCGCATCAAGCCCGATAATTTGTCGACACAAGTGCTCGGCCTGTTCGGCATTTCCGGCCTGAAAGCTCTGCATGGCCAGTTGCAAGGCCTCTGGTACGGAAAGTTGTTGATCATTCGAATTGGATGACATCGGAATTCCTGTCCCTCGAATCGCAATTTTTATCAGGCTACTTTGTCAAAACCTTAAAGAATACGCAACAACAGCACTATATGGCTTCGTCTCTAAATATTTTTTATGCCAGTGAAGCGCTTTATGTCATTCTAACGCCCCAACCCAATTCGAGAGAGCCCCCATGAGCAATACTATTTTCGACCAGCACCTTGAACGCAACCAAGCCAACTACACTGCCCTGTCACCGTTGAGCCTGCTGGCCCGGGCGGCTGATGTTTTCCCCAACAAAACAGCGCTTATCCACGGTGCAAAACGCTTCACCTGGGCCCAGACCTACGCCCGTAGCCGCCGCTTGGCATCGGCCTTGAGCAAGCGCGGTATTGGCCTGGGTGACACCGTCGCCATCATGGGTGCCAACACGCCGGAAATGTATGAGGCCGCCTTCGGCGTGCCTATGTGCGGGGCCGTGTTGAACACCCTGAACATACGCCTGGACGCCGCCGCCATTGCCTTTTGCCTGGGCCACGGAGAGGCCAGGGTACTGCTGACAGACCGGGAATTCTCAAGCACTGTCAAGGCGGCGCTGGTGGAGCGCGGCGGTGATCAGTTGCTGGTCATCGACATCGATGATTCGGAAGTCACTTACGATGGTCAAATGCTAGGGGAAACAGATTACGAGAGTTTTCTCGAACAAGGCGACCCGGATTTCGCGTGGGCTTTGCCCACTGATGAATGGAACGCCATTTCCCTGAACTACACATCGGGCACGACGGGCAACCCCAAGGGTGTCGTCTACCATCACCGCGGCGCCTACCTGAACGCGCTGTCCAATATCATCGGCTGGAACATGGGCCATCACCCGGTCTACCTGTGGACGCTTCCGATGTTCCACTGCAATGGCTGGTGTTTTCCGTGGACGTTGGCTGCGCTCGCCGGTTCATCAGTCTGCCTGCGTCAGGTCAACGCGGCCACTATGTACCGCGCCATCGAAGAACACGGTGTCACGCATTTTTGTGGCGCGCCGATCGTCCTGAACTTCATGGTCAACGCCACCGAGGATGAACGCCGGCCCCTGCCTCATATCGTCCACGCCATGACCGCCGCCGCCCCGCCGCCTGCCGCAACACTGCAAAAAATGCAAGAGATCGGCTTCGATGTCACCCATGTGTATGGCTTGACGGAAACCTACGGCCCGGCGGTGATGTGCGCCTGGGATCCGGATTGGGATGATCTGGATATTGAAGAACAGACCCGTCTTAAGGGTCGCCAAGGGGTACGCTACCATGTCCTGGAAGGGTTAGATGTCATGGACCGCCAAACCATGAACCCGGTGCCACGGGATGGGGAAACCATGGGCGAAATCATGTTTCGCGGCAATATCGTCATGAAGGGTTATCTGAAAAACCCCGCCGCCAGCGACGAAGCCTTCGCCGGGGGCTGGTTTCATTCCGGCGATCTGGCCGTTATGCAGCCCGACGGCTACATTAAAATTCAGGACCGCTCCAAGGACGTGATTATCTCGGGCGGCGAGAACATTTCCTCCATCGAGGTCGAGGATACGCTCTACAAACATCCCGCCGTACTGGCCTGCGCCGTCGTCGCCAAGGCGGATGATAAATGGGGCGAGACGCCGTGCGCCTTTATCGAGCTCAAGGAAAACGCCCCAAGCGTCACCGAAGCTGACCTTATCACCTTCTGCCGCGACAATATGGCCCACTATAAATGCCCGACCTCGGTGGTTTTTTGCGACATTCCAAAAACATCGACGGGCAAGATACAGAAGTTCAAGTTGCGCCAGCAACTCGACCAGACTTAAGGTTTGCGCATTAAAAAAGCAGCCCTTAGTGGCTGCCTTAACTGCTTATTCCAACGATTTCATCTTTGAGAAGAAGTTTCTGTTTTTTTAGGTCATGTAGATGAAGTTCATCGGGGTGTGGCCGTTTTTCTTCACTTTCAATTTCGTGATCAAGAGTTTCATGCTTGGACTTAAGGGAATCCAACCTGTCGTCAAGGCTCATGTGATATTCTCCCTACTTCATATTTCCATCATGGCCACATGATATACTAACAATGCGGAAAAATCCAGAACCTCACGCCGCTAAAATACAATATAGGCAGGCGATTTGTGCAGGGGGTTCTGATATAATTTGCGCGATGGATGAAATCGAAGGCATTACCAACAAGTTGGCCGAATTGCGCACCGAGCATCGCGATCTTGACCATGTCATTGACCGACTGACCGAAGACGGCGGCTTTAACCAAATTCAGGTGCAACGCCTGAAAAAGCGCAAGTTGTCGATCAAGGATCAGATTACCAGCCTGGAAAACCAGATTCTGCCCGACATCATCGCCTAGGGTATTTCCGGGCTAAGATTCGCCTTCTTTCAAAAGCAGGTCGTCATCGGCGCGATCCATGACGGTTTCGGCAGTATCGCCGGACACGAATGTGTGCAAACCGTGAGATATCTTGAGTGACAGTCTTTCACCGTCCCAGGGAAACGCGCCGTCCTCAAGGGCCGAAGCGATGACGGTGGCCTTCTCGGCTGCATTCTCGCTATCGGACATGGTCAGGATAAGGCCGAAATCGTGACCGCCCATGGAGCCGACAATATCCGTATCCCGGCTGTTGGCCCGTAAACATTCGGCGGCCCAGATCATTCCGGCCTCGGCGGCAGCGTGGCCAAACTTGCTGCGAATGCTCTCGATATTGCAGACATGAAAATAAACGAAGGTATTGACCACCCCAGCCCGCTCGCCCAGGCCCAACATGCGCGACAGTTCTCTGTGTAAGCCACGACGGTTGATAACAGGAAGATAGGTGTGGGTTTCGGAAAGTTCCTCGAGATACTGGATATGAGATCGAGCATGCGCCAGTTCATCGCGCACCTTGTCGATTTCACCCATAATATGGCTCAGGGCCTGCTGTACCTTGGGGGTGATTTCATCTGCCGGAATATCCATCACTGTGGAAATATCGGGCGTCGGCTCGCTGGCGTCATGCCGCTCGTCGTAATGGTCGCGTTTTCGCGGCTGGTCCTTGGCATGCTTATCGGCGGGAAGAATCGATCTGATCGCAGAGGACACCGGAATATCAGCCATCGTGTTGCCCCTTAAACAACGGACAAAAAGCCTAACACCCCGGTTGCCCGTTGATAAAGACAATTCAACGCCTATAATGCGCGGCTTCGCAAAATCTAAGCCGCTATGGAGACACTTATGAACGCCTCTACACCCGTCGTTGGAATCATTATGGGCAGCCAGTCCGACTGGAAAACCATGAAACATGCGGCCGAACGGCTTGAAGCCCTGGGCATCGCCTGTGAGAGCAAAATCATGTCAGCCCACCGCACGCCGGAACGCCTGGAAACTTATGCCCGTGGCGCGCGCAACCGTGGCCTGAAGGTGATTATCGCCGGTGCCGGAATGGCCGCCGCCCTGCCTGGTTCCGCCGCCGCCCTGACATCACTGCCGGTGCTCGGCGTTCCCATGGAAGGTAAAATGATGGGGGGGCTTGACGCCATGCTGGCGATGACGCAAATGCCTGGCGGTGTTCCCGTTGGCACGCTGGGGCTCGGCAAGGCTGGCGCCGTCAATGCGGCGATGCTTGCCGCGGCCATCATCGCCCTTTCCGACGACAATGCCGCCACGTCACTGGACGCCTTCCGCGCCGAACAAACAGCCTCGGTTCCCGAAGACCCCATCGACGAATAGGAATTCCCTGCCTGGGAAACACGATGCCGGAAGCGGCCTCGTTAAATGGGAAAGGTGATGTCGATGCTGTCGGCTATATTCTGGTTTTTTGTATTTTTTGCCGTCGTCTTTGCGGCCATGCGAATGCGCGCGCGTATGCAGCACGACAAGGATTTACAGGCATGGTATGAGCGTGTGCTGAAACACCGGCTCAATTTACTAAAGAAAATCGTGATCTACGGCACTATCATCCTATGGGCGGGTATCTGGCTAGCCACGAGAGGCGAAGAAAAAGCCAGCATCGGCAGTTTATTGAGGGAAATTTCCAACTCCTGGAACAAACAGGAAATTCAAACCCCGCCAATCATCAAAAAAGAATAATACGCCGAGCTAGCGGCGCGCTCCGGCGGCGGCGGCGAAGCGTTTACAAGACGCAAGTGGCGAAGGCATTTGGCTTAAGCGTTGGGTCAGTTTGATACGGGTCTGGATCAGCTTGATGACTTCGCCGATGCGACGGTCAAGAAATGCCCAGGTCTGCGGAAAATCGCCTTCCTCATCCCCCTCATCGGCAAGCCAATAGAGCGTGGTTGAAGCCAATACCGGGGCCAGCAGGGCGCGCTTGGAATAAAAACTGAAATCGCTGCTTTCGTCCCCCGTACCATACCAGATTTCACTAACCGTATTATAAGTACACTTGAGCGACAGCCCGGCGTTGTGCGGCAGCGTCATGTAGGTCAGGCAACGGCGTACGGCTTCACGGTGCGGGGCCAGCACCTCAAGACGGCGGCGCACGCCTGTTGCGATTCGCTGGCGGATTTTTAAGCTCTCCAGATCCACCTTGGCCATTTCAGCGATCATACGCCGGTCGGCCCAGTCAGAGAAATGCGCCGCAAGGTCGCTCATGCCACTAAAAGCGCCTGCCGGTTCCATACCGGGCAAATCGCCTAAATCTTCAATACCGGCGGCCATGGCCTCTTGCGTCCAGCCCTCGAATACCACATGGGGCAGGCTCGCGAGCAGAATCAAATCGCGCAATTCCTGATTTTCGCGGTTCATGGTGTTTCCTCTTCCACAGGTTCTTTGTCGTCTTCGGCAATGATGGACTTTTTCATTTCATCATTATAGCCGAATTTGCGCATATCCGATATGCGCTGCGGATAGAGAACCCCGTCCAGGTGATCACATTCGTGCTGCACCACACGGGCATGGAAATCCATCGCCTCGCGCTCGATCATTTCCCCGTTCAGATCGAGGCCACGATAGCGAATATGGACCGGGCGATGGACCTCGCCCATCATGTCGGGTATGGACAGGCAGCCCTCAAAGGCAGCGCTGGATTCGTTGCCAATGACATCTATCACCGGGTTAATCAGCACGGTCAGGGGGATTTCCTCGGCCTCGTCATCCAGGCCGGCGGCACGGTAGCGTTCGGCTGCGGCGCGGGCGGCGGGCACTTTGAAGATCACCAACCTGATCGGCACATGGACCTGCGGGGCAGCCAGCCCGACACCGCCAGCATCGGCAAGGGTTTCGATCATATCTTCGACGAAATAGGCTATTTCCGGCGCACGGGGGTCTTTCACAGGCATCGATTTCATGCCCAAAATCGGATGACCCATGCGGGCAATCTTTAAAATCGCCATTGCTTATGAAACCCCTTTGCTTTGCATGATAAAAAAGGTACAACCGCCGCTCACTTAAGGGCCTTCCCATCACCACAAGGATATGTTAGAAGGCGCACCTTCACAACGGAAGTCATTTAGCCGTTAGTTCAAGAATAATTTGTTATTTGATAGAGGATTGATACCCCGTGCAAGTCACTGTCCGCGACAACAACGTCGATCAGGCCCTTAAGGTTCTGAAAAAGAAATTACAGCGTGAAGGCGTCTTCCGCGAAATGAAACTGCGCCGTGCTTTTGAAAAGCCGTCCGAACGCCGCGCCCGCGAGAAGGCTGAAGCCATCCGCCGTGGCCGCAAACTGGAACGCAAGCGCATCGAGCGCGACGGCTTCTAGGTCAAACTGCCATTGTTTAATGGCAGATAATTTGATCGATTGAAAAAATAGACTTCTTTTTCTTCAAGGCGATACTGCCAATACGCACCTTAGTGTTCCTGGGGTGCGTTTTTGCATGTCTGGGGTTTCGTTTTGGGCATTAAACGAATGTCCGAAGCATCAGATATTCATCCCCCGTATGGGATGTGCTTTCATGCTTCACCACCGGGCGCTGGGCGGCAACGAGAAAGCCCAGGCGCTGATAGAACCTGACAGCGCTTGCGTTGCCCTCAAAGGCGATCAGGCTTAAAGCCTGGGCTCCTTCCTGTCGGGCCAGGCGTTCCGCCTCAACCATCAGCAGTGAGCCAAAACCTTGCGAGCGAAAGCGCGGATAGACGGCGATAGCGTTGATATAGAAACTCCCCGGTGCCAGACATTCCAGTTCGATAATCGGCGCCAGAAAATCCGGCGCGCCATCAAGTTCTTTCTCGACATCAAAGGCATCAGGCTGAAGGTAAGCCACAAGCATGGCCGCGACCTGCCCCTGATATTCCAGCACAGTGGCGTTAGGATAGCTAAAAGCGCCTTCAGAACGCCGCGCCCGGGCCATGCCCATATCCAGGGAAGATTGCCCCTCAACCGCCTCCTGGGCCCACAGCCACGCCGGTATCCCCTCCCCCGCCTGATCCATCAGTTCGGCAAGGGCAAGGGCGTCGGCAGGCGACGCTTTGCGTAAGGTCGGCTCGGTCATGAAATGATGGTACTCAACACTGTTAGCAAAGCAAGAAAAAGGCAAAGCCATGCGGCTGCGGTGTTATGCGTATGCGGCGCATACTCTCTGTCCGCTATCGCAGGTAAAACGGACGTCACCCCGAATGGGTGATTACGTCCGCAAATGCCCCGTATCTTGGTATTAAAGCGCGCTTTGGCGACGGTATTCGCCGGGTGCAATGCCAAATTCGCGTTTAAAGGCTCTACTGAATGAAATTTCAGACTCATATCCTATCTTTTCAGCAACGCGGGCTAGGCCCATACCAGTCGTATTTAGAAGGTCTGTCGCTTGCCACATTCGCCATTTGACCAGATACGCTATCGGCGAAATCTCAGACACTTTTTTAAATTGAAGCGCAAAGCCAGATCGAGACATTCCTGCGGCGGCGGCAAGATCATCAATCGTAATTTTTTCGGCTGCGTGATCATGAATAAGCTTGATCGCTCTGGTCAGGCGGCTATCGGACATAGCAGCCAGAAATCCGGTTGGTGTTTTGGCCTGGGCTAAATTGGTTCTTAGCATCTGGATGAGAAGAATTTCGGCAAGACGTTCAATAATCACATCGGCCCCCGGCGCACCTTCATTCATTTCGCGGACCAACAGGGGGAGCACGCTATCAATTCCACTGGACGCAGGAAATTCAAAAGATTTGAGGTGAACCACGTCTGGTAACTGTTCAAGCAAAGGATGCTTGACGTCGCTGCGGTATTCATAGTGACCACAAAGCAATTGAGTTGTGGTTGGTCCTTCTGAAAAAAGGTGCTGATCCTGTAGGATTTGCATGCCAGGGACAGCTTCACGCCCCGCTTTATCCGCTAAAGAATGGGCCTTGCCATGAGGGAAATATAGAATATCACCGGCCGCAGCTTCGATCTGCCGACCATTTGAATTGGCTATACATCGACCACGCATCACCACGTGAAATTGGGCGAACGGACTTTGTTCCATCTTCATGGCCCAAGGGGCTGAGAAATCCCTCAAAAAATAGACGCAGCTTTTTAATCTGATGAGTCGGAGCACATCACTTAACGCTTCTTGCATGGTTCATATCCCGTTTTGATGCGTGATGACTCACTTCATACCACAGAATATTATAGCATATCTATTTTCTGGAAAAATTGGACTATCTGTTTATTAATTTAGAATAATTGACATTATTTTTCCACGACAACGCAGATATATATTCCTTGTTCAATTCATATAGAACCCTCAAGGAGATAATTTGCAATGAAATACAAACTTCCCATTTCTGGTGTCGCGGTAGTTTTAACCATCGCGCTCGCCATACCCGCTATCGCTTCGGATCACAAAGCTTTGCCAAATTTCGATCCGTCTAAAGATACAGTTAAGCCGGCAGAGACCATTCCCTATGTCAATATCAATCCCGCCATTCAGTTCGGCTCAGCATGGGGGGATTTTAGCAAAACTGAGCACGGCACATTCGGGAAATTTCCGGCCAAGTTCGAGACGCCCGTTCATACTCACTCCGGAGCGTATCATGGTGTCGTGATCAAGGGCACAATGACCAATCCCTTCAAAGGCGAGAAAAATCCGCCAATTATGAAACCAGGGTCCTATTGGTTTGTACCGGCAAATTCGATTCATTCGACCGCATGTATATCGGCTGAACCGTGCCTGTTCTATTTTCATGCGGCCAGCAAATTTGATTTTGTTGAGCACAAGTAAGACAAGTCATTCCGACAATGCTATTTGCCATGAGGAAAGCGGCGGGGTTACACCCTGCCGCTTTTTCATATCCGGAATTCGCTACAAGCAGCGCTTACAGCCCCCCCTTCTAGAGGCTGAGATGGGCCGGGTTGTTAGTGAGAACCACCTCGTCCTGAAAAAATAGAAAGTGACTTTAGAAAAGCTCCATTGAGTCTCTCCACTGGTTGAAAGAGAATCCGTTGCATTTTTAATGATATGGCATTGGCAATCAGGGCGGCTATTAACGCTATTGCGAATGAGGCCACCATATCGATCGGAAAATGCACTCCAAGGTACACACGGGCCCAAGCAGTCGACAGTCCCAGGGAGAAAATAACACCGCCAAGCCAACGCAAAGATCGACTGCCCAAGAGACCAAGTGCCAGCGACCATAAAAAAGTAGCATGATCGCTTGGAAATGATGTTTCTGGAGCATGGGCAAGGAAGGTTTGCCCGATACCAAGTTCAAACGGTCGCGGTGCATAGACGAGGAGCGTTATCAAGAAATTGACAGAAAGCCCTATTACCAGAGCAATACCCGCAATCATCAATGATCGGCGCGTTTCCGATGTTCCCCGCAGCCAGAACAGCAATAAGGTAGCTATCGTTATCCACGGCGTATAAATTGCAAATAATTTTGCTGTTAGTAAAGCAAACTGGCTTGCGGAAGCGGGGGCATTAATCAGGAGAAACAGGGTAACGTTCCAAGGGATAGCGGTTTCCATGTTGCCCCATTTTCAGTTGTTAGAGGAGGTCCAGAAGATAGCAAAGACTGGTGTTTGATGTTTTTCAACTTAACACTGGCGGGCGTCCTTGCCAAATTCTCAATAGACAAAAGCGACGGCAAAAAAGACACATTCGGTTGCCACAAGGCTCACCCGACAACGTGAAAGAAAGACACTTGGAAAATATTGATCAACTTATCATTTCGTATGGTCCCGCCATCATTTTTGCAGGCACATTTTTGGAAGGCGAGACCATCGTCGTCATGGCCGGTTTCCTTTCGCACCAGGGCATCCTGGACCCGATCACCGTCGCCATTTGCGCCTTCCTTGGGTCCTTTTTAGGGGATCAACTGTGGTTTTATCTTGGTCGGCGGCACGCGTTGCACCCCCTGGTGACCCGCATCACCCGGCGGCCAATTTTCATGAAAGTGATGGCGACGATCAATGACCACCCCAAAAAGTTCATCCTTACATTTCGCTTCATATACGGAATTCGCACCATCAGTCCCATAGCCATTGGCTTGTCCAACATAAAGACGCGTGAATTTCTGCTTCTTAACGCCATTGCCGCCGCTATTTGGGCAATCGCTTTTACGGTGTTGGGTTATATCTTTGGAAAAGCTTTTGAGAGTATTCTTGGCGAAATCAAGGCCATTGAACAGAAGCTCCTCATCGCCGGGGCAATCGCCCTTATTGTCTTTGCTGCGTACCATGCCAGTTTACGCCTGAAGCGTTATTTTACAAACCGTGGAATGCATTGAGGGTCCGTAGAATTCGACCGCAACACCGGCGTTCAGCGAGAACAAGCGCAACGCTTAACCTCAAACCGGGAATTTATGAAGTCTTCTGTATCGTATCTGGCCACTTCAAAGCCGGTATGCACGACATCCTTACAGTCGAATAATCTCCTCGCAGAAAAATCCAGATGCCCGCCGGAGCAAAGGCGGGCATCCATTGCGACTTATCATGTCCTTGGGACGCTCTTGGTAAATAAACCAATGTCCGATGTTGGCTACAAACAGCGGTTACAGCCCCCTTCAACAGCGACAGCTTCCGGGGGCTAAACGGACTCTAAAATTGACTGCCCCTGACCGTCACTTACGACCCTGAACGGACCTTCTCAGGACTGATCAGGTGCGTAAGATGAAGTAGCGCTCTGCTGGCACTCCTTCGGGTAAGGGTTGGGGAGTCCAGCCATCCAACTCAAGAAACTGGTCCGAGACGATCACTCCGTCAGGAGCCATTAATTCCGACAGGGCCTTGGACAACAAAGCAGACGTCGACCTGTTGACTGTTTCGTCACCGGAGGACCCGAAGTCAGCGTGGGCGAGAGCAGCCGATGCTCCGATGAGACGCAATGCACCCGGAAGAGTTTCGCTGAAATCACCAATAACCAGATGAGAATCTTCAGGGATGCTGTCTGGATGAGCGGTAATCTGGCGGTCAAAGACAAAAATCTCGCGCTCTGGCAGAAGGTCACGCAAGTGGGAATAGGTTCGCCCATTGCCCAACCCAAGTTCGAGAACCGGGCCAGGAACAGTGGAAATCAAATCCGCCGCATGGCCAAGGCAATCGCGCTGCGCGGTGAGACGACGAATAACGCTGTCGAGACGACTCATCTAAACTCAACCTGAATTTCTTCTTGGTGCAGAAACATTTCAACCCCCATTTCCCATATGACTTTCACAATTGCCACGACTTGATATACCGGTCCACCTTCCCACGGTGACGGACAACACAAACAACCGGTTTTGGCAAAAAGAAGACATGTCCTCATAGCCTAATCCACGTCTGCCTGCGGTTAATAAATCGCCTCAAGCCGTGCCTAACGTGAACGTCCTTTAAGTAGCCTTGCTACCCCAGCGCGACGACGATTTCCTCGGTCATTTTCTTGGCGTCGGAGAACAGCATCATCGTCTTGTCACTGTAGAACAGCTCGTTTTGCACACCGGCGTAGCCTGTGGCCATGGAGCGCTTGATGAACAGTACCGTTCCGGCCTTCTCAAGATCGAAGATCGGCATGCCGTAGATATCGCTTGACGGGTCGGTCTTGGCCGCCGGGTTGGTGACATCGTTGGCGCCGATGACATAGGCGACATCGCAACTGGCGAACTCGTGGTTGATTTCCTCCAGTTCGAAGACCTCGTCGTAGGGCACGTTGGCTTCCGCCAAAAGCACGTTCATGTGGCCGGGCATGCGTCCGGCGACGGGATGAATGGCATAAGCGACCTCGACCCCTTCTTCCTTTAGCTTGTCGGCCATTTCACGCACCGCGTGCTGGGCCTGGGCGACGGCCATGCCGTAACCGGGCACGATGATGACCTTGGAGGCATTCTTCATCAGGAAGGCGGCGTCATCGGCTGCCCCCGACTTAACCGGACGGTCGTCGGCTCCGCCAGTGGCGGCCGGACCCGCGGCTTCGCCACCGAAGCCGCCAAGCAGGACGTTGAAGATCGAACGGTTCATGCCTTTACACATGATATAACTAAGAATCGCGCCCGAAGAGCCAACCAGCGCGCCGGTAATAATCAGCGCCGGATTGGACAGGGTGAAGCCGATACCGCAAGCAGCCCAACCCGAATACGAGTTGAGCATGGACACCACGACCGGCATGTCGGCCCCACCGATGGGAATGATGATCAAAAAACCGATCAGGAAAGATAAACCGACGAGAAGCCAGAAAACGCTTTCCGTCTGCCCGCGCACCAGCATGATGACCATGGCGACGATAAGAATCGCAATCAGCGCATTGAGCTTGTGCTGACCGGCGAAGGTAATTGGGGAGCCGCTCATCACACCCTGCAACTTGGCAAAGGCGATGACCGAACCCGAAAACGTAATCGCGCCAATGGCCGTACCCAACGAAAGTTCAACCAGGGAGGCCCCAGCGATTTCGCCAAAGTTACCGATGCCGAAGGCTTCCGGGTTATAGAACGCGGCGGTGGCGACAAACACGGCGGCCAGACCGACCAGCGAATGGAAGGCGGCGACGAGTTGCGGCAGCGCCGTCATCTGGATTTTGAGCGCCACGACCGTGCCGATGGTGCCGCCAATAAGCAGCGCCAGGATAATCATGGAATAACTCATGATGCCTGGATCCATCAGCGTCGTGAAAATGGCAATAACCATACCGGCAATGCCTAAGCGGACGCCGTTGACGGCCGATTCAGGTGAAGAAAGACCGCGCAAGGACAGAATAAAAAACACCGAGGCGATCAGATAGGCGAAGCCTGTTACATTTTCAGTCATGGTCATGCTCCCCTATTTCTTTTTCTTTTTGAACATTGCCAACATGCGTTGGGTGACGATAAAGCCGCCGAAAATATTGACCGATGCCAGGGTCACGGCGCAAAAGCCCATGACTTTCGAAAAGTCCATATCCGCTGGACCGGCGGCCAACAGGCCACCGACAATAATCACCGAGGAAATGGCGTTGGTCACCGCCATCAGCGGCGAATGCAGGGCCGGCGTAACGCTCCAGACGACATAAAAGCCGATGAAGCAGGCGAGCACAAAAATCGTAAACAGCGACAGGAAACTCATCCCGCCGCCACTAGCCATTGGCGTGGCGGCCAGTCTTGTCGCCTCGTCGGCGATTCTCAGGGCGTCTTCGGCCAGTTTGGCCGCGCCGCTGGCAAGCCGTGTCGAATGGTCAGCAATCGTTGCCGCGTCCATATCTATTTCCCCTTACTTGCGGATTGATCTTTTTCCGGCTTTTTTGCCGTTAACAATGGATGCACGACCTTGCCATCACGGGTGACGCAAGAGCCTGTAACCGTCTCGTCCTCCCAATCGATAGTGAAAACCTTGCTTTCACTATCGACGTGAGGGCTTAAGAAGTTAAACAAATTACGTGCAAAAAGTGCGCTGGCGTCTTTTGCCAGACGACCCGGAACATTGGCATGGCCGACAATCTTGACGCCGTGTTTAACGACAACCTTGCCAAATTCCGAAAGCGGGCAATTGCCACCGGCCTCGACCGCCAGATCGACAATCACCGAGCCCGGTTTCATGGATTTGACCATCTCTTCGGTGACCAGTACAGGGGCCGCACGGCCAGGGATCAGCGCCGTGGTAATGACGATGTCCTGTTTGATGATATGTTCGGAGACAACCTGTTTCTGCTTTTCAAAATATTCCGGCGGCATTTGTTTGGCGTATCCACCTGCAGTCTGGGCATCTTTTTCCATTTCCGGATCGACAACAAGGAATTTTCCACCCAAACTTTCGACCTGTTCCTTAGTCGCCGGACGCACGTCCGTAGCAGTGACAATCGCGCCCAAACGCTTGGCGGTGGCGATGGCCTGCAACCCGGCAACGCCGACACCCATGATAAAGGCCTTGGCCGGGGCGATGGTCCCCGCCGCCGTCATCATCATTGGGAAAGCGCTGCCATATTCCGCAGCCGCGTCGAGCACAGCTTTGTAACCGGCCAGGTTCGACTGCGAAGATAGAATATCCATGGATTGAGCGCGGGTAATGCGCGGCATCAGTTCCATGGCGAAGGCTGTCACACCGGCTTTTGCAATGGCGTCGATATCCTTTTTGTTGGAAAGCGCGCCCAGGCTGGCCATCAAGACGGCACCCTTCTTCATCATCGCAAGCTCGGACTTAGCACCGCTTGTGCTCGGGCCAAGAATTTTGAGAATGATATCGGCGGTCTTCAAAGCGCTGGCGGCATCTTTGGCGATGCTGGCACCAGCCTCCTTGAATTCCTCATCGGTAAAAGAGGCATTAGCGCCTGCACCCTTTTCGATGGTCACGGAAAAACCCAGGCCAATGAGTTTTTTGACAACATCGGGTGAGGCGGCGACTCGCGTTTCGCCGGACTGGCTCTCCTTGGGAATGGCTATTTTCATATTGAGAAGTTCCTTGAGGTCTCTTGAGCGGACTTTCAATTGCAAAGTTTCAGTAGAATTTATGCCCTTTTCAAGGCTTTTTCACAAGTACTGGATAACGATCATTAGCAATTTTCAGGGCCGTCATACATGCGCTAGGTCAATATCCCAGAAAATCTTTGCCCTCGTGATTCAAGTAAGTTAGCGACCTGCTTACCCCGGAAATTCATATCATGAATTTCCGGGGCAGGGCACTAGAGAACTTGCAATATAAGCGCAAATACCGCAAAGCAGAGCCCATCATGAAAAACCAGCCCCCCGACACCGACACGACCAACCGCATGGGCCGCCTTCTGGCGCTCAGTTCAGCGACCTTTCTGGGACTTAATACCACCCTGGCACGACTGGCTTATGAGGGCGGCTCAAATCCGGGAACGGTTGTATTCCTGCGCATTGGCCTGGCCATGTGCGTTGTCGGCTTTCTTATCGTCCTCACCCGTCGATCATTTATTTTGCCCAAGGCCGCCTTCTGGCCGGTATTGGGTGTCGGTGTTGCCGTCGTCTTTCAAGGCGTCGCATATTTGTCATCGATCGCCTACATTCCGGTCGGTTTGGCGGTAATGCTTTTTTACAGCTATCCCCTGATGGTCGCGGCGGCGGGCAGAATCATCGACAATCAGAAAATAGGCAAGGGCCGCCTGATCGCCTTCCTCATAGCCTTTGTCGGCATCGGCATGGCCGTCGGGCCGTCCTTTAACGTGCTCGACTGGCGTGGCATCGTGCTCGCCTTGATGGGGGGGCTCGGGGTGATGATCACTTTCATTTTCACATCCAGCGCACTGAAACACGTGAAGCCAGTCAGCATTTCATTTTATTCCAACGTCTTCGCCCTGCCCCTGATGGCGCTAACGATGATGTTAACGGGTGGTTTTTCTGCCCCTAGCACATCAATGGGAATGGCCGGGCTGACCGGCGTTTGTGTCTTCTACGCGCTGGCCATCCTGATGCTGTACGCCGCCATCCATTGCATCGGCAAGACGACAACGGCCCTGCTCAGCAATATCGAGCCACTGGTTTCCATCGCCGCCGCAGCACTGTTACTCGGCGAAACCTTAACGGGATTACAGTACATGGGCGGTCTGAGCGTCGTCGTCTCGCTGGTCGCATCGGACTGGCTGGCAAGACGGCCCACCGCCGCTTGAAGCTATAAGCGGTTATATTTTTTCAAAAACGCCCGGTGATCCTGCAAGTAGCCCTTGAAAGTCCGCAACTGGAACAGGCCGCGCAACAACCCGAGGATTGTCAGCATCATCAGCAACCACGATGCTGTGCTCACTAGGCCCCGGACTTGTTCCCAATTAATCTCCGCATTCTCTGCCGCCTGTGGCGGGCAGGGTTGCAGGTCAGAGGACGCAATTTCATCACGTTGCTGCTGATCATTCAGGCTGCTACCGACGAAAGAAATACAATCAGGCGCATCGTAGCGGGAAAAGGCTCCCATGGCATCAGCCGTCATCCAGGCCATGCTGAGAAGTAGAATAATAGTCATCACCCAAGAGAAGAGCGTCCAATCACGGATACGTTTACGCAGCCATTGCTCCTGATCCGTTGACAAGATCAGGCGTAAATTTTCATCCTTTGGAAACAGGTTTTCTTCCACCGCTAAATGTCTCTTGTCTACGCCCCGATAATATTATGTTCCGGCCCGAACGGGAATTTGGTGATGTTTTCGGCCTCATCGTTGCTGATCACCAGGATATCGTGCTCGCGGTAACCGCCGGCACCATCCATACCTTCGGGCAACATGATCATCGGCTCCATGGATACGACCATACCAGATTCCAGCACTGTTTCAATGTCTTCGCGCAATTCCAGCCCCGCCTCGCGGCCATAATAATGGCACAACACGCCGAAGGAATGGCCGTAGCCGAAGGTGCGGTATTGCAACAGATCATGTTCTTTGTAGATTTCGTTCAATTCATTAGCGATATCGCAACAGCGCGCACCGGGTTTGATCAACTCAAGGCCACGGCGATGCACCCGGCAATTGATTTCCCAAAGTTCCAGATGTCGGTCCGAAGCATGTTCGCAGAAAAGCGTGCGTTCCAGCGCCGTGTAATAACCCGCAATCATAGGAAAGCAGTTGAGGCTCAAAATGTCGCCACGGGCGATTTTTTTAGACGTTACCGGGTTGTGAGCACCGTCCGTATTGATACCCGACTGGAACCAGGTCCAGGTGTCCAACAGTTCGGTGTGCGGGTAGGTGGCGGCGATTTCGCGGACCATGGCTGCCGTTGAATGCAGCGCCACCTCGTATTCGGGCACGCCTTCGCCGATGGCTTCCCGGCACGCCGCCCCGCCTATATCGGCGATGCGCGCGCCGTTGCGAATAAGAGTTATTTCCTCGGCCGATTTAACCATGCGCAGGGCCATCACCGATTTGGAAATATCAACGATATCCGTATCAGGGAAAGCCGCCTTCAGTTTTGCCAGATTCTCGACGCTGATATGATCAAACTCGATCCCCAGGGTTTTCGGACTGGCCAGTTCCAGTTTCAGGGCGCGGAAATAATTGTCGCGCTGCCAGTCCGTATAAATGACATTGTCGCCATAGCTGCGCCGCCACGGCTGGCCACCATCGATATTGGCGGTAATGGTCACCGCCTTCTCGCTGCTCACCACCAATCCGTAGTGCCTGCCGAAGGAGCAATAAAGGAAGTCGGCATAATAATTGATGTTGTGGTAGGACGTGAACAGGATGGCATCGACATTGTTTTTTGCCATCAGGGTGCGGAGTTTGTCCTGGCGTGCGGCCATTTCCGCAGGTGAAAAAGTCGGTGTCGGCTTTTCGCCATTTTCGATGTGTATAATATTTTCCACTTTAATTCTCCCGATGCAAAAATTGAGCTTCGCGAAGCTATCATTTTGCAAATAGAATTCATGCGACAGTTTGCGACACACCGTGACGTATAAAGGACAGCTAATAATGACCCGTTCCAGCGCCTATCTCCCTCTCGCCGACGGGGAAACCGTCTTTACCGTACCGGCCTCGACAATAAAATTCGGCCCCGGCGCGCTCGCTGAATTGGGCGAGGATGCCCGCCGATTGGGCATGACCCGCGTCGCCCTGTTCACCGACGAGCATGTGGTGGAAACCCAGCCCATGCAAAGCGCCCTCGATGCATTGATCGCAGCCGGGCTTGATGTTGTTGTTTTCGATGCTGTCAAAGTCGAGCCAACGGACGAAAGCTTCCTGCTCGCCGCCCGCTTCGCCACCGAAGGAAAATTCGATGGCTTTATCTCCCTCGGTGGTGGCTCGGTTATCGATACCGCCAAAATTGCCAACCTGCTGGCGACCTATCCCGACGACCTGCTGGCCTATGTCAATGCACCGTTAGGTCAGGCGAAGCCGGTACCCGGCCCGATCATGCCACATATCGCCTGTCCGACGACGTGCGGCACGGGCAGTGAAACCACCGGCGTCGCCGTGTTTGATCTGGTTCAACAACAAGTCAAGACCGGTATTTCATCGGTTCACCTGCGCCCTGGCCTGGCCCTGGTCGACCCGGTGACGACCCATACCCTGCCCGCGGGCGTCATCGCTGCGACTGGCTTTGATGTGCTGACTCACGCCATCGAATCTTTCACCGCCCGACCTTACAGGACACGCGAGAAACCGGGCCTTGGTGCCCGCCCGCCCTATCAGGGCGCCAATCCGTTTTCCGATCTGGGTGCAGAGGCAGCCATCCGCATCGGCGGCACATATCTGGTCGACGCCGTCGTTCAGCCGGACAACATAGAAGCCCGCCACCAGTTGATGTTCGCCGCCACCCTGGCCGGACAGGCCTTCGGCAATGCCGGTGTTCATATCCCCCACGCCATGTCCTATTCGGTGGCCGGGTTGAATCATGAATACGTCGCCAAGGGCTACGAAAATGCCAACCCCATGGTGCCGCACGGACTGTCGGTGGTGATCAACGCCCCCGCCGCCTTCCGCTTTACCGGTCCAACCGGGCCCGAGCGTCACCTGAAAGCAGCGGCGGCGCTGGGCGCTGATATTTCCAACGCCGCGCCCGCCGATGGCGGCGAAATACTGGCCCAGCGCCTGATCGATATGATGCGCCTGACCGGATTGCCTAGCGGCCTCGGCGAAATCGGTTATGGAGAAGATGACATCCCGGCCCTTACCAAAGGTTCCTTCGCCCAACAACGCCTGTTGGCGCAAGCCCCCTGCCCGGTCACTGAAGAAGACCTTGCCGGAATTTACCGGGATGCGATGACGTACTGGTAAAAACGGCTACTTAAATCCCCTATGCGGCCGGAAGGTCCATCCTTCTGCCGACAACATTGGCCCGCAATTCATTCAAGGTTTGCAGGCTGGCCATGGTTTTTTCCGGCTGCGTCTTAGCCACACCAACAAGCAAGGCTTCAATAAGGGCCAGGGTCGTGGTGTGCATGCTCAACATGTCCGTGCGTCCACGTTGCACAGAAAGGACCAGGTCGACCCGATCGCGTAGTTTTGCGCCCAGCGTATCGGAAAACAAAACCGTTGAGACGCCGCGCCTGTTGGCTTGATCCAGTATGGTCGCCAATTCAGGATATATACGGCCATAGGCAAAAATCATCATAAGATCGCCCTGCTCCAGGTGCAGTAATTGATCGGCGAGCAGCAGCCCGGTTTGGGTGAGACTGTTTGCTTTAATGCCAAAACGTTCGAGCTGAATCGAAAAATAATTGGCCATCGCACTTGATGGCCCGATACCGAAGATATAGGTGCGCTTGGAGGCGACAATATAGTGCACCGCGCTCTTGAATTCTTCTGCCGTAAGGTCACGTCGCAGGCGTTCAAGCGCGTTCTGATGAATATCAAGTGTCAGATCAAGGGCCGAAATCAAATCATCGCCAACATCGCTTAGGGTCCGCGCCAGCCTGTTCGATGGTGACTGATTGCCCCGAAGATCATCAGCTAAGGAACGACGCATCTCCTCCATTCCGGAAAAGCCAAGCGCCTTGACGGTACGAATGACTGTGGCATCGCTGGTCCCGACTTTCCGGGCAAGAGACGAGGCCGAGCCGATAAGCGTTTCTTCGCGATTCTCCATAAAGAAACGGGCGACACGCTGCTCGGCGGGACGGATGAGATTTATTGAGCTGTTCACCTTGTCATCGAAAGTCGATTTGCTCATGGCGCAGAAACCTTTATTGACTCGCTATGCTCTATTATTGACTCGCTATGCTCTATATGTTGTATATGCTACATACTATTATTAACACGTAGTAAACACAACTTAAATAAATGGACGCTTGTGATGGATATGATTTCCTGGGGTATTTCGACTCCGTCCGTGACGGCGGCGGTTGCCGCCTTCCTCGCCTCGATGGTGGAATTTGTCGAGGCGCTGACGATTGTTCTGGCGGTTGGCACCGTGCGCGGCTGGCGACCGGCTTTGGCCGGGGCCGGGGCCGGGGCCGTCTTGCTTATTGCGCTGGTACTGATCTTCGGACCACTGCTTTCCAGAGTGCCGATCACCTGGCTGCAACTGGTTGTCGGCATGTTGCTGCTGTTGTTTGGCATGCGTTGGCTGCGCAAGGCGGTGCTACGTTCCGCCGGTATTATTGCCATGCACGACGAGACGGCGATTTTCGCCAGACAAACGAAATCCCTGAAAAATGGTCAAGGACACGTAGGCCAGTGGGATCCGATTGCCCTTATCACCAGCTTCAAGGCCGTGGTCCTTGAAGGGTTAGAGGTCATTTTTATCGTCATCGCCGTTGGCTCGGCGGGTGACACCCTTATTCCCGCGGCCCTTGGTGCAGGTGCCGCCCTGCTGCTGGTTATCATTGTCGGCCTGGTGGTTCACAAACCGCTTGCACAGGTGCCGGAAAACACCCTGAAATTTGTTGTCGGGGTTCTGTTATCCGGGTTCGGTGTTTTCTGGATCGGCGAGGGAGCCGGTTTTCCATGGCCCGGCCATGACCTTGCCATCATCGGCCTGATCGCCGGTTTCATGATCGCAGCCTTGATGGCGGTACAGATAGCCCGTCAAGGGATCGCTTCGGAGGGCGCACGATGAACTGGATAAAAGCCGCCCTGCTTGAGTTATTTTCACTGTTCGTCGATGATGTGCGCTTTACTCTGGCCATCGTTATCTGGATCGGCTTCACCATCCTGGTGATGCCGAAATTACCAATCGAGATCCGCTGGGACGCACCGCTCCTGTTCCTGGGCTGCGCCATCATTCTGGTGGTCAGCGCCTGGCGCGCGGCACGGGCCTGACCTAAGAACATATTACGGGCATTATTCGTTTGGCTGTCTGCTTTGAGGAGGGGGCAACTACAACAAGCCACGGTCTAGCTGGGCGTTCAGCACCACCATAAGCGCTTCGTTGTCGTATCGTTGCAGGCTTAGTTGTTCAGCGTAGTGTGGAACTTTACCATCCAAAATCCAACCGGCGCATAGGTCGCCGCTGGCGCAGGCTGCCATGGTGCCAAAACCTGACATGGCGCCGACAACATACGTGCCGTCAACGCCCATTGGTCCGATTAACGGCCAGTTTTCATGGGTCATCGTGTAGTAGCCGCCGTAATGAGTATGATTGCGCGGCATGCGACCAATGTATGTTTCTAAGGCGGGATTAAGGCGGGCCGCACCACGTAGTGCAATCTCTGGAAAATGATCATCTAAGCGCGGTTCGAGTGTCGCTTCAGAGGGTTCGCCATTATAAGCCCAGCCGATTTTTACCCAGGTGCCCTTATCATCGCCTTCGGGCCTGCAATGGATAGCGCCCGGCATCTCCCGAGTAAGACAGGCGTAGTCCGGATCAGCCGCAAGAAGCTCTTTTTCTTCTTCGTTCCAGTTAATAACCTGATTGTCCAGGTCTATGGAAAATGGCATGTGGCGGGGTATGGCTTTATCTACATCTTCGAAGGCGATTTTTTGCTGTAGCACGTTGTAAACAGGAAGCTCAACGCCGAGCATTTTGGAGATATCGTTGATGAACGGACCCGCTGCATTAACGACCATGGTGGTTTCAAGTTTTTCGGCGCCATCATCCATGACCAGAAAGAAGTTCTGTTTTTTCTCAATCGCCGTTACCCGGGCGCACACTCGTTGCCCGCCCCATTCGCGAAACCGCTCAAGCATCACCTGGCCCATTTGCTGGCTGTCGATCATGCCAGCGCGGCGGATATGAATAAGAGTATTGAGGCCGCCGCCATACCAGGGGAAATGTTTGTTAATATGCTCTTCACCGTACAGGACATCGACGCCGGTTGGTGCGGTTTGCCATTCTTCGCTGTCCGCCGGCACATAGGTTTGCGTCATGTCGCTATCATGTAAACGGATATCGTTGGTGGGGTCGTTGCTGTATCCGGCGAACAACTGATCGGTCAACTCGTCAATTTCCCGGGCCCGAGTAGCCAGAACATAACCGCGGCGAGTCATGTTGATGCGGTTATCTGTTTCCCGGGCAATATCTTCCATTAGATCTAGGCTGTGATCGGTAAAGCGCTTCATAACCGGATGCGGCCACCAGTTGCGATAATTTTCACCGGATTGCGCCGATGTAAAAGCCATCGGTTGGCCCTGATCGACGAGGGTCACCTTCAAGCGGGGGTCCGCCTTCTTTAGGTAATAGGCTACCGATATGCCGATAATTCCGGCACCAATAACGGCTACGTCTGTTACGCATTGAGTCATATCACGCATCGGATTTTCATGTCGCCAGCACCTAGAATAATTACCGGTGCCACAAACTTCCGCTGTGCAGTGGCAAAGCCGACATTTAATGCCCGCTTATATAATTAAGCACTGGAAATTTCTAAATCACAAACTTGATCTTAATATTCTCATTTTATGTGTTTGAGAATTCTCATTATATGAGTCACGGGTCTCAATTTATGCGTCAATGCCCAGTTTGACCGCCGTTCCGTTGGCCGTCACCATCAACATTGACTTATCGTTGCCGCCGATGGCCTCGTAGTCCAGGTCGACACCGATAATGGCATCCGCGCCCAACTCTTCGGCCTCGGCGGTCATTGCCTCGAGGGACAGCGCTTTGGCATTCTTAAGCTCTTTTTCGTATGAGCCCGAGCGGCCGCCGACGATGTCGCGGATACCGGCGAACATGTCGCGAAAAATATTAGTGCCCATGACCGCTTCACCTGAAACGATCCCGCAATAGGCGCTGACACTGCGTCCTTCGACGCCGTCGGTGGTGGTGATAATCATTTTTTATTCCATTCCTTCAAGTTCGTCGATAAACCCGGAAACGATGCCCAGGCCGCGTTTCCAAAATTCCGGGTCGCCGGCATCAAGCCCGAAAGGCGCCAGCAATTCCTTGTGACGCAGTGTTCCCCCGGCCCCCAGCATGGCTAAATACTTTTCCTGAAAGCTCGGATGACCGCTTTGAAAAACATCATATAAAGAGTTCACCAAACAATCACCAAAGGCATAGGCATAGACGTAGAATGGCGAGTGGACGAAGTGGGGAATGTAAGCCCAGAAGGAACGATAGTCATCATCAAAGCGGATCGCTGGTCCAAGGCTTTCGCCCTGTATGTCCATCCAGATGTCGCCCAGACGTTCTGCTGAAAGCTCTCCACCCGCACGTTCATCATGCAGGGTCGCCTCGAAACTGTGGAAGGCGATCTGGCGTACCACCGTGTTGAGCATGTCCTCGACCTTGCCAGCCAAAAGGATTTTGCGCCGGGCCGGATCGTCTTCCCCATCGAGCAGGGAGCGGAAAGTCAGCATTTCGCCGAAAACAGACGCGGTTTCCGCCGTCGTCAGCGGCGTGTCGGCCATCAACGTCCCCTGCGGTCCGGCCAATACCTGATGCACCCCATGGCCCAATTCGTGGGCCAGGGTCATCACGTCGCGGGCCTTGCCGTGGAAGTTCATCAGGATATAGGGATGCACTGAGGGCACGGTGGAGTGTGAGAAGGCCCCGGAATCCTTACCTTCGCGGAGTTCGGCGTCAATCCAGCGCTTGTCGAAAAACTGTTCTGCGATTTCGGCCAGCTTCGGCTCGAAACACCCGTAAGCGTCAAGCACCGTCGTCCGCGCATCATCCCAGCTATAGGCACGGGTATCATCACCGGGCAAAGGCGCGTTGCGGTCCCAATAATCCAGCGCGTCAACACCGAACCATTTGGCCTTGAGCCGATAATAACGATGCGACAACTGCGGGTAGGATTCGCGCACCGAACTGACCAGCGCGTCGACAACGTCGTCCTCGACCTGATTTGACAGATTGCGCTCCGAAATGGGCCGCGCATACGAACGCCAGCCGTCTTCGATGGCTTTGTCCTTGGCCAATGTATTGGTGATCAGACAGAACAGCTTGATGTTTTCACTTAACACCTTACCCAGAGCCTTTGCCGCAGCCTTACGCTTGGCGCCGTCCTTGTCGGACATCTGGTTGAGAACTTCAGACATGCTGACGGCTTTGCCCTCCAGCGCGAAACGCAGGCCGGCCTCTGTTTCATCGAAAAGCCGTATCCAGGCGGCGCGCCCACTGACCGATTTTTCATGCAGCAGTTTTTCCAGGTCGTCGGAAAGCTGGTGGGCGCGAAAGGCGCGCACGTCCCTGATCCAAGGTCCATAATGAGCCGCCTTGCCGTTTGCCACCTGGGCCGCCAAAACATCTTCTTCCAGGCGATTGAGTTCGAGATTAAAAAACAGCGTCACGCTGGAAATGTCCGTCACACGCTCTTGCACACTTTGATAAAAACGCCCGTGCTCGCCGTCGCTGACGTCCGCCGCGTAAAGCAAGTGCGCGTAGCTCATGGCCTTGTAGAGTATTTCGCTGATGACTTCGTAATCGGCGATGGCCTGACCCAATTTCTCGCCATCCAGCCCGGCAAGTTTGCCCTGATAGCCCGCGGCGAAGTCCTTGGCCAGGATTTCTGCTTGCACAAAATCGGCCTCGATTTCCGGTCCGTCCGGTGCCGGATACAGGTCGCTTAAATCCCACTGGGGAAGTTTAATATCGGACATTCAATTCTCCTAGGGGATAAAATCTAACATATGGTACCCATACGTTAGATTTTATCTACTAGCTTGCGAGAACCATATAAGACTGGATACAAAGAAGGGCAAGGACAACAACGAAAATCGGGATTTTAATGAACCACACCGCCGAAACATGGCCCAACCTCGTCACCATGTTCTTCGATCAGGCCGAACAAGGCGGCAACGCGCCTTTTCTGTGGGCCAAAAACGACAGCCTTTATGCGCCGCAAAGTTGGGCGCAAACGGCGACCCAGGTCAGCGAACTGGCGCGGGGATTGAAGTCGTTGGGTATTAAACCCGGCGAGCGGGTGCTGTTAATTTGTGAAAACCGGCCCGAATGGCTGATCGCCGATATCGCCATCATGGCCGCAGGCGCCATTACGGTTCCCGGATACATCACCAATACCGAAGCCGATCACCACCATCTAATCGAAAACAGCGGCGCCAAGGTGGCTATTGTTTCCAGTGAAAAATTGCTGGGTGCGGTTCTGGCGGCGGCAATCAAATCCGGTTCCATGAAAGACATTATCACGATTGAAAAGCCTGCAATCGGCCAGAATGTCGGCGTCTACCTGCATCATTGGCAAGATATTCTTGAGGCCGGTGCGGCATCGCAAGATAACATCGTCGAAATGGCCCTAACGTTGAAACGAGATCAGACCGCCTGCATTATTTTCACGTCAGGCACCGGCGGTGCGCCCAAGGGCGTCATGCTGCACCACGGCGCAATCCTGCATAACTGCATCGGGGCCAGGGACGCCCTTACAGAACTTGATCTAGGGGATGAAGTATTCCTGTCGTTCCTGCCGCTATCGCATTCTTACGAACATACCGCCGGACAGTTTTTTCCGATTTCAATCGGCGCGCAGATTTATTACTGCGAGGCCGACACCCTGGCCGCCAACATGATCGAAGCCCGCCCGACGATCATGACGGCGGTTCCCAGGCTTTATGAAACCCTGCATGCGCGTATTACCCGTGGCGTCAAGAATCAAGGCGGATTGAAGGAGAAACTGTTCAACAAGGCGGTGCAACTGGGTCGTAAAAATATTGACCAGGGCACTCTTAGCCCCTTTGATAGCATCGCCAACGCCGCACTTGGCGTACTGGTACGCAAGAAAGTCAAAGCCCGCTTCGGTGGTCGCCTGAAAGCTCTTGTATCCGGGGGAGCGCCTTTGAACCCGGAAATCGGGCTATTCTTCCAGTCCCTCGGCCTTTGCATCCTGCAAGGTTACGGACAAACGGAATCGGGACCCGTCGTCAGCGTCAACCGGCCCGCCAACATCAAGATGGACACCGTCGGCCCGCCCATGACCGACGTCACCCTGAAAATCGCCGCCGACGGGGAAATCCTGGTACGCGGTGAACTTGTCATGCAAGGTTACTGGATGAATGAGGAGGCAACCGCCGAAAGCATCCAGGACGGCTGGCTGCATACAGGCGATATCGGCCATCTCGATACCCAGGGGCGGTTGCTGATTACCGACCGCAAGAAAGATATCATCGTCAATTCAGGTGGTGACAACATTGCCCCGCAGCGCGTCGAAGGGGTTTTAACACTGGCCCCGGAAATCGCCCAGGCCATGGTTTATGGCGACAAGCGCCCGCATCTGGTCGCGGTGCTGGTCCCCGACCCCGAATGGCAGGAACAATTAAGCGTCGGAGAAGACCTTCATAAGGCCTTGGGGCCTATCATCGACAGAATTAACGCCAGCCTTTCGAAGATTGAAAGCGTCCGCCGTTTCATCATCGCCGATGCACCGTTCAGCATCGACAACGCCCTGTTGACGCCGTCCATGAAAATTCGTCGCCACAAGATTGTCGAAATCTATGGCGAGCGCATTGAGGCACTGTACAGATAATGCACCTAACCCTTCTCGGCACCGGTTGTCCCAGCGTCGACCTTGACCGGCATGGACCTGCCAATCTGGTCGATGGCGGCCCCGGTTGCCGGTTATTGGTCGATTGCGGTTCGGGGGTGACCCATCGCCTGCTGGCCGCTGGTTGCCCGGGCAGTGACATTGACGCGGTGTTGCTGACCCATCTGCATTCCGACCACATCGTCGATTTGTTTCAGTTGATCATTTCAAGTTGGCATCAGGGACGCGACAGGCCGCAAAGAATATTTGGGCCACCGGGAACCAAACGGTATGTCGATGCCCTGATGGCGTTGTGGGCACCGGAACTGGAACAGCGCATCGCCCACGAGAAGCGTCCCTCGATTGCGGCGTTGAGTGTTGACGTTACCGAAATCGAAGGTGGCCAAACCCTGCGCTTTAACCGCATGCGTGTGCAGGTCGTCGCCGTCAACCATTTGCCTGTACGTCATGCCTTCGGCTTTATTTTTGAAACCCCTACCGCCCGCCTCGCCATTAGCGGTGACACCACTTACTGCCCGGCCCTGATCGAAGCGGCCCAGGGTGTCGATATGTTGTTGCACGAAGTCCTCATCCACCGCGAACTGCCGGTCCTTGAAGGCAAACGCAGCGCCGAAACTGTCGACGCCATGCGAGCTTATCACACGGTATCGGACCAGGTAGGGAAAGTCGCCGCCCAATGCCAGGCCGGGACGCTGGTACTGACTCATTTTGTACCGCCAAAGTTCGACGAAGAAAATCTGCTCGAGGAAGTCCGCCGGGATTACGACGGCCCCGTCATCATCGGCGAGGATCTTATGAAACTACCGGTTTCTTCCTGATATTGGTGACGGCGATGCCGGTCAGAATCACCGCCAGGGCGAGGATTTCCTGTACTGAGACATCCTCGCTCAGGAACAACGCCCCCCACAGCACACCCAATGCCGGGATCATGTAGTTGTTCAAGGCGATAAACGTGGCTCCGCGTTCTCTTATCAGATGGAAATATATCAACGTCGCAAGCGCCGTCGGGAACAGGCCCAGATAGATAGCCGCGCCACCGGAAAGCAGGTTTGGGGAGAGCAGCCAAGGTTGGTCGAAAAACAAAGACATCGCGCACATTTGCACGGCCCCCATGGTCATCACCGCCGTGCCGCTGACCGCCGGATGATAGCGTGGTACATTTTTAGCGATGGTCGTAGCGACGGCGTAACAGAGCGCCCCGCAGGCAACGGCGATCTGCCGTAACGCGTCACCGCCAAGGCCCTTAAGCGCTTCGGGACCAATCAGAATAATAACCCCGGCAAAACCGATCAGCATCCCGGCCAGTTTGGGTTTGGTCATGGGTTCATCGGAACTGAAAAAATGAACCAGACACAAGGTCGCAAGCGGCATTACAGACATCAAAATAGCAGCCAATCCACTATCGATGCTCTGCTCACCCCAGCCAATCAGGGTAAAAGGCAGGCCGTTGCCGAAGACTCCCATCCAGAACGCCAACCACCAGAATTTTTTATCACGCGGAATGGGCATACCGTTAAAGCGGGCGAACCCGTACAGCAACAACGCCGCCAGTGTTATGCGAATGGCCGCCAGGGAAATCGGCGGTATGGTTTCCACGCCAATTTTAATAAAGGCGAAGGAGGAGCTCCAGATCGAGGCCAGCAAGATCAGCAACAACACAGGACGGGCAGAAGAAAACGACATCATGGACCGGTGTCTCGCCCACCCCATTTCACCGGGCCACTGTCGGCGCGCTCGGCCTCGATGGCGGCGATCATAAAGCCTTCCAATTCGCGCACGACTTCTATGTTCTCAAAGAAGCACCCGGCGTTGTCCTTGATTCGTTGCGACATCCGGGCGTGGAAGTCCGGGTCCTTGGCAAGGCGGTGGGCGATGCTGACGTAATCGCTGGCGCTGGTTGCGATAAGATCGTCGATACCCATAGTTTTATAAAAAGCATAGGTGACCCGGTCGCGCAAATATTGGTCGGGCCAGGTAACGATGGGAATGCCCAGCGCGAAAGTTTCGGCGGTGGAATTGCCACCGCTGAAACAGACAGGATCAAGAACCACATCGGCGGCACAGACCAGACCAAGAAAATCCGCCATCTTCATGCGCGGCAGGAAGACGACCCGGTCCAGCACGTCGGGAAAGCTCAACGCGAACCTTTCGCGCAGCAGTCTTTCCTTGCTGGGATAGCGCCCGGCGAGCAGCACCAGAACTCCAGCCGGATCCCCGCGCAAGATATCTCCTAAAAGAGAATCGAACCTGGGGTGAAACTTGAACAGGGTTTGCGGGCATAAGTACAAATGGTCTGTGGCAGACAGCCCATGCACCGTCCGCGCGTCCGCGCATGATGGAATTTCCGGGCGGTAATAATAAGTTGGCGGATGGGCCAGGCGGACCAGTGTCTCGCTGTAATGCGCGTCGCCGTCTTCGGTTTCCAAATCCTTCGAGGAAATGAAATAATCCATATTGGGAATTCCCGTCGACATGGGGTGTCCCCAACTGGTCACCTGAACCGGGGCCAGGCGGGCAAAAGCCAGATAATAAGTAAAGGCGTCCATACCGACGTCGGGATAATAAAGCAGGTCCAGTTTTTCATCGGAAACCGCCTGTCTGGCACTGTCCAGATTTTGCTGAAGGGTGACCACCTTGGCGGCGGCGGCCTCAATGGCTTCGGCCATGGGATCGGATTTGCTCGAGGTACGAAAAACGATGACCTCAAACTTTTCCGGATCCAGATGTTCGATAATGCCACGGCACAGCTTGCCAATGGTATGATCGTAGAAATGGAAGGACAGGAAGCCGATGCGGTATTTTCCGCCTGTGCCTTTGGGCTCAAAAGGCTCAGCGGACCACGAGAGCGACGGGCACAACTGCAAATACATTTGCGCAATTTTTTGCACCAACAGAACATCATTCTGATTGTGATAAGCGAGATAGAACCCGGTGATGTTGGCTTGCGCTGCAGGGTCGATCAAGGATGCCCCGCTGGCGATCAGTTCTTCAACATTTGCCAGCAGGCGGGTGCGGGCGCACTGAATTTCTTCAAGCGAGGCCGGAATAATCGGCAGCGCCAGGGCGCGTTTGACGCGAAGCCCCGTATCTTGCGGCGCAAGGGCAATGGCCTGATCGTAAGTCTTCATGGCCTGCCTGTAAAAACCACCTCCGAGTTGCGCGTTAGCCAAACTGCCAAGCGCCCGGATGTGGCCGGGTTGGATTTCAAGGGCGCTGCGGAAACAGGCCTCTGCCTCTTCGATGCGTTCCAGATGTTGCAAAGCCCCGCCATAACTCGTTAGCAGTTCGACATTGTCAGGCATGGCCTCAAGTGCGCTACGGTAAGTCTGCTCGGCTTCTTCGCTGCGCCCCTCGGCCATCAACAGGTTACCTAGATTGTTCACCGCTTCAGGGTAAGTTGCATTCATTTCCAGGGCGCGTCGAAAGCTAAGTTCAGCGTCATTGACACGGGCAAGCCCCTGCAGGGCATAGCCAAGATTGTTGTGAGCCGAAAGCAGAGTGGGCTTTAATTCGATGGCGCGGCGGATGTTCTGCTCGGCCTGCGTAAACTGCCCTGCATTGACGAGCAATTTCCCTAATGTATTGAGGGCTTCGGGATAGTCGGGTTTAAATTCAAGGGCCAGACGAGCTGCCCGTTCGGCATCTTCCGCTCGCCCGGCGCCGATCAAGGCGTTGCTCAGATTGTTGAGCATTTCCGAATTACCGGGATCATGTTTTACCGCCGTTTCAATCAGCCTAACCGCCCCTATGGGATCACCTGTTTGTAGATGAATGACGCCGAACAAATGGTTAGCGAAGGTATTGTTAGGGTCAGCCTGTAAAACTTGCTGGTAAAGATTTGCGGCTTCGGCCAGTTGTCCACTATTTTGATGGCCGATAGCTTTTTCGAGCATGGCAATCAAATGTTCTGGCATGGGGCGCGTCGCGGACATGGCGGGGCCTTAAATGCTGTAAAACTTTTTATACCATTGAATAAATTTTGGAATACCAACATCAATACCGGTGCTTGGCGCGAAACCGAAGTCTTCGCTCATAGCGTCGATATCGGCAAAGGTTTCCTTGACGTCACCGGCCTGCATGGGCTGGAAATCGATTTGCGCCTTGAGCCCCAACGCGGCTTCAATAGCGGCGATGAAATCCATCAGGCTTTCGGTCTTGTTGTTACCGATATTGTAAATTCTGCAAGGCGGTGGCCCGACGTCAACGGGCGGTTTGCTTAAGCAAGCCAGAATGCCCGCGACGATATCGTCAATGTAAGTGAAATCACGGCGCATCTTGCCGTTGTTGAAAACCGGGATCGGCTCCCCAGCCAAAATTTTCCTGGTGAAAATATAATAGGCCATGTCGGGGCGGCCCCAGGGGCCATACACCGTAAAGAAACGCAGGCCAGTCAGAGGCATCCGGTAAAGATGGGCGTAGGCGTGGCTCATCATCTCCATGGATTTCTTCGTGGCGGCATAAAGAGAGACCGGGCTATCGGTGCGTTTGTCAGTAGAAAATGGAACATCGTCGCTATCCCCGTAGACCGAGGAAGACGAGGCATAGACAAAATGTTTCAATCCCTTAAGGCGCCGGCTGACCTCAAGCAACACCAAGTGACCTTCGATATTACTGCGGGTATAGGCGTAAGGGTTAATCAGCGAATAACGCACACCCGGTTGCGCCGCCAAATGGATGACCTCAGATATTTCGGCATGATCCTTGAACAAGGTTTCCACATCCGCGCGCTCGGCGATATCGATCTGGCTGAAGGTGAAGCCGTCATGCTTGAGCAACTCCTCAAGGCGCGCCTTTTTCAGGGAAACATCGTAATAATCGTTCAGATTATCGATGCCGATCACCCGCCGCCCGCCCTCAAGAAGCGCCAGCGTAGTAAAATACCCAATAAATCCGGCGGTACCGGTAACCAATACGGTCATAATCAACCTGTCAAATTCTTAAACTTCGGATTTAAATGGTATAAAGACACTGGCGCGGGAAATCACCCCCCTTCTTGCGCAGATAACGAAGTTTCAACAAGGCGCTCTGCCGGGAAACAATCTAACCCCAATCCGCAGCTCCACTGACGCCAGCTTGCTAATTTGATCCAAGCGAAAGCCAAAGATTGTGTGGCAGGGCTTGTTGGCGGTAGGCTCACCCCCAACATAGAAACCTGAAGGATCGCCGCTGATGGCTCTGGCCAAATTTACACTTGAAGACAAGTACAGCCTGCCTTCCGGGCGGGTATTCCTGAACGGCACCCAGGCGCTGGTTCGTCTGACCCTGATGCAAAAGGCCCGCGATGAAAAAGATGGCCTGAACACCGCCTGTTTCGTCTCCGGTTACCGGGGCTCACCCCTTGGCATGGTCGACAAGGAATTCTGGCGCGCCGCCCCCATTACGGCAAAAGCCAATGTCCGCTTCCAGCCTGGCATTAACGAAGACATGGCGGCAACCGCCATTTGGGGAACCCAGCAAACGCACTTGTATGAAGACGCCACTGTCGATGGGGTCTACGCCATGTGGTACGGCAAGGGGCCGGGCATTGATCGTTCCGGCGATGTCTTCCGGCACGGTAATATGGCAGGCACGTCGCCCCAGGGCGGTGTGCTGGTGGTCGCCGGTGACGATCCGGCGTGCAAGTCATCGACCGTTCCCAGTCAAAGCGAATACGCCTTCATCGACGCGCAAATCCCAATCCTTAACCCATCCAGCGTGCAGGAAATTATCGATTATGGGCAAATCGGCTGGGCGCTGTCCCGCTACGCCGGGGTCTGGGTCGGGCTCAAGGCGATTACCGAAACCATGGACAGTTCGGCCTCTGTATCCGTCGATCCCGAACGCGTAAGGATCGTTATCCCTGAAGATTTCGAGATGCCCGAAGGCGGCCTGCATATCCGCTGGCCCGACCTGCCGCTGGAACAGGAACGCCGCCTGCAACAGCACAAGATGTACGCCACGTTGGCTTTTGCCAAGGCCAACAAGCTCGACCGTATCGTCATCGACAGCCCCAACCCCAGGTTAGGCATCGTCACTACCGGAAAATCCTATCTGGACGTCATGCAGGCTCTTGATGATTTGGGCATCGATCAGGATTACGCCGCCGAACTGGGTTTGAGAATCTACAAAGTCGGCATGCCGTGGCCGCTTGAGCGCGACGGTGTGCGCGAATTTGCCGACGGGCTTGAGGAAATTCTGGTCGTCGAGGAAAAACGAGCGGTCATCGAAAATCAATTGAAGGAACAACTTTACAACTGGCGCGAAGACGTCCGCCCCCGGGTCGTCGGCAAGTTCGACGAAAAAGGCGACTGGGTGCTGCCATCGGCTTTCGAACTCTCCCCAGCCCGCATCGCCAGGGTCATTGCCGCCAGGCTGGAACGCTTCATCACCAGCCCGCGTATCATCGAACGCCTCGCCTTCCTTGAGCAAAAAGAAAAAGAACTGGAAGCCACCACCCCAACCGATATCACCCGCACCCCCTATTTTTGCGCCGGGTGTCCGCATAATACCTCGACCGTGGTGCCCGCAGGATCAAAGGCGGCGGCAGGTATCGGCTGCCATTACATGGTCACCTGGATGGACCGGGACACCGTCACCTTCACCCAAATGGGCGGTGAAGGGGCCAACTGGAACGGCCTAGCGCCGTATGTGGAAACCGACCACATGTTCGTCAATCTGGGCGACGGCACCTATTTCCATTCCGGCCTGCTGGCCATTCGCGCCGCCGTTTCCGCCAAAGTCAACGTTACCTACAAGATACTCTATAACGACGCCGTCGCCATGACCGGCGGCCAGCCCCATGACGGGCCGCTGGATGTTTCAATCATCACCCGTCAGGTTTCCGCCGAAGGGGCCAGGCGGATCGTCGTCGTTTCCGACCAGCCGGACAAGTATCCCAAAGACAGCAATTTCGCCGCCGGGGTGACATTCCATCACCGCGATGAGCTGGAGCTCGTGCAACGCCAGTTACGTCAGGTAGAAGGCGTCAGCATTATGGTCTTCGATCAGACCTGCGCCGCCGAACTGCGGCGTCGACGCAAACGCGGATTGGCCATCGATCCGGACCAGCGTATTTTCATCAACGAGGCCGTCTGCGAAGGTTGCGGCGACTGCGGCGTCAAATCCAACTGCGTCGCCATTACCCCCCTGGAAACACCATTCGGACGCAAGCGGGCCATCGATCAATCATCGTGCAACAAAGATTTCTCCTGCGTTAAGGGAGAATGCCCGAGCTTCGTCAGCGTCAGCGGCGGAACCGTCCGCAAGACCACCGGAGAAGGCGTCGGCAGCGTCACTTTCCCCGACTTGCCAACCCCTGAACTACCTTCCATCGACACCCCCTACAGCATCATTGTCACCGGCATTGGCGGCACCGGGGTGGTGACCATCGGTGCCCTGCTTGGCGTCGCCGCCCACCTTGAGGGCAAGGGGGTCAGCGTGCTGGATCAAACCGGCCTGGCCCAGAAAAATGGCGCGGTGATGAGCCATATTCGCCTCGCCACCAGCCCCGAAGACATTTACGCCGCCCGCCTGTCCGCCGGTAGCGCCAATTTGCTGCTTGGCTGCGACCTGGTCACATCCGGCGGCTTCGACTCCCTGGGCAAATTAAGCGGCAAACAAACCCGCGCCGTCATCAACAGCCACCGCACAATGACTGCGGCCTTCACCAACAACCCTGACCTCGAATTTCCCGACCAGCGGCTGCGCAAGGATATCATTGAGACAACCCTGGAAGCCGATTTCATTGATGCCAGCGCCCTGGCGACCGGGTTGCTCGGTGACAGCCTGGCCTCGAACCTGTTCACCGTCGGTTACGCCTTTCAGAAGGGATGGCTGCCACTCAGCGGTGAAGCCATTGAACAGGCCATCATCATCAACGGCGTCGCCATCGACTTCAACAAGCATGCCTTTATATGGGGACGCCGCGCCGCCCATGATCTGGCGGCAGTGAAAGCGCTTTTAGGCCCCGTTGCCGAAAACAAGGCCGCGCCAACCCCCGATCAAATAATGGACCTCAGAATAAGTGAACTGACCGCCTACCAGAACCCCGCCTACGCCCGGCGGTATTCTGAACTGGTCGCCAGAATGGAAAAAATTGAGGCCGAAAAAACACCGGGTCTGACGGGCTTAAGTGAAGCGGTCGGCGAAAGTTATTTCAAACTGCTGGCCACCAAGGACGAATACGAAGTCGCCCGCCTGTTCAGCGATGGCCGTTTTGCTAAACGCCTGGCCGAGCAATTCGAGGGACCGGTGACATTGAAGTTCCATCTCGCCCCGCCGCTGCTGGGTCCTCGCAAAAGAATATACGGCCCGTGGATGATGGCCGCGTTTAAAGTTCTTGCGGGTTTAAAAGGATTGCGCGGCACCGCCTTTGATATCTTCGGGTACGCGGCAGAACGAAAACTCGAACGCCGCCTGATACGGGACTATGAAACCCTACTGGGTGAAATTGCCGGGGCCCTAAGCCCGGATAATCACGCATGCGCTATCGCCCTCGCCGCACACCCCATGTCAATCCGTGGATTTGGTTCCGTCAAGGCTAGCGCCGCCCGTAAAGCCGATACGGAAAGGCAACGCCTGTTGGAAGAGTTCCGCAATCCACAAAGCTGTTAAGAATTAACAACAATGGCAAAATCCCAAACACCCTTACTTGGCGTTTTAGCCGTTTTGCTGGCGGCTGGCCTTTGGGGCACGACGGGAACAATTCAGGGGCTTCTTCCACCAGCCCGCGATCCCATTGCGGTGGCCGTTTTTCGCCTGATCATCGGGGCAGCGGCGTTGGTTTTTTTCAGCTTGTTCAGCGCCCGTCTGCGCGCCGGGTTTTTCGTGCTGCCCCTCAAACAGATCGCCATGGCCAGCCTCGCCATCGGCCTTTATAACCTGTTCTTCTTTTCCGCCGTTTCCATGGCCGGGGTGGGCGTTGGAACGGCGATCGCTATCGGTAGCGGGCCTGTCTGGGTTTCGCTTTACGAAATTGTTTTCCACAACCGCAAGCCGCCGCCCTTGCAATTATTGGGACAGGCTATTTGCATCGCCGGCGCGGTTGCGCTGGTTGCCTCCAATGATCTTAACGACGGTAATACAATGGGTTACCTGCTCGCCGCTTTGGCTGGACTGGCTTACGCGACCTTTTCAATCATCACAAACCAGTTAAGCCAGGGCGTTCCCTCGGCGAGCATTGCCGCTGCCACATTCACGCTGGCGGCGGTCTTTACGGCGCCTTTTCTGCTCGTTGCAGATACCGCCTGGGTGGGCATTGGAACACTTCCGCCGTTGCTGTTTCTCGGGCTCATTGTAACCGGAGTCGCCTATTACCTATTCACCTTCGGGGTCAGGGCCATGAGCTCATCTGCCGCCGTCACGCTGGCCCTGGCCGAACCCTTGACGGCGTGGTTGCTGGCCACGTTTGTGCTTGGGGAGGAACTAACCGCCTTGAAGATTTTCGGCGCATTGATCCTGCTCGCCGGACTTTGGATCGTCTCTAAGTCTTTGCCGGGACGGACCCTGCAAAACAAGTAACCCGATCTGCTTAAACGATAGCCACATCAGTCGTGATGGCCGCCGAAATGGCCGTTGTTTCAATGGAGGCGATATAGGTCAGTTCATCTGCTGTGACATTGTTCACGGCAACGCCATTTTCCTCAAAATAGAAAATACCGGCACCGCCTCCGGCACTGCCCCCGGTGGCGTTGGCCACAATAAGTCCATCATCGCCCAAAGCCGAGGTCATGCCGAGCCCGCTGATGATACCTGCCAAAATGCCCGGAAAGCCACCCTGCCCGGTATAGCCAGCGAAATTGGAACTGTCGGTTACGAATAGGGCTTCATGTGTACTCGTGAAATCCACGGCGGCATTGTTTGCCCAGGTAATAACGCCATCGGCAGCCCCAACATCATCTATCAATGACGCCAGCGACCCGGAAACGCCGATTTTATCCACCCCTTGGGTAAAGCCAAAAATCTGATCGCGGCCCGGTACACTGTTCGTTGTCGTTGCGCCATCCGTTGGCGTGGTGAAGCGGACCGTCTGTGCGGCAGATGAACCCGCCAAGTAAAACTGGTCTGTGCCCGTTCCACCGTCCAAAGTCGCTGCTGTCGTTCCATTGACTGTGACAACATCATTACCGGCACCGGTGCTGATGCTTGTGGCATCGCTGGCCGTTATTGTATCGACCCCGGCATCGCCGGTAATGGTTTTTGTGGTGGTAATGCCAACACTGCCATCGCTGAAGGTCAGTGTATCGATATTGGAAAGCGTATCGGTGCCGTCAGTCGTTGTGGTGTCGGTCAGCGTCAGGTCGCCATTGCCAGCAAAAGCGTAAGTGTAGTTAGCTTTGGCTCCGCTGAGGACCGCCGTATCCGTACCCGAAACACCGTTAATGGTATCGTTACCGGCACCACCGGTCAGGGTGTCGTTGCCGGTTCCACCGGTCAGGATGTCGTTGCCACTGTTGCTGGTTATCCCTAGTTTGAAAGTCGTGGTGGCACTAAGACCGCCCAAACCGTCGGAAACGTCAAACTGGAAACTGTCGGCCGTCGTCGCCGTTCCCGCATGGGTATAGGTGACCAGCCCGGCAATGACATCGGCTTGGGTAAAGGTGCCAAATGCCGATAAAGCGGTACCGTTCAAGGCGATACTTCCGTTCGCTGGCACCGATAAGACTGTAATAACAAGGCTGCTGTTGGCCGGATTGTCTGCATCGGTAATGCCAAAATTACTGTCCTGAAAAGTTAAGGTATTGGCCCGAAAGACAGTGGCGTTCGACAGGTCGTTGGTCAGGATGTGACTTCCGGGGTTGTTGTTGGAATTGGCAACCAAAACGTCCTCGAAACCATCACCATTCAAATCACCAGCATGAACTTCCTTTGTCCAACCTGTGCCGTCGCTGAGGCCTGCTTCCGTGAAATTGGCGAGGCCGTCATTCAGGAAGATTTCCATTTTATTTTCGGTGGCGACAATAGCGTCCAGATCACCGTCGCCGTCTATATCTACCAACTGACCATCGGCTCGGACGTCATAGCCATTACCAGAACTGCCGTAAGTAACGCCCGTGTAAGTAAATGTGCCAGTTCCATCATTCAGGAATGCTCGGTTGGCGTCGGCAGTGCTGGAACCCCTGTTGAAGGTGAACATATCGAGATCGCCGTCGCCATCAAGATCGCCCAGGGCAATGCCATTGGTGGCAGCACCGTTAACACTGATAGTCGGGTCCGCACTAATTGTGAAAGTTCCAGTGCCGTCATTTACCCATACGTTGACATTATCCGGCCCCCAACTGCCAGTGACCGCATCGACATCGCCGTCACCGTCGATATCGCCCAAGGCAACGGAGCGATAACTAGAGTTCGTAGAAACCAATGACTGGCCAGTATCGGTGAAGGTGCCTGCGGAATCGCTGTTTTGAGCATTTAAAAATACTTTAGAACCAGTATCGACTGTGACAAATACATCCAGCAGACCATCGCCATTGAGATCATCGACGGCGACCTTTGATGCTCCATTAGTTCCACCCGTAGTACTCACCATTTGCCCGGAAGACGTAAATCCACCAGCCCCATCACCAAAATAGAATGGGTGCGCAGTGGAGCTATTTTCCACGGAAACAATATCCAGATTGCCGTCGTTGTTGATGTCGGCAAGGACCATATTGTTGATATATTTGCCTGTAAGGGCGGGAGTGTTAGTACCGGGAGTTAAAGTATCATATGCAAAGTTTCCCAAGCCATCGTTTATACCAACGTATGTGTCGGCAGTGGATTGCGCGGCCCCGCTCGTGTAACCATTTGTTACGATATCCAGAAAGCCATCGCCATTCACATCACCAAGAGCGCTGCCACCCGAAAGAAGATTGGGGAAATCGGTGTGGTATTGGTAGGCGTTTGTGAACGCAAGGTTCGGGCTGTCAACGGACAGTGATACCGTCGGGGTTGCGTTGCTAGCTAAGGCGGCCAACTCCGCCTGGGTCAGTTGTACGAATTGATCAGGTGGCTGGGCATCAAAGAAATCCGCCGTGAATAAATCCAACGGCAGCGGCTCGTAACCAAAAAACTGAGTGTCCAACCCTTCTAGAGCACCAAACAAGTCACCACCGAAAAGATCGCCGCCTGTGCCGCCCAACAGCGGGTCGCCACCGCCGAAAATTTGATCGCCACCACCAATAATTGGGTCGCCACCACCAAAGAAGGGATCGCTACCACCAAAAGTACTGCCGCCATTAAAGATATCACTGCCGGGCGGCGGGGCGTCGCCGATGGCAGGCCCACCGAAGTTCTGAAAGGCATCGGCCTGCGCCTGCAATTCGTTATTGGCTTGATCGGCCACGGAGCGGGCTGCTTCGGCGTCAGTCTGGGCCACGTCAGCTTCGGCCTGCGCCGCCGCCGCATCAGCTTCGGCCTGGGCCGCAGCCGCTTCGGCCGCGTCCGCCGCCGCGATGGCGTCCGGATCGCCGCTGGCATCCGCTTCGGCACGGGCCGCCTCGGCTTCCGCCGCCGCCGCATCGGCATCGGCCCCGGCTTGCTCGGCATCGGCCTGGGCTTGTTCTGCCTGCGCCGCGTTCTCTGCCACATCGGCTTCAGCCTTGGCTACTTCGGCAGTTGATTGCATGGTCAGCGTTTGACCGTAGTTCTGCTGCATTTGTTGATTTGTGAACGTCACCGGCGGCGGCGGGGCCTGGAAGGCGCTGCTCATTTGCACTGTCGCGCCAATCGCGTTCAAGGTCACCGTGCCGCCTTGATTTGTGACCGACAGTTCGCCGACGATCTGGTTGCCCTGAGCGTCGATTTCCGGCAGCAATGAAATGGTGTTTTCCGCGCCTTCCTGGTCCGCCCGACCGGCGACCTTGGTGCCGCGAATGCCAATGGTGGCGACGGGGGTGCTGACCGTCATGCCATCGGGAGAGGTCTTGGCGATCTCCCCGCTGACAAACGAGAAGACACCCTGCACCAGATTGGCGCTGAATGCGCCTTCCTGGGTTTCCGCGTCGTAAACCATCTCGTCGATGACCATGCGGCCTTCCTCGCCCAGCGAGAAAGTGGTGTCATCGACGAACGTGATACCGATGGCCGCACCCTTGGCGGTGACCAGGGTATCGCCCTGAAAAACATCGTCGCCCTTGGTCAACGTGACGGTGGTGCCGTCAACGCGAATGGCCTGGACCAGCCCGTCGGTGGCCTCGACCTGACCAATGGACTCGGCGGCTTGGGCCAGTTCGGTAAAGGGACTATTTTCAACCAACGCGAATTGCCCCGGCGCAGCGGGACCGGCCAACTTGATGGCCAGGTCGGCGGGGATCGTCGCGCCCGTATCGGTGAGCAGGTCGGGTGGGTTTTCCAAATTATAAAAATCGCGGATCAGCACTTGCGTGCCGTCCGGGCCGGTCAACAGAAGATCGGGACCCTGCGGTGAAAAGTCGGCCTTAAGCAGCCAGGCCTCGCCCGGTACCGTAAGCTGACCACCGTCAACGGCCTGCAGCACATGAAGGAAAGTGCCGGACTCAGCCTGTGACTCGGGCTGTGAAAACGTTTGGGATAAGCTAGACTGCGCCATGCGCGGTCCCCTCCTCATTCTAAGTTCAACAGAAGAACGCTTCTGCGTTCTCAACGGGTCTTAAGTTATTACCTCAAAGACTTATAGCATGAGAACTCTATGACATCCAAATAAATGAACTTTCTCTCATAAACAGTGCCTCATTGTTAACAAAGCCTCAGGCCCGGCGCTGTGACGACCATCACAGGCAGAGAGACTGTTTAAAGCACGTACCATAGCAGGATTGGCAAGGTAACGAATGAAATGGTCGTAGAAATAAAGACCAGTCCGGCGACCTCTTCGGGAGAGCGATTGTAACGTAGGGCGAACAGATAATTGAAAACGGCGACCGGCATCGAGGATTGCAAAATCAAGATACCGCGCTCCATACCTTCAAGACCAAAGACCGCAGACATTGCCAAACCGACGCCAAAGCCCATTGTCAGGCGCAATACCGAAAGTGCCGTGGAACGGGGCAGCGCCGCGACTCGCAGCCGGGCCAGTGAGACACCAAGGGTTACCAACATCATCGGAATAGTCATGCCACCCAGTATGTGCGTGGTATTGGCGATAACTGCCGGTGTTTCAATTTTAAAGACGATAAAGATGATGGCGGCAAAAACCGCGTAGATGATGGGAATGCGCAGCAACCCTTTAAGCGATACCGCACCCGAAGAAATCATCATGCCGACTGTAAATTGGCTAACGGCGGTAACGGTGAAATAGACAATCGCCAGCACCAGGCCCTGTTCGCCAAAAGCCAACAGACATAACGGCAGGCCCATGTTGCCGCTGTTGGGAAACATCATCGCCGGCAGAAAAGCCCTTAAGTCGGCCCCGGCAATTTTCAGGATGACGCCACCGATGAGCGCGAAAACCATCAACGTTACGACCGCATAAACGGCCGTCGAGCCGAAGATAGCCAAATCCAGATTAGCCGTGCTCAGGACACTAAAAATCAGGCACGGCGCACCGATATTGGTCATCAGCGCCGTGACAAAATCAACGTCATAATGACGCCCCTGTTTGCCCCAGATAAAGCCGATCCCGGCGCAAATAAAGACTGGCCCAATGATGGCAAACAGGTCGCCGAGCATTATTTGACCTTGGCGATACGCAGGATATTTGTCGCCCCGGGAGTGCCGAAGGGGACACCCGCCGTGACCACGAGGGAATCCCCGATACTGGCGAATTCTTCTTTCCTGGCTGTTTCTACGGCCAGGTTGACCATCTCGGTAAAGCTGGTCAGATCATGCGTCAAAACAGAATGCACACCCCAGACCAGGGCCATCTTACGGGCCGTTTCCCACTTTGGCGTCAGGCCCAGAATAGGAACGCTGGGGCGTTCGCGAGCGGCGCGCAAGGTCGTCGACCCGGTGGAACTAAACGTCACGATAGCCGCCGCGGAAATGGTCTGGGCCGACTGGCGGGCTGCCGCGGTAATGGCGTCCGGGGCCGTGCTCTCGGGTTCGCGGCGCTCGGTATCTGTAATCTTGCGATACAACGGGTCAGCCTCGACCCTGTTGATGATGCGATCCATCATGGACACAGTCTCGATAGGATATTCACCGACGGCGGTTTCCGCCGATAGCATTACCGCGTCGGCGCCATCATAAATAGCGGTGGCAACGTCGGAAGCTTCGGCCCGGGTTGGGGTTGGGGCGTGAATCATCGATTCCAGCATCTGGGTCGCGACGACGACAGGTTTGCCAGCGTGGCGACAGGAATAAAGAATTTGTTTTTGCACGGCAGGCACATCTTCTGGCGGCAGCTCAACACCCAGATCACCGCGCGCCACCATCACCGCATCGGCCAGGGCGACGATTTCCTCGAGATAATCAATAGCCGAAGGTTTTTCCAGTTTCGCCATGACACCGGCGCGGCCAGCGACCAGGGCTTTCGCCTCGACAATATCTTCCGGGCGCTGAACGAATGACAGGGCCACCCAATCGACGCCCAGTTCCAGACCGTATTCCAGGTCTTTGCTGTCTTTTTCAGTAATCGGTGATAAATCGAGCATAGCGCTTGGGACATTGACGCCCTTGCGGTCGGATAATTCGCCACCGGTAACGACCATGGTTTCGGCAAAATCCTCGCCGCACTTCTGAACCTTGAGTTCGACCTTGCCATCATCGAGCAACAATTTCATTTCCGGTTTCAGGGCGGAGAAGATTTCAGGATGCGGCAGCGAAGCCCCGACATCGTTGCCTTTGACTTTGGCAAGCTCGAGCCTGAAGGGATTCCCCGCGTGTAGTACGGCTTTGCCGCCCTCAAATTCACCCAGCCGCAATTTCGGTCCCTGCAAATCGAGCAAGATACCGATCGGTCTGTTGTGCTTCTTTTCCAATTTGCGAATGGTATCGAAGCGCAGCTTGTGATCGGCGTGCGCCCCATGGGAAAAATTAAGCCGGAAAACATCGACACCAGCCAGGAATAGATCATTGATGCTTTTCTCGTTCGACGTTCCCGGGCCGAGCGTCGCGATAATCTTGGCGTTACGTCTGCGTCTCATAAAATTGCTTTCAACTTACCTTAAAGAGCTTGTTTCTAGCGCGTTTCAGTTAACGTTTTATTGCACCAGGATAGCGCGGAAATCATTCACGTTGGTTAAAGTCGGACCGCTCATCACCAAATCATCCAGGGCCTTAAAAAAACCATAGGCATCATTGTCGGCCAAGTAAGCCTCTGCGTCCAGCCCCAGCGCCCGGGCGCGTGGCAAAGTGGTGGGATCAATAACGCAGCCTGCATTGTCTTCACTACCGTCAATGCCATCGGTGTCGCAGGCGATCGCCGATACCCCTTCAAGCCCGTCAAGGGCGATGGCCATGGCCAGCATGAATTCCGCATTTGGCCCACCGCGTCCCTTGCCGCGCAAGGTCACCGTGGTCTCCCCACCTGACAGCAGGACACACGGTTTGCTAATTGGTTGACCGTGGCGACAGACCTGCGCGGCGATACCGGCCATCACCTGGGCCACTTCGCGGGTTTCCCCTTCTATACTGTTACCCAAAATAAGCGGGGCAATGCCTTCCTGCCTGGCTTTGTGCGCTGCCGCCTCCAGCGCCATTTGCGGCGTCGCGATCAACACTGTGCGCGCATTGGCGAGGCGTTTGTCCCCCGGCGCGGGTGTCTCATTGGCTGGATCGTCCAGCGCCTGGACGACAGCCGCACCGGGTTCGATCCCGTAAGCGGCGATAATTCTGCGGGCATCGGCAAGGGTGGTCGTATCGGCCACCGTCGGGCCGGAAGCGATAACCGAAAGATCATCGCCGGGAACGTCGGAAATCGCCAGCGTTAGCACCGGCGACGGCCAGGCAGCGAGCGCCAGCCTGCCGCCTTTAATAGCCGACAGATGTTTTCGAACGCAGTTCATTTCGGAAATCCTGGCACCGGACTTGAGCAATTGGCTGTTCAGCGTTTGCTTGTCAGCCAGGCTTAATCCCGGCCCCGGCAGGCTGAGCAGTGATGAGCCCCCGCCCGATATCAGGCACAACACCAAATCGTCCGCACCAAGCCCTTCCAGAAGCTTGAGAGAGCGCTTGGCTGCATCAAGACCGGCGGCGTCGGGAACAGGGTGGGCGGCTTCGACGACTTCAATTTTGTCGCAACTCAGGCTATGGTCATAACGGGTGACGATCAGGCCACTTATTGGCCCCGACCAATTTTCCTCGACCGCCCTGGCCATGCTTGCCCCGGCCTTGCCCGCACCAAGAACCACGGTGCGCCCCTTTGGCACAGATGGCAGGTGCGGCGCCAGCACGACCAAGGGGTCGGCAGCGGCCACCGCGTGGCTAAATAAGGTTCGAAGAAGATTTTCACGCATCGTTCGCTCTTTAAAATAATGATCGGGCAATAATTTAGAAACTTTTATAAGCCAGTATGTATCAGGTTTAGTATTGGGAAATCACGGTAAAGAATATTCATGATCAAGAAAATAATCTCAGAAACTGTGCTGTCCCTGTTCATGGACAAGCACGCCAAAGAGAAATTCCACGCCGTACAGGAGACCCGCAAAGCCAGGAAACGGGGGGCCAAGGGGCAAGCACAGGCTGCCGAGAGCCCTGTGGGGAAGGACGCGACGAAAAACACCCCCATGAGCCGCGAGGATTTAATTAAAAATGCCCTCGCCGTGCACAAGGAACAATCCAAAGTTCTCGATGATTTGAGTATTAATGATCGCCAGAAATTAGAGCTTTTGGCCATGCAAGCGATGAAAGGGAAAGGCGACCGCCCGACCTAAGGTATGGAATTGATGCGTTTTTTGATGGCATCATGGCACTTAATCTCTATGATTGTTACGTTGAAATATATTTACCTTAGCTGAAAGTGAACCATGTCAGAGGCACTCGAAAATACGAGATTGAAATCCGAACTGACGGGATTATTCCGCTATCTTGAGCGGGTGCGCGAGGAAATCGCCGCAATCAGCCGCCCGGCCGATGAAGAATTCCAGTTCGAGAGCATGGGCGATCAACTTGACGCCATCGTCAAGGCAACGGAACAAGCCACCAATACGATTATGCAGTCGACGGAAAATTCCTTAACCGCCGTGGCTGAATTACGCAAAAGCCTTACCGATCCGGCACAGATTGCCCTGCTTGACCAGATTGTCACCGACGACAATAATATTCTCGAAGCCTGTTCGTTCCAGGACATCACCGGCCAGCGCGTCACCAAGGTTGTCAAGTCGGTGACTTATGTAGAAGAACGGGTCAACGCCCTGATCGATGTGTGGGGCAAGAGCGAAGTGGACGGGGTCGCGGTCGAGGGCGAGGAGAAGACCGAGGACGAGAAACTGCTCGCCGGTCCGCAAATGGAAGGCAAGGGCCTGGATCAGGCTGCCATTGACGCCCTGTTCGACTAAACCTTAATCTGCCCTAACGTCATTCAACAAATTCTGATGGGAACATCCATGCATCGTAAATCTGCGCCGAAATTCTTATTCACCCTGACTTTCCTTCTGACAATGATGATGGCTTTAATGACCCAATCCCAGGCTGCACCACCTGCCGACCCGGAAAACACCCTTTATCTTGATCTCAAAGATGGCCGTGTGACCATCGAACTGCGGCCCGACCTGGCGCCCAAACATGTTGCGCGCATCAAACAGCTCGTACGTGAGGGTTTTTACGATGGCATCGTTTTCCACCGGGTTATCGGTGGTTTTATGGCGCAGACTGGCGACCCGACCGGTACTGGCATGGGCGGCAGCGGTGTAAATATTGATGCCGAATTTTCTGATGAGCCTCACGTTCGCGGAACCGTCTCGATGGCCAGAAGCCGGGACATCAACAGTGGCGATTCGCAATTCTTCATCGTCTATGCACGCTCCAGACACCTGGATCACAAATATACTGTCTGGGGCAAAGTTACCGATGGCATGCGCGCCGTCGCCAAGATAAAGCGCGGCGCAGAAGGTAGTGGAGCGGTCACAGATCCGGATAAGATTATCCGCATGCAGGTCGCCGCCGACGTCAAGGAATAAGACGAGAGCACTTCCGGCCCAGCGTTCAGGGCTCGATCTTGACCCGAACCGGTTTACTGAAGTGAAGTTCGCGTTGCGGGAAGGGAAATTCGATATTGTTTTCCTGGAATAAGTCCAGAACCATAAGCAAAATATCGTTCTTCACGTTAGCCAGGCCATTGCGGGGGTCGCGCAACCAATAGCGCAATTCAAGATCGATGGAATTGTCGCCGAATGCCTTTAGTTGGCAAACCGGGTCCGGGGTTTCAAGCACGCGCTTCTGATCGCGCGCCGCCGCGGCGACAAGTTCGATGGCCTTTTTGACATCCGATGAATAGGCAATGCCGATTGGCAGGCGTTGACGTATAAGCTGGTTGGAATAGGACCAGTTTTCGACCCGTTGGGAAATCAGATCCTCGTTGGGGATCAGGTGTTCGGTGCCATCGCGGGTTATCACCGAAACGTAGCGTGCGCTTAAGGAATTAATCCACCCGTAGGTTTCCCCGATAGCGATCACATCACCCGGTTTGACCGATTTCTCGAGCAGCAGAATGACGCCACTGATCAGGTTTGCGACGACCTTTTGCAAGCCCAGACCAATGCCCAGACCGACAGCGCCAGAGAACACAGCGAAGGCGGTAAGGTCGATACCGACGGTGTTCATAGCCATCACGAAGGCAATGACAAACAGACCAATTTTCAACAATTTAACGAACAACACCTGCACCGACGGCGTCAACCCGGCCATCTTGTCAAGGCGACGCTCGATCAATGACGACAGGAAACCAGCCAGCCAGAACAACACGCCCAGCGCAATCAATGCCTTGCCAATACCAAGCATCGAAACCCTGCTGGTACCTAAGTTGATGGCCATACTGTCGAGGATCGCAAGGGTCGGATCGAGCAAACCGACAATGTCGAGGGCGGCCAGTGACCAAGCTATAATCGCAATCGCCTTCGACCAGCCCGGATCAGCAACAAGGGATGACGCCAGACGGATGATGATCCAGGCCGTCAGCAGGCTGACGGCGCTTTCCAGGACATGCGACGACACCCCCGCTTTGCGGGCGGCAAGCACCGAAAACCATTGCAGGACAATCCACAGGATCGGCAAGGTCAGGGGTTTGATAGCGCGGATCACATTTTCGAAAATCTTATCGTAGCCACCAGGCGCTTTGACATGATCGAGAAGGGCCTCGACACGCGGGCTCAAGAATCGAACGGCAAGGAAAATCAGGCCGATGGTGACCAACTGCAACAACGGCGCCAGCACAAAAACATTGCTGGCCAACCAGGCCAGAAGCTGTTCAGCCAGGCCCTTCAGCTCTGCCAGTATAGGAAATGCCTCAAACAATGCGTCCATGTTGCCTCCCTTTTGCCAAGCCTATTCGGCACAGGCGCTCGGGGCAAGGGCGGACTACTCTGCCGCGTTGAGGACGGTTCGATAAGGGCCGATCAGGGCGACGTTCTCGTAGCTCGGCTGTTCCGGGATCAAACGCACCAGGACGAGGGACAGCACGGACATCCCGGCCCCGGCCAAAAACACATAGGACGGCGAAAGCAGCCACAGGAAGCCGAATGCGGCCGGAATGACGACGGCGGCGATATGATTGATGGAAAAGGCGACACCAGCCTGCGATGCCATATCAGCCGGATCGGCGATCTTCTGGAAGTAGGTCTTGATGGCAATGGCCGCCGAAAAGAACATGTGATCGATGATGAACAGAACAACGGCAATCCACGCCGTTTCCACAAAAGCGTAGGAAACAAAAACGCCGATCAGGCCGAAGTACTCAAGACTTAAAGCCCGGCGTTCGCCCCAACGGGCGATCAGGTTGCCAATTTTTGGTGCCAGATACATGTTGAGCCCCCCATTGACCAGAAACATCAGGGTAATGGAAGAAACATCGAAGCCGAATTTTTCGACCATCAAAAAGCCCGCAAAAACGACAAAAATCTGCCGTCTGGCCCCAGCCATGAAGGTAATCAGGTAGTACAGCCAGTAGCGCCCGCGCATGAACAGCTTTTTGTGTTGCTCGACCTTTTCCGGGTAACGCGGAAAAGCCGCCCAGCAAAACAAGGTGACGATAATGGTCAGGCCGCCGCCGAGAACATAAACCCAAACCATGTCCAGGCCGCCGACATCGATGGCCAGCCAGATCAGCGAGAATGAAATCAGCCCGGAAAAAGAGCCCACGGCGATCAACTGTCCCAGGAAATGCGGTGCCTCAGCTTTACCGATCCATTGCAGGGCAAGAGACTGGCGCACGGTCTCGTAATAATGGAAACCAAGCGACATCAGTACCGTCGTCGCGTAAAGCCCGATGACAGAGGGGAACAATCCGGTTATCGCCGTGCCGATACCAAGCAAACAGAGCGACACCAGGGCCAGCGTCTGTTCGCGCAGCAACAGTAAAAGAAAAACCACGGCGAAGGCCATGAACCCGGGAATTTCGCGCAAGCTCTGCAAAATGCCGATCTCGACGCCGGTAAAGGCGGCCCGTTCGACGGCAAAATTATTAATCAGCGCCATCCAGGTCGAAAACGACAGCGGCATGGCAATCGCCAGCAAGATCATAAAGGTCTCGGGCGAGCGCCAGTTTCCGCGAAAGTATTTCTGAATATCCAAATCGTTTCCCTTTACAGCAACCCCCTGTCAAATATCTCAAGGGAGAAAATATCCACTACCCGACGACTTTACTTCGTCACAAGAAAGTCGTATACGGGCTATCGGGCCAATTAATATCGGGTTTCGGACATGTCGTCATCTATCGGTTTACGCCGCACCATTGGTGCCAGACGGCATCCTGACGATGACAAAAGCATCGATGTTATCCCCCGCCCCATCGCCTGGCGGCATAGCGAGATACCGAACGGACGCATCATAGAACGTCATCATCATATCAGGGCCCAGCTTTTGTATGGCGCCAGTGGAATTATGATGGTCGAAACCGATGACGGGTTCTGGATTGTGCCGCCGCACCGGGCCGTATGGGTGCCGCCGCTTATGGAACATGAAGTCACGGCCCGTGGCGCGGTTTCATTGCGGAACCTCTATTTTGATCCACAGAGCGTTTCTGATTTACCTAAAATATGCTCCGTCGTCACGGTCTCACCGCTCTTGCGCGAGATGGTCCTGCGCGCCATTAACCTGCCTGCCCTGTACGATTTAGACGGACCGGATGGGCGTTTCCTGAAAGTACTACTGGATCAAATCCGCACCTTACCGACGACACCCCTGCATTTACCGATGAGCGATCATCCACGCCTGAAACCGATCACCAATCATCTATCCAAAAACCCGGCAGACAGGCGCTCATTGGAAGACTGGGCCGCAATAATGGGAGCCAGCACACGTACCTTGACCCGCCTTTTCCAGAAAGAAACCGGCATGAGTTTCCGCCAGTGGCGTCAACAAGCCCGCCTGTTGGAAGCCTTGATCCGGTTGGCGGCAGGAACGCCTGTTACCAACGTCGCACTGGATCTGGGTTACGACAGCCAAAGCGCCTTCATCGCCATGTTCAAGAAGGCACTTGGCAAGACGCCCGGAAAATATTTTACCGTTTAACCGGCCAGGGTTACTTCGATAGCGTCCAGCGCCGCTTGTGCGCTGGCTGCGTCGGGGCCACCGGCCTGAGCCATATCGAGCCTGCCACCGCCGCCTTTGCCACCGACGGCAGCCGAGCCAGCGCGGACCAGATCTACGGCGCTAATCTTGTCGGTCAAATCATCACTAACGGCAACAACCAGCGACACTTTACCGTCCATCACTGATACCAGGGCGACGACGCCAGAGCCGATCTGGGCCTTGATGTCATCGGCCAGGCCCTTCAGGTCTTTGGCTGGCATGTCGGCGAACAGCCGCGGCGCGTAAGTTATACCACCGATATCTTTTGTTTCCGCCGCAGCCGCCCCGCCGCCGCCTGCGGCTAGCTTCTTGCGCAGTTCGGCAACTTCGCGTTCGAGTTTCTTACGCTCGTCGATCAGCACCTGAACCCGGCCAGGGACTTCCGATGCGGGGGTTTTCAGCATCCCGGCCACACTTAGCAAGGACGCATCCTGGCCTTCCAGATAGGCCAGCGCGGCTGTTCCGCTTAGCGCTTCGATGCGCCGCACCCCTGCGGCGACCGCGCCCTCGCCCAATACTTTTAAAAGCCCGATGTCGCCGGTGCGCCGGACGTGGGTACCGCCGCACAGTTCGGTCGAATAAGGGGCATTGTCCCCACCTTCATCTCCACCCATGGAGACGACACGAACTTCCTCGCCGTATTTTTCCCCGAACAGGGCCATGGCCCCGGCGGCAATGGCTTCATCGGGGGTCATTAATAATGTCGAAACGGCGGAATTGGCGCGAATAAGGCCGTTCACCTCGGCCTCCACAAAAGCCAGCTCTTCAGTAGACACGGCCTTGGGGTGGCTAACGTCGAAGCGCAACCGGTCGGGGGCAACCAACGAACCTTTCTGTGTGACGTGGTCGCCAAGCTTACGGCGCAGGGCTTCGTGCAAAAGGTGGGTGACGGAATGATTGGCGCGCAAAGCTGAACGGCGTTCGTGATCGACTTTTAAAATGACCTCGTCGCCGACTTTCAAGGTTCCGCCGCCAAGCGTACCGATATGAACATGCAGATCGCCGAGTTTCTTCTGGGTATCTGTCACTTCAAACACCACGCCGCCACACTTTAGTTGGCCGCTGTCGCCCATCTGCCCCCCGGATTCACCATAAAACGGGCTCTGGTTGACGATAACGCTAGCCTTTGCACCGGCGGCTGCTTCATTGACTCGCTGGCCATCGACGACAATGGCGAGGATTCGGCCTTCGGCACTTTCCATCTCGTAACCAAGGAATTCTGTCGCGCCTAACTCTTCGCGAATTTCAAACCACACCTGTTCGGTGGCCGCGTCGCCGGAACCGGCCCAGGCGGCACGGGCATCGGCGCGTTGGCGTTCCATGGCCGCGTTAAAGCCATCGACTTCGACGCTGATGCCACGGGTGCGCAGCGCGTCCTGGGTTAAATCGAGGGGGAAGCCGTAGGTGTCATAAAGTTTGAACGCGGTCTCCCCGGCCAATTCACCGCCCTCATCAAGATCAACCGTCGCTTCATCAAGAAGCTTAAGTCCGCGATCAAGGGTCGTCTTGAAACGGGTTTCCTCGAGCTTCAGGGTTTCCCCAATCAACGCCTCGGCGCGGACCAGTTCGGGAAATGCCTGGCCCATCTGGGTGATCAGGGCCGGAACCAGTTTGTAGATCATGGGATCACTGGCGCCGATCATGTGGGCGTGGCGCATGGCCCGACGCATGATGCGTCTCAGCACATAGCCCCTGCCCTCGTTGGACGGCAGCACGCCATCGGCAATCAGGAACGAAGTCGCGCGCAGGTGATCGGCGATAACCCGGTGCGAGACCTTATGTTCACCATTGGCCTTGGTGTGGGAGGCTTCGGCAGAAGCATGGATCAGCGCCTGCATCATGTCGGTTTCATAGTTATCGTGCGTGCCCTGCATGACCGCGGCGATGCGCTCAAGCCCCATGCCCGTATCGATGGAAGGTCTGGGCAGGTCGATGCGCTCATCCAGGGTCAGTTGCTCATACTGCATGAACACCAGATTCCAGATTTCAATAAAACGGTCGCCGTCTTCATCGGGGCTACCCGGTGGGCCACCGGGAATATGATCGCCGTGATCGTAGAAAATTTCCGAACACGGACCGCACGGGCCGGTATCACCCATGGACCAGAAATTGTCCGAGGTGGCGATACGGATGATCCGTTCGTCAGGCAACCCGGCGATCTTTTTCCACAAATCAAAAGCCTGGTCGTCATCGGCGTAGACCGTGACCAGCAGTTTACTGGCATCCAGGCTGAATTCCTTGGTCACCAGATTCCAGGCCAGTTCGATGGCCACGTCCTTGAAATAATCGCCGAAGGAAAAATTACCCAGCATCTCGAAGAAGGTGTGATGGCGGGCGGTGTAGCCAACATTTTCCAGATCGTTGTGCTTGCCACCGGCCCGCACGCATTTCTGCGATGTGACGGCGCGGCTGTAGTCGCGTGGCTCAACGCCTGTGAAGACGTTCTTGAACTGGACCATCCCGGCGTTGGTGAACATCAACGTCGGATCGTTGTGCGGCACCAGCGGCCCGGAAGCAACGGCGGTATGACCATTGGCGACAAAGTAGTCGGTGAAGGCTTTGCGGATATCGTTTACGGTTTTCATGGGCGCAAATGTAGGCTCTGAGTGGTGGAAAAGAAACGGTTTTAAAGCATAGAGCACATTCTACTAATATCGAGCCATTTGATGGGTCAGAATGATCATTTGGGTAGGCACGAGACGTAAGCGCGATGCCATCGCATCGGGCAAGTTTCGTAACGCATCCAAATGCTCCTTATGGCCCACCGAAGGCCGGGTTTATTTGCCCTGTGGGGGTGTTGCGCATTTCGTCCGATGCGATGGCATCGCACTTCAACGCGCGCCGACCCACAGGACAAATAAACCCGGTCAAATGGCGCGATATTAGTAGAATGTGCTCTAGCTGTGGCTCTGTCACAAAAAAACGCAGCCTTCGTATGTGAAGACTGCGTTCTTTGTTCGGGGGCCGGTGGTCTGGGGGCACCGGCCCCCGCGGTAACGTAGGCGTCACCGGGAGCTTTGGGTGCCTATTCCCCTGCTTCGGGGAGTAAAACCTCGGTTTCAGCAACATCTTCTTCAGCCGTACCGGCACCGGGATCTTCCAGCATGGCTTCGGAAATCAGGCCCGATTCCCGGCGGATCGCCAGTTCAATGGCGTTCGCCGCCTCGGGATGTTCGCGCATGTAGTTCTTGGCGTTTTCCCGGCCCTGACCGATGCGTTCGGAGCCGTAGGAGAACCAGGAGCCGGATTTCTCGATAATCCCGGCCTTGACGCCCAGATCAATCAGCTCGCCCATCTTCGAGAAGCCCTCGCCATACATGATATCGAATTCGATCATCTTGAACGGCGGCGCCAGCTTGTTCTTGACGACCTTGATGCGGGTCTGGTTGCCGACCACTTCGTCCCGGTCCTTGATCGCGCCGATACGGCGAATTTCCAGACGTATGGATGAATAGAACTTCAGCGCATTGCCGCCCGACGTGGTTTCCGGATTACCGAACATGACGCCGATCTTCATGCGAATCTGGTTGATGAAGATGACCATGGTGTTGGACTTGGAGACCGAGCCCGTCAGTTTGCGCAGGGCCTGGCTCATCAATCGCGCCTGCAGGCCGACATGATGGTCGCCCATCTCGCCTTCCAGTTCGGCCCGTGGCACCAAGGCGGCGACGGAATCAATAACCAGCACATCAACAGCGCCGGAGCGCACCAGGGTGTCGGTAATTTCCAACGCCTGCTCACCGCCGTCGGGCTGAGAGATCAGCAATTCGTCAATATTGACACCCAGTTTGCGGGCATAAACGGGGTCAAGGGCGTGTTCGGCGTCGATAAAGGCACAGGTGCCGCCGAGCTTCTGGGCCTCGGCGACGGCGTGCAGGGCCAGCGTCGTCTTGCCGGAACTTTCCGGGCCATACACTTCAATGACCCGTCCGCGCGGCAAACCGCCGATGCCAAGGGCGATATCCAGGCTGATGGATCCCGAAGAAATAACTTCCGTCTCAACCGTTTCACGTTGACCCAGGCGCATCACCGAGCCCTTGCCGAAAGCCCGCTCGATCTGACCGAGGGCGGCGTCAAGCGCCTTGTCCTTATTCATATTATCCTTCTCAACGATCTTCAGTTCGGGATTAGCCATTGGTTGTTACTCTCTTATTCCACAGGGTTACCGGCGATGCAATTGAACTAACTGTACCTGTTTTGTTCTCATGTGCAAATGTTTTTTTCAAGCTGCTGAAAACAAACGATTATTTGCCTCATGTTCTACTTTGGTTCCGTAAAACATGAGTCCGAACATGGGATATTTTGATGAATCGAGAGATGAGGTAGAAATTATTATTCTGCCACAGTAAGAATCGCATGGACGGACTCTGCTGAAACAGCGGTTCAAAGGACAATGCCCCGCAGTGACGCTGAAAACCCAGTGAATCTTGGCAAAAACACTTCGTATCGAGCCTGATTCACTTTACCATCGCCGAAATATACATCATCGCAATCAGAAAAATTTATGATCAGTATAAAGGTGCCTGATTTTACAGCAACCAGATACGCAACTCAGGGGGGAATACAAAATGGTAAATACCCGCATATTTAACGTAACTGCTGTTCTCTTAATTACCGTATTTTTTTTAAGCGGGACCGCAGCTATGGCGCAAGGTTCCAATACCCCATGGGGGAAATTACAGGAATCCATTACAGCATTTTCTAGTTTCTTGTGGCCAGCCGCAACTGCGCTTGCCGCCGTTGGGCTGTTAACAATGACCATTTTGGAATTTTTAAAAAATATTAATTTCGTATTTGCGAACCCATTCTATCGCGGTAATTTCCATCGGGTGCGGTTTAAAAAAATGATCAAAAACGCCGCTGTTCGCCAAGACATTATCAAATTGGCGACCGCTGGAAATGAAGATGCGCTGTATGACCTCCCGATCGGTAAATTCACCGGCCAGATCAATGCTGCTATGCAGATCGTTCTGGCAGATCCGCAGAGGTTTGAAGCGATATTGAGGGCAATTCTTCCAGAGGATGTGGCTGACCCTGACGATATTAATGTCTTGGCTGACGGCCCATTAGACGACCCCAAGCCCTTCACGGATGCCCGCGTTCGGATCGGAAATTTGATCCAACGAAGGCTTGATGCCATCCAAATTGACTGGGGAAATCAATGGGCACGTTTCCTTCAACGGTCATCAATTCTAATCAGCTCATTCATTATTTTTGGCTGCGGTTATTGGTACTCGTCAACCCAAAACGGCTCGTTTCCCCTGAAAACGTTGTTTTTCTGGGTTGTCCTGGCTCTGGTAGGAGGGGCGTTTGCACCAATTGCCAAAAATCTGGTGGCCAATCTGAAAACCCTTAAGGACCGAGCCAAGTGATTGGTGCCGACGGCACTCTTTCCGTCCGCAGTAGTAATGTTGGCGGGCCGGTTAAAACATCTGTTACCGAATATCCAGACGGCTGGACTGATAACTCAACCTCCATCACGCTTCTTATTCATGGGTTTAATAATAACCAGAAGGAGGCTGAGGATGCATATAAAAAATTCTTGGCTCGCTTGGGGTGTTGGCCATTAAATAAAATCGGGTGCTTTTACTGGCCAGGTGACGCTGAATTTAGCTTTCTTCAAATTTTGGATTTTCTCAGCTATCCTACGGAAATTCCTGATGCCAAGGCGTCGGCTCAATCTTTGGCAAATCACCTGCAGGTCATATCTGAAAATTCAGGTAACGGAGTTGAGTTTAACCTCATTGGTCATTCCATGGGCTGCCGCCTTATTCTTGAGCTGTTGGGGGTACTCCCAGACAATGTAAAAATTAACCTGATAATGCTGATGGCGGCAGCGGTCCCGGTTGAATTGTTGGCACCTGGAGAGAAGCTTGAGAAAATCAGTAAAAAACTGAACAACCGAATTGTTCTATATTCAGAGAGTGACCTGGTCCTTCAATATGCTTTCCCCGCAGGCCAAGCGCTTGCTACGACAATGGGTACAGACGGTGGTCCATATTTCGAAGCCGTTGGACGGCATGGCAACCCATCGGAGTTCCCGAGCAAAGAACCAATCTCTCGCAATGGGAACGATCACGGCGACTACTGGGATGACAAGATCGCAGTGACGGAATTGTCCACTCAATTAGGTATTGCCCATAAGCGGTTGCTGACAAGCCGTTCCCTTTGTGAATTTAAGGAAATTAACCCGTCGGAGACACCGTTCAGGGAATTCTGCCTGCGAAATACCGAGACGCGTACTATGCGCTGCTGATAACGGGCAAGCTCAGCTGTATTGAGCCGCAGGCCTGTTCCTGTTATGAGGGGCTATCCATCCTTGGACCACCCAGGGTTGGAGTTTTCCGGCTTCATCACGATGGCGAACTGATTGCTATAAATCCGTCAACAGTGCCTAGTAAAGAGCGCAAATTTTGACAGATCGATCAGCCCTCTTACCCTCTTCAGTTGCGCCGTGCGTAGGTCCAGCATAAGTGGCAATGCTGATCGGAGGCATCATCGAATTTTGCTTGATAAGCTCATTGTTAACCGCATTGAGAACGGCAAGCGCCCTAGCCTGCGCCAATTCAGAGTTTTTGTCGATATCGTCTTGATGACGTGGCTTGCCTTCTTGCTCATTATAATTCGCAATACTATGCGTGCCAATGAAGAACAAAGCAGTTGCCGGTTTGACTTCCAATTTTTCGACAAAACTCTTAATTTTCAACATCTCATTTTTGGTGATCACTATAAGACCGGAACCAAATTCGGTTAGGGTTAACTCACTGGCAAATTCACCATCCTTAACTTTATACTCTCGCTTCACCTCGCTCACCTCGATCCTGTCATTCGCCAGGATCGATTTATTTCGTTCCGGGCAAGTCATATTATTGGATATGATTTTTGGCCCTTTTTCCTTGGGATTCGGTATAACAAATGTGAAGCGCGCAGTTTCTGAAAACTTCGGAAAATCTTGGTAATTACTCTGAAAAAGAACCAAATTGCTTAAGTTAACACCTAGACTCTTAATAAAACTGACTTCGTCTACCTTAATAAGGGAGGTCATGAGTGTGCCGCTGATTAACGTCCCAACAATATTCTTATATGTCACCCTTCGAATTAGGCTCCATGTGCTTTGCCCCTCAGATGCTCCGTTTTCGCCTGTACCAACCTGTTGATAATCTCGGTAGGACAATATTAAAAAAACAACTGTTGAGAATGCAAAAATGATGAAGAGAAATGTTTCAGTGTCTATAGATATCGACGCGACGGGAGCTATCGACGCCACGGGTGTGGTGGTAGAGACTAGGGGTTTTTCGCCTAGTTTTTTTATTAATGCATCCAGTTTGTTCTCCAAACCGTCTGGTATCGGCGGGACAACTACAGGCGGCGAGACAACTACAGGCGGCTTGACGGTGACCCCGCCCTTCTGAAGCTTCTCTAAAACATCACTCAGGGTCTTTAAGTTTGTATCTAATTTCTCGACAGAATTATTTGCCAAATTGGCGACCTCGTCGGCCGCTTTTTTCAATTCCCCGGCCGCAGACATCAGATCGAGAGAAAATCGATCCCCGGCGAGAATAACTTGCGGGGCCGGTCGATTCACCAAGACCATAATAAAAAGGATCGAACCGACCCACGCCAAGCCGACACTAATGAACAGATAGCGAAAGCGAATCACGGAGGAAACGATATCCTGGGAGGCTTCAGGTAAATCTCTTGAACCTCTTTTGAAAATATAAACTAGCCCGATTGCAACTGCGGCAAACACCAAAAACAATGCCACGTACAACGCTATCGGGTATTGATCGATGTTCGACGACATGCTTTCTCCTGACAAGGTTTGATACCAAATAGGAACTCTCGCCTCAAACAAGGCTATTTAATTATTAACCGGCATTTACCAGAGAAACTTCAATTCAGAGCTAATTATAGGAAAGATTTTACTACCTATGAAAGAATTTTCTATCTTCAGTCATTCAAGTCATCCAAATTTGATGATTAAGAACGTTTGCACGCATTACAAAACACTGGCCGCCTGGCCTAGTCTGAAAGCGTTATCGAAAAACTGGAGGCCATACTCGATCAAAACCTGAAAAAACATAAACCGGATCCGAGACCCAAGAATTAAGTATTGTGCCCCCTTAACATGAACGGCGAGGGAAGAGGTGTGACGGCACCTTTGCCATATTCCCCTGCCCCCATTATGCCATAAGCTGCCACGACAGTTTTAACAGGCGGGATATCTCCATGACCGACACCTCCAAACGCGCCCTTGCGGCTTTTACCGGCGGCATTTCCAACGGTGAATATGGCCTTGAGGCTGATGATATTGTTGTTATGGAACGCGGCCAGGGTTGCAAATTATGGGACACGCAGGGCCGGGAATTTCTGGATTTTTCCATGGCCTGGGGTTCCTGTCTAGTCGGTCATGCCCGCCCCGAAGTGGTAGAGGCCGTCGCCGCCCAAGCGCCGCTGGGGTCCAACTTCGCTTATCTGAATGCACAAGCGCTGGAACTGGCCGAGGAAATTCAGGCGGTCAGCCCGGCGGCGGAAAAAATACGTTTCTGCGCCTCGGGCACAGAAGCCACCATATACTGTCAGCGCGTCGCCCGTGGCTATACGGGGCGCAACAAAATCCTCAAATTTGAAGGTGCTTATCACGGCGCCAACGAGACCGGCGTGACCAGCTTGTTCCCCAATAAAATGCTCGATTTCCCGACTCCGGAGCAGACCAGCGCCGGAACTCCGCACATCGGCGAGTTACTGCTGGTCGCGCCCTATAACGACTTGGACACCACCAGGCAGATCATCGAGCAACATAAAGGCGAGATCGCAGCCGTCATCATGGAGCCCCTGCAACGCTGCACGCCGCCCCGCCCGGGCTTCCTTGAAGGGGTGCGGACTTTATGTACGGCGAGCGACATCTTGCTGATCTTTGATGAAGTGGTGACCGGCTTCAGGCTGGCCTACGGCGGCGCGCAGGAATACTACGGCGTCATCCCCGACCTGATCGCCTACGGCAAGGCCATGGGCGGTGGCTATCCCATCGGCGCGTTCGGCGGCAAGGCCGACATCATGGAGATGGTCAACGAACAGCGCATCGGTGGGCAGGACTATGTGTGGATGGCCTCCACATTAGGTGGCAACCCCGTATCGTGCGCCGCAGCACTTGCCGCACTCGGGGTTTACCGGGAAGGCGGAACCTACCAGCGCTTGCACCAGATGGGCGCGTCGTTGCGCCATGGCATGGCTGACATTCTTGCAAGCCGAAACATCCCCGGCCAGATCATCGGCGATGGCCCGCTGGCCCAGGTGGTGTTTTCAAACGAGCCGGTGTTCAACTACCGCAGCACCTTCAAGGGCGATAAAAAACTGGGCCGGGCGACCATGCTGGCATTGTTCCGCAAGGGTGTGTTCCTCAATCCCATGGGAACCAAGCTGTATCTTTCCCTCGCCCATGACGAGGCGGATATCAATGAATTTTTGGGCCGCTTCGATGCCGCTTTGAAGGACGTTACGCCTTAAGAACGCCGTAGAGGAAACGCTGCACGGCGGCTTCGGCCATGACCTCAATCTGCTTTTCATCCGGTGGCGGCGCACCGGTGAGCAGGCACCGTATCTGATGCACACCGAACATCGAGGCCATGAAACTTCCCGCCGCTTCCTGACAGTCGCCAATTTCAATGTGTCCGCGTTTTTCCTGTTCAACGAAATACCCGGTGATCTTTTCAATAAGCTCCTTTGGACCGCCATCGAAAAAAGCGTTGCCCAGTTCTGGAAATTGGACGGACTGAGACACCAAAATCCGAAACAAGGTCATCCCTTCAGGGTCGAACATCATCCTCAGGAAAGCCTTTCCAAGCCCTTTGAGAACTGTTTCAACAGGCAATTCCATATCCAGGTTCATTGCCATGACGTTGCTTTTGGCCGAACACAAATCAAACATGATACTAATAAACAGGTCATTCTTCGAGCCGAAGTGATCGTATATGGTTCGTTTCGACACCCCGGCAACCGTGGCGATTCGGTCCATACTGGCCACGTCGAAGCCGACTTCAAGGAAGACATTTCGGGCCGCATCCAGGATGGCAATACGTTTTTGCTCACCCCTGGACAGGCATTCAGAGGCACAACCCATTGAAATTATAGACTTTAGATTCAAAATTACCGGCCTTTAAAAAAACTACACTGTGTAGTTTACAAATTTTTCTTCGTAGTATAAAACTACACCGTACAGTTTACTTAATAAAGAAAATTATCCACTTCGCCTTAAAGGCTACGCGACACACCAATATTAACACACCGCGCCTTTTAGCCGGTAACAAAATGGAGACAGGGACAATGAGCAAGGCCATCGACAGAGCGGTCACCACTTATACCAAGGCTATCATCCGCTGGCGTTGGCTGGTCATTATCGCCACCTTATTAGCCGTCATGGGCATCATTTCCGGGGCCAGGTTCCTGTCTTTCACCAGTGATTACCGGGTTTTCTTCAGTGACGAAAACCCGCAATTGACGGCCTACGAGGAACTGCAGAACACCTATACCCAGACCGACAACGTGCTGTTTGTTCTCAAACCCGCCGAAGGAACGGTGTTCACCCAAAAATGGCTGGGCGTGGTCAAAAAATTGACCGATGCTTCGTGGAAGATACCCTATTCGATCCGCGTCGATTCCCTTTCCAACTTCCAGCATACCGAGGCCGTCGGCGATGATTTAACGGTCGCCGACCTTATTGAAAACCCTGCCGGGCTGGACGCGGCGGCCTTAAAAAAAGTCGAACGCATCGCCCAAGCAGAGCCGGTCCTGGCCAAAAGGTTAATTTCTACGGACAGCACCACAACCGGCGTTTTTGTAACCATGCAATTCCCGCCCGATGACGCCATCGCCATTCAGGAAAGTGTCGAATATTCCGAAAAACTGGCAGCCGAGATCGAAGCCGCCAATCCGGGCCTGCGCATCGCCATCACCGGCCTTGCGCCGCTCAGTAATTCCTTCCCGCGCGCCTCGCAAGTCGATATGACGACCCTGATCCCGATCATGTTCGCCATTATCCTGATCGCCGTGTTCGGCTTCCTGCGCTCCATTCCCGGTTCCATCGCGACCATGATCATTACCCTTCTATCGGCCATGGCCGGAATGGGTTTTGCCGGTTGGATGGGCATCAAGTTAACGCCGCCTGCGGCCATGGCCCCCAACATCATCCTGACCGTCGCCATCGCCGACTGTATTCACATCCTGGTCAGCATGTTTCACGAGATGCGCCACGGCAAGAGCAAGCACGAGGCCCTGATCGAAAGTCTGCGCATCAACGTCCAGCCGGTGTTCCTGACCAGCCTGACCACGGCCATCGGCTTCCTTTCCTTAAATTTTTCCGACGCACCGCCGTTTCATGATCTGGGCAACATCTCGACCGCCGGTGTGCTCGTCGCCTGGGTGCTGTCGATGACCTTCCTGCCCGCCCTGATGTCCGTGCTGCCGGTCCGCGTTAAGGCCCGAAACAAAAAACATCTGCCCGTCATGGACAAGCTCGCCGAATTTGTCATCAAGCGCCGTACCCCCCTGTTGGCCGGGATGACAATTCTGGTGATCGCCATGACGGCGCAGGTAAGCCGCATCACCCTGGATGATCAGTTTATCGAATACTTTGATAAATCAATCCCCTTCCGGGTCGATAGCGACTTCACACGCGAAAACCTGACCGGTGTTTATCAAATCGAATATTCCATTGCTTCAGGAGAATCCGGCGGTGTTTCCAATCCGGACTATCTTGTGAAACTGGAAGAATTCGCCAACTGGATACGCACGCAACCCGGTGTCATCCACGTCAATACCCTGACCGACACCATGAAACGCCTGAACAAATCCATGCACGGCGACGATGAGAGTTGGTACAAGTTGCCCGACGCCCGGGAACTATCGGCCCAGTACCTGTTATTGTTCGAGATGTCCCTGCCTTATGGCCTTGATCTGAACTCGCAAATCAATGTCGATAAATCGGCGAGTCGGTTAACTGTGACCCTGGATAATGTCTCGGCCAAGGATATCCGCGACAGCTCAAAACGATTTGATCTATGGCTGGACAACAACGCCCCCGTGGCCATGCACACACAAGGCACCGGCACGGCGGTGATGTTCGCCTATATTACGGGTCGCAACATTCGCTTCATGCTGGGCGGCACGGCAATTGCCTTTCTGCTGATATCGGCGACCTTGATGATTGCCCTGCGCAGCGTCAAAATTGGCCTGATAAGCCTGATCCCCAACCTGGTTCCCGCTGGTATGGCCTTTGGTTTATGGGGCATGACGGTCGGGCAAATCGGTATCGCCGCCTCCATCGTCGCCGCCTCCAGCCTCGGCCTGATCGTCGATGCCTCGGTGCATTTCCTGAGCAAATACCTGCGCGCCCGCAGGGAAAAAGGAAGTAGCCCTGCCGATGCCATCCGCTACGGTTTCCACACCGTCGGCACGGCATTGTGGGTAACGACGGCGGTTATACTCCTGGGCTTTGGCGTGCTGTCACAATCAGCCTTCAAGGTCAACGCCGACATGGGACTGTTGATGGCCATTACCGTCGCTATTGCCCTTGTCGTCGATTTCCTGTTGTTGCCGCCGCTTTTGATGCTACTCGACAGAAAGCCCAGCCTGCTGCCAATTGCCGAGCCCGTCACGGAACCCGCTCAATAATTCTTAGGAACTGAAACAATGAGAACCATCGCCTTCGCCGTCGCCTTGATAACCTTGACCTCTTTAAGCAGTGGGCCGCAACCGGCCTTTGCCGCAGACCCCGTGCAACTAGGCAACAGTATTGCCGCAGAGTGGGATTTGCGCGGCCAGGGTTTCGGCGACACCCGCTCGTATATGAAAATGGAACTGGAAAACCGTCACGGCGAGAAAAGCGTCCGTGAATTACGCACCGACACTTTTGAGATTCCCGGCAACGACATCGGTAACAAGACCCTGGTCGTCTTCGAGAAACCCCGCGACATCAAGGGAACAGCTTTCCTGAGTTTCGCCAAAATTCTCGAACCCGACGACCAGTGGCTTTACTTACCGGCCTTGAAACGGGTCAAACGTATTTCCTCGAAAAACAAGTCCGGTCCCTTCGTCGGTTCGGAATTCGCCTATGAGGATTTATCCAGCAGCGAATTGAAGAAGTACACCTACAAATGGCTGCGCGACGAGCCCTGCGGCAAGCTCGACTGTTTTGTCCTTGAACAGAAACCGCTGTACGAGAATTCCGGCTATACCCGGATGGTCGTGTGGTACGACAAGGCCGAATACCGGCAGCAGAAAATCGATTTCTACGACCGCAAGGAAAGCTTGCTCAAAACGCTGACCTACGGCGATTATCGTCAATATCTGGACAAGTACTGGCGGCCCCATGATATGTTCATGGTCAACCACCAGACCGGCAAGAAAACCCGTCTTGTGTTTGAGAAAATTACCTTTCGCACGGGCATTTCCGAGAATGATTTCTCAAAGAATAGTTTGAAAAGGATTCGCTAAGTGCTGTTCCGGTTGCGGATGATTGCTGCCCTGTTGGGGCTTGGTATTGCGCATGCGCTGCCAAGCCCCTCATACGCAGGGGAAGCGGCGAGCGGCGAACTGTCCGGCTACGCGGCCCTTGACGCCCGTCTATTTGCACGGGCACCGCTTTTTTCAGATCAAAGCAAAAACCGTCTTAATCCATCTCTTGTGTTGCGCCCCGAATTAAGCTGGCAGTGGAACGGCGGTGATGATCGCATCGATCTGGTCCCTTTCGCGCGTCTGGATTCAGTCGACGTGCAGCGTCGCCACGTCGATTTTCGGGAGTTTAAATTTTCTCATTTTGACGACGGCTGGGACATCAAGATCGGTAACGACAAGGTCTTCTGGGGCGTCACAGAATCCCGCCATCTGGTCGATATCGTCAACCAGACAGACGCCGTTGAAGATGTCGACGGCGAGGATAAACTGGGTCAACCGATGATCAACTTAGGCATACAACGCGATTGGGGTGACCTCAACCTGATCGCCATGCCCACTTTCCGCGAGCGCAGCTTCGCCGGGCCCGATGGACGCCCCGGAAGCGGCACACCCATCGATACGGACCGGGCTTTCTATGAGAATTCCCGGGGCCGTCACCACCCTGATTTTGCACTGAGATACGGGACGGTGATCGGCGACTGGGATTTGGGCCTGTCGCACTTCCACGGCACCAGCCGCGAACCGACGTTTATCGACGGCGTTAATGACACGGGCGCCGATATTAAAGTGCCCCGTTACGACATCATCGAGCAGAGTGGCCTCGACGTGCAGGTGACGCTTGAGGAATGGCTGTGGAAGATGGAAGGCATCGTGCGCTCCGGTCAGGGCAAGCGCTTCGCCGCCACCACGGTGGGTTTCGAATATTCATTCTTTGGCCTTATCGACGAGACCGGTGATCTGGGCTTGCTGGCCGAATACCATTACGACGGACGAGACGGCAACGCCCCGTCCACCGCTTACGACAACGATCTGTTCGTCGGCTTGCGCGCGACCCTGAACGACATCGACGATACGAATTTTCTGGCCGGGCTGCTGATCGACCGAATCACCCAGGCCCGCATCTTCAGCGCCGAAGCCGCGACCCGCTTAAGTGATGACTGGACGTTTGCGGGGGAACTAAGAATCTATGACGCCCTGAGCAGCAAAGACCCCGCTTACGGCGCACGGCGGGATTCGCACCTGCAAATCCGCTTGGCGCGGTATTTCTGATTTCAGCCGCCCATCACTTCTTTAACTTTCCCGGCCAGGTCTTTCAGGCTGAAGGGTTTGGCCAGGAATTCTATGCCGGGGTCGCCCTCGACGTCTTCGGCGAAGACGTCCTCTGAATAGCCCGACATCAGGATAATCTTAATGCTCGGCATTTCATGGCGCACCAGCTGAACCAGGGTATGCCCGTCCATGCCGGGCATGACGACGTCGGAAATAATCAGGTCGATCTTGTGGTTGGCGCCATTGTTGATAACGTCCAGTGCTTCCTCGCCATCACTTGCCTCAAGCACAAGATACCCCTTGTTTCTGAGAGCCCGGCTACCAAACATACGCACCGCGTCGTCGTCTTCGACCAACAACACCGTGCCCTCGCCGGTCAGGTCGGTCTCACTTTCATCGCCACCGTGCGAACCGGTTGAGGCCGGTGCCAACCCTTGTTCGTCGCCCGAGTCCTGCTCGCCAACATAACGCGGCAAATAAATACTGAACGTGGTGCCTTCGCCGGGTGCACTGTCGACGAAGATATAACCGCCGGTTTGATGAATGATGCCATAAACGGTTGATAACCCCAGGCCCGTCCCGGCACCAACTTCCTTGGTCGAAAAGAACGGTTCAAAGATGCGCGGCATGTCTTCGCGGGCGATGCCGACGCCGCTATCTGCAACTTCAATCAGCATATAATCCCCGGCCTTCATGACCTCGTGGCCACGCTGAACGGATTGCTCCAACGTGGTATTTACCGTTCGGATCGAAACTGTACCACCCCCTGGCATGGCGTCGCGGGCGTTGACGGCCAGATTAATGATGACCTGATCAAACTGGCCGCGATCGACTTTAAGCAGCCACAAATCGCGCTGATGAGTCATTTGCAGCTCTAAATTTTCGCCGATCAACCGCCCCAGCAAATTGGACAAATCGGACAGCGCTTCGGTAACATCCAGGACCACCGGTTCGAGTTCCTGCTGGCGTGAGAAAGCCAGCAACTGGCGGACAAGGTTGGTCGCCCGGTTGGCATTTTGCTTGATTTGCTGGATATCAGAAAAAGACGGATCGTCGGGACCATGACGCATCAAAAGAAGATCTGAAAATCCAATCATGGCGGTCAGAAGATTGTTGAAGTCGTGAGCCACCCCGCCAGCCAGCTGCCCGACCGCCTGCATCTTTTGGGATTGGGCGAATTGCACTTCCAGATTCTTGTGTTCGGTGGTGTCGATGAAATGCAGCACCAGACCCGAGACCTCGCCGCTGTCATCCTCAAGGCGACTGGCGTACAGGGATGCGACCAGTTCACGCTCGCCCATGGCAGGCATGCGGACTTCAAGGTGCGAGGCTGGCATAATACCCATCACCACCTTTGATAACTGGGCCGCCACATCGCCCCGGTCTTCCTTGCTGATTTGTTCCGAGAACGCTCGCCCGATCACCGAATCCTGGTGGATACCGCGCAATTTCAGGAACGCCCTGTTGCATTCGGTCACATTGCCTTGCAGGTCGAGCAGCACGATACCGACCGGGGCTTCGTCAAACAACCAGCGCAGCTTGTGCGCGTTCCTTGAGGGGCCTGAAACCGGCAAGCCCTGGACCCCCGTCTCTCCACGCCACGTCAGGTCTCTTAACAAGACCGAGCGGCTGTAGGCCATATCACCGTTAGCGTCCAGTTGCTCGGACTGAACCAGGCAAGCCTTGAACAGGCTGCCGCCGGGTCCGCGCAAAGTGACATCGCCACTAACCCCGGTTTCAGAATTGCCGGGTGCGGCATCGGCACTACCGGCAACCACAAAATCGGAAAACCGCATGTTTCGGGCGCGCAATTCCTCGACTGTAATACCTAACCATTCGACGAATTTATGATTGGCGTAAAGAATGTTACCCTGCTCGTCTGCCGAAAAGAACGCAGCCGGTAGATTATCGAGAAAGTCGGCGAAGGTTTCGCCTTCCCTGGCCCGCGCCGCATCCATTTCTCGCCGCGCCGTGACATCCCGGCAACGCCATAAGGCGTAAGCGCCTTTATTACCGGGAACCTGAAAAGGTTGGACAGACAGCCTGCGCCATTCGTGCCCCCCCGAATGGCCTTTGATCGGCAATTCACCATGGTCACTCCCCCCCGCATTGGCCGTGCCCTGCAAGCGGATCAGTTCCTCCAAAGACGCCTCGTTATTTTCAAGAAGAAACGCCAGAGAAGCAAACCTTTCGACGGGGGACGGAAACAACGCGTGAAAGGCAGGATTGGCGTAGATCAGTGAGGAATCACTGGTAACAGGCAAGGCGGTGACGAAGGTAGCCTCTTGACTGTTTTCGATTGCAGCCGCGACGACTGACTCGATTAAGGCCCCACGCGATTGCCGATAGAACGACCACAAAGCCCCAGCTAATGCCACCCCGCCAAGGGCCGTCAGAATGCTCGAGACGGGGCCGGTGGTATTAAAGGCCAAAACCGCAGCGCCCAGGGCAAGTCCACCAAATCCGGCCCCCTGCACGCCCGGATTTCGTAAAACAAACCGCCCCTCCCCGTTCAGGGCCAGTCCATTCACATTATCTGATGTTGCCTGCTCATTTTTCACGATGGCCCTGGGACTGCTACCTGTTGCGGTGCTAATTCACCGCGCATACGCATGACATAACCGATCACCTCGGCAACCGCCATATAATGTTCCTCGGGCACTTCCTCATCCAATTCTACCGAAGCATAAAGGGCGCGCGCCAGGGGCGGGTTCTCGACGAGAGGAATATCATTTTCTTCGGCGACTTCGCGAATCCTCATCGCCAGACTATCGACGCCCTTGGCGACCAATACAGGTGCCTGCATGTCTGCCATTTTGTATTTCAGGGCGATTGCGTAGTGGGTCGGGTTGGTGATGATAACGTCGGCTTCGGGCACCGATGCCATCATTCTTTGCTGGGCGCGCTCATAGCGAATCTGGCGAATGCGCGCCTTCACCTGCGGATCGCCTTCGGATTGTTTATTCTCGTCTTTAACTTCCTGCTTGCTCATCATCTGTTGCTTATTGCGGGAATAGATCTGATAGGCAAAATCGAGACTGGCGATGACCCCCATCACCCCGACAGAAGCCAACGTGAACCAGACAGATATTTCCAGCAACCGGTCCAGCATGGCACTGAGGCCACGCTCCATGAACAGCGACAGGTCGCTCAGAAAAGGCGCCGCCACCATCAGCGCGACGACGCTAACAAGTATCAACTTTAACAAACCTTTGATGAATTCATTAATAGAGCGCAGCGAGAACATTCGCTTTGCCCCTTTAAGAAAGCTGATTTTGCTCAGTTCCGGAGCAATTTTTTTCGGCGCCCAGATGAACCCCGTCTGAACCACATTTGAAACAAACGCCAACAAAAACAAAAGCAGAAGGAAAGGCCCGACAGCCAGGGCGGTGTCGAGCATTGCTTCGGAGAGGAACAAACGGATATGCGCCGGATCAAGGGAAATCGCCTCTGGATTCTCGATGAATTTGGTGCCGATCATGCGGATATTAGTTGCGATACCAGGGGCCAGAACCAACAGCCCGAAAGCGCCGCCCAGCAAGGACATCCAGCTTTTTATTTCCTGGGATGAGGCGACGTCACCATCGCTCCTCGACTTCTCTTTTCGCTTGTCAGTCGGGTCTTCTGTTTTTTGGGCGTCGTCTTCATCAGCCATTGATCAGGGCTCCAGGAAGATGATGATAGCGTCTTCGAACCGGGACAAAAAATACATCATCATCGCCGACAAAGATACCATCAGAAGCGTCAACTGCCCGGCAATTTGTAACGGCATCACAACAACAAACACCGGCAGGGCCGGCATTAAACGGCCGAGAATCCCAAGGCCGACATAATAAACCATTGCGGTCAGCAGAAACGGTGATGACAACTGCACGCCAAGTTTGAAACTGTCGGCGAAACGGCGGGCCAGCATTTCCGAAAAATCCCCGAACGCCAACTCCTGGCCGGGTTGGAATATGCTATAACTTTCAACGATACCGCGGATCATCAGGTGATGCATGTCGGTAACGATAATCAGCACCATGCCGAGCATACTTAAGAAGGTCGCGATCAATGAACTTTGCTGTTCAGCGATTGGGTCGCGGATCAAGGCATTGGCCAGCGAGGAAAACAAGGCGATCAGGGTGCCGGTTGTTTGCAGGGCACCTATCGTTATGCGGGCGACAAGACCGATGAACAAACCGATGATAACTTCACCGAGCAACAGCAACATCAAGTCAATTTCCGATCCTGGCGCAGCGGGCATGCGCCCGGCCAGCAAGGGCGTCAGGATAAAACACAAGGCCAGTGCAATGGCCAAACGAATATTGACAGGGACATAAGCCGAACCGATCCCGGGCATCAACATGAAGACGGTGCCGACCCGCGCAAACAACAGGAAAAAAGCTAACAGATTGAGTTGGATTAAGTCCGAGAGCATCTAGGGTCCAAACTCCTGACCTACCCTAAGTTCGAAATTCTATCGAACAAGCCATTGGTAAACTCGATAACAGTGGTCATCATAAAGGGCAGAAAAACGACGATGGCGACAAAGATAATGAGAATTTTTGGAACGAAGGTCAGGGTCATTTCCTGGATCGTCGTCAGGGCCTGAAACAGGGCGATAACCAGCCCGATCCCAAGCCCCGCCAACATGATCGGTCCGGATGTTTTGAGAATCACGAACAAGGCCTGTCGACCGATTTCAAGGACTGCAACCTCGTCCATGTTCCACTCCTATACAGGCATGCGGAGGATTTCCCGGTAGGCGTCGATGATCTTATCACGAATTGAGGTCACCGCGTGCAAGGTGGCTTCGGCCTCGGCAACGGCGGTGATCACCTGATTCATATCGGCCCGGTCTGTGATCGCGGCCATGGAGACCGTCTCGCTGGTCTTTTGAACATTGATGGCCTGCTTCAAAGCCCCCTTAACCATGTCGGCGAACGGGCTTGCCTGTGTATCGCGGGCGCTGAGCCCAAGTGACCCGCCTTGCGGTGCTTTGGCGTATGCCGATGCGGCGCTGGCGGCGTTCTGTAGGGGTGCAATAGCCATAAAAATGTTCCTCTTTAGTCTTCGTAGAATGTTAGCGGCTCAGAATATTGATGGTGCTCGCCAGCATTGATTTTGTTGACTTGATGACACTTAAATTCGCCTCGTAGGAGCGCTGCGCCTCGCGCATGTCCATCATTTCAAGCATCGTGTTGACATTCGGCTTCTGCACATAACCATCGGCGTCAGCGGCCGGATGGTTGGGGTTGAACGACTTAGTGAATTCCGACTTATCCTCGATAACCTTGGCCACTTTAACCGTTTCCAGACCAATGGCGCGATCCAGTGAATTCTTGAAAGTGATAACCTTGCGCCGGTATGGAAGATCGCCGGGGCCTTGCGGCAAGGAAGAAGCATTAGCGACATTTTCTGAAATAACGCGCAGCCGTGCTCCCTGGGCGCGCATTCCAGCGGAAGAAATCCGCATGGTCTTCATTAGATCGTCCATATTACCCACATCTCCTTGAACCCACGTCTTGTCTTACTTGCCTATGGCCATCCTGATCATGCTCAAGTGCTTCTTGTAGAGCTGTGTCATCAAGCTATGACTCATTTGCGTTTCGTTGAGCTTGGCCATCTGCTCTTCCAGAATCACCGCGTTACCGTTGGGCGCTGTCTCAAAGGGCCGGCGCTCGACTTCGGTGGAAAAATCGCGAATACGGCGGCGCTTTCCGGCTATATGGTTTGGCCCGCTAGCATCCAAATTGAGCTGCCCCGTTTGCTTCCGCACCAGTTCCTGAAAATTATAGGGCTTAAGATCGCTCGGCTTGTAGCGAGGCGTATCTGAATTGGCGATATTCTGGGCCAGAACCTCTTGCCGCTGGCTAAGCCAGGACAGCCGGTTCTTGACCATGCTGAAAAGTGTCAGTTTGCCTATTTCCATGGTTCGTCCACCACACTGTTTCCAAAAGCCAATCGCTCCCAAAGCAAGTGGCTTTACCCATTTCTTCATCCAGTATCGGACTGCAACGTTTAAGATTGAGTAAACGTCTGGAAAGACTCACAAATTCAATCCTGACCCTAACGAAATATTAAGCATGTTGCGCCAGATTGATGTTGGTTTGGGATCGAAATCTGACTGTCTCTCATTGATCGCAGGGTGTGGTAAGCATGTGGTTTGAACGTTTTGGCAAATAACGAAGACGAATCCGGTGCGAAGGCAAATGAAGGCAACAACCGCCCTGATGCCGTCGCCGTCGCCCTTCAATACGACCCGGATTCAGAATTCGCGCCGAAAGTTGTCGCCGGTGGCCGTGGCGCCATTGCCGAACAAATTCTTCAGATCGCCTTCGCCCAGGGGGTCAAGGTGCGCGAGGATGCAGATCTGGCTGAAATGCTCAGCGCCATAGATATTGACAGCGAAATCCCGCTCGAAGCCTTTGCCGCCGTCGCCGAAATCCTTACCTACGTCTACCGGGCCAACGGCAACATGCCCGACTTTATCAGCGAAGAGCTGGGCGATACTGATCTGGAACCCTCATCATGAGCGCAATTAAGGAGGACGATATTCTTTTGCAAGCGGAAAAAATCTCCTCGCTGATCACCACCGCCAGCCGCCTGATGGCCGACGGGAAAACAGTAGATCTTTCCAATCTGGAAGGCAAAATCCAGTCTTTATGCGAAAACGCCGAGGCCGCACAGTTGCAACAGGCTGGCCCGGTTCGGGCGGCCTTGAGCGCCATCGTCGAAAATTTAAACAGGCTCGATGCCGAAATGACCAGCCGCCACACTGAGAGCTGCGCCCCCTCCCTTGAAACCACCATCAAACGCGCCATCGATGCATACAAAATCGACAACGAAGAAAGTTAGCCCCTATGGACGGCCTTGATTTTAACATCACCGACTACATGAAATTTGTACTCGCCTTTATCTTCGTAATGTCGCTGATCGGCCTCGCCACCGTCGCCGCCAGGCGTTTCGGTTTTGGTCTGCCAAGTACGCCGCGCAGCAGTTCAGATCGCCGTTTGGGAATCGTCGAAAGCCTGAATGTGGATGGCAAACGCCGCTTGGTGCTGATCCGCCGCGACGACACAGAACACCTGTTGTTATTGGGCATGAACACAGAACTGTTGGTCGAAAGCGCTATCACGCCGCCGCAAAATGCCTTTAGCAAAGCCCTGAACGAAGCCCATCAGGCGACCAATACAGATCAAGACTCGACGCTGCCAAAGGCCTTGCTGCCCATCGACACTGAAGCGGAGAAAAAGACATGAGTCGCCGCAAGTCCGTCATTCTCACGGCGTTGATTGGCGCAACCCTGGGGCTGGCATGGCTGGTTTATCCGGGCAACGCGAGCGCCCAGGCGCTGTCCCTTGATCTCGGTCAGGGCGGTTCGACCACCGGCACCGTCGTCCAGCTGATCGCCCTGATTACGGTGCTGTCCCTGGCCCCTTCCCTGCTGGTGATGGTGACGTCATTCACCCGCATTGTCATCGTGCTGTCGTTCCTGCGCACGGCGCTGGGTACCCAGCAAACGCCACCGAACCAGGTTTTGATTTCCCTCGCCCTGTTCATCACCATGTTCATCATGATGCCGATTTTCCAGGAATCCTACGACACCGGCATCGCACCGCTGATTAACGAGGAAATTGACGAGTTCGAGGCCTTCAACAGAACCATGCTGCCGGTGCAGAAATTCATGATGGCCCATGTGCGCGAACGCGATCTGGCGCTGTTCGCCGATATCGCCAAAGTTTCCGATCAGCAGGTCATGGATACCATGCCCCTGCGCATCCTGATCCCGGCCTTCATGATCAGCGAGCTCAGGCGCGCCTTCGAGATCGGCTTTTTGATTTTTATCCCGTTCCTGATCATCGACATGGTCGTCGCTTCGGTACTGATGTCCATGGGTATGATGATGCTGCCACCGATCATCATCGCCCTGCCCTTCAAGATCATCTTCTTCGTGCTGGTCGACGGCTGGTACATGGTCATAGGCTCGCTGGTGCGGAGCTTTGGCTGACGGGGTGAGGCCGAAATATTCTTTAAGCTATTGAAAGAACTGGATACCCGCTCAGGCAGCCTTGCTGTGCTTATCTATTTTATTGCAGTTTGCCGGGGCCTGTTCGACAGGGGAGACTGCTGTCGTTTGTTGTTTGGCAGTGGAGCGGAACAGGCCGCTGATAGCCCGTATGGCAATACCAATCAGGCGTGCCAGTTCCCTGGAACGCGCGACCCGTGCGGCAGCCATCATGGCGGCAGGGTGGCGCGAAATCATTTGATCGCTGGCCTGGTGCAGATCGTTGGCGATGCGGCCTTCTATGCGAAGGTCATTTGCAAAATTAGTCATGGGACGTTTCCTCGTTTCGGTCGGGGTTATTTGTTTAAGATGACAAAACAAATATAAGACCTTTTTCCTCGAGGGTAAGCGGCAATGCTGCAATGCAGCATTCCATTCTGTGCATAGCTTAAACGTCGCTCAATTCATGGCGCTAAGTTTGCGTTCTTTCAGGCGTTCCTGATAGGCGGCCATGAAGGTTTGAAAATTTTCCACATCCGTCACCTTACCGGCGATGGAGCTGTAATTAATCAATCCCAAGCTTTGCGGGGTGGCGATCAGGCGGAAGGCGTCACGGAAGCGGGTGTTATCCATGGCCTCGCCAAAATCACGGCGCAACCGGTCGATACCGCGTTCATTACTACTTAACGTCATGGCGATGGCCTGATTGAGCACGAAACCGCCCTGAATATCATCGAGAGGCTGTTTGGGTTTGGCCTCATACGCCCTGATCAGGCGGCTCAAGATTAAAGATGCCTGCACCCAGTCCTGATCGTTCCAGAACATTTCAAGGCGCAAAAGGTCGGCGTCCATGGATTTGTCGCCTACAAGCAGTGCCAGGGCCTCTTCATTGCGGATTTCGCCCATTAATGAGCGGGCTCGCAGATGGTGGCGTTGCATCGTCAGTTCTTCAGGAACGTCCGGTTCGGCCGAATCGTCCAGGGTCTGAATAGCCTTTTCATATTCATGGGCCATGATATGAATCAGCGCCAGTTGCGCACCGACGCGCGCCTTTTGCACCCCTTCCAGGCGGAATTCTACCTGTCCCTGCAAAAGGGCAGCGGCGCGATCTAGCAAATCCACATCGACCAAGCGGTCGGCCAGACGGCGAATCATCTCGTCGCCCCGCTCACCCGGCGGGGTCAGTTCCTTGAATTCATCATACAAGGCAATGGCCGTGATCGGGGCCAAATCGTCGGCCTTGTTCTCAAGGTAAAGGCTGGCGAAAGCGTCGGTCATCTGCTGGGTGACTTCCGGGGCTTTTTCATTGTCGCGGAAATGAGTCGCCGCCTGACGCATGGTGCGCAGGCCGTTGCGGTAATCACCCACGGCGATATAGAGATCGCCGAGGCGGCGCAAGAGTTCGAATTCAAACTCGCCACCACGCCAGGCAAAGCGCAGTTTTTCAAGTTCGATGATGGCTTCAAAATCGTCGATCTGTTTTAACTTTAACAACAGTTCGGTTCGAGCCACGGCGGCCTTGGCGCGGCTGGGGCGATGCGGGCCATTCTGGACCTCTTCCCATTTACCCACGGCGCCGTCGAAATCGCCGGACAACTCGAGCAAGCGTCCCTCGACATAATCGATCTGGCTTATTTCGGCAGGGTTTGGATTATCGGCGCGCATAGCTTCCAGATAGCGGGTCGCCTGCTTGATATCGCCAAGCTGAACCGCCGCTTCGGCAATCAGGGTTTCCAGAGGGATTTTCAAAGCCCGCGGATAGGGCCTCGTGATCCCCGCCATACGGCGCAGGTCCGCTGCCGCCCCATACAGGTCGCCTTCATAGGCCTGCAACGCTGCGCGCCAGAAACGAGCTTCGTCATTTTTATCCAGACTGGGGTGATGCAGGTCTACGCGGGCCTCATCGTAACGCGCCATCAGCACATTAATAGCACCGCGTAGGCCGCGGAATTCTTCTGTATCGGCAATTTCGGGACGATCTTCGGCAACGATTTTTAAAACCCCCAGAGCCTCCGGACCAAAGCCATTGGCAAAGTAGAAGCGCGCCATATCCATACGCGCCTTTTCCTTGCCCGTCGATGTGGCGGAAGCTGCCGCATTCTGGTATTTCCACTTGTTTTCCTCGAAAGTAACAAGGCTTGCCTCGCGCCATCGGTTCAAATCAAACAGGCGTGTCAGGGAACGGATCAACATGCCCTCGCCGAGTTTTGAATCCGCCGCCACCGCCGCCGCCACCGGGGAAATTTGCAGGCCCGATGCATTGGTCACCTCGACCCCCTGACGCAAGGGCCGGACCCGCAGGTTATCCGCACGAGGTTGAATGACCAGTCCTTGGGAACTGACCAGAATACGGGCCTGGGGATAATTATGCTGATTGGAAATACCGTAACCCAGCGGGATCACAGGGACCACGATAAGGGCGTCACCGATGGCTGGGTCTGTCAGGGCAATCGCCTTGCCCGGTTCGGTAACCGAAAGAAACAAACGCGCGCCGACAGGAGAATTGGGCTGCGGCGTAATTTCGATGGTCGTGGTCGGAGCAACCGGCTGTTGGCGGAATTCCAGAATCCAGGCAAGACCATCGCGTTTCATGGTTGGGTTAATGCCCGAAACCGTCACCAACCTTAGCAAAGTCGCAGTTTCGTTGGGGACTTGTACGATGGAACGGATAATATTGCCCCCCGCCGCCTTCAGGTCAGTCAGATTCATCGGCGTGTTTTTGTCGAAGACGACCCACAGGTAACCGGCACGCCGGAACACCGCGGCGGCTACCGGCTCGTCCCATTCTATCCGAATGCCAACGGCGTCGGCCCCACTTTGTATCGCCGAAGCCTTGACCGGTTTGGCCTGTACACCGGCAGCGGGCGAGCCATCAAGGATTTTAACCCCGGCAATCTGGCTTAGGGTAATCTGGTCAGCCTCTGAAAGGAGACTTTTACTGGCCCGGGCTGGCGGTGTCAGCGCCGTTGGTTTCCCGAGCGTTAACGGCGCGGCGGTTTGCTTGACGGGTTTGACCGGACTGGCCGGGGGCGGTGGGGCGAGATCAGTTGCCGGCGGAGCAGCAGCAACGGCAACTTTCTCGGCAACTGGCGGCGTTTCCTTGGCAATTTTCGCCGCCTTTTTAGGTACCGGCTTGCCGCTTGGCCTCATCACATCGATGATCACTTTTGAGCCGGACTGAGAATCACGGACACGGGAAGTTTCGTCAACCGACAAGGTCACCGAAACGCCGTCCCCCGTCGGCGCTGAACGGATAGCCGAAATAAGCTTGGGTGGACGTTTCTGCAATTTGGCAATGTCAAGCGCGGCCGGGCGCGAGAAATGAATGGTCGCTTTCCCCCCTTCCTGCGTCAACTGATAGGGAACCTTGTTCGGCCAATCAAAGACGAGACGGGTGAAATCGGCATGAACGCCACTGCGAACCTTGATGGCGGGGCCACGCGCAGCCTTTAAGGCCGGCGTCGTTTTCGCGGGTGTTGTAGCGGGTACGGACCCACTGGCGGCAACCGTCTCGATGATATCGACGACGACAGCCGCCCCCATGTCAAACCCCCGTGCATCGAAGCCAGCCTTCAGGGTGAACACGACGCTTTGGCCATCGGCCCCAGCAGCGGCGGCGGTCATGTACTTGGCAAGGTTTCTAACGACCCCCCCCAGTTCCGGCTCAATCGCCCTACCGAAACTAACCACCATTTTCTCGCCCGCTATTTCCACTTTGTAAGGGCCCGGTGAAGTCCAGTTAAACACAATACGCCCGTACCCATCATGGGTGGCGGCGCGCACCTTGACAGGTTCTGACCAAGCACTCGAAGCAGCAATGGTGAAAGCGATCAGCCAGGCCAACAAGTTCAAGCCATGGCGTATCGATTGCCTCATCTGAATTCCCCAACTGTCGGGAAGACGACAATATCAACGCGGCGGCCCAGGGCATTGCGCTCAGACTCCGGCATATCAGGCAATTCCTTGAAACGGCTGTCAGCATAACCGAAAGAGATGATGTCTTCGGTATACCCTGAGCGTTTTAGGGCATTGGCCACCGCCGTCGCCCGCCCTATGGATAGCTCCCAATTCGACGTGTAATCGCTGCTCGAAGGGGGTGCCGGGTCCGTATGGCCATTGATGCCGATCTGGTTGCCAATATTGCGCAGAACCCCACCCAGATTGAACAGCGCTTTACTGGCGTTTTCCGCTAGCACCGCTTTACCCGGCTTGAATAAAAGATCTCCCGGCAAGGCTATGACAAGGCGGTCTTCCAGAAGCATTAGCTGGGAATCCTTCAGCAACGCGTCGTTAGCCACAGCTTCATTCAGTACGGAGGTCAGATAATCCAGATTGATGGCCCGTTTGCGGAATAAGGTAGCAATGTTGAAGCTGGCGGTCGCCGAAGATTGCGCCTTTGTGCTGGAGGGATTGAGGCTTTGCGAAAGCGCGTCGATAACATCATTCCAACGATCAACCTTGATGTTGGACATCGAAAACAAAAGCACGAAAAAGGTCAGCATCAACGAAACCAGATCCGTAAATGTCACCATCCATGCAACGCTGTGCTTGGACTCCATACGGGTAATTTCATCGTCCGACAGGGGATCAAAGCTGCTCATTTGTTCCCCTTAATCTTGGGCTTTATGAACTTGAGATGCGTTTCGTCGCTACTGCGAACATAAAACCAGATTTCCGTTTTCTTCGGGTCACCGGGCTTGAGACCAACGGCGATGCTATCGGGCGGCACACCACGCGACAACATTTCACGCACAAAGGCGCCAGCCCGCGACATTTCCAAATTCTGTGCGACGGGCATGATTTCCCCGTGTTCATAGGAACTGCCAATGACAAATTCCATATCAAAACGCAACCCCTTGGGCCGACCACTTAAAGACGCGACTATTCTGTCCAGCAGCGGCTTGCTGCCTTCCCTGATTTTCGCCTGACCCAACTCAAACAAAACATCCGAATTGATTTGCACCCGCATTAAACGGCCCGGTTGGATAACTTCTACTTTGGTGACCTGAATGGTCGTCGAGAAAATATTTGTCACCTGTTCCTGGAATTGCTGGCCAGCCAGGGTTTCGCCTTCCGAATTACTAACCGCCGTCAGTTGAAGAGAGGGCGGAAGAATGGTCGTGAACGAGGAAGAAAGGCTATCCATTGCCGCTTGCGATTTAACTTCTTCAAGGGTCGAAATGCTAACCAACAAAATAAAGAAGGCCAGGACAAGCAGATACAACGCAAGAAACAGGGCAATACTGCTTCCTCCGTGACCTTCCGTGGGATCGTGGAACTCCTCTTGCAAGGGTACGGTCCTAATCGAAACTGGCTAATAACGCGTCGATTTCCGCCTGGGATTTGGCCTTGTCTTTTGCTTGTGGGCCATTTAACAGATCTTCATCCGTAATTTGTTTTTGGGTTTCTTTCGTTGGTTTCTTTTTTGATTTTTTACCGCTGCCAGCAAAAACGGCGACCAGTCCGTCTACTTTATTCTCGATTTCCTTTAGTGTGCTCACCACTTTGGTAATACGCTGGCCGGTAATGTCTTGGAAACCACAGGCTTCATAGATGCCGGTTGTTGCGTTCATTAATTGATTGGCGTCTTTACCATCAAGTTTTGCCATTACCTCTTCAATCAGTTCTGTCGAATCCATGATCTGGTTAGTGGCAACGGCCGTGGCCTCGATAATTGCGTCCAACTCCCCCGATGCGGTCGGCAGGAAATCTTCCTTGACCTCGTCAGGGCTAAGGGCGGCGATTTCTTTTTTAGCGTTCCGGATATATTTTGCCAGGTCTTCAAGTTCGGCGAAAAGATCAGATGTCTTTGGTGCTGTGCCCTTCACAGAACGCATCACCGTACCAACGACACCGGCCGCTCTGCGGGCTTTGTTTGTGCCTGCTTTAGCGGCGTTCTTTGCCACAACTTTTTTTACAGTCGACTCTTTTGCGCCCGCTTTCTTTACAGGCTTGGCCGCACGCTTAACTGGTTTTTTAGCGGCAAGCATCACCGCCTCCTAAAACTCTCCAAGCACACTGGTTATCTTGGATTTCAGAGTTTCCGCATTAAAAGGCTTAACAATATAGTTGGAAACGCCAGCCTCCTTGGCGGCAATCACATTTTCAGATTTACTTTCCGCCGTGATCATAATGAAGGGAAGATGTTTCAGCTTATCATCGCCGCGGACTTCACGAAGCAACTGGATACCCGTCATCGGCTCCATATTCCAATCAGAAATCACCATGCCAATCGTTTGAGAACGCAGAACTTCAAGCGCCATACTGCCATCAGTCGCGTCTACAATATTGTCAAATTTCAATTGCTTAAGAAGATTTCGCAAAATTCTCAACATCGTCTTGTAATCGTCAACGATCAAGACGTTCATGCTCATATCGACAGCCATTTGTCACTCCATTATAGGTCCGCGGCAAAACCACACTTAAAATAGGCTTTTATACGCCCGGTAACGTGTGCCCAAACTCCCTTAGTATTAATTAAATCAAGGGGATGGGTATCGCAACCATTAAAATTTAACCACCCAGTTTTTTCCTATCACCCGGCAAATTTCGCAAGCGGGACAACTCGACGGTTATTTCCGTTGCCCGTGCCGGGTTCATTTTCGCCATGATCGGCGCCAGTTTACGTTCTTTCATGCGTTCGGCAACCAAAAGAAGGGTATCCATTTCCAATTCCTCGAAGATACGCGCGGCATCCTTCGGCTTCATGTTCTCGTATATCTTAACCAGACTTTGTATTTTGGCAACTTGCTGTTCATCGTAAGTCTTGATTAATTTTTCGATGGTGCTTTGAAAATTTTTCAATTCTACAATTTTTTTATCAATTCGTTCCTCTGCCGCCTTTAGAAGGCCGCTGCGCATATCCATCTCTTTTTCCTGGCTTGCCAGGAGTTCCCTACGGTCGGCGAGACGCTGCAAAAGGTCAATTTCCGCTTGGGTCAATAAGGTTGGGTCATTGGTCACCAGGCGGGAAACTGCTTCGGCGTTATTGGGATCGGCTGACGTTTGATCAACCGCAGCCTGATTGACCGGCGCCGCGCCGGGGGTAGTCGGTGTACTAGTACCCTGGGCTGTGGCGCTTGTAACAGAAATAGAACCGCCGAGTGATGGTTGCCCTTTGAGTGCCCCAGAGACACCGTCCCAGATCGTACTGACACGCACGCTCAACATCAGAACGGCGGCAAAAATCATCATCGGTAGGAAGCGAAATTTCATGGTTAAATTGTACCCTGCATCTGAACCACCCTAGCGAACCTGACGAAGGGCTTCAATCAGATCCCTTTCCGCTTGCGATTTTTGCTCATCGACAAATTCATCTTCGTTGGCGCGTGCACCGTCAAAAAAATCGGCAGCCGCTTTCATTTTGCCCTGACGCGCCGCAATAGCATCGGAAATCGTCTCTACCGGTTCAACGGGACGCTTCGGCGCGGGCTGTTCTGTATCTTCGGATCTGTTTCGCGCCCCTCGCACCCCTTCTTCAAGGCGATCGGCCGCTAACGTGCCTCTGTCGATCAGGAATGCCAGATCATCGTGCAGGCTCTGGGCCTTTTCGATGTCTTTTTGCAAAGTATTGGTTGTGCCCTTCAGTCGCTGAATGCTGTCATCGGCGCGACTCGTCGACTGGCCAAAGGTAACGGCAAGACGTTCCATCTCCTCTTTGTGTCGACGCAAATTACCAAGCTTGCGATTAAGCACAGCCGCGTAACCGATGGTGATCACCAACAACACGGCAAACGCTATATCAAAGACCAATGACAACGTCACATCCCATCCTCCTCGTTCTGGATCAAGCGGTCCTCGATCCTGACGGCGATTTTCTCACCTTTTCGTCCCATTTTTCCAGTATACAGCATCACGTCACCGCAGCGTAAATTCACCCTGGAAGTAGGCGTCGCGCCGAGCATCAACTGAGTACCGACCTCAAGCTTGAAGACATCGCCCAGTTTCATAGTTAACTGGTCAAGGACCGCTTCCAATTCAACGTTTGTTAACCACAATTCTTCGGCCAGATGAGTTTCCCATATTGAATCGCGTCCAAATTTTTCACCCATGAACATCTGCAACAGCAATTCACGAACAGGTTCCAGGGTGGCATAGGGGAGCATCATTTCCAGACGACCACCTCGATCTTCCATATCGATACGCAAGCGAATCACGATGGCAGCGTTTGAAGGCCTGGAAATTGTCGCGAACCGGGGATTGGTTTCCAGCCTGTCGAAACGGAAGGTAACCGGACTTAGCGGTTCAAAAGCCGCCGACAAATCCGACAACATGACATGGACCATACGTTCGACCAGGGAGCGTTCGATGGTTGTATAGGGACGCCCCTCAATGCGCATCGCCGCAGTACCGCGCCGCCCACCAAGCAAAACGTCGACGATGGAATAGATCAGCGACGAATCAACCGTTATCAAACCGTAGTTATCCCATTCTTCGGCTTTGAACACACTGAGCATCGCTGGCAAGGGAATTGAGTTCAAGTAATCACCGAAACGGATAGAGGCAATATTATCGAGCGAGACTTCCACGTTGTCGGAGGTAAAATTACGCAGCGACGTAGACATCAGGCGGACCAGACGGTCGAAAACAACCTCCAGCATCGGCAAGCGCTCATAGGACACCAGGGCGCTGTTAAGGATCGCCTGGATACCCGACGTCTCAGCGCCATCATCGTGTTCATCATCAAAGCCAAGCAGGGAATCGATTTCGTCCTGATTGAGAACGCGAGTGGACTGACCGGCACCACTGTCGCTGGAGACTGCGGCACCACCGCCGCTGTCGCCGCCGCCATCGCCATCACCGGCCATCATGGCTTCCCACTCGGCGGCGAGATCGTCTTGATCGTCTCCACCTTCACCTTCACCGCCGCCGCCGCCGCCGTCGCCAGCATCATCGCCACCACCGCCCTCGGCGGCTTCCCACTCAGCCATCATGGCTTCCTGATCGACATCTTCGTCTGCCGGTGCTGTCATTTGTTGGCTTCCGTCGTCATTATCTAAAATGGACCCTCGCGGGGCCTTGATACTGCCGAACCCTTACGGGGTCTCATTACTGAACAAGCATTTCCTTAAACAGGACATCGTTGATCTTGGTCGGGGCTATGGCCGCGCCAACCCGTTTCAACAGTTCTTCACGCAACCTGTACATTCCCGCCGACCCCTTCAAATCCTCGACCCTGAGCTCCCTGAGATAGACCTGAAAATTATCGACAATTCTGGGCATCACACTCTCTACCGCTGGCAAATCTTCCGGTTTTTCAAGCTCCAGAGCGATTCTTATCTTCAAAAAGGTCGATTTTCGCCCCGTTGTACTAAGATTCACCAGAAGTTCCGGCAAATCGTAAAAAACGGCATCCTGAGCAATAACATCTTCTTTTTTTTGCTGTCCATTGCCAGCAATCATGTCGATCAACGGTTGCAGCAAGCCGGTAAAATAAGCTGCGGCCGCGCCACCAATAACCAACAAAAGAGCCAATCCAATGATAATAAAAAGCTTTTTCTTGCCACCTCCATCGGATGACCCGCCCTCTCCATCATCGTCTTCGCCATCTTCGCCTAGTTCGTCGTCTAAATCATCTTCGTCAGCCATGAGTTCTTCTCAACAGTTATTTTCGGCAAAAAATACACTATTCATCCAAACGAACAGTACGCTGATTCTTAAGTTTAGCATGTGAATAAATGTAGCCCTTGATGGTTAACAAGTGATTGAGAGCGGGGGCCAATCTAAAGCGCCCCTTTCCAGCAACGTACAAACGTCCCCCTGGTCCATCCCCAATCGGGCAAATGCTGCCGAGCGACAGGTAAGGAACGCCGCACAAAGGCTTCCACAAGACAAGAACACCTGATTAGCCCCTTGTTATTAAAAGAAACTCCTTGTTGGCATGGCTTATGCAAGGTTGCTGTCGGGAACGTGAAGCTTTTGGGAATAGGATTTTTGGAATATGGAAAACACATCACTCATCGCAGTATCCAGGCAGTCGGCACTACGCCGTTCAATGGACGTCATCGCCAATAATCTGGCAAATATGAACACCACCGGGTTTAAGGGCGAGAAGATGATGTTCATTGAACATCTGGTCCGCAGTCGTGGCGGAGAGAAGATCGGCGGTGACAAACTGGCCTTCGTTCGCGATATCGCGACGGCCCAGGATTTGTCAGAAGGCGCCTTTAAATCAACCAGTAATCCATTGGATTTAGCGATTCATGGCGATGGATTTTTAGTACTGAGCACTCCAGAGGGGCAACGCTACACTCGCAACGGCAACCTGCAGATGGACGCCACAGGCCAATTGGTCACACGTAACGGTGACCCGGTTCTGTCCGACAGCAATGCGCCATTCTTCCTGAGCCCGCAAGATCGCAGCATCGACATCGGCCCTGACGGCACTCTGTCGACAGAAAATGGTGTACTGGGAAAAATAGCCGTCGTCAATTTTGCCAACAGGCAGGCAATGCGCAAAGTCGCAGGCGGAATGTACAGCACCTCACAACAACCGATACCTGTTGAACAACCGAGCATTGCCCAGGGCATGCTCGAAAGTTCAAACGTCCAGCCAATTGTTGAAATGACACGGATGATTGAGGTTAGCCGATCTTACGAAGGCACCAAGAATTTTATCAAGCGTGAGGACGACCGCATGAAACAGATGATCGCGGAATATGCACGCCCTGCTTAGGCAGTCAGCCGCGACACTGATTAAACAATGAACGGAATCATAATCACAATGACAAAACCGGCGCAAAGCCGGTCTAGCCTCAAGGAAAGGACGGGAAAATGAGATCACTAAGTATTGCTGCAACGGGCATGTTGGCCCAACAACGCAACGTCGAGGTTGTTTCCAATAACCTCGCTAACATGAACACCACCGGTTATATGCGCAGGCGGACCGAATTCCACGATCTGCTTTATCAGAACCTGAGACGCGTCGGTTCCACATCCTCGGATGCGGGTACGATCGTCCCATCGGGTGTTCAACTGGGGTTGGGTGTCAAGCTGGCGGCGGTTTACCGTATTCATGAACAAGGCAACCTGAGCGCCACCGACAACACCTTCGATATGGCCCTGCAGGGGAAAGGCTTCTTTCAGGTTCTGCTCCCAGGCGGGGAAACCGCCTACACCCGCGACGGCACCTTCCAATTAAACGCCAACGGAGAAATTGTCACCCACGACGGTTACAAGTTACTTCCCGGTATTACGGTGCCCTCCAACGCCATTGACGTCACCGTCAATGCCAGCGGTGAAGTTCTGGCCAAGATTGAAGGCAAGGTAAAATTAGCCAACGCCGGTCAGCTTAAAATCGCAGCATTCGCCAACGATGCCGGCCTCCAGGCCATGGGCAACAACCTGTACACGGAAACACCGGCATCGGGTAGTCCGTCAACCGGAGCCCCTGCTACGACCGGGTTCGGCTCCATATTGCAGGGCTTTCTCGAGACATCCAACGTCAACGCCGTCGAGGAAATTTCGAACCTTATTTCCGCCCAGCGGGCTTATGAAATGAATTCGAAAGTGATCCAGACTTCTGACGAAATGATGGGCACCGCCGCTAATCTGCGGTGAGGAGTTTAAAATGAAAACGATGATCAAACGACAGCACTATCACGCACCAGTCTTACTGGGGATCATTTTAAGTTTCCTGCTGGTGACGGGTATCGCCCTGCCAGCAGCAGGTGGGCAAAAAGCAACCACGGGCCCTGATTCTTTTATGAAACAAGTTGTTTTGCGGCAAAACATCGTGGTCGACAGCACCCTCGTCCTGCTTGGAGATTTCTTCGATGGAACAGGCGACAAAGCGATTATTGCCGTGGCCTATGCCCCTGACCCCGGAAAGCGTGCCGTTTTTGACGCCAACTGGCTCTACCGGGCAGCCAGGAGTTACGGACTGAAATGGAAACCGATGAGCCTGAAACAACAAGCCATCGTAAAACGGGAAACCGTAACCATTGAGCGCGAGGAAATTGAAGATAACATTCTCGCCGCCCTGATCGACAAGGGTGTGGACCCCGAAATGACCGTGGAATTAAGCAACCGCTCAATGCGCCTGTACGTATCTTCCAGCGCCCAGGCCAGTATCATTGTCGAAAACGTCGATTATGATCCCCGCACCCGCCGCTTTTCGGCTTACGTATCAACCCCGGACTCCAAGTCAACACGAGTCACCGGACGCCTGCAAAAGATACTCAATATTCCAGTTCTCAATCGCCGGGTGCTGAAAGGTGAAGTGATCCGTTCAGAAGATATCGAGTGGATCAAAACGCCGTCCGAACGGGTTCAGCGCGATATCGTCATGCAGCCTGCCGATCTGGTAGGAAAGACGCCCAAAAGGGGCCTTCAGTCAGGCTCGCCGGTCCGCAGTTCCGACGTTCAACGCCCGATTATAATCAAAAAAGGCTCACTGGTGACAATGATCCTGCAAACCCCGGTAATGACCCTGACATCACAGGGACAAGCCATCGAAGATGGTTCTGACGGTGATGTCATCCGTTTGACCAACACCCAAAGCAATACAATTGTTCAAGCGGTTGTTTCCGGGCCTGGCGTGGTCAGCATAACGCCAGCGAGCCACCTGGCTATGAACTAGGAGAAAAATAATGAGAAAATCAAAACCGGAAAAGTTCATTAAACTGGTCACAGCACTTGCCCTTGCGAGTGGCCTTTCAGCCTGCGGCGAGACCTTGAGCCGCCTGTCGGAAGTCGGCAAAGGCCCTGAGCTTACCGAAATCACCAATCCAACGGCGCAGCCGAATTATCGCCCCGTCAGCATGCCCATGCCGACACCCGAGATTGCCGAAGAAAATCCGAATTCCCTTTGGCGGGCCGGTGCGCGGGCATTCTTCAAGGATCATCGGGCGAAAGAAATTGGCGACATTCTGACCGTCTCGATAAACTTCACTGACAGTGCCACCCTGGACAATACGACAACCAGAAAACGCGCCGACACCGAAGATAGCGACGTCACCAACCTGCTTGGACTGGAAGGCGAATTCACTAAAATTCTGCCGCAGGCCCTGAGCAACGCATCGGTTACCAGCTTTGGCACCGCCAGCGATACCGAAGGGACCGGCAACATAACCCGTTCAGAAGCGCTGGTCCTTTCCATGGCCGCCGTGGTCACGCAGATCCTGCCCAACGGAAATCTGGTGATCATGGGTCGCCAGGAAATGCTGGTTAACAAAGAGATTCGCGAATTGATGGTCAGCGGCGTCGTGCGACCCGGCGACATCGAATCCGACAACACCATCGCCCATACGTCCATTGCCGAGATGCGCGTTGCCTACGGTGGCCGCGGAACCTTAAGCGAGCTTCAGAAGCCACGTTGGGGAACACAAATCTGGGATATCATCTTCCCGTTCTAGAATTCAGGAAACTGAATCTGGACACACTTAAGGCCGGCGTTCATGCGCCGGCCTTTTTTTTAGAGTTAGGAGATATATCGGAAATCAATCGTCGCGATGGGTCTTTTCCATGCGTTCATGACGTTCCTGCGCCTCGATGCTTAACGTGGCAATCGGGCGCGCTTCCAGCCGGGACAGGCTAATGGGTTCGCTGGTTTCCTCACAATACCCGTAAGCGCCATGTTCAATGCGTTCAATGGCTTCATCAATTTTGGAAATCAGCTTACGAGCACGATCACGCGTGCGAAGTTCCAGGGCGCGGTCGGCTTCAATGGTGGCACGGTCAGAAATATCCGGTTCCTGAATACCGCCTTCCTGAAGATGCTGCAGGGTCTCGCTAGATTCGCTCAACAATTCGCCACGCCATGCAAGAAGTTTCTGACGGAAATATTCCCGCATAAGCGGATTCATAAACTCTTCTTTTTTGCCGGGTTTGTAATCCGGCGCCAGAGTTACATTCATTGCTTTAACTTTCCCCATTGCATTTTCCAGATTGATAATGTGCAACACCAAAATTTGGCGCGGAATATAGTGGTGCAAGCGACGGGCCGCAAGAGGGCTTTTATGCTGATCAGGATTTTCGCAAATATAGAGCGACAAAAATTTGTGATGATCATTCCTTAAAAGAATGAAAATTGAAGAAAAAGTCTAAGGTTTATGGGTTAATTTAGCGATTTCAACTTCTGCTCGCAGTTCAATTTCATCAATAATTTCATTCAACGTGGGATCGTCCGTCGCACGTCGATGAGCGCGCATTTGTTGCGCTAATGAACCCAACTTCTCCTTCTCGATGGCCCCCAGCAATAAATCACGGCGCAGGTCTTCGAGCTGATCAAGCACGTCGCCGCCATACTGAACACCCTGGCGACGGGCGCGTTGTTGATTTTGATCATCGGCTTCCTGTACGGCAAAGATGACATCGACAGACGTCACGGCCCCGGTCTCGCTCAAAGCTGACGAACCGGAACTAGCGGCGGCCCCTTTGAGGTGCTCGGCGAACGCACTGCCATGCCCCTGTTCTACTTTTTTCGGCGAAACAGAAGCGGCACCTTTGCCGGATTTTACCCTCGATACCTTCATTCTTGGAATTCAATCACTTTATGGCATTTGAGGAAATGACGTTCAGGCCGATAAGGCAGGCCCTAACACCTGATCATGCCCCATTCGCCCTAACAACTCATTAAAAAATGCGCCTTGTCAACGCTTAGTACCCTGCACTGATGACCCGGCAATTTCTGCATCATCACGTCAAAATCGGTAATGCTGCACCCTTCCCACACCATACGAGCACAAAAAATCATGTAAAATCAACATGATATCAAGCTCGCCATGTTGGCACCAATTTTGCTTCTAAAACAGAGGAAAATTCCGCCCGCAGTAAAGTGCGTGGCGTCTGTTAAAGACCCTGGAGTAAGAAAAATGCCTGTTTATTCGGCCTTTACGATCCCGACCCTCGGAATGGAAGCGCAAGCCCATTCCCTGTCCACAATTGGCAATAATATCGCCAATGTGTCGACGGGTGGCTTCAAACGCACTGACACCACTTTCTCGACTCTGCTGGGCCGGACATTGGACAAACAATCCGATATCGGCGGCGTCAAAACCAAGGATCTGCAACAAATTAGCCGACAGGGCAATATGGTCATCAGCAACCGGGACCTGGATCTGGCCATTAACGGCCAGGGTTTTTTCATCCTAAACTCCAGCGCAACGGGCGGCGGACAGACTTATTACGGACGTGATGGATCGTTTGAACTGTCGACTCTCAATGACATTACGGTAACCGGCACCCCTTTAACCAACGCCGATGGCTCCACCACCCCCACGACCCTCTCCACCAAGGACGGTTACCTTGTCGACAAGAACGGATATTACCTGCAAGGGTGGTCGGCTGATCCAACAACCGGGCTGTTTTCCAGCACATCCCTATCGTCCCTTCGCGTCGATCCGTTCGCCTTTGCATCAGCCGGGCAAGCGACATCTACCGCGGCCTTGGAATTGAATTTACCGGCAGCCGACACCCCCGGACTGGCGCAGGTATCCGAAGTTACCCTGGGCGGCACCGTTGAAACAAATGATACCTTCAGTGTTTCCGTTGGTACGCCGTCGACAACCGCGACCTATACGGTTCTCGCAACTGATACAACTCTTAACGATATTCGCACCGGCCTGATCGCCGCCATTAACGCCAACGCCACGATTGCCGGCCAAGTCACCGCCTCGGCCAGTCCGACGGATGGTAAAATTCTCATCACAGGAGTAACACAAGGTACCTCCTTAAGCATTTCCAGTTCGACAGTTAACGTTGCTGCGGGGAACGCCGACAACACGTCACTGGAGGCAACGACCCAGGCCGCCAAAGCTGGTGACACCCAAGTCTACAATATTCAGATATTCGATTCTAACGGCAATACCCGTTCGGCCCGGCTCGATTTCGCCAAAACAGCTAACAACACCTGGAATTTATCGACAACCGTCGGCAAAACCCCGGTCGCCCAGGTCGATAAGGTGACATTGGCAGGAACCATCGAAGCCGGCGATATCTATAGCGTGGTCATCGATGGCACATCCTTCAGCCATACTGTCGCTTCCGGCGACACACTGACCACGATCAGCAGTGCCCTGGTCTCCAGTATCAACGCCAACACCGCCATTAATGTCACTGCCGCCGCCAGCGGTACTGATGCCCTGACCCTGACTGCCGATGTCGCGGGAACGTCCTTTTCCGCTACGGCGACATCGGCAAACAGTACCGTTGTCGCGCAGATTGATAACACAACAATTACCGGCAATTACGCTATCGGTGATACCATTTCGGTGAACATCAACGCCATTGGCGCCGTTCCCTACACTGTAATCGCGGCGGATTTGACCGATAATGGCGCCGACGGCACCGGGACAGACGCCATAGCCCGCAATAATATCGCTATTAAATTAGCCGCCGCTGTGGTCGGAAATGCTCCAACAGCCGCCGTCGTGACCGCGACCGCCCCGGGTGGCGGGGTCGTTTCCCTGACTGCAGTCACCGCTGGCACCGCTTTCACACAGGTCTCAAGCGCGACCACGGTCGGAACCGGCGCGGCGACCGCATCGACGACGACGCCCAATGGCGCAGCAATAGGCGACAACACAAGCACACTGGCCAATACCACGGCAAATGTACCGGCAACCGATACAGTAACAACCTTCGTTTCCGCCCTGACGTTCGATCCAAAGGGAGCGTTGCTGACGCCAAGCCCCAACTCGGTAACGCTAGCGTTGAATTTCGCGGCCGCAGGATCTGTTCCCGCTGGGACGGCTTCGGTGGCGCTGGATATCAGTAACTTCACGCAGTTTGCCGGTAATTTCCAACCCTTCAGCTATTCCAACAACGGTTTCGCGGCGGCCAATGCGCAATCGTTCACCTTCGACTCCAAAGGCCAGATTGTCGCCACTTTCGACAACTCGACTTTCCGCACGGTCTATAAAATTCCGCTGGCCCAATTCTCGAACGCCAATGCCTTGCAGGAATTCAGCGGTAATGTTTATCAGGAAACCGAAGCATCAGGAACGGCCCTGGTGGTTGACGCCGACAAGACTGGATACGCCTCATTCCTGCCCAGCACCCACGAACTGTCGAATGTCGACCTGGCTGGCGAATTCACCCGCATGATGATGACCCAAACGGCATACAATTCATCGGCGACAGTCTTTAAAACTGTCGACGAAATGGTCACTGCGGCCCGGGACCTCAAGAGATAAGTTGCCCTTTAGCAAACCCGGCAGTTTCTTCCTCCTGATCCCTTTCATGATGGCATTCTTTACCGGCACACTCGATTAGAATAAGAAATTATTATTTAAAAACAACGCACTAAAGGCTGTTAATATTTGGCACGATTCTCGCATTATTTTATGCACAAGAAGACTGCAATGCGTAGATACGGAAACAAAAATAATGATCGGCAATATGAGAATAAAAGCTACGACATTAAGCACGGTTAGCAGAACAAGGACGCTCTGTGCGACACGCCCGCCAAAGCGGCTTTTGGTTTCCATGTTTATGGGCCTGTTCGTCTTCATGATCGCTGCAACCGCCGCTCATGCGGCTTCACGCATCAAGGACATTACGGAATTTGAAGGCGTTCGCGAGAACATGCTGGTCGGTTACGGTCTCGTTGTCGGCCTGAACGGCACCGGTGATAGTCTGGCCGACGGCCATTTTACCAAACAAAGCCTGAAAGCCATGCTCAACCGGCTTGGCGTTAAGCCGACCGACGCAGGCCTGGATTCAAACAACGTCGCCGCCGTCATGGTAACGGCCGAACTACCCCCTTTCGCCCGTAAGGGTTCTCGCATTGACGTCACCGTCAGTTCCCTTGGCGATTCCTCAAGCCTGCTGGGCGGCACTCTTCTGGTAACCCCGATTCTGGGTGCCGACGGCGAGGTTTACGCCGTATCTCAAGGACAGTTGGCAGTCGGCGGTTTCACCGCTGCGGGCAGCGCCGAAACGATTACGAAAGGTGTTCCGACCAGTGCCCGCATCGCCAACGGAGCGATCGTCGAGCGCGAGGTTAAATTCGAGCTGGCGAGCTTGAAAAACGTCAAAATGACCCTCCGCAACCCTGACTTTACAACATCCAGGCGCATTGCCCAGGCAGTCAACGCTTTCCTTGGCACCACCGCCGCCACCCCCCTTGACCCGACCACGGTGCAGATCAGGATTCCCCGTGATTACAATGACGATGTTTTCAATCTGCTGGCCGATATCGAGCAATTACGCATTGAACCGGATCAGATGGCGCGGGTGGTCATTGACGAGCAATCGGGCATTATTGTCATGGGTGAGAATGTCCGCATCAGCACCGTCGCCATCGCCCAGGGCAACCTGACCATCCGCATTACCGAGGCCCAACAGGTGTCCCAACCCGGGCCGTTTGCAGAAGTTGGCACGACGACCACCGTCAACCGCACCGATGTCGCGGTTAACCAGGGCGCTGACAAGAGATTGACCGTTGTCAACGAAGGGATCACCCTGCAAGAAATGGTCAACGGTCTGAATGCCCTTGGTATCGGCCCACGTGACATGATCACCATCCTGCAGGCCGTCAAGGCGGCCGGCGCGATGCAAGCCTCGATCGAGGTGATGTAATGAATACGGCCCTCACGTCCGCCAACTCCATGCCCGCCGATGCGGCATTATTGGCGACACAACGGACACCGAAAATGACCGCCGGAAGCGGCGACGTTCAGCGTTTACGCAAAGTTGCCAAAGATTTCGAAGCCGTTTTCCTAAGCCAGATGCTGAAACCAATGTTCGCCAACCTGGGTGCCGAAAAACCCTTCGGCGGCGGTTCCGGCGAAGACATGTGGCGGTCGCTTCAGGTCGATGAATTTGGCAAAGCGATCTCTAAAAATGGCGGCATCGGCATCGCTGACAACATTTTCCGTGAAATGCTCAAACTTCAGGAGGCGAAATAGTCATGAACGCAACAGGAAGAATCACCGACCTGATCGAAATCACCGAGCGGTTGGAAGCGCTTCTAACGAAGGAAAACAAGGCGCTGAGTGACAAAAATGCCAAAGAAGCGACGCGCTATCTTGAAGAAAAAAATAATCTCAGTCGCATCTACGAAAGTCGCATCAAGGGGATCATGGATAACCCCTCGGCGTTGGCCAATGTCGAACCGGAATTACGCCTGAAACTGCGTGAATTGGGCGAAAAGGTCAATTTGATGATCCGCGAAAATGCCCAACTTCTGAAAATCACCATCGAAGCCAATCGCCGGGTTGTCGAAATGGTCGCCGAAGCCGTCAAATCGCAACAGCCCGGACCGGGTATTTATTCGGCCAAGGGAACATCCAATAAAGCCGACGTTCATTCCGCACCACAAAACATGGCGCTTTCACTGGACCGGTCCCTGTAGGGCGGCCTTAGGAGAATATTTCAATGGCTGGTGGTACAATTACAGGTGCGTTGAGAACGGCCCAAAGCGGTCTGTTGACAAATCAGGCAGCCCTGGACGCCGTCTCAAACAATATCGCCAACGTCAATACTCCCGGATATTCCCGCAAGGATATTCAATTACAATCCCGAGTCGTTTCGGGTGCCGGAGCCGGTGTTCAAATTGGTGAGATTCGTCGCGCCATCGATGAAGGCCTGTTGAAAAACCTGCGCGCTGAAACCGGCAATTATCAGAAATTCAACGCCCAAACTCCTTACTATGAGCGAATTCAGGAATTGTTTGGTGCGCCGGGTGACAATATCTCAATCAGTCACATACTGGCTGAATTTTCAAAATCCCTGGAAACTCTGGCCCTGTCCCCGGACAAATCCCTGGATCAAGGTGAGATGGTGCGGCGCGCCGAAGACGTAACCCAGAAACTGAAAGATATGAGTGACGCCATTCAGACGTTACGCCTGCAAGCCGATCAGGACATTGGTGCCGCTGCGGTACAGATCACCGCGCTGTCCGCTGAAATTGGCGATTTCAATGACAAGATCATTCGCTATTCTTCCACAAATCAGGACGTTTCGGACTTGCGGGACTTGCGCGATGCCTCTTTGGATCAACTCTCCCAACTGATCGATATCAGTTATTTTTCCAGATCCGATGGCGATATCGTCGTATTCACCTCTGCCGGACGAACCCTGGTCGATAATGTCCCCGCGACCTTAAGCCACAGCTCGGCCAGTTCTGTGACCGCAACGACGACCCTGGCCGAAGGAGACTTAAACGGTCTTTATGTGGGCACGGCGATTCTCGGTAATGACATCACGACCGCTGTGACCGGTGGTTCTGTCAAGGGCCTGATCGACATGCGCGATACGATCCTGACCAATTTGCAAAGCCAGTTTGATGAATTAGCCGGCGAAATTCGCGATAGTTTCAATCAGGTCCACAATCGCGGCACCCCCTATCCCGGTTCGCAGTCGTTGTCGGGCACCCGCATCTTCGTGGCCCCGACGACGCAAACCATACAGCTCGATCCCACCGGCAGCGTTGATGATGTTGCCATATCGCTCTTCAACAGCACTGGCGATCAGTCTGCGACGACGACGCTGGACACCATTATGCAAGTCAATTATGGCGGTGCCGGGACCGATGATGACGCCAAGGTCTCGCGCGCTGCGTGGACCATTAACGAAGTTGCGGCCCATGTTCAGGGGTGGTTGCGGCTAAATGGGGCAGGCACAGCGACGGTTTCGGCGGCGACCGGAAAACTGGAAATTAGCCTAAATTCAACCTCGCTCAACCTGGCCTTACGCGATCAAACGGCAACCGCTAATGGCAGCGCTATCGGCGATGCAGAAATCGCCTTTGATGCTAATGCCGACGGTGTCGTTGATCAGACCGTGACCGGTTTCTCCAACTTTTTTGGGCTGAATGACTTTTTTGTCGATAATCTTGCCGAAAATGTCCACGAATCAAACGTCATCAGTTCGAGTTTCTCCGCTACTGCCGCAACCTTATCCATACGCGACTCCAGCGGTCTTTTGGGGACCACAATAACCATAACCGCCGGTCAAAGCCTGGCCGAGGTTGCCGCCAGCATCAACACCGCATCAACCGGAATAACAGCATCAGTGGTTCCCGACGGTTCGGGCAATCGATTGCGTTTGTCCCATGACGCGGGGGCCAGCATGACGGTAACCCAGGCAGCGGGCAACACCCTGCTGTCAACCCTCGGCATGCATGTCGCCGACGCCCGTGTCGCCGGAACCTTAAGCGTCCGCAGCGACATCGCCGCGGCGCCGTCAAAAATCTCAACCGTGGCCGTTCAATGGGATTCCACCCGTGGCGCCGCCGGTGAATATCTTCTTAGTGTCGGCGATGACACGACGGCCTCAGAACTGGTAGCCCTTTTCAAAACCAACAATCAATTCGACACGTCCGGCGGAATCGCTTCCCTGAACACGTCTTTCGAGGACTATGCCGCCGCCATTATTGCCCTAAACGCCAATGCCGCCGATGACAATGCTTCCAATCAGGACTTCCAGGAATCTTTAAAAGACAGCTTGCAGTTGAAATCTGATTCTGTGCGGGGCGTTAACCTGGACGAGGAAATGTCGAATTTGATCCTTTTCGAACAAGCTTATTCCGCAGCCGCCCGGCTCATCACCGTCATCCAGAATATGTTTGATGCACTCGACAGAGCACTCGGTTAGGATGTGAACCATGGTATCACGCATATCTTCCTTATCATCTAATACCCAGCTCGTTAAGTTGCTGCTACAATCGCAGGCGAGCCTGCAAAACAAGCAGGTGCAGATCGCTTCGGGTAAAACTAGCCAGGATTACACAGGTCTTGCTCAAAATTCCGAACGCCTGATATCCATCGAAAATTCGCGCGCGGTACTGAATAATTTCGTCAGCACCAACGAATTGATGGACCTGCGACTTAAGATTAGCGGCTCGTCCCTTGACGGTCTGGACAAGGCGCTAAACGGGTTTCGCAAGGATTTGAACATATTTCAGACGACCAGCAAGACTGATACCCTGGATGTCCGCGATGTTCAAAACTCTGCCTTCCTGGCGCTGCAAACCGTAGAATCGTACCTCAATACAGAAGTCAACGGCCAGTTTCTATACAGTGGCGGGCGCGTCACCACCAAGCCGGTCGATTTTGGCCTGACAAACTTGAGCGACCTGCAAACCAAGTGGGACGGAGCCAATGTTACCTACCCGACCTACCGCGATAACGCTGTACACCCGAAAATGACCGCCGGGACGGGCTTCCCCTCCAATCCGACAGGTGCCGGGTTCACCGCTTTAAACTTTACCGCCGGCACTGGGGCTGCGGGCCAGATCGCCACGACCAATATTGCGACACAGGTCGATACCATAACCATTGCCGGCTCTGTCGCAGCCGGTGACAAATACAGTGTCACTGTCAACGGCACCAAAGTAACCTATACAGTTACCGGCCTTGAAGCCGATATCAATGCGATCAGGGACAACCTTTTTGCCGCTGTCAACGCCAACGCGACGACCGGCGCCGCTGTCACCGCTGCCGCTGGTGGCGCAGGTGAATTGACGCTGACATCCAAAACTGCGGGGACCGCCTTCACCGCGCTTGCCGATTCAACCAACCGTACGGCAATTGCCCAGGTTGACAACGCCACCCTGACCGGCACGTTCGCTTTGGGTGAGAGCGTCTCAGTGAACGTCAACGGACTTGGTGCCGTTAGTTATGCCGTGATTGCCAACGATCTAACGCTAAATGGCGATGGAACTGGCGGGGCTGTGGCCGGTAATTCCGCCGCAGCCTATAATAATATCACCACAAAATTAGCCGCGGCTATCAACGCCAATGCACCGAGCGCTGCAATCGTGACGGCAGCGGCGACAGGTGGTGGTGGTGGCGTCGTTACATTGACGGCGGTAACCGCCGGCACAGCCTTCACACAAGTTACCGCCGACACCGCAGCGGCAGGCACGGCGACAGGGTCGACAGTGACGGCCAATCTTTCAGCCTCTACCAGCAACAAGGCCACTGTCGTGATCACAACAGCAAATGCCAACGCCTTCGCCAATATTCCCGTCGGCTCCACCATCACCATTACTGGCGCCGATACCACGGCCAATAATGGCACCTACACGGTGACCACGAATTCTGCTGGCATCATTAGCATCGGGGCGACGGAAACCATCGCCACCACGGTGACCCCCGACGCCAATGTCGCCGGTGATGCCCTAACCCTGACCAGCAATGCTTCATACTACAGTGGCGATGAAGTCACCCAAACCCATAACGTCAACGAGACCAGATCCTTTAATGTTGATCTGACTGCCCTGGATCCGGCCTTCGAAAAAGCCATTCGCGGCCTGTTTATTATCGCCCAGGGGAAATTCCAGACCGCCGGCGGCCTTGATCAGAACACCTCGCGCGTCGCCGATGTTAAATATTTGATTGATAGCGCCCTTGAACGCAACCCGGGTGGTACGGCCCCATATGGAACAGAATTAACAAGTAGTCTCGACCAGATCACCAGGGATGTTGGTTTTGATCGCGTCCTCATCAAGCAAACAAACGAAATTAATAATTCACTGATCAATTTCTACGATAAGAAAATTTCAGACTTCGAGGATATTGACCCAACGGCGGTGTATACGGCTCTGCTTGACGAGCAATCCGCTCTGGAAGCATCCTACTCTGCATTGGCCCGCATTCGCCAACTCAGCCTGGTCCAGTTCCTGTAAAGTTGAACAATCGATCCCTATCGAAAATGCGCGCGTCCAAGGAATTAAGGACTCGTCCATAACACGCTCAAAAACAAGCATTTCCCCTCTACTTTAACGTAATTTGGATTGGCCCGTCCCAAGAATCTTAAGAAAAAAATGCCGCAACCTGTTGTTGTTACTTTACTTTTAAGTATTTTCACTTTTAGAAAAAAAAAGAGTGTTTTTTTTCGCCAACTATGCTAACTTGGGTGCCGAAGTGTAGTAGAGTTAGTTTTTCTAGAATAGAAAATGGTACATCAGAATGGTGGACATTAATTCAACAGGCGGGACATCTGGACTCAACGTTACATCGTTGTTAGTGCAGGTTGCTGTTGCCAAAAATCAGGAATTAAAAGAGCTAATAGATCAACCGACGCAGAAGCCGGTCGAGAAGCCGTCCGTGGACGAGAAAGCCAACGCGAAAGTCGAAGCGACCTCGTCTCAAGGTGACAGTCCTTCCTTAAAAGCAGATCAGTCAGCTGGTCGGGTGTTAAATGTGGAGGTGTAGGTTCCTTGGCATAGTGCAAGAAAATATGCACAAGTTGAACTTAGCACACACAAACAACCAAAATCTCCCCATGACCCAACCCAATGACAACCCGCACGGGCTCAACAACAGAGCATGCCGGTTTTTTTTGCTGTCTGCCCCTGTTAAAAATTAAAGAAGACTCCATTTCATTCTTGTAGCTATTCTCGGCCAAAATTTAACGCATACGAAACACTTCCCCTATTAAATTGGATTTAATTGCCAGTTATTAATACGGGTTCTCAAAAACAAAGGTTATTTTTATGGACGAACTTCTTTTTTCCCAACCTTGGCAGCTTTGCAAGCATGTCATCGTCATTGGTGAGGTTGGCATTAATCACAATGGTGATATGAACATCGCCAAGAAGCTGATCGATATGGCAAAAAATGCCGGTTGCGACGCGGTTAAATTCCAAAAACGCAGCCTCGATATCGTCTATACCCAGGAAATGCTGGACGCCCCGCGTGAGAGCCCCTGGGGCACGACCCAACGGCAGCAAAAAGAAGGGCTTGAGTTCGGTTTAAAAGAATACGATGAGATCGACAGTTATTGCAAAGCAAAGGGAATTGACTGGTTTGCATCGGCCTGGGACATCCCTTCCCTGGAATTTTTACGGAAATACGATTCCCGCTACAACAAAGTCGCTTCCACCATGACGACGCACAAAGAATTCCTGGAAGCAGTCGCCGAAGAAGGGAAACAGACTTTTATATCAGTCGGCATGTGCACCTACGACGACATCCAATATGCCGTGGACGTTTTCAACAAACACAACTGCCCATTTACGTTAATGCATTCGGTCGCTGAATATCCGGTTCCCGAAGAACGCTTGAATTTGCGCGGCATCGTCGATTTACGTCAGCGTTACAATTGCCCCGTCGGTTACAGTGGCCACGAAGCATCTGTTTCTCCATCCTTGATTGCCGCCACCATTGGGGCGAGCGCCCTTGAACGGCATATCACGCTGGACCGCTCGATGTACGGATCAGACCAGGCAGCATCCCTGGAGAGTCTTGGACTGCGGCAACTGGTATCCCAGGTACGGAAAATTCCTGTCGTCCTGGGTGATGGCCAAAGGCGTATTACCGAAGGGGAAAAAATTGCAGCCGGTAAAATGCGCTATTGGTTGCAATAATCAAGGATCCCCTCCCTTGTCCGAAATTAAAACCTACTGTTTCGATATTGACGGTACCCTGTGTACCAACACCGAGGGTGAGTACGAAACCGCAAAGCCGTTTTCCGATCGGATCGAAACAGTAAACCGACTGTTTGATCAAGGTCACCAGATTCTTCTACTGACCGCGCGCGGTGCAACGACCGGCATAGATTGGCGAAGCGTAACCGAAAAACAAATGGCTGATTGGGGCGTTCACTATCACCATCTTTACCTGACCAAGCCATCGGCCCATATCTACATCGACGACAAGGCCTTCAACTCGGAAACCTGGGACTGGCAGTCCCAGGGGAAAACACCGTCCCATCCCGACTCAATCTGTTAGCGGAGCCCACATACTAATGACGTCTAATTATGCTATCATTCCCGCACGTGGCGGATCAAAAGGCGTTCCGGGGAAAAACATCCGCCCCTTGTGCGGCCACCCGATGATTGCCTATTCAATTTTAGCGGCGCGGGCATGTGCAAAAATAGATCGGGTAATCGTCAGCACAGACAGCCCAGAAATAGCCGAAATCGCGTTAAGATACGGGGCCGAGGTTCCTTTCATGCGCCCGCCCGAACTTGCCGGAGATATGTCGCCAGCGCTTGATTACATGACTCACGCCCTGGATCAATTGGCAACCCTGGATAACCACCGGCCTGACTTGTTTGTGCTGCTGCTGCCGACCACGCCGTTACGCGACCCTGCCAGCATTGACGAGGCGGTTTCCCGAATGGAACAGACACCCGAGGCGACGGCACTGCGTTCCGCCCACGAACTTCCTGAACCACCGCAAAAAATGATGGGACTTGAAGATGGTTATCTGACCGGCTTGTTCCCTGATGATCCCCGGCCAGATTATTTCGATTTACCACGGCAAACCTTTGCCACCGCCTATCATCCAAATGGCTATGTTGATGTTGTCCGCCCGCAAACCATGATTGACAGCGCCACCCTGTACGGACCGAGGATTCTAGGCTTCATCACGCCCTTCGTTATCGAAATCGATGCACCGGAAGATTTCGACTACCTGCTCTACTTCATCGATCAACACGGCCATCCTCTGATTGAACAATTAGACAGCTATGGGAAGGCTTAAGAGCCGTGGCCGAATTTGATTTCACCCGCACTCCGCTCGACGTACCCCCCGTTGAAACGAACTTCCGTTGCATCAAAACGGCCATTCCCGTGCCTGAGTCCATTGCCATCCTTGAGCGGTTATACAAATATGAATCCCGTTCCATGCACGGTCAAATGCCCATTGTTTGGGACCGGGCAAAGGATTTTCAGGTCTTCGATAAATGGGGGAACTGCTGGATTGATTTCACATCGACCATTTTTGTCGCCAATGCCGGTCACGCCAATGAGGCCATAAGCGCCGCCCTGCGAGATACCCTGGATCAGGATTTACTGCACACCTACACTTTTGCATCGGAAGTTCGCGCAGATTTCCTGCAGCAATTGATAGAACAAACACCACCCGAACTGGAAAAGGCCTATCTGGTTTCAGCGGGAACCGAGGCCACGGAAACGGCGGCAAAATTGATCCGCCTTTATGCCAACAAACAACAAAAAAGACGTCCCGGCATTATCGCCTTCGACGGCAGTTTTCATGGCCGAACCATGGGCGCGGCACAAATCAGCGGTACGCCCGATCAACGGCAGTGGATCGGTTTTGAAGACCCCAACGTCTTGCATTTACCCTTCCCCTATCCTTGGGATGCCCAGGGCAATCCCATAAACGAAAATGGCCGGGTGCGTTTTGAACGCGACATCGAAATTCTGCAAGAACAAGGCATTGATCTGTCCAAGGATGTCGGCGGCATCATTTTCGAATCCTACATCGGCTGGGCGGCAGCCTTTTTCCCGCCCGACTACGTACAGGCCTGGGCGGAATACGCCAGCACCAATGACTTTCTTATTGCCTTCGATGAAATCCAGTCCGGTTTCGGTCGCACCGGCACGTTGTTCGCCTACCAACACTATGGCGTCACTCCCGATATCATCTGCTGCGGTAAGGGCATCAGTTCCTCCTTACCCCTGGCGGCCGTATTGGGGCGTGCCGACGTTATGGACCTGCCCGATGTTGGTTCCATGAGCAGCACCCATTCGGCAAACCCTTTAAGCTGCGCCGCCGGTCTCGCCAATTTACAGGAAATTCAGCGCCTTGAACTGGTTGAGCAATCCCGGGACAACGGAAAATTTCTGCATCAACGCCTGAACGACCTGCAACGACGCTACCCCAACCATATCGCTTACATTCTGGGTGCCGGTATGCTGGCCTCGTTGATAATCCGTGATCCGGACGCAGGCAACGGCGCAGGCGCCATCGCCAGCCATATTTGCCAAAGCGCCCTGCGCAAGGGCTTGCTGCTGGTTCACACTGGCCGTGAATCAGTTAAAATCGGACCGCCCCTGACCATCCCCCAAGACGCCCTGTCCGAAGGTCTGGATGTACTGGAAGAAGCCATAGCCGAAACATTGTCGGAAGCCGCACAATGACAGCCGTTCGCCACGTCGGAATCGTCGTCAGCGACATGCAGGCATCGCTGCGCTTTTACTGCGACCTGCTTGGACTTCACAGAGCCGATGCGGTTGTTGAATCCGGAACATTCCTGGACGGCCTTCTGGCGATCAAGAACGTTAAAATCAGAACGGCCAAACTGACCGGAACCGAAGGGCCGACAGTGATCGAACTACTGGCCTTTGAACAACCGGGGCCAGCCGAGGCGACACCCCTTAACGCCATTGGCCCAACCCATGTGGCGCTCAGCGTAAGCGATTTGGACCAGTTGTACCAACGCATGTACGACGACGGGGTCGTCTTTAATGCCCCCCCTGCCCTGTCACCGGACGGCGGCGCAAAAGTCGCCTTCTGCTGCGACCCAGACGGCACCTATATCGAGTTGGTCGAACCACAGGAAAGTGTCTCCAAATGACGGATGTGGGTATCATGCAGGGGCGTTTACTGCCTCCCTTCGAGGGTCGCTTTCAGGCTTTTCCGGCGGCCCGGTGGCGGGACGAATTTGCCCTTGCCCGTGCGGCCGAACTGGCCTGTATCGAATGGATTTTCGAAAAACCCAATGAACAGGTGAACCCACTGAATAGTGATCAGGGGATAGCCGAACTTCATCGCCTGATTAAGGAAAGTGGTGTAGAAGTCCGCTCAATCTGTGCCGATTATTATATGTTTGAGCCTCTCATTGATCAGGATGGCGCACCAAGGCAAGCCACTGTCGATCACCTACGCTGGTTGATGGGACAGGCGGCAAAACTTCCGGTGATTTATATGGTCCTGCCTTTTGTCGATGCCTCGTCCTTAAGCAGCCCCAAACAACGCGACACATTAGTCTCCATAATGGCGGAACTGGGGCCTTTGGCATCGGAACTGGGGCTGGAGCTGCATCTGGAAACGGATTTACCGCCAGCTATTTTTCACGGCGTATTGGAGGCCATTGACCAACCCTCAGTGCGGATGAATTTCGACATTGGCAACAGTGCATCTTTGGGCTTCGACCCTGTTCAAGAACTGACTGCCCTTGGCCCTTATTTGGGTAGTGTTCACGTAAAGGACCGTATCCTTGGCGGCGGCACTGTCGCGCTGGGGCAGGGAAATGCCGACTTAAAGACCTGCTTCGATTTAATTCACAGCTATGGCTTTCGTCGTCATCTCATCCTGCAGGCGGCCCGCGGGGAAGAAGGCCAGGAGGTTCCTTTGGCCGCAAGCAACAGGCAATTGGTTGAACGCCATATGACACTCACCCCGGAATCAAGTATGATCGATCAATGAAGTGCCCAATATGTCAAAATGAAGACCTTGATCTTCTTTCCGATCGTATCAGAAGTGGATCGGGCAAGGTTTATTTCTGCAAATCATGCGACATAGGCGTGTTGGAAACAGATAGCGAACGCTCTCTTGGGGAGTATTATTCTAAAGAATACTGGGAAACCCACGGCCCGGATATTGATAAGAAAACTGACTTTCAGGAAATCTTTGATACCTATGTGAATTTTCAGCACCGGCGTCTTGAATTAATGGCCCCATACCTGAATCCGACATCCAGACTATTAGAAGTCGGCTGCGCCACGGGGCACTTTCTTTTCAATGTAAAAGACAAGGTTCAAGAAGCGATTGGCGTTGATTATGCAACGGACGCTGCCGCCTTTGCAGCAAAAGTGACTGGTTGTAAAACCTATGGGCACGGCCTTGATAAGGCCGGGCTGGAGCCGGCGTCTTTCGATATCGTTTGTGCGTTTCAAACCATTGAACACACGCCAAACCCAAGTGAATTTGTAACATTGTTGAGCAGGTTTTTAAAACCAGGCGGTGTGCTGGTGATCGAAGCCCCCAGCCTGTACGATCCCCTGCTATCGGTTTATGCCAACGAAGCCTATAAGCCGTTCTTTTATCATTCAGAGCACATTTTATATTTTAGCGAGAAATCGCTAATGGGAATCATGAAAGAATGCGGTTTTTCTGGCGCAATGCATTTTGTTCAGGATTATAATTTTATGAACCATATGCATTGGCTGCTCCGCGAAGAACCACAACCAAATGGTCGCATGGGCCTGGGGCAAGCCTCGCTTCCCTTATCGAATTCTCTACCCAAAGATATTCACGACAGCTTTCAAGCCTGGATTCATCAAGTGGATCTCAGTTACAAAAAGCTGCTGGCAGAACATCACCTGAGCGAGAACATCACCTTCATTGGCAAACGGCCTATAACATCCGAGATGGAATGATGCAGGATTTGTCATGGATTTAGGCTTGCAAGATAAAATAGTCATCGTTTCAGGCTCAAGCGGAGGCATCGGACTGGCCATCGCCACCGCTTTTTTAAGTGAGGGAGCGCGGGTTCAAATATCAGGACGCACGGAAGGTAAATTGATCAAGGCCAGCCAGATGCTGGCTGAACAATATGGCACAGACAATGTGCAGCAGTATTGCGGCGATTTGACCACGCCAGCGGCCATCAATGAGGCACTCGAACAGTGCGCCGATCACTTCGGCGGGATTGACGCGCTCGTCGCCAATATCGGTAACGGTAAAGGCTCTCCCGGTTGGGATATCGCCCTCGATGACTGGCATTCAATAACCGAAGCTAATCTGGTCGGCTCCATGGTACTGGCATCAAGCGCCGTTCCATATTTGAAGCAACGAGAAAACCCGAGCATAACATTCATTTCATCCATTGCCGGGTGTGAAGCGATCCCGGCGCCCATCCCCTACAGCGCAGCGAAGGCGGCATTGCAGATGGCGGCCAAGAACCTGTCCCGGCAATTGGGTGGGGAGGGTATCCGTGTCAATACCATAGCCCCCGGAAACGTCCTGTTTGACGGCGGGGTGTGGGATAAGAAAATCAAACAGGATTCTGAACAGGTGCAAGACTATATAAACACAGAAGTTCCGTTGGGCCGTTTTGCAGAAGCACGGGAAATAGCTGATGCCGTGGCGTTTATGGCCTCTACCCGGGCTCGTTTTATCACCGGATCTTTATTGTGCGTTGACGGCGGACAAACACGATGAGCCTCAAGACAACCGTACTGGACACCTTCGATATGACAGGGCGCGTTGCCGTTATAACCGGCGGTGGCGGCCTGCTGGGGCTCAAGCACGGCGAAACTGTTCTTGAATGTGGCGGCATCCCCATTTTGATCGACCTGGACCGGGAACGGGCGCAATCGGCGGCAGCGCGCCTCAGCGAGGCCTATGACGGCCCCTGTCTGGGCTTTGGTGTAGACATTACGAAGTCTGATCAAGTCGAGGGTGTATGTCGGGAGCTACTCGATAAATTTTCTCACATTGATATTTTAATCAACAATGCCGCCAACAACCCGAAGATGGAAAACACCCACGAGAAGGAGTTTTCGCGCCTGGAGAATTTTCCAATTGAGCAATGGAATGCCGACCTGGCCGTTGGCTTAACCGGCGCGTTTATATGTTCTCGCGTTTTCGGCACCGTCATGGCCGAAGCCGGAAAAGGCGTTATATTAAATATTGCTTCAGACTTGGGGTTAATCGGACCCGACCAACGGTTATACCAGCGCGCCGGACGGGAAGACGCCGATCAACCCGTCAAACCCGTGACCTATTCAGTGGTAAAAAGCGGACTTATCGGATTGACCAGGTACCTGGCCACCTATTGGGCGGCCAAAGGGGTGCGCGCCAACGCGCTGGCGCCGGGTGGGGTTTACACAGAACAAGAAGACGAATTTGTTGCGCGTCTGACGGATTTAATACCGATGCGGCGGATGGCCGATGTAGACGAATATAAAGCCGCCGTGGCTTTTATGATTTCCGATGCATCCTCGTACATGACCGGCAGTATTGTGCCCATCGATGGCGGCAGAACCTGTTGGTAACTCAAAGTCCGAATTTTGACTGCACTTCCATTGAAATCGCCCTTACGGTCTCGTCCCAATTTTCCCGAGCGTCTTTCCTGAAATAACGCACCGATGGTGCCCAACCCGGCGCATCTGGATTGCCCAGGAAAATGAACAACCTCTTCATGGGCGAGAAAATATATGTTGGAATTGCAAGCCCGCTCGCCAGATAGCCAACCGATGTCAGCGGACAAATCACAAGATCCAGATTTGAAATCAGCCCCGCCAAATCATCCTGGTCGTCTTTAAGATCAATATCATCCCAGGTGTGTATATTGGCTCCATAGAGTTCCTGACTCTGGCCACGATCCTCACTGCATTCCAAATACATCAAGTTGACGAAGTCGACTCCCGGAAGCGACAAAACCGGTGCCAATTCCTCTATCGTAACGCTCCACGGATCAAATTCATTGCTCCTTAGCTGTCCTCGCCAGGCCAAGCCGATTTTGGGCCTGGGTCCCAAGTCTTCCAGTCGTTGCTTCCAAAACGCCACCCGGTCTGGGTCGGCCTTAAAGAATGCGTTATCTGGATCGCTGGGAAAAGCATCAATGCTCGGGCGGAAAAACTCACCAAGACTGAGAATCGGGGACACATAATCGAAATCTATCTTGCCGGCTTCAGCTTCTTCATAAGGGGCCGGGTATACTTTGGCCGCAGGGAAAGAACGCTGCACCAAGTCGACAAGACGCGGTTCGCATTCGATACTGACGTCCCCGCCCTTTTGCATCAGATCCGGAATTAAACTGGTGTGGCGTATTTCGTCCCCCAGTCCCTGTTCCCCATAAACCAGAATGCTTTTCCCCTGCAAAGACGACCCGTCCCATAGTTGTTGTGGAAAAGATCGATCCGCAGATGGAAAATTCATTGTTTCCCATCGTTGCCGATAATATTTCCAGGCTTCCTGCAAGTGCCCAATGCTGAATAGTGCCAAGGCATAATTGAAAAAGACCCCAGCTTCATCAGGCAAAAAAAGCAATGCCTTCTCAAACATCTCAATAATTTCTTCTTCTTGCCCGGTATGGATGAGGATGATCCCCAAAATTTGCAGGGCCTGGCCAGAATGGGGATGCTCTTGGAGGATCGAGCGCAATATTTCTTCGGCTTCACCCAATTTTAAACATGCCTGCAAATTCACAGCCACTTCACATTGCAAGAAAACATTACCCGGAAATTCCAGCAAGGCATCCCGTGCGAATTTCTCGGATTGATGAGGCAAATCCATCAACCTGAGTAATGTACAAAAAGTGCCATAGACCATCGGCTGGTAACTGTCTAACTCCATCGATTGTTGCAAACTGTCGAGTGCTTCCGTATGCCGCCCTCGGCGCATCAACGCCTTCCCCATATTGAAATAAATAAGGGGATTTTTAGGGTCACATTTAACCGCTTTTTCGAAATATTCAATGCCCCTGTCATGCTGGTGTTTGGAAACAAAAACGCTGCCCATATTGTTTAGCGCGGCAGAATCAGCAGGATCTATTTTTAGTAATTTTTCAAAATAACCGATCGCTTCTTCATATTCTCTTTCCATATGACAGATGAGACCAAGGTTGCTTAAGGCTCCGATAAGTTTCGGATCAATCTGCAAGGCTTTTTCGTAACAAGCCCTGGCCAAATCAATCTGCTTGTTATCGCGTAAGGCATTACCATAATTTAATCGGTAACCTGCGGAGTCCGGTCCCAGCCGTACCGCTTCGGCAAAAAAGTCCATGGCTTCTTGCAGTGATGCGCCACCAAGTCCTTTTTCTTTATTAAACAACAGATTACCCAGGTCATTCATTAGATCCGGGTCGTCATTTTTCAATTCAAGGGCGCGGCGATAGGCGTTCTCAGCCTTATTAATCTCCCCGCCATGCACATAGACCTGGGCTAAATTTCTGTGGAAAGTGACCTCGTTAGGAGCATGGACAATTGCTTCTTCAATAAGCTTTGCCCCTTCCTCCCAGAAACCCAATTGAAATGCCAGATACCCCAAAAGATGGAGGGCATCCTGATTTTCCGGATTCTCCTCCAAAACCTTGCGGTAAATGGCTTCCGCTGATTCCAGATCGCCCTGATTATGCAGGGAAGCGGCACGTTGTAGTGTATCTATTGTGGAAGCGGTCAACCCTTGGCCCTGACCGGCTCCACTTTCGTTCATGCTCATATTGAATTTCCCCTGGATGTCGCATCAGGCACGGCGGGTATGGTTTATGATTCCGGCTCATTTTCAGTAGGGATCGATCGAAATCCGGCAGCAATCTGCCGATTGATATTGATCAGGACATCCAGTTTAGCAGCCGACCTTTCCGCCAGAGCAAGAAAGGATTGTTTATCGACGAAGATACTTAAAGAGATCAAATTGGCTTTGATTTGATCGGGCAAAGGGTTTTCTTCAACCAAATAAGTTTGAATGACCGTCCAAACCCGCTGATTATAATTTACCGCCAGATAGAACTCTTCATCATCTTCGGATTGCTGGGCGGCAAGCAGCAATTGGCCGGCTTTTTCCAGAACTGCGGCGTCCGTTTCCCCCGGACTTTCCACGGTTTTAATGTGGTTTTCATAGGCGCCATATTCGGTACGTGTCATCAACCCGCCTTTGCATCATCCTGGAAAAGTATTGTCGCTTCGTAATTTATCAAGCTTCGGGCGTTTTTTAAAGCACCATAGAAATCATCGTCGAGAATATTCTGGCCAAGATCGCCGATAATCTGAATCGCGGTCGGCGTCGGACAGGCTTGCATAAACTGATTTGTCAATTCGAAGAACGCCGGATGCTGGGCCTTGCTTTCCTCGATACTCCCGGCCAAATACATCAGCAAGGAAACGAAATAGATTCGTTTTGCCGGCGTATCGGCGTTTTCTTCCGTCATAATATCCTTTTCACGCAAAATAGTCGTTTTGCTGTGGACCAAAAAGGACGTGCTCTTGGGGCCGTTCTCGATAACAGAATTACCGATCACCAGCTTCTCATGGGGTTTAAGTCTTAAGCGTAAGGGCATTTTTCACCTCTCACCTATAGTAATAGATTGAATCATTTGACAACAGGTTAATCAAAAAAAAAGCGGGTGGGAAATGTTCCCACCCGCTTTCCTTTATTAGACTGACTGACCTTACCTGAACAATTGCAAAATACTCTGTTGCGCTTGGTTGGCGAAGGACAGGGCCGAAGTACCCAAGGCCTGTCTGGTCTGCAAGGCCAGCAGGTTAGCGGATTCTTCTTCCAGGTTAGCGTTAACCAGAAGACCGGCACCCGATTCCAGCGTCGAAATAAGATCCTGCGTGAACGTGTCACGTGTTTGCAGCAAGTTCAGATCCGTACTGAAACTGGAAGCCGTCGAACGCAATGTCGAAAGACCCGAAGAAGCCTCGGTGATCGACGTATCGATATTCGCGGCCACACTCCAATCAACGGTGGCGGCCGTAAAATTAAGGCCCGTTACATTCAACGTTGTGCCCGAAATAACAAGGGTCGACGCATTTTCGTTGGTTGTCACGGTCAGGTTATTACCATTAAGCAGGTTAATACCCTTATAGCCGGAATCCGTATACAACTTGTTGATTTCGCCCAAAACCTTCTCAAAATCAGCCTCAAGGGACGAAACAGTTGCACCCGAACCGGTAGAACCAAACGTGGTCGTACCATTAAGCGTCAGGCCCGATGCACCCAAACCTGAAATCGTGACGGTCGTACCGGAAGTGCCAGTAACATCGATTTTTTGCGTCGTTGTGTTAAACGTCGCCGTGATCGACGTATCGGCCGCCGTAATGGCGGCAACAGCAGACGCAATTGTTGTAGCGCCGGTAACAGCAATTTCCGTGGTAGCTGCACCGGTAACCGCGATAGTGAACGTACCCGTCCCAGCAGCAAAACCGGTGGTAAAAGTAGCGCCCGCCGTAGTAACTGCAGTAGCTGCAGTACTTGAAGTTGCCGTTGTTTGGGTCGAAGCTTCTTTTGCCTGATCACCGAGAGATTTTGCCTGCTCAACCAAGGCAGTCAAAGACACAATGCCTTTATCAGCCGCTTTCAGGGTTTGAATGGCCTGGCCGATACCGTCTTTAAGGGAGGTAAGGTCAGAAGCACGGTTGTTCAAACTACGAGCCGTAAAGAACGGGCTGGCACCATCAAGGGCGCTGTTAATTTTCAGGCCAGTAGAGAGACGTTGAGACGTCCGCTCAAATAGCGCGTTGGTGCTTTGCAGGGAAAGGAGGTTCGTACGAATACTCGCACTAAGATTTACATTATCTGCCATTTTATGGCTCCTATTCTAGGATGAAACCGAGGCTATTCTAACCCGGTGATGAGGATACTCCCCATCTGAACTCAGCGCGACCTCGCACTAAACTCGTAACACTGACTAAGATATTAGTTGTTTACGCCCATGTCAAACTTTTTTTGACAAAGAATTCAAACCGGGACGTTATGCACCCCTGACGCGCTATCTATTTGGAAACTTTACAATAAAGACTGTCGTTTAGCCTTATTTTTACGTTCCCTGTTCCCCGAATCGGTGTTTTTCTCTAATTCATATATTAAAAATTTCCTGAAGATTGGCGCTGATTTCGGCGAATACCGGCTGCCACGGTCCTGACCTTTCTTTGCTATAATAATGTGTATTCGGAAACCAGATGTTATCATCCGTACCCATCATTGTGGCTTGCGTTGCTTCTCCGATAAAGACTGCGGCCTGTGTCCCAAGCGCCCCGGACAATTCTGATACCGTCGACAAACATGACACCACCCTGTCCAGGCTGGAAATCAACCCGGCGACACCTTCAATATCCTCTTTTAAATCCAGGTCCTGCCAGTCATGAATGGCGACCCCGAAGTCTCGCTGAATTTCCTGGATGTCGGCAGTGGCGTCGGCATACATCAAATTGATAAAATCAACACCCGGCGTCCTCAACAACGGTTCCATTTCTTTGATAGATGCATAAAAATGTCGACTGTCATCACTAATTTGGATGCTGCCCCAATTGAAGCCTATTTTCGGCCTCGGGCTTAATTCCGCCAGTCGCTTTTTCCAAAACGCTTGTTTCTCCGGGTCGGCCTTCAGGTAGGCATAGTCCTCAACACGTGTTGGAAACGCCTCCACGCCTGGGCGCATAAAGCGCCCCAGGCTTGGAAAGGAGCACTGGAAATCGAAATGATCCGTTCCCTGTTCCGCGCCATCATAGGGATAAGGATAAACGTCCGCCGCCGCGAAAGAACGGCTGAATAATTTGACCAGTCGCGGTGCACATTCGATGCTCACCTTGCCGCCTTGTTTTAGGATATCCGGGATCATACTGGCATAGAGGATTTCATCTGCCAGGCCCTGCTCACCCCACAGGATGATATGCTTGCCTTTCAGGTCCGAGCCATCCCACTGCGGTTGCACAAAATGACGCTGCGGCGATTTGTAACTTCCAGCTTTATCGCGCCATTCATAACGCTCCCAGCCTTCAGCCACCTGCCCCTCTTCAAAATGACAAAGAGCCAGATTAACTTGAGAATCTGCCAGTAACGGGTCCAATTCCACGGCGCGCCGCCATTGAATTTCGGCGGCTTTCCGATCGCCGGTCAATCGCAAGGCAAGACCCAGATTATTATGGGCTGGCGCATGCTCGGGCCGATGTTCTATCACCTCGTGATAAGTTGTTATCGCCTCGTCAAACTTGCCCATGGAACGCAGGGTATTGGCCAAATTAAATAACGCCCCGACATAACCCGGCCTAACCTCAATTGCTTTTTGATAGTGCCCGCAGGCTGCGTCCAATTGATGCTGGCCTTCACATAAGACACCAAGGTTGTAATGGACTTCGGCATTAGATGGATCAATTTGTAAAGCCAGGTTATATTGTTCTATGGCTTCCGTTGGGCGTCCTGTTTCTTTCAGGGTGCTGGCGTAATTATTGAGGGCCGGAACATTATCCGGTTGCTGCTCCAGCGCTTTGAGATGATGCACAATCGCCTCATCGAACTTTCCCATCACCCTGAGCGCCGCACTCAGATTATTATGTGCCTTGCCATATTCCGGTTGCAGGGCCAATGCGCTATTGTAGTGACTGACAGCCTCGTCAAAGCGCTCTTGTCCGGACAGGGCATTGCCTAAATTATTATGAAGTTCGGCATTTCCCGGATCCGTCACCAACGCTTTGCCGAACAGGTCGGCAGCAAGGGGGAAGTCGTCCTTTTGCAAGGCCAACCCACCTAGCAGTTGGGTCGCGAAAGCATTGCCGGGATCAATTTCCAGAACCTGCCGGTACGCCTTTTCCGCCTCGATGATCTGCCCGGCATGCTGATGCTGCACCGCTTGATGTAGCATAACGACAACATCATCCACTGATGGCTGCCCCTGCTCATTTTCACCGTTGGAATTCATAAATGGTTATTCCTAAAGAGAAGAAAATTAAAAATCATTCGCGTGTATCACAACATGACAAGATTTCATTACCATAGGGTAAATTGCAGCAAAGCTAGTTTTAATTCATTCTAAAAAGCATTGTGCTATGAAATAACAAACATTATGTTATACTAACCTTCGCTTTCTAGAATTGAACGAGCGGACAACATCAGAATGATGCACGTCAAGACAACGAGAAACGCCATCGTCTCTGCCAACCGGAATACTGTTCCGGCTTTGAGTCTTGCCAATAACTTCCTCTTGATGCTGCCGCTACTGCTGCCCCGCCGGAAGCTAGGCGAACATTTATCGTGTTCAAGCAGCGTAGGCCCCGGGCAATAATGATACGGAGAGTTTAGCTATGCGCGTTTTGTTAGTCGTCTATGACAACGATTCCTACATCCACATTTTCCCCATGGGGCTCGGCTATATTGCCGCGGTTCTGGAAAAAGATGGACACGAAATCGAAGTCTACAATCAGGACCTTCATCATTACCCTGACGCCCACCTGACCAGCTATCTCAACGATCACCATTTTGACGTCATCGCGGTCAGCGTCATCGCCGGATATTACCAGTACCAAAAGCTGTTGAAGATATCGACCGCCATCAACGAGGCCAAGGACCGCCCCATATACATGATCGGCGGCTATGGCCCGACACCGGCGCCTGAATATTTTATCGAAAAAACCGGCTGCGATATCGTTGTCATGGGTGAAGGGGAAGGCACCGCCGTCGAGCTCTTGAGAGCGCTTGAAAACAAGACCCCGCTTGGCGATGTCGCCGGCATTGCTTTCAAGGATGGTTCCGACGTCACCATTAATCCGCGTCGGGCGTTGATTGAAGACCTGGATTCGATCCCCTGGCCTTCCTACCACAAGTTTCCGATCGAATATTACCGCCTGCAAAAGGAGCCCCGCTGCGAAACAACCGATTTCGCCATGCCGATGATGTCGGCCAGGGGCTGCACCTTCAAATGCACCTTCTGTTACCGCATGGATACCGGCTACCGGGCCCGCGATCCGATCAACCTGCTCGACGAGGTAGAGTTCCTGTACAAGGAATACGGCATCACCTACATCTCTTTTCAGGATGACCTGTTGATGTCTTCGGTATCCCATACCGAAGACGTTTGCCGGGAATTCAAGAAACGTAACCTGCCGGTAAAATGGAATTGCAACGGACGGCTGAACTATTGTTCGGTCGAACTGGTCAAAATGATGAGGGACGCAGGATGCGTCTTCATCAACTACGGCATCGAAGCCATGGATGACCAGGTCTTGAAGAATATGAAAAAAGGCCTGCGCACCGATATGATCGTCAAGGGCATCGAGATGACTCTGGAGGCTGGCATCAGTCCGGGCCTGAACATGATGTTCGGCAATATCGGCGACACCCCCCAGACCTTGAAAAAAGCGGTCGATTTTTTGGTCAAATATGACGACTTCTCTCAGATGCGGACAATTCGTCCGGTCACTCCTTATCCGGGTTCCCCGCTATATTATGACGCCATCGAAAAAGGCTTAATCAAGGACGCTGCCGATTTTTACGAGAACAAGCACGTCAATTCTGACCTGTTGGCGGCCAACTTTACCGAAATGAGCGATGATGAATTATACCAATGCCTGACCGAAGCCAATACGACACTGCTGACAAATTACCACAAATGTGCGCAAGAAATGGCACTGGAGCAAGTCACCAATTTGTATAAAGATCGCCAGGTCGGTTTCCGCGGCTTCCGCCAGATATAAGGCCAAACCCGCCCGGATTGGGATTAACTGTTCCAATCTCGGCTTAAATTGGCTATTATCTTTGAGAGTTTGGGAATTTTCTTTACGTTTTCAGATTTTCTACATCGTTAAAATGACGATGAATAATTGGCGCCTCCCTCGCAGAATCCGACTTGAGGCCGCGTACTATCCGGATTGAGGGAGTTGTTAGCGCTTCCATGGCTATTGCCGTGGAGTGTTGTTCTTTGTTTGGAGGGAACAGATGATCGACATACCTATTACCGCCCAGACACGGACGACGCTGACCGCGTTATCCCAGGCGAAAGCATTAATCGACGCTTCCTCCAAACACATTACCACTGGTGTGCGCATTGCAAGCCCCTTCGATGGGGTTTCGGCCTATTTCGACGCCAAGGATTTATCCGCCCGCGCCACCCGGTTATTGAAAACCAAGGATGACCTGACCAACGCCGCAACCGTTACCGGTGGAACGCTGGCTAACATTGACGAAATCACCGCCCTGCTGAACTCTGCCAAATTATTGGCTACTGCGGCCAAGGGCGGGGCTGTTTCCGGAGCCACCTCGACAACGGCGACCGGCAACGTCGTTACTACGCAGGCCTCGGTGATCACGGGCACCATCGGTGGTGTCCTCGACAATGATTCCTTCACCGTCACCCATGGCGGCACGACAACAACCATTACCAATACCAACGGGTCAACATTTACCACCCTGGTCGCGCAGATCAATGCCATCACCGACCTGTCGGCGACGGTTTCTGACGGCAACGCCATCGTCATCACTGCGGCCGATGGCAATGACATCACCATCGCCAATGTGACCAACACATTGGCCACTGATCTCGGTTTATCGACTTCGACCAATGGCATCGTCGCGACAAATTCTACGCGCACGTCGGCAGAAGGCCAGGTCGACTTGATCCTAAGCAAAATTACCACCCTGGTCGGTGAGGCGACCTATTTAGGCACCAATCTTTTGAAAACCACACCCGACACCTTGAGCGTCGCCTTGAATGAAAACGGTGGCAATATCTTGAATATTACCGGCATCGCCTCATCGTCAACGGCGCTGAGTCTGACCGCCGTCGATGCCCTCGATAGCTATGCCACCGATACCGGCATCAACACATCGATTGCCGAAATTGACGCCGCCCTGGTAACATTAGCCAACACCAGGTCAGGCATCAGCACCAACGACACCATCATTAATTCGCGACTTGGATTCGTCGACGAGATTGTCACCTTGCTGAATGAAGGTTCAGACAAACTGGTCGCCACAGATTTGACAACCGAGTCCGCCAATTTGCTGGCCCTGCAGACCCGTCATGACCTGTCGGTAACCGGCGTCGGCCTGTTTTTCAAAGATGGCACGGTACTGACAGCGCTCCTGCAACTCGGCAGGTAGGCTCTATTGATGCAATCCCAAGGATACAAAGCTTACGCCAGCGCATTGGGCATGGCCATTGGGCCGAGAGAACTGGAACGTATGGCGCTGGCCAGCACCATCCGCAAGTTAATAGCCGTTCAGGAAAACTATTCTCCGGGAAAGCAGGGGTATGGTTTGTACGTCGAGGCATTGAAATTCAATCAACAGCTATGGACATTAATTCAATCCAATATCATCGAAAACCCCGCCAGCGGTACCGAGGCGTTACGATCTAATTTTCTGGAATTGAGCCTGTATGTGGATCGCCATACAGTGAAAGCCCTGAGCGATCCTGACCCGGAAAGCCTGACCCCCCTGATCGAAATAAACAAGATCATTTCAAGCGGGTTAAACAGCTCTCCCACCAAGGCTCAAGAAGCCACCTTTGCCCCCGAAACGCGAAAAGCGCCCACCCCTTCAGGATTTTAAAGGCCAAACTGACAAGGCATATTATTCCTATTTCCGCTCAGAAAGAATTGCCGGGCGGCACCAGAAACCCATACGAAACTCTCCCCATACTCATAGCTTTTCTTTTAATTTCAATTAGTTAAGGGAAAGAAAAAAGTTGGCCCGTCATTTGCTAGATAACTGGTGAATTTATTTATCGCCCGCTATTTAAAGGATGAACCATGGCTACGGATATCAGTACGGTTAAATCAACTATCGTAACGGATGGCGTAACTGCTTCGACCAAGGGAGCAGCGCAGAGCAACGGCGCCGGAATTGATTTTGCAGAAATTATTCGCAATAGCGGCGCCCGGTTGGGTAGCGGCCTGAATGTCCTTTCGGACCGCGCCGGCATTATCGGGCTCGGCGCACGTTCCGACGACGCACCCGCAGCAAGCGACCCATCCCATGACCGGATCACTGACAATCATGATAATGGTGACAGCCGCGCTGACACCAACGACCATTCTGATCGCCCTTCTGATCATGACGTTTCCAGCCGACCTGACCATTCCAATGACTACGGCGAAAATCATTCACAAAACAACGCACCGGATACCGCAGAAGCCGCGTACGACGGCCAGGATAACTCTCAAAGCGTTGAAAATCATGGTGAAAATGCCAACCAGGATGATCGTTCTGGCGAGTCTTCCAACGATAACGGCGCATCGAGCCCCGATAGCGACAACACCGAAGCGGCCAATGCCGCCGATGGCGACGAAGGCCAACAGGCCGCCACCAAGGGCGATGGCGAGAACACCGCTGGCGATGCGAGTAAAGGGGAAGCCGCCCATAAAGGAAACGCCACCTCGAATGCCACGAATAATCTGAACTCCCTGCTTGCCAATGCCCAAGGCGCTGCCCTGAGCGGACAAGCGAGCGGACAGGCCCAGAAAAACAATGACGCCAATCCCGGAAAAACAAATGCGGTGGAAGGCTTGAACACCGCCATCGCCAATGTCGGCAAGCAAGTAGAAGGCGCTGCCGCCAACACCGGTCAATCGACGACAAATTCCGGCAATGCGCAGGCCCAGACACAGACACACAACCTTGCAAGCAACCAGGGCCCAGCCCAGGCGCAAAATAGCGCCATTGCCGGAACCCAAGGCCCCGGCGAAGAGCAGGCAAAGGACACCACGAAAGCCGCCAATCAAGCAGCACAACTTTCAAAGTTGGTTGGCAACGGCAACAAAGTTGATGTTGCCGTCACCGTAACAGATGAAAAAGCGACACTGGTTTCAAAACCCGGCGCTTCCCTCGTAAGCAATGCGGTTCTCGCCGCTGACAGCAATACGCCTTCCTTGCGCAATCAGCAGACGCAAGCGAACAACAACGCCGGTGGCCAGGCGCAAGCGCAACAAGTCACGGGTCAGGCCACTGGTGCAGCAGGCCAGGTTCAACAGGCCGTTCAACAAGCAGCCGGTGGTCAGGCGCAATCCGCCAATGCGGCGGCAATTGACGCCAAAGGCGCGGTTCAAGGCACCCTGCACGCAGGTGGCGCACAACCGACTTTGTCCGGCAGCGGTGAAACACCCGTCGCGACAGCGCCCACCGGCCCAACGGCGGCACAGCAGGCTCAGCAAAGCACCTCGACCCAGGCGGCCCACGCAAACCGCTTCACGACCGCCAACCCTGCCCTTACCGATCAGGTCTCTGTTCAAATCAGCAAGGCCATCAACGCCGGTAACGACAAAATTTCCATCCAGTTAAAACCCGCTGAAATGGGCCGCGTCGATGTTCAGATGGAAGTCGGTCAGGATGGCCGTGTCATCGCGGTCGTTTCCGCCGACAACAAGGGCACGCTGGATCTATTGCAAAAGGATGCCAAGGAATTACAGCAGGCGCTTCAGCAGGCTGGCCTGCAGGTCGATAACGATAGCCTCAGCTTTAATCTCCGCGAACAAGGCGATGGCCAGGATATGGCTGGCAGGTCCCAGAGCGGACGGGGACAAGGCAGCGAAGGCGGCCTCGAAGATGCCTTGAGCCTGGAACAAGAACTGGCCGGGCTGGATAGAGACATCGTCACCGACAGTCGCATTGACGTTCGTGCTTAAGGGATAACGTAACATGGGTATTTTAAGCGGCACAGCCGCAGCCTCATCGACAATCGACCCGACCACACAGGCGGGACAAGCCAAGGCGAAAATTGATCAGGATCTTAATCAGTTCCTCAACCTGTTGGTGACTCAACTACAGAACCAGGACCCCCTGGACCCCATGGACGCCAACCAATTCACATCGCAACTGGTGCAGTTCGCCAGCGTTGAACAGCAAATTTATCAGAACGCCAATCTGGAAAAACTTCTCAACGTGACACAGACCTCGCAGGTCGCGGGCATGACCGACTTTATCGGCAGAACCGTCGAGTCAGCCGGCTCTTCATTCTATCTCGAGAACAACAACGCCGAGTTTACTTATCAATTCGACACCAAACCGCGCGAGGCGACCATTTCCATCGTCAATTCCAGCGGCCTGACCGTCTACACCACCTCTGCGGACCTGGGAACCGACAAAACTTCCTTCGTTTGGGATGGCAAGAATACCGCGGGAACGGCCCAGCCGGACGGCTCTTACGCGGCCATCGTTTCGGCAACTGACAACGATGGCAACATTATGTCCGTTTCCCAGTCCGTATTCGGCCGGGTGACAGGTGCCGGCGCCAAAGACGGTCAAGTTTCGCTCTTTATGAACGACGTCATTACCGGTCTCGACACGGTTCTCGCCGTCAGGGAAACCAAACCCGTGCCCGCCGTTCCATAAGGGCCGGAAACAGTACCCAGGCACAAGGATGATCCTGTGCTTGAGATAAGAAATCAGATGCCACCGACAGCCTGTCGGTATATTGAAGGAGAAGGAAAATGAGCTTATTCGGTGCGTTAGCTTCCGGTGTATCCGGGCTTACATCTCAATCGAGCGCCATGGGTGCTATTTCCGATAACATTACCAACATTTCCACGGTTGGTTACAAGAACACCAAGGTTAACTTCCAGTCGCTGGTTACCAAGCAAACCAGTTCGACCTTGTATTCCGCTGGCGGCGTTCAATCCAAACCGCGCCAGGATACGGGCGTCCAGGGTTTGCTCCAGGCATCTTCTTCGTCGACGGATATCGCAATTTCCGGGAACGGCTTCTTCGTCGTTAACGAGGCGGCGGAACCGACGGTCGATGACCAGTTCCTGTATACCCGTTCGGGCTCTTTCTTCACCGATAACAATGGCTTCCTGCGCAATACATCCGGTTTCTACCTGCAAGGGTGGCCGACCACCGCTTCTGGCGTCGTCAAGCCCGCCAACTCGGCCTTGACCATCGCCAACCAGAACATTGTCTCCACCGATTACCTTGGCACAGTCAACCTGAACCGGGTTGGCGGCACCGCGTCTTCGACCTCAACCATCGGCATCGGCGCCAACCTGCCATCCAACGACGCCGCAGGTACGACCCACAAAACCGATGTCCAGTTCTTCGACAGCCTGGGTAACGCCAACACCATGAGCGTCGTTTACAGCCGGGCAAATGCGGAAAACGAATGGTCCATGACCATTGAGCCGCCACAAGGCACGACCCACATTACGCTGGAAGATTCGACCACCAACCCGAAGGTCTATCGCAGCATCGGCCAGCTTGAATTCAACAAGACAGATTCGACCGGCGCTTCCCGCAGACCTGCCGACGGCGCCTCGATGACCATCAAGCAAGGCACGGGAGCTACCAAAACTTATGTCTTCGACAGCAACGCATCGGTCACCAACGCCACTGCCGAGACTCATACCGTTACCCTCACAAATCTGGTAGCCGCTGATACAATCACAATTAATGATTTTGGCACTACTATTGCCTATGTTGTGCCTGCTGGTCCGCCCACACTTGCAGTGGGCGCTGCCTCAATAGCCGCGGCCATTAACGCCAACGCGACCGCTAGTGCTTTGGTTAGCGCCACCGCCGTCGGCGCTGTCGTGACCATAACGGCCTTGACCCCTGGCACCACTGGATTTACCAATCTAGCGACCACATTTGGCGGCACCAGCACCGGTACCGATGGCAACACCGCCGGAGCCGGCACGGACAATACCTTCTCTGTCGATATTTCCTCTTCGACTACCCTGGCCGGTGATGTCGCAGCCCTGTTGACGTCTATCAAAAACAACGATTCCAACTTCGACACGGTCAACAACCGGGCCACCGCCAGCGCCGGCAGTTCAACGACGGTGTTGTTCGAAGATAATGGGCTGAATTCCATAACCATCGATCCGACCGGCCTGAAGGACAGCACCGGCGCATCGGTAACAACGCAAACCACCTCGTATACGGTGAGCAAGCGCGACACCCTGTACACGGAAGAAACCCAGATCAAGTTCACCGCCGTCCCCGCAACCACCGATACCCTTGTTATCAATTCGCTGACCTACACCTTCACAACGGGTGAAGTGGAAGATACGGCCGGCACGGACAGGGTGATTTATCGCGACGGTCCCCTGGACCGGGTTCTCGCCGATCTGGAGAAAGCCATCGAAACCAACGATCCGGATTTCAGTGGCGCCAGTGTTATTGTCAGAGCTTCAGACAGCCCCAACAACAACACCCTGGTACTTGCCTCCAAAACCGACGGCAGTAATTATACAGTCGTCACATCTGGCCTGACCACGGCGCCGACCGAACCCGACGGGACCTCGACCGTCGCAGGGAGTATTTACACGGCAGCCAGCACCATTACAGTTGGCACAGAACCGGCGATCTCGTTCTCCAGTGATGGCCTGCCCAACGCCTTTAATGTGGTAGAACTGGACATTCGTAACTTCGCCAATGGCGCCGCCAACATGGATGATGACGCCGCCAACGCCAAGCAAATCACCCTTGATTTCGGCACCCTGACGGAAGCCAACGGCATGACCCAGTTTGGTTCCAGCTTCACACCGGTGTTCATCAATCAGAACGGTTCGCGCTTTGGCACCTTCGCCGGGGTCAGCATCTCTACCGATGGCTTGGTGACGGCCCTGTTCGATAACGGCGAAACACGGCCAATCTTCAAACTACCGGTCGCGACTTTCGTCAACGTCAACGGCCTTGAATCCAGGACTGGTAACGCCTGGAACGCCACAGAACAATCCGGCGATTTCACCTTACGAACCGCCGATAACGGCCCCGCTGGACAAACTATTCAAGGCACACTTGAGGCCTCGACAGTCGATATTGGCGAGGAATTCACCGAAATGATCGTGGTGCAGAGAGCCTACTCTGCTTCCGCGAAAATCATCAGTACCGCCGACGCAATGTTGGAGGAACTGTTGCGGGTCAAGCGTTAGTCCCAAACTGACGCTTAACCCTTCTACCACGAGCCCACGTCCCAAACCCAGTCCCGGCAACGTCCCAAACCGTTGCCGGGACACCCATATGGGCTTCAGATATTCCCGGCAACACGAGCGAAGGCCGCGACCAAAAGGTTGTCATCTTCTTCAAGGCAGACATTCAAATCAGGAAACCAAGGGTAATTTCTTTGCCCAAGGAAGCCCCATTGGGTTTTCCTGTTGCCCCTGGCGATGGACCATGTTGGCACGCCCAGGCTTGCGCCCAGCCATTGCAGGTAATTCTGCGTCGTCACCACCGCGTCCAGGGACGCGATCAGGGACGCCGTTCCGTCCAGACATTCAATCAGGTCGAGTTCCTCGTAAACCGTCAACGTGAGGCCAAAACGTTCCTTTAACAAAAGCTGCTCTTGCTGTGTTATGCCCGCCTGCAGGCTGATAAAGCGTGTCTCAGATTTGTCAAACAACGGCTGCCACAATTCGAAGGCCGGATAATGATCGGCATTATCTTCGCTAACCAAAAAGCTACGCCAACTGATGCCGACCTTTTTATCCACCCCCAATCCGGCCAATTTTTGACGCCAGTATTTTACCTGTTCCGGGTCGGCTGTCAGCCTACAGGACGTAGCCGGAAAACTTTCGATTGTTGGTCGGTAAAAGCGCGGCAACGAGCCTTCAAGAACAAAGAAATCGACCGCCGGATAATCACCCAACCAGTCAAAGTCATTCACACGCGTTTCAACGCCGCCCCAATAACGCGACACCCCATGAACAGAGGCTTTAGGGAATGAGCGTGCGAAAAGGCTGACCAGCCGTTCATCGACCCCGAAAATCACATGCCCGGCACACGCGATGATGTCGGGCAGGCATGTCGAGAACATGATTTGGTCGCCGATACCCTGCTCGCCCCACACAAGGAGCGTTTTGTCCGTTAAATCCTCGCCATTCCAGACCTTATCCGTGAACGGGCCAAGACTCGCAACCGTATTTCGCCACTCGAAAGCCTGCCATCCTTGTGTTAACTGCCCTTGGGCAAGAAGCGTAATGGATTCGAAATTATCGCTGCTGGCGAGGCTAGGGTCAAACCGCAAGGCGCGCCGGTAATGAACAAGGGCGCTATCCCAAAAGCCTTTGGCCTTCAGGTCTTGCGCATATTCAAAAATCACCTGTCCCTGGGTCACGGGATCTTCAAAGCGAGACACCACCTGGCCCAAAATTTCTTCGCATTCGCTTTCCTGCGGGGCGCGAGATAAGGCCCGCAAAACCATAGAAGCCGCCGCTTCCAATCGCCCCAAATCAAGAGACATGCGGGCAAGATTCATTAAAGCATCGAGATTTTCCGGGTCCGCCTGCAGAACCTGTGCGTAAAGCGCCAGGGCTTCTTTCATGCGCCCACCAAGACGATGTTCCCGGGCAGCTTTCAGCTTTATCGCATTCATCAACCGCCTCCCGCAGAATCTTAATAATAAGAATCCATATTAGGCAATTTTTAACGTCCACACCCTACTCTTTCCCGAGCAGCAAATTGAACAACGCAATCAGTGGGCAAATCCTAGAATAGATGTCTTCCCCAGAAAAATCCCCGCACAGGAATTCGACTTTATTACCCTGCATACTTGACCCCCAGGGCTTGCCGATGACTGTCAATGACTTGCCGCCAAGCAATACCAGGCGGTGGGTCATCAGGCGCAAAGCCAAGGTTGTCGCCGGTGTTCTGGGTGGATTGATTACGCTGGATGATGCGTGCCGCCGCTACAATCTTTCCATGGACGAATTTTTATCCTGGCAACGCATGCTTGACCAGCACGGCATCAACGGCCTGCGTGCGACTCGGGGCACAAGCCGCATCAAGGGTTAATAATCTTTCGATCTAGGCAAATTTTGCCGGGTTGTTAACCAGTTATTCACCATCCCCTCCTTAGCTTAGAAAAATGATATCGTATCTGACTCCGTATTAGGCACACGGCGTCATCTTTTGTTTGGGACAAGGGACGTAACGTGGAAAATCTCATTCAGGCTCTCCGTAATCTGGGGCCGCTCAGAATGGCCGTCATGGGCGCTGTCGCCGTCGGTCTGATTGGCTTTTTTATCTTCATTACGACCCGGTTGACCGCCCCGCAAATGGAATTGCTTTACGGCGGCTTACAGCCAAATGAACAATCCAGAATCACAGGCCAGCTTGCCAGCACTAACACGCCCTTTGAAGTTCGCAACGGCAATCAGATTTTTGCCCCAGCCGATCAGATCGGCCAGTTACGGCTGTCAATGGCCGGTCAGGGCATAGGCGGCGGCCAGATTGTCGGATATGAAATATTCGACAACGCCAGCGCGCTGGGCACAACCAACTTTATCCAGAACGTCAACCTTCTGCGCGCCCTGGAAGGCGAGCTCGCCAGAACCATCAAATCGATTTCATCGGTCAATTCGGCCCGCGTCCATCTGGTGTTGCCCAAGCGTCAGCTCTTTTCCCGCGATACCCAGCAAGCCAGCGCCACGATTATGCTCAAAATGAGTGGCGGCCGCCTGGGCCCAGAACAGGTTTCGGCTGTCGAGTATCTTGTTGCCGCAGCCGTACCGGGACTGACACCAAACCGGATTTCCATCATCGACAACAAGGGCTCCTTGCTGGCGCGAGGTTTCGAAGACACAAACGATCCCGGCGCCATGGCCGCCAAGAGCGAAGAGCGCAAGCGCGCCATTCAAAGGCGGCTCGGCACAACCATCGAGCAACTTATTGAAAACATTGTCGGTTACGGGAAGGTCCGGGCTGAAGTCACGGCCGATATGGATTTTGACCGGATCGTCACCAATGAAGAATTATTCGACCCCGATGGCCAGGTTGTCGCCTCGACCCAAAGTGTCGAGCAATCCAACAACAACCAGGAAAGTGACGCGGCGACGCCGGTTAGCGTCGCCACCAATCTACCCGACGCAAATTTAAATGGCTCCACGTCAGGGGCAAGCCTGAAATCAAACGAAAAACGGACCGAGGAAACCATCAATTATTCGAATTCCAAGAAGGTCATCAATCATATTCGAGAATCTGGTGTCATTACCCGCCTGTCCGTCGCCGTGCTGATCGACGGTACCTATCCCGTCGATGACAACGGCAAGAAAAATTACCAACCCCGCAATCAAGCCGAAATGGAACTCATGGCGACTCTGGTCAGAAGCGCCACCGGGTTCAATGCTGACCGGGGTGATTCAGTAGATGTCATCAACATGCAGTTCGCTGATCTGGGCGCCGTGCAAGAGGAAGAATTGAAACTGTTCTTCGGCCTGAACAAAAACGATTTACTAAGAATGGCTGAAATCCTGGTCTTGAGCATTGTCGCTATTCTGGTCATCCTGCTGGTCGTCAGGCCATTAGTTTCCAGGGCCTTCGAAGCCTTGCCAGCAGCCATGGCCGAAGGCAGAATGCTGGCAGATCAGACATCAGCCGCCGCCGCCGCTGCCCTTACCGCACCCAAGGCCGGGGGGCCTTCACCCAGCGAGGCGCCCGGCATGGATCAATATGAAGAACTAATCGATATCGACCGGGTCGAAGGCAGGGTCAAGGCTTCGTCTGTCAAGAAGGTCGGAGAAATCGTCGAGAAACATCCTGAAGAGGCGCTCTCGATCATCCGGACATGGATGTACCAGGAAAGTTGATGTAACCTAATACCATGGCAAAGTCTAAAAACGAACTACGCAGTCTATCGGGCCAGCAAAAGGCGGCCGTGTTTATGCTGGCCCTGGGTCAGGAACATTCGGCGCATATTTTCGAATTGATGGACGACGAGGAAATCCGCGACATGTCGCAGACCATGGCGACCCTCGGCAACATCAGTTCCAGCGTCATCGAACAGCTTTTTGTTGAATTCGCCGACCAGCTATCAGGTGGCGGCGGCGGCGCCGTGGTCGGTTCATACGACAGTGCCGAACGCCTGCTTTATCAGGCCCTGCCCGAAGAACGTGTCTCCCAGATCATGGAAGAAATCCGCGGCCCCGCCGGTCGCACCATGTGGGACAAGCTGGGCAACGTCAACGAAGCCGTTCTGGCCAATTATCTGAAAAACGAATATCCGCAGACCGTCGCGGTGGTGTTGTCCAAGATCAAGTCCGATCATGCCTCGCGGGTGCTGGGCGTACTGCCGGAGAATTTCTCCATGGAAGTGATCATGCGCATGCTGCGGATGGAATCTGTACAAAACGAGATTCTTGACCATATTGAGAAGACCTTGCGCACGGAATTCATGACCAACCTGGCACGCACCGCCAGGCGCGACAGCCACGAGATGATGGCCGATATTTTCAACAATCTGGACCGCAACACCGAAGCCCGGTTTATGAACGGGCTTGAGGAACGCAACCGTGAGTCGGCGGAAAAAATCAAGGCGCTGATGTTCACCTTCGATGATCTCTCCAGGCTGGATAACGCCGGTGTTCAAACCCTGCTGCGTCAGGTCGAGAAAGATCAGTTGGCGATGGCCCTGAAGGGCGGTTCCGAAGATGTCAAATCGCTGTTCTTCCAGAATATGTCCGAACGTGCCGGCAAGATGATGAAGGAAGACATGGACGCCATGGGCGCGGTCCGCCTGAAAGATGTCGACGAGGCGCAGGCCATCGTCGTGCAAAGCGCCAAGGCGCTGGCCGATGCCGGGGAAATCGTCATTTCCAGCGGCTCCGAAGAAGACGAGCTGGTATATTAACATGCAGGTTGCAGAAAAATTCATGTTCGAACTTTCTTTCGACAACGAACCAGAAGTCCCCGTGGAGCCGGATGTGGACCTGGAATTGCGTGTTGAAGAACAGGAAGAAGAAATTATCGTTCCGACCTTCAGCGAGGAAGAACTTGAACTTGCCCGCCAACAAGGTTTCGAGGCGGGCAAGCAGGAAGGCCTGGCCGCCACCACGGAAACATTGACCAAACAAATTAATGGAACACTCGTCCAGATTGACTTGAAACTGGAAACCGCCTTCCAAACCCAAGCCGCCGTCAATGACGTGCTGGCCCGCAGCGCCCTGTCCGTAGCCAAGGGAATCTGCGCAAAGATGCTGCCTGCCCTGGCCGAAAAAAATTCCCTGAACGAGGTGGACCGGGTAATTAGCGCCGTCTTCGCCAGGCTCGTAGAACACCCAAGCACGACAATTGCTGTTCATTCGACTCTTTGCGAGGCGATCGAAGCGCACATAAATGAATTATCCATCGCTAAAGGATATCAGGGCAAGATCATCGTCCAAGCAGATGACACAATGCAGCCCAGCGATTGCAAAGTTGAATGGTTCAACGGCGGCAGCGAACGCGATAGCCAGGCTATCTGGGACGATATAACGACCATCGTTGAGCGTAATCTTGGCGAGGATGCTTCGCTTTGGGATGAAATATCAAACGACGCTCCTGTTTCTGAGGAAATTCAGGCAGAAACAATTGTCGTGAGCGAGCCCGAAGTGGCGATTGAGACCGAACCCCAAGTGGTGATTGAGACCGAGCCCGAAGTGGTGATTGAGACCGAACTGACACAAACACTTGACGAGCCAAGTGATGAGCAATCCAACGACGTGCAGCAACCCCCTAATGATGACTGACACATGATGTCAGGAGGAACCCATGGCAGACGATAAAGATCTAGAACTTTCCGACCTTGATGCCGATGACGCCCCTGGCGCCGAAGCCGAACAGCCGCCGCAATCGACAATGCAGTCAGTTCCAAATATTCCTGACCTGCCTGAAAGCTCGCAAGATCTGGAAGCGGTATACGATATCCCGGTACAGGTTTCCGCCGTTCTTGGGAAAACCACCATGCAGGTTAATCAATTACTGAAGCTCGGGCGCGGGGCCGTTGTTGAACTTGACCGGAAAGTTGGGGAAGCTATTGATATTTACGTTAATAACAGGCTCGTGGCGCGTGGAGAGGTCGTCGTCGTTGAAGACCGCCTGGGCGTAACGATGACGGAAATTATCAAAACCGAACGTTCTTAGAGGATACTCTATAATGGCAAATGATGGCGGCAACATAAAAGTTGGCAAGACACGTTCCTCTGTTGATGCGGCAACCATTATCGGCCTGATATCCGGTTTGGGCCTGATATCGGCTGCCATTCTGCTTGGCGGGGACCCGGCTTCCTTCATCAACCCGCCGTCTATTTTAATCGTCATCGGCGGAACACTAGCCATTACCACCATGTGTTTCACCATTGCCGACATGGGCCGGACATTCAAAATCATCGGCAAAACCTTCATCTACGCATCGCGCGATCCATCGGACGCAGCGACCCAGGTGCTGCAAGTTGCCGAACTGGCGCGAAGGCAGGGTGTGCTTTCCCTGCAGAACGTCCTGGACTCCCTTCAAGCGGAGCCTTTTTTACACAAAGGCATGCTGATGGTTGTCGATGGCACCCCTGGGGAAGAAGTTGAACACATCATGCGGCGCGATCTGAACGCCACCATGCTACGCCATAACAAGGGGGCCAACATCCTGCGCAAAGCGGCCGAATTCGCACCGGCAATGGGCCTGATTGGCACCTTGATCGGCCTCGTTCAGATGTTAGGAAATCTGGACGATCCATCGACCATTGGCCCGGCCATGGCCGTCGCCCTGCTCACGACCTTTTATGGTGCCGTTCTGGCTAACATGGTGTTTTCTCCCATGGCCTCGAAACTGGAGCGCAATTCCACCGAAGAAGCCATGGTCAATACGATCTACATGATGGGGGCAGCCTCTATCGGCAGACAGGAAAATCCACGTCGGCTGGAAATGTTGCTGAATTCCATTTTGCCGCCTTCAAAACGTGTTCAATATTTCGACTAACGGATATTTAAGACTATGAGATTGCTCATTATTGGAACCCTAGATGGTCAGATCGGCGGAGCCAGCCGCATCGCCATGGATCGTGGCGCCCAGGTCGCCCAGACAGATGACATCAAGGCCGGGCTGGAAACACTACGGTCCGGTAACGGCGCCGATCTGATAATGATCGACGTTAATCTGGATGTGGGATCGCTGATTGAAAGCTTAAGCGCCGAACGGATTATCGTCCCCGTCGTTGCCTGCGGAATTGGCAATGACACCCAGGCCGCCGTTCGCGCCATCAAGGCCGGGGCCAAGGAATACATCCCCCTGCCCCCGGATACGGATTTGATCGCGGCTGTACTTTCCGCCGTCACCGAAGAAAACCACGCCATTATTCATCTCGACCCTTCAATGAGCGCATTATTGCGGTTGGCCGATCAGGTCGCCCCCAGCAATGCCAGTATTCTGGTTACCGGAGAGTCCGGAACCGGCAAGGAACTGATCGCACGTTACCTGCATAACCAAAGCCCCCGCGCCAAGGCCCGCTTCGTCGCTGTCAACTGCGCCGCGATCCCTGAAAATCTTCTCGAATCCGAATTGTTCGGATACGAAAAAGGATCCTTCACCGGCGCGGTTTCCCGTCGCATCGGGAAATTCGAAGAAGCCAACGGCGGCACCTTGTTGCTCGACGAGATCACCGAAATGGACCCCCGGCTTCAAGCCAAGTTGCTGCGCGCCATTCAAGAACGTGAAATTGATCGGGTCGGCGGCTCCAAGCCCATTGAGGTTGATGTACGCATCGTCGCCACATCGAACCGCGATATGGCCGAAGCCGTAGCCCGTGGAACATTCCGCGAGGATCTGTATTTCAGGTTAAACGTGGTCAACCTGTTGCTGCCGCCGCTGCGCGACAGGCCAATGGACATCGAGCACCTGGCAACCCATTTCATCGCAAAATACGCCAAGGCAAATGGCGTCGATGCGCTGCCCCTTGCCCGCGCCACAAAAGACCTGCTCAACGCCCACAAATGGAGCGGCAACGTGCGTGAACTGGAAAACACCATGCACCGCGCTGTTTTGCTGGCCAGTGGTTCTGAAATTGGCCCCGATGCGGTGATGCTCAGTGGTCAGGCAACTGCTGCCGCGCCGGTTGACACAAATGAGGCAAAGAGTACGGAAATGGTCGGACGCACAGTCGCCGCCGTCGAACGCGACCTGATTATCGATACGTTACAGCATTGCCTGGGCAATCGAACACATGCCGCGACCATTCTCGGAATCTCCATACGCACATTGCGAAACAAGTTGAAATTATACAACGAACAGGGATTCCAGGTACCAACACCGGGCGAAACCGAACGTCCCTCCGTTTAAAGACCAAGGATTAAAAAGCGGAAATGGCCGACACCCCAGAAACAACCACCGTTACAGCACCAAACGCTGATACAGGAACGGGTCCCGTTGGCCCAAGCCTGATCGATATCGTTCAGTTTTTTGCGAAACGTTCCGACCTGATGCTGGCCTTTGGCGTCGTAGCGATCCTTGTCGTCCTCATTCTACCACTACCGACATGGATGATGGACCTGGGGTTAGCGTTTTCGATCACCTTCTCTGTGCTTATTTTGATGACCGCCTTGTTTTCCGCCAAGTCTTTGGAATTCAACTCTTTTCCTACTATTTTGCTGCTCGCTACCATGACCCGTCTGTCCCTCAATCTGGCCTCAACCCGGCTGATTCTGGCCGATGGTCACCTTGGAACCGGTGCCGCAGGAAAAGTCATTGAAGCCTTCGGCGGATTCGTCATGGGTGGCAATTTCGTTATTGGCATCATCGTTTTTGCGATCCTGGTGATTGTCAATTTTATCGTCATCACCAAGGGTTCCGGCCGCATCGCAGAGGTTTCCGCCCGCTTTACCCTGGACGCCATGCCCGGCAAACAGATGGCCATCGACGCCGACCTGTCGACCGGGTTGATCGACGAAGAAACCGCCCGCGCCCGGCGTAAGGAACTGGAAGAGGAAAGCACCTTTTTCGGATCCATGGACGGTGCATCAAAATTCGTCCGCGGGGATGCCATCGCCGGCCTGCTGATTACCTTTATCAATGTCATTGCCGGGATGATTATCGGCGTCGCTCAACAAGACCTGAGCTTCGCACAGGCCGCAGATTTCTACACCCGCTTAACCGTAGGTGACGGTCTTGTGACCCAGATCCCGGCGCTTATCGTCTCAACCTCCGCCGGTCTGATGGTCACCAAGGCCGGTGTGCGCGGATCGACTGAAAAAGCCCTGTTCTCCCAGCTTGGCGGTCATCCGAAGGCGCTGGGCGTCAGTTCCCTGTTGCTCGTCGTCATGGCCATTCTTCCGGGTATCCCGGCAACCCCCTTCATGATCCTGGGCATCGGTACCGGCCTGATGGCGTTTTTTGTCAACCGCAGCCAGGAAAAAGTCAAAACTGACATCGCCCTCAGTCAGGAGGTATCAGAACTTGAACCGGCGAGCATGGAGGATGAGCCCATTTCATCCGCCCTGCGGATCGATTATCTGCGCCTGGAACTCGGTTACGGTTTGCTTTCTCTTATCAACAATCCGAAGGAAGGCCAGCGCCTGACCGATCAGATCAAGGCATTACGCCGTCAAATGGCCTCGGACATCGGTTTTATCATGCCTTCGGTGCGCATCCAGGACAACATGCAACTTTCGGCTAACGCTTACGTGGTCAGGCTCAAGGAGATCGAAGCCGGAGAAGGCGACCTGCGCCCGAACATGCTTCTGGTCATGGACCCGCGCGGTGAGGAGATTACCCTGCCCGGTGAAAAGACTGTGGAGCCGACCTTCGGCCTTCCGGCCATGTGGATTGACGAGACCAACCGTGAAGAGGCCCTGTTCAGGGGGTATACGGTTGTCGATCCGGCAACCGTCATCACCACCCACCTGACGGAAGTCATCAAGGACAACATGGCCGAACTTTTGTCCTACGCAGAAACCCAGAAACTGATAGACGAACTGGACAAGGAACATCAGAAACTGATCGCTGACATGATTCCGGCCCAGATATCCCTGGGCGGCGTGCAGCGGGTCTTGCAGAATTTGTTGGCCGAACGGGTTTCCATACGTGATCTGCCGACGATCCTGGAGGGAATTTCCGAGGCCTGCGGCCAGACCCGCAATATCACCATGATAACAGAACACGTCAGGGCCCGGCTGGCGCGCCAGATCAGTTCCATGAACACCAATGACGCCGGTATCATCACCATGATTACCCTAACCCCGGAATGGGAGCAGGCTTTCGCCGAATCCATCGTCGGTACCGGCGAAGAAAAACAACTGTCTATGCCGCCTAGCCGCCTGCAGGAATTCATCTCCGCCCTGCGTAACGCCTTCGAAAGACAGGCTATGATGGGCGAAACGCCGGTGCTTCTGACCAGCCCGACGATCCGCCCCTTCGTGCGCTCCATCGTCGAAAGATTCCGTCCGATGACGACGGTGATGTCGCAAAATGAAGTCTTTTCCAAGGCCAGCATCAAGACCCTTGGACAGGTGTAGATACCAAAGAGTACTGATAATGATCCATAGAGACGGTTTCACAAGACTTTTGGCTAGGAGCGCCCGGCGCGGCGATGCGGCACATCGTAAGACGGGCGCAACGACGTCCAAAAGTCTTGTGAAGCTGCCGTCCCGGTCGCGTATGCGACCCGCCGGAGGGCGTCGAAAAACCTTGACGATGTGCCGCATCGACTGCGGCTTTTCTCCTACCCGACGGGTCGCATACGCGATCTCTATGGGTCATTATCAGTACTCTTTGGTATTACCATGCGCATGAAATCATTTTTCGCACCTACAATGACCGAAGCCATGGAACTGGTGCGCTTTGAAATGGGTGCCTCGGCAATCATCGTAGCCACCCGCGACGAGCCCGATGGCGCCGTCATTACCGCAGCGACCGAAGACACTGAACCCAACGGCTTAAGAAAAGCGGAAAAACTTGCCCCCCAGGAAGCACCGTCTTTCAATCTTGATGATACCGCTGACGTCATCCGGCAGAGCATGGCCTACCACGGCGCGCCGGTATCACTGTCTGATCGCCTGACAGGCAACGCCAAAGATATCATCGCCGACTCTCCGACCCTGGCCCTGGCCGCCGCCATGGACGAAGCATTCACCTTTGATCCCGTCTCGGCGTTGCTGACGGCCAAGAAAACACCAAAAAAAGCACCACGGATTCTCCTGATGGGACCACCGGGAGCTGGTAAAACGATTACCACGGCGAAGCTGGCCGCCCTGGTGGCTTTGAGCAAAAATACACCGCAAGTCATATCCACTGACATCAAAAGAGCCGGTGGTATCGAACAACTGGCGGCTTTCACCCGAATCCTGAAAATTGATCTTATGTCTGCAGACGATCCCGATGCGCTTGCAAAATTACTCGATGAAGCCAGGTCTGACGCCCCCGTGCTGATTGACACCCAGGGAACGAACCCCTTTGACGATAACGAAATGAAGCAGCTCGCCGCTCTCGCCGATGTCGCCAAGGCTGAAAACGTGCTGGTCATGGCAGCCGGGGGAGACGCGCTTGAAACTGCTGAAGTTGCACGGGAATTTGCGGCAATTGGGGCTACCCGGCTGGTCGTGACCCGGCTCGATATGGCGCGTCGACTGGGCAGTATCCTCGCCGCTGCCGATGCCGGCAGGCTATCCTTGTCAGACGTCTGCATCACCCCGGGAGTCGCCGAAGGCATCACACCGATTAATCCGGTCTCGCTGGCCCGCCTCATCATGCCGTATACTGATACGCATCCAGCGGGTTATGAGAGCATTATGACGAGAAATCAAACCATGACCGAGGCAACATTATGAGTTCCGCATCGACCCTGGCGCCGCGCCCCACATCAAAGACCAGCGGACAAAATATGATCGCCATCGCATCAGGCAAGGGCGGCGTCGGCAAGACCTGGTTCGCCATTACGCTGACCCATGCACTGGCCCGCCTGAAGGCGCGCACCTTGTTGTTTGACGGTGACCTGGGCTTGGCCAATCTGGACATCCAGTTAGGGTTGATGCCCAAACACGACCTGGGCAGCGTCATCGCTGGCAGATTGACCCTCAATCAGGCGGTGATAACTTTTGAAGAAGGCAACTTCGACATTATCGCTGGCCGTTCCGGTTCCGGGGGCCTTGCCAACATACCGGCAAGCCGCCTGCAAATTCTCCGCGATGATCTAAACCTTCTGGCCGTCGCCTATGACAAGGTTGTTATTGACCTGGGCGCGGGTGTAGAGCGAACCGTGCGTCACCTGACACAAAGCGTTGGCACTTGCCTTGTGGTTGCCACCGATGAGCCGACATCTCTTACGGACGCCTATGCCTTTATCAAAGTCACCCACATGGAACGTCCCGGAGCCGATATCCGTATCGTCATCAACATGGCCAATTCGACCCGCGAGGGGGAACGGACCTATAATACCCTGCTTAAGGCTTGTGAGGGATTCCTGAAAATTTCCCCACCATTGATTGGTGTCATCAGGCGCGATAACAAGGTTCGTGAATCCATTAAAAGCCAATCCTCAATTCTGACCCGCTTCCCCAACACCGAAGCCGCCACCGACGTCGAGCACATAGCAGAAAAACTCAAGGATTGAGTTCACCATGCCCACGATTACTCCGCCGAGCGCCCCGCTACCCACACCATCCACCGCGGTCGCGCCGCCCGTCGTTTTTGTTCAAACACCACCAGCGGCACTGGCCCGCCTAGCCATTGGCCAGTTACTCGAAGCAACCGTAACAACCCAGATATCCAAGGACGTTTTTCAGGTCAATACACCGTTGGGTCGCATCGACATTCAAGCACCCCTGGCCCTGCCCAAGGGCGGTGTACTGGTACTGCAATTGCAATCCCATACGCCTTCCGTACTATTTCAAATCAACAGTCTTGACGGGGGACCGCTACCACACTCCTTAAAAACTGCACCCACGGCGGCGCTGGCTTCCGGCCTGGCGGCGCATGGAGCGACCAAGACTTCCGCGGCGACCCAAACGGCAACACAGCCAAAATTAGCCCCAGGCAATATCTTACAGGCGACCATCTTACGGCCCTTGTCCCAGGCCCTGTCGCAACCCCTGTCGCAACCTGGCCCTTCCAACCCCACTGCCCCCGGGTTAGCGGCCAACAAGGGTCTTTCACTGCCCCAATCAGGCGCTGCGCCGGGCTTATCCAAAATATCCCCGTCTTCCCCTTCGCTCGCTTCATCAACTAGCCGCGCCGGGGATGGGACGACCAATCCGCTTGTCTCGAAAACCGCTTCACCGGCAATTTCGAAAACAACGGCTTATCTGCCGCCGGGTTCACAATTAAGTGTTAAAATTACCGCCGTACAATTGCCCAACCTGTCCGCAACCAGCATCACCACGGCGACACCGGCCTCACCAGGGGCAAGCCCGGCCCTGATTGCCGGAACCACTTTAAACGGTGCGGTCACGGGCAGCACACCTTCAGGCCAACCCATCGTCCAGACCAGCGCCGGGGTGTTTGCGTTGAACACCCAGACAGTGGTTCCGCGCGGCAGTGTTGTGACCCTCGATGTCATCAATGCGCCGAGCCCGCCATTGGTTAAACCCGGAGCGCTGCCTGCACTCCATGATTCCTTGTTTACTTTGCGAAGATGGCCGGCCCTGGAACAGGTTATTGAAGTAATGCACGAAGCCAACCCTTCGAGCGCCCAGCAACTTGTCAATTCCATTATTCCACGCCCGGATGTGGGATTAACATCTGGCTTGATTTTCTTTCTGGCAGCCTTGCGCGGCGGTGACTTACGTTCCTTGCTTGGCGAAGACCCGATGCGTTTAATCGAACGCAGCCGCCCCAATTTAGCCGGGCGCATTAAAGAAGACTTTGCCTCCCTTGTCCGCATTGCCGACGACCCCGGTTCCGGGGACTGGCGTGTCGCTTTGATTCCAATCAACACAGGGGCGCAAATAGAGCAAATCCGCATGCTCATGCGCCACGGCGATGGGGAAGATGAGGAAAGTGACAGTGTTTCTGACACCCGCTTTGTATTGGATGTCCAGTTAACCACTTTGGGTCGGTTGCAACTGGACGGCCTGGTTCGTAACAAAGGTAAATCGCTGGACCTTATTATCCGCACAGATAAACCCTTGAGCGACACCATGCATAATGATATCCGCACGATCTTTACCGAGGCTGCCGAGCTGAGCGGCCTCAAGGGTGGCGTTAATTTTCAGGCAGCACCCGCAGGTTTCATCGACATTCCCGACCCTTCGAGCGAGCACGCACTGGGCCTTGTGGTATAGGATACCAGCATCCAAACTTATTGTAAGGATGCAATTCCGTTGCAACAGGAAAGCCGAATGCAAGAAATTCAATGCGAAGGGCGCGGGAAATGAATCGTTTTAATGAGTTTGGACCCTAAAGATGGATATTTTTGAACGGCGCAGTCTACTGGCAACCGAGCGCAACCCGGATAGCAAACTCGATTATGTCATTACCATCACCGGCCAAATTGCGGCCCACCGGGAACCCGACAGCAGCTCCATCAATCTGCGCTATGTCCCTGACAAGGTGATTTTGCAACCGGTGTCCTTCGGGCGTTACCTGGACGCCCTTGGCACCGTGGACTGGACGGCGCTGGAAGAAGTTGCAGCGGCGGTTCTCAACGATGTCAACAACGAGTTGATTGCGCGCTGGGTTCAGGTCGGGATTTCCGCGCCCGGTCAAACGCACCTTGGTATCGACCGCCATGAAGTGCTGCTTGAGGACCACCAGCCCAACTGGGAAAATGCCGGGTTATTATCACGCCTTAAGAGGCACTAGAGTATTCCCGTTTCTGCAAAAAGGACTGCATCCCGACTTCATCCAGGGCCAACTGATCCTGACGAGCCAGTTCCGCTTGTTGCTTTTTATTGCGAGTATCCAGCGCTGTTTCGTACTTTTTCAGTTCCCGGTAAGCCTGATTGACTTCCTCGCGGGCGTCGTTGGCCTGACTTTCAAGTTGCTGAATGGAAATCTTGATAATGGCGCGCCGGTCAATGATCTTATCGGCGAAATGACCATACAGAAAACCCGCTTCGTTGGGAGAAGCGGCGGCGATGGCCTGTTCCTTGATCAAGTCTTCTTCAAGCTTAATAGCTTCGGCCTTGAACCCGTCAACCAGGCCCAACACCTCACCCAGTTTTCGGCGTTTCTGATCGACACTCCATTGGTTCAGCCGAATCAGGGTTTCAAGTCCGCGGGCCATTAAATAGTCCTCCTAATAATCATCATTGTTGGCCCAGGGAATTCATTTGTTGCAGAGTTTCGGGGCTCAAAGTTTGCTCACCTAATGGCTGCACCGGACCGGGGGGTGCGGCATCAGGCGCCTGTTGTTGCGGTGGTAACGGTTGCTCCGCTGAAGGGGAATGGGGCGTTTCCGTGGCGATATTATCGACACTCGCAACAGGCATGCCGAGGATCGCCCGTAGTTGGTCATAGCAGGTCGCCAGCGGTGAATGATCATCAATGGTCTGGGCCAGAAAACCTTCAATTCCGGGGTAATAATGGATCGCCTCGTCGACGGCCCCGTCACTGCCCTGCCGATACGCGCCCAGACGGATCAATTCGGCCATGTCTTCATACGTGGAGAGATATCTACGGGCACGATTAACGACCTCGTTTTCCTCTGGCGTATTGCAGTCTGGCATTGTTCGGGAAACACTTTTGAGGATATTGATGGCCGGATAACGGCCCCGTTCGGCAATCGCCCGATCAAGCACCACATGACCGTCGAGGATGCCCCGGACGGCATCGGCGACAGGCTCGTTATGATCATCGCCTTCAACCAGGACCGTAAACAGGCCGGTAATGGAGCCCTGCCCTGCTGCCCCCGGTCCGGCGCGTTCTAACAGACGGGGAAGTTCTGCAAACACCGACGGGGTATAGCCCTTCGAGGCCGGGGGCTCACCCGCCGACAGGCTGATTTCACGCTGCGCCATTGCGAACCGGGTGACGCTATCCATCAGGCACAGGACATCTTTTTGCTGATCGCGAAAGAATTCCGATATGGCCATCAGCACGTATGCCGCCTGACGACGCACCAGGGGCGGTTCATCGGACGTAGCGACGACAACGACACTGCGCGCCATGCCTTCTTCGCCAAGGTCGTCTTCGATAAACTCGCGTGCCTCGCGTCCACGCTCGCCAATCAGCCCGATAACGCTTATTTCGGCATCTGTATGACGGGCCATCATCGACATGACGGTGGATTTGCCAACACCGGAACCGGAAAAAATGCCCAGGCGTTGGCCTCTGCAACACGTCAGGAAGGCATTCAGCGCCCGTATACCAACATCGATCTTGCCGCCGACGCGCTGGCGTTCATGTGCCGGCGGCGGTTTGGCGTGAATGCGATATGGTTTCGGGCCTTTCTTCAAGGGGCCCTTGCCGTCAACAGGTTCGCCAAATGCATTAACGACTCGGCCCATCCAGCTCATATCCGGATAGATCAAAGGGTCTGTGACACTGACTTCCGCCCGTGAACCCAGGCCGATTCCATCGAGCGTACCAAAGGGCATCAACAAGGCCCGCTCGTTCCTGAAACCGACCACTTCACACATCACCTTGCGCTCGCCGCGGCCAATAAGGCGGCAACGATCACCGATCGACAATTCACCCTGAACACCCTGAACCTCAATCATCAGTCCGACAATCGCTGTCACCCGGCCATAAACGGAATGTTCGGCCAGATGGTCAATTTCACTGAGAATAAGCTCGCCGGGTGTCTTCACGCCGCGCCAGTCCAATTGTTTGAATGCCGGTGTAGTCTGTTCATTTTTATGCCCAATATCATCCCTGGCTGATTATCCCTGTGGAGTCTTTAAGAATTGGTATAAACGCGGGGTGAAATAATCTTAACAATTATTAATATTTATGGTTAATATAACGAATCTAAAAGATTTCCGGGGGAAAAAACCGTGCGTGTCCTTATTGTCGAAGATGATCCGGTAACCGCCCAAAGCCTGCAAATGATGCTTGAGTCCGAGAATATGGTCGTCGATTCGACCGATCTTGGCGAAGACGGGCTGGAGATCGGCAAACTTTACGATTACGACATTATTATTCTCGATTTAATGCTCCCAGATATCGACGGCATTGAGGTCCTGCGCCGCTTGCGCGATGCACGGGTTGAAACCCCGGTTTTGATCTTGTCAGGCCTGACCGAGCCCGATGACAAGGTCAGGGGGCTTGGCACGGGTGCCGATGATTATCTGACCAAACCTTTCAACAAGGCTGAACTGATGGCCCGCATTCAGGCCATTGTGCGACGTTCCAAAGGACACGCCCAATCGGTCATCCATACCGGCAAACTAAGCGTCAATATGGATGCTCATACGGTCGAAGTCGGCGGTCATCCGGTCCACCTGACGGGTAAGGAATATGGAATTCTTGAATTGCTGTCCTTGCGCAAAGGGACGACACTGACCAAGGAGATGTTCCTCAATCACCTGTACGGCGGCATGGACGAACCGGAACTTAAGATTATCGATGTGTTTATCTGTAAGCTGCGCAAGAAATTGAGTAACGCCACGGCAGGTGAAAATTACATCGAAACGATCTGGGGGCGGGGCTACGTGTTGCGTGACCCGCAAACGAACGAAGAGGCCGCCAAAGCCTGAAATTAAAGTTATGCGCCGTCAAGCGTCATCGAGGATGTCGCAAGACAGTACACGCCGCGCAGACCCGGAATGGGTTTGAATTTGTCTGAAATACCCAGCACCGTTTCCGCCCCACCCAGGAACAAGACACCGTCTGGCGGCATCAGGCGGCTGATTTGCTCCAATACCCTGCCCTTGGTTTCCTGATCGAAATAGATCAACACGTTGCGGCAAAACACGACATCGAATCGCCCCATACCCTGCAAGTCGCCAAGCAGGTTAAGCTCCTTGTACTGGACCATCGTTCGCAGGGCTGAATTGGCCTGCCATAAGTCATCCTTTTTTTCAAAATACTTGAGCAACAGCTGAATGGGCAAGCCGCGCTGCACTTCGAATTGCGAATAAATACCAGATTTTGCCTTCTCCAGAATCTCCCGAGATATATCCGTACCGACAATTTCCGTGCGCCAACCTGCTAATTTCTGAGCCTGTTCCAATAAGGTAATTGCCAGTGAATAAGGCTCTTGGCCACTGGAAGCGGCGGCACACCAGACTCGAAATGATTTTTTGTCAGCCCGATTTTTCAAAATTTCGGGCAATACCTGATCACGGAACAGGTCGAACGGTTTGACATCCCTGAAGAAGAAGGATTCATTTGTCGTCATTGCTTCGGTCACATCTTGTATCAAGGCTTCTTCCTTGTGAATCCGTAACGTATGAACCATTTCTTCCAGCCCCTTGAGGCCGCGTTTGCGGGCGACCGGCATCAACCGGCTCTCCAACAAATACGACTTGTCTTCCGTCAGGACCAGCCCGGAGCGTTGTTTAATCAGCGTCGAAAGAAACTCGAAATCCCCGACTTTCATTTAAGCGCCCTTACCAAAAGACTTCATCACGTTTCCTGCCAGTTCCTTCAACGGCAATACCGCGCTGCAGATGCCTGCGACCGCGACAGCGCCCGGCATGCCCCAAACGACGCTGGAATTTTCATCCTGCGCAACCACCGTGCCTCCGGCATCAACGACAACCTGCGCGCCCTTAAGGCCATCGGAGCCCATGCCCGTCAGTATGGTCGCAAAAACATTCCCGGCAAAGACTTTGACAAGACTTCTGAGCATCGGATCGACGGCCGGGCGACAGAAATTCTCCTGGGGATCCTGGTTAACAGCAATGACATTTTTGCCGTCCTTGTTGACGACAAGCATGTGAAAATCACCCGGCGCAAGATAGATATGCCCGGCGCGCAACTCGTCGCCATTCTTTGCTTCCGAACAACTCCATTCTGTCATCCGGGTAATATGTTCGGCGAGAATAACGGTAAACGTCGGCGGCATGTGCTGGGTAATGACCACAGGCACGTCGATGTTGGGGTTGATATGTTTGAAAAATTCAAAAAGCGCCTGGGGTCCACCTGTCGAACTGCCAACGGCAAGGATTTTCGGCTTGGTCAAACCAGGCCTGCGCAAGGCAATCTGCGCACTTGGCTTTTTTACCGGCGGCGGGCTCGCCTGACTGGCAGAGCTCTTGACGGGTTGCGGTTTTTTAGAAGGCCCCTTTTGCTTACGGCTGACTTCGCCAAGGCTCTTCACCTTATCATGCAGTTCGCGGCGGAAATCGCCACCCCCGCTGATATCCAGGGTCGAAGTTGGTTTGGGAATGTAATCGGCAGCACCGGCTTCCAGGGCGCGCATGCTGATTTCGGCATTGCGAGAAGATAACGTCGAAGATATCAATATCTTGACGGTAGGATCTATTTCCAGAAGTTTTGGCAGCGCCGTCAACCCGTCCATGACCGGCATTTCAATATCCAGAACGACGACATCAACATCATAGCGAGCAAGGTTGTTAACAGCCAATTGGCCATTGCCAACGGAAGCCACGACTTTTATCGATTTATCGTCTTCCAGAATACGTGTCGTTAGCCCACGAATGACTGCAGAGTCATCCACGACCATAACCCGAATAGGGTCCGTTTGACTGATTTCCAAGGTTTCTGACAATTTTTTATCCGCACTGAAAACAATAAGGCCTTATCGCCGTCGCTTACATCAAACCAACTTGAGCAAACTTTGCCTGAATTATTTCGCTATCAAATGGCTTCATGATGTATTCGTTAGCCCCCGCCTCAATCGCCTCCTGAATATGCTCTATATCGTTCTCGGTGGTGCAAAACACAACGATGGGAACATCACCACCGTCAAGCACGCGTAATTCACGCAAAAACTCGATACCACTCATGACTGGCATGTTCCAATCGAGCAAAATCGCATCGGGCATTTTCAATATGCAGGCATCCAGGGCTTGCTTACCATCTGCCGCTTCTTCGGTTTCGAACTCAAGATCCTGGAGGATTTTCCGAGCCACCATACGAATGACTTTAGAATCATCAACGATTAGACAACACGTCATGCCAACCTACGTTTTCTTTTCTGGCGGGCCGTCCAACCAACCCCCTTGAGCTGGTGAGACACGATAGCCGCCTGTTTAAGCAATTTATCCCTGATAAATAAGTTACTACCTATATTTAACTTAACCAAGACCTTTAGGTTTCAACAAAAAATCAGGATGGATCTTCCGGTGTCAGGCTCGAAATAGTGTCAGCCAGCGTCATGACCAAAGCGTCACGATCAAATTTGGCGACATATTCACTGAAACCGACCTGGCGGCCACGCTCGAAATCCTGGTCAGTGGCATGAGATGACAAGGCTACCATTGGAATACTGGCCCAGATGCCACCGGACTTGACCGCTTCGGCGAATTCGAAACCATTCATATCAGGCATTTCGATATCGCTGATGATGACATCGAACTTGAGCCCGGTTTCTCTCATTTTCAAGGCTTCGCCAGCACTTTCAACTGTTGTCACATCGTACCCGGCGACCGAAAGAACCGGGCGCAACAAGTTACGGAAGAACGGGCTGTCATCGACAAGAAGCACCTTTTTCGAACCATGCACAGATTCACCGGTTCCAAAAGCGCCATCATTATCGCCAAACCAGTCAGAGAACGCCTGGGTCAGGAAGTAACCGGCATCAATCACGTCCGTCGCCTTGCCATCAAGAATGGCACTGCCAATCAAACCATCTTCAGCAGCCGACAGTTCAATTTTAAGCCGGTCTTCGACGATATCGACAATTTCGTCGACGACCAGGCCCATGGAACGGTCTCGATCCGTAAACACCAGAATAGGCTGACGCCCCGTCGTTTTCCATTCGTGGGCCGTGTCAAACGGGATCAATGGCATCAAGTGTCCACGGTACTGGACGACATAAGTACCATGGGATTTTTCTGTCTGCTCCATGTCAACTTCCTCAAGCCTTGCCACCAGAGCCAACGGCACCGCTTTCAATTCTTTACCACCGGCGAGGAAGATCAACATGCTCGATGTATCTTCTGCATGGGCCCGCGTGTCGGGATCCTCCGCATCATCGGATCGACCCTTGCCAAGGTCGCCGGATGAATTGGCTATCCCGTTGGGGTCGATAATCATAATAACGGAACCGTCACCAAGAATGGTGTTGCCAGAATAATAAGGTATGTTCCGCAATATGGGCGCCACCGGTTTGACCACAATCTCCTCGGTATCGAAGACCCGGTCAACAATAATGCCGAACGAATAGGCACCAACCTGGGTGACAACGATGAACATCTCGCCATCATTGTCTTTCTTCTCGCCCAGTTTCAAAAGATCATGCAAATGCACCAATGGCAACAGGCGGTTACGCAGCCTGAGCACGGGGGATTCATTAATCATTTCGATCTTGTTTTCGGATTCAATAGAGGCCCGAACCAGTTCCAGAACACTGATTTGCGGAATAGCGAACCTCTCGCCACTACATTCGACGACCAGGGCCGAAACAATTGCCAGGGTTAGCGGGATCTTGATCAGGAATGTCGATCCCTTGCCCTCGATCGAATTCAGCTCGACGGTGCCGCCAATCTTTTCAATGTTGGTACGCACAACATCCATGCCAACACCGCGACCCGATACACTGGTCACTTTTTCAGCCGTCGAGAAACCGGCCTTGAAAATGTGCATGTGAATTTGCTGGTCAGTCATATCTTCGATTTCAGACTCGGTGGCCAGGTCATTATCGAGGATTTTCTGGACAATACGATCCGTATTCAAGCCACGCCCGTCATCGGCAATTGAAATAATGATATGACCACCTTCGTGGTAGGCACTGAGTTTCACCGTGCCCAGTTCCGGCTTGCCTGCGGCGGCGCGATCAGCAGGCCCTTCGAGGCCATGATCGGCCGAATTGCGGACCATGTGCGTGAGCGGGTCTTTGATCAAATCTAGAACCTGACGATCCAGTTCAGTCTCCGCGCCGATCATCTTGAGATCGATCTTCTTGCCCGATTCAACGGACAGATCACGAACAATTCGCGGTAATTTCGCCCACGCATTGCCAATTGGCTGCATGCGGGTCTTCATCACCCCTTCCTGCAAATCCGACGTAATATGGCTCAGGCGTTGTAAGGGTACGGTAAATTCTGAATCGTCATGGCCACGAACCATCTGGTTTAGCTGATTGCGAGTCAGAACCAGTTCACTGACCATGGTCATCAGGTCTTCCAGGACTTCCACATGGACGCGAATGGACGAAGCTGCGACGGAAGCTTCTTTCGGCTTATCATCACTTTTAGCGGCAGCCGTGCTTTTTGTTTTGGCAGGAACCTTGGCTTCCGCTGCCGGCGGTTTGGCCTCAGCCTCAGCCGCACGCTCGGCTTGCATCTCGGCATCTATCTGGCCGCTGCTGGCCGCCTTGATGCCTTGGGATTCCGCTTCCATCACTTCGTCCAGAAGCTCGGCAGCGACAGGCGCGCCAAATTCATTGACCGCAGCGCCAGCCTCTTCAGACTCATTCTCGGCTGCCATTTGTTCGTCTGAAGCAGCAACAACACCGCCTGCCGTTGCGGCTTCGACTTCGGCCAACAGCTCGGCTGCGACCGGCGCACCAAATTCATTGGCCGAGGCGGCACCGCCACCCGTTTCGGCAGGCGCGGCATCAACAGCTGGGGGCGGTGCGGCCTTACCGGAAGCCATGGCGTTCAATTCGTCAATAATTTCCTGATCACTGCCTTCGGGTTCGGCTCCGCTTGCTTCCAACTCATCAAGAAGTTCGCGAACGCGGTCCAGGCATTTAAGGATCAGCGTCACCGCTTCGGGCGTGACTTCAAGAACGCCATCACGGAATTTACCGAGCACATTTTCACCGGCATGGGCAACGGATTCCAGACGCGGCAGCCCCAAAAAGCCACATGTTCCCTTGATCGTATGAACAAGGCGAAAAATGTTACCCAGAATAGCAGAATCAGTAGGATCCTGTTCAAACTGAACCATCTGGCCATCAAGCTCAGTCAGACTTTCTGTTGTTTCCGTCAGAAACTCACCGAGTAGGTCGTCCATCTCTAAATCCATGATATTTCCTTAAACCCAGCCAATCGCGCCAATTTATGTATTTTCACATTGCTTGAATATCAATTCCCTGATTATCCAGTAACCCTAGTTTATATAGGGCTTGTCGCAAAAAAAACGAGTCAATTTCGACAACACCATAAAAACAGTTGTTAACCCTCTTAAGCCCTTATAGTTAATACCAAATTCAGTTAAGTCTAGCTCTCATTTTAATCTCGCACAAGAATCGCAAACCGGACTTCATTTTCTGCTGCCGAAATTTCTATTTCCGAACCCAGTTCCCGAGCCAACTGATGGCAGAAAAAACCATGAATATTGTGGGCGTTCAGGTCCGCTTCCCCTGCTTCGGCGCTATGAAAGAAAAGCGCCGCCTGCAAGTCTTCTTTCAGGCGCGCGCCCTCGCCGGACGCCATGACGGCCATGCCCAGGGCTGGATGGCCCAGGTCGTCGTCCATCGGCACCACAGATACGCTAAGCACACCGCCCCGCGGTAACGCGTCTATGGCTACCAGGATCATATTGAGCAACAATTTGATGGCCGGGCTCGCCGGTTGCCGGGCCGGACCGCCAGCCTCATCGGCAAGCCAATCCAGACTGACGCGCCCACCTTCAAGGAATGCCGCAACCAATTGCCGGGCTTCGTTCAATGCCGGTTGTCGCCCGCTCAAACCGCCAAGTCCAAATGCCATCCGGAAAAAACCAAGGTTGGCCGATAGTTTGGCGACGCTGGCCGACACCATCTTAAGGGCATCCTCACCGTCTTCGGCCCCCATCTCGGCAAACATTTCCATGCCATTATGAACGGCCCCCGTCGGGCCGATCAGGTCATGACACAATCGGGAACACAGCAATTGCACGACTTTTAAATCTACCTGCATGACACCCTTAATTACCCTTACGTCCGTACCGGAAAAACATACGTCGTTTTCTTGGCAGGAAACTAGTCCCCAATGACGATATTCATATTGGGCAATCAGGTCCATAATGGAAAATACTTTGCCTGAGGAAAGAAAAATAACGATGTCGCCAAAAAATTCCAGGAAACCGGGGGCCAACACCAAAGGTCGCCAACTTGATCCGCAAGCCCTGGACGTCGTCCGGCGCTTGCTCGGGCAGATGCCGCGACAAAAGGATCGACTGATTGAATACCTACACCTGATTCAAGATCAATGCGGCCACTTGTCAGCCGCCCACCTGGTCGCGCTGGCCAGCGAGCTTAAATTATCGCAAGTCGAAGTCTACGAGGTTGCCTCGTTCTACGCCCATTTCGATGTGGTCAAGGAAGGCGAGACACCTCCGCCTGCCCTGACGGTCCGTGTCTGCGACGGCATTGCCTGTGAACTTGCAGGCGCACAGGAACTTCTGAATTCCCTGAAAGACACCCTGGGTGAGGCCATACGGGTCCAACCCGTGCCCTGCATCGGCGCCTGCGACACGGCCCCGGCAATCGCCGTTGGCCGCAACCGTATCGGCAACGCGACGACGGAACTTGCCCGCCAAGTCATCGCCGACAACCTGACCGAAACCCCAATCCCGCCATACACAGATTTTGACACCTACCGCAAAGACGGTGGTTACGCAGCCCTTGAGGCCTGTCTGTCTGGCGACAAAACCGCTGATGATATTCTTGGGCAAATCGAGGCGTCGAGCCTGCGTGGCCTTGGCGGTGCTGGCTTCCCCGTTGCCCGCAAGTGGCGTTTTCTGCTCGATAACCCAAAGCCCCGCATTGTCGCGCTGAATGCCGATGAGGGCGAACCCGGAACTTTCAAGGACCGTCATTGCCTTGAAACCGCGCCCCACAAAGTCCTCGAAGGGGCACTGATCGCGGCCTGGACCATCGAGGCTACATCCATCTACATCTATCTGCGCGACGAATACCCGCACATCCACAGCGTCCTGCAATCGGAAATCGCCAAACTTGAACAGGCGGGTTTAGCGGATGGCGTCGACATACATCTCAGGCGTGGAGCCGGTGCCTATATCTGCGGCGAGGAGACGGCCCTGTTGGAAAGTCTGGAAGGCAAGCGCGGCCTGCCCCGCAATCGGCCGCCATTCCCCGCCAACGAGGGTCTGTTTGGTCGCCCGACCCTGATAAACAATGTCGAAACCCTGTCCTTCGTCACCGACATTATCCGCCACGGCGCAGAGCGCTACCTTGCAGATGGGCGGCCCCACTACTATTCCGTTTCGGGCCGGGTGCGCGATCCTGGCGTCAAGTTGGCCCCGGCTGGCATCACCGCCCGTGCCCTGATCGAGGACTATTCCGGCGGCATGCTGGAAGGCCATACGTTTGCCGGTTATCTTCCCGGCGGCGCATCGGGCGGAATTCTGCCCGCATCCAAAGGCGAAGTGCCGCTGGATTTTGGCTCCCTTGATGAATATGGCTGTTTCATTGGGTCGTCCGCCGTCGTTATCCTGTCCGACCAGGATGATATCAGCGCCATTGTGCGCAACCTGACCCACTTTTTTGAAGAAGAAAGCTGCGGCCAGTGCACGCCCTGCCGGGCCGGTTGCGAGAAGTTGTCGCACATGCTTGAAGCCGGAGACTGGGATGAAAGCTTAATCCGCGAACTTGCCGCCGCCATGACCGATGCCTCCATCTGTGGCCTTGGACAAGCGGCGGCGAACCCGGTACTCAGCGCCCTTAATTTCTTCAAAGGAGATTTGAAATGAATGCGCCAATCTCCTTTATCCTAGACGGCACGAACGTCGAAGCACGGTCCGGGGAAAGCATTTTCCAGGTCGCTAAAAGGCTGGGAATTGAACTTCCCCACATGTGTTCAGGTCTAAACCAGCATTACCGGGCCGATGGAAACTGCCGCCTTTGCCTGGTCGAAATCGACGGCGAGCGCACTCTTGCGGCCAGTTGCAAGCGCTTGCCTGCCGATGGCATGCGCGTTCAATCAGCCTCCACGCGGGCGATGAAGGCGCGCAACATGGTTATGGAATTGCTTATTGCCGATCAACCCCTACGCGATGAGGGCCCTGATCCGCACTCCCGGTTCTGGCAAATGGCCGATCAAATGGGGGTTCATGAAAGCCGCTTCAGCTCCCGCGCACAGCCTGTTCCAGATGCTTCTCATCCGGCTATGGCGGTCAATCTTGACGCCTGTATCCAGTGTACCAACTGTGTCCGCGCCTGCCGGGAAGTTCAAGTCAACGACGTTATCGGGATGGCCCTGCGCGGTGCCCGGTCGGAAATTGTTTTCGATATCGCCGATCCCATGGGGCTAAGCACATGTGTCGCCTGCGGTGAATGTGTCCAGGCTTGCCCGACCGGCGCTTTGCTGGAAAAAAACCCACCCAAAGAGGTCGAGCGGGAAGTGCGCTCGCTGTGTCCTTATTGTGGTGTCGGTTGTCAGGTCACCTATAAAGTCGCCGCGGGTCGCATCGTCGGCATGGCCGGTCGCAACGGACCGGCCAACATGAACCGGCTTTGCGTCAAGGGCCGTTTCGGCCTCGACTACGTTCACCACCCGCATCGCCTAACGGTGCCGCTCATTCGCCGCGATGACGCCCCCAAAACAGCCGGCCCGGAATTCGACGCCGCTGACTGGCGCAAGATTTTCCGCGAGGCGACATGGGAAGAAGCGTTGGACCTTGCCGCTTCAGGCCTGAAATCGATCCGCCACAACAAAGGCGACAAATCCCTGGCTGGCTTCGGTTCGGCCAAAGGCTCAAACGAGGAAGCCTATCTGGTGCAGAAACTTGTGCGCACCGGATTCGGTTCCAACAATGTCGATCACTGCACCCGGTTGTGTCATGCCTCCTCTGTCGCCGCCCTGATGGAAGGGATTGGTTCTGGCGCCGTCACCGCCCCCTTTACCGCTGCCAGTGAGGCAGACGTCATCATCGTTATCGGATCACGCCCGGCGCAAAACCATCCCGTCGCCGCGACCTTTATCAAGAACGCCCATAAAAATAGCACGAAGCTTATTGTCATCGACCCGCGTGGTCAGGGTTTGACCCGCCATGCAGATTACATGCTGCAATTCAAACCGGGCACGGATGTCGCCCTGCTCAACGCCATCCTGCATGTGATCATTGATGAAGGGCTAACTGACGACGACTATATCGCCGCGCACACCGAAGGTTTCGCCGACCTGAAAGCCCACATCAAAGGGTTCTCGCCCGAAAAAATGGCTCCGCTTTGTGGCATCGAAGCCGATGTCATCCGCACCGTCGCCCGGACTTACGCGACCGCCGGGCGCGCTATCATTTACTGGGGCATGGGCATTTCCCAGCATGTCCACGGCACCGACAACGCCCGTTGCCTGATCGCCCTGGCCTTGATCACAGGTAATGTCGGCAGGCCCGGCACCGGCCTGCATCCCCTGCGCGGTCAGAACAATGTTCAGGGCGCGTCCGATGTTGGCCTGATCCCCATGGTTTATCCCGATTATAAATCCGTCACCGACGAAAAAGTGCGCACCCAATACGAGAACCTGTGGGGTGTGCAGTTGGACCCGGAACCGGGCCTGACCGTGGTTGAAATCATTCATGCCATTCACGCCGGTTCCATCAACGGCATGTACATCATGGGTGAAAACCCTGCCATGTCGGACCCGGACGTCGGTCACGCCCGCGCCGCTTTCGCCAAACTGGATCACCTTGTGGTTCAGGATATTTTTCTGACCGAAACCGCCCACTTCGCCGATGTCGTACTGCCAGCCTCGGCGTTCCCGGAAAAATCCGGCACCTTCACCAATTCCAATCGTCAGGTGCAGATGGCCCGGCAGGTTATTGATGCGCCAGGCGAGGCGGCTCAGGACTGGTGGATTATCCAGGAAATTGCCAGACGCCTGGACTTAGGCTGGGATTACCATGGTCCCGAAGATGTATTCGCCGAAATGCGCCAGACCATGGCCTCGATCAAGGGCATCACCTGGCAACGGTTGGAAAAAGAAGACTGTGTCACCTACCCTTGTGCATCGGAAGGCGCGCCCGGTCAGGTTATTTTATTCGGCGATGGTTTTCCCACGGCGAACGGTCGCGCCAGATTGGTGCCGGCTCAGGTCGAGCCGCCGGACGAACTTCCCGACGATGACTATCCGATAATATTAACCACCGGGCGCATGCTGGAACACTGGCACACCGGGGCTATGACCCGTCACGCCAGCGTGCTTTCGGCCATCGAACCCGAAGCCGTCGTCAATCTGCATCCCCGCGCCATCGAAGGCTTAGGGATCGCCCCGGGCGACAAGGTCAGCGTCACCAGCAGGCGCGGTTCGATCACCCTTAAAACCAGGGCCGACCGAGACGTTCCCGAAAACATGGCCTTCATCCCGTTCTGTTTCACCGAGGCCGCAGCCAATTTGCTGACCAACCCCAAACTCGACCCTTACGGCAAAATTCCCGAATTTAAATTCGCCGCGGTCCGGGTAATAAAGTCCGATTCTTGATCTATATCAATTACAGCACCCGACAATTTCGCGATGATCAAATTAAGAAAACGGTAGCGTGAACTCAGCCCACGGTATCGTTCAGCGATAGCCGTTGACGCCAAGGACCGGACATCTCTTTCCCCCCCCATAGTCCGTTCTTATAAGCGCCAGCGGTTTTCGTTTTTTTGTGCTCTGTTTATTTATGTATTTTTATGCGTTTTTATGTTTTTATAACGGATACCTTTAAGAACGACTCTTAAGTAGCCCTGTTATGAACGATTTTTCCGACGCATTTAACGCCGCTCTGACACTAGTTGTTGGAGGCGATGCGAATTTACTGGAGATCGTCGGCCTGTCGCTGAGCGTTAGCATCACCGCCGTCGTATTGGCGACCCTGATCGGCATGCCGTTGGGGGCGGCGACGGCCTTGTACAAATTCCCCGGACGCAAAATCCTGGCCGTCACCCTGAACGCCCTGATGGGACTCCCGCCGGTCGTTGTTGGGTTAATCGTCTATTTACTGCTGTCCAGAATTGGCCCCCTGGGCGTGCTGGGACTTTTGTTCACGCCGACCGCCATGATCATCGCCCAGGTTTTGCTGATCGTCCCGATCATCGCCGCCTTGAGCAGCCAGATCGTCGAGGACTTGTGGCTTGAGTACCGGGAGCAACTGTTGTCGCTGGGCGCATCCCCTGCCCGGCGCATGCTGACCTTGTTATGGGACGGGCGATTCTCTCTTTTGACGGCGGTGTTGGCCGGTTTTGGACGCGCCGCGGCGGAAGTCGGCGCGGTGATGATTGTCGGCGGCAACATCGACCATGTCAGCCGGGTGATGACAACGGCCATCGCCCTTGAAGTCTCAAAGGGCAACCTGGCCCTGGCCCTGGGCCTGGGGATGATCCTGATCACACTATCGCTGATCGTCAACGCCGCCGCCTTCTTGCTCAAACAGGCCGGAACAAGGGAGCAGGCATGAGTATTCTGCCTTTAACCCTGAACAATGTCAGCTTTGAGGCCGGTGGCAAAAAGCTGTTACACAACCTTGAGCACAGTTTCAAAGCCGGGCCCAGATCGATCATCCTTGGCCCCAACGGCGCCGGCAAAAGCCTGCTTCTAAGGCTCTGCCACGGCCTTTTGCAACCGACGTCCGGTTCCGTTCAGTGGCAGGGCGACGATGCGGCCGTGCATCAGGCGATGGTTTTCCAGCGCCCGGTCATGCTGCGCCGCACCGTTAGCGCCAATGTGGATTACGCCCTGTCGCTAAGGGGGATGGACCGACAGACCCGACACCAGCGCACGGCAGAAGTTCTTGAACGCACCGGCCTGGTCCATCTGTCCCGCACCCCGGCCCGTTTGCTGTCGTTCGGCGAGCAGCAGAAGCTGGCCCTGGCCCGGGCCTGGGCGATTAACCCGCAAGTGCTGTTTCTCGACGAGCCGACGGCCAGCTTGGACCCGGCTGCGATCCACGCCATTGAAGAAGTGATCGAGGCCATCCACAAGGCCGGAACCCGCATCATCATGACCACCCACGATTTGATGCAGGCCCGACGGCTGGCCGACGAAATTTTGTTTATTCACCGCGGGCGATTGCTCGAATGCGCCGAAGCATCTGCGTTTTTCACCCGCCCCACAAACCCCCAGGCACAGGCCTTCCTTGAAGGCCAGTTGCTATGGTGGAACAACCCCGAAACTGAAGGACTATAATATGACCCGTTGGATACTGCTTGCTCTTGCCTTGTTTATAACCCCGGCCTTACTTGTCGCCCCGGCCCAGGCGGGCGATGACACTTTCATCACCGTCGCCTCAACCACATCGACCCGGGATTCCGGCCTGTTTGACACCATCCTGCCCCTGTTCACCAAGGCCAGCGGCATCGAGGTGCGGGTCGTCGCCGTGGGCACCGGTCAGGCCATCAAGTTAGCCAAAAACGGTGACGCCGACGTGCTGTTCGTGCATCATCGCAAGTCCGAAGATGCCTTCATCGCCGGGGGTTTCGGCGTTAAGCGCTATGATGTTATGTACAACGACTTTGTCGTGCTCGGCCCGAAGGGCGACCCGGCGCATATTGGCGCCATCAAAGACGTGGCCGAAGCCTTCAAGGCTATCGCCACCAGCCAATCCCCGTTCCTGTCACGCGGTGATGATAGCGGCACCAACAAGAAGGAACGGGCCTTGTGGAAACTGGCTGGCATTGATACGGCCAAGGCATCGGGATCCTGGTATCGGGAAACCGGTTCGGGCATGGGCGCCACCCTGAACACCGCGTCGGCCATGAACGGCTATTCCATGAGTGACCGGGGAACCTGGCTGGCATTCAAGAACAGGGGCGACCTGAAAGTGCTGGTCGAGGGCGACACGCGCCTGCTCAACCCTTACGGCGTCATGCTGGTAAGCCCGAAACGCTACCCCCACACTAAAGTCGCGGCAGGGCAAAAGTTCATCGACTGGCTGATCTCACCCACAGGCCAAGCCGCCATTGCCGGCTTTAAGATCAACGGCGAACAGTTGTTCAGGGCCAACGCCAAGTAAGCGACGAAGAGCAGCAACCACCAAAAAGCGTCAATCCCGGCTTGATCGGGATTGACGCTTTTTAACAAACGTTTCCTCGAAACGTCAACTTTGAGACGTAAATGGACCAGGTTCAGGTTTAGAGAAAGAACCGGTTCCGCCCCCCCAAACGAGCATTATTACGCCTCGCCCTTTCGCCTTTAGTAGTTTTTGAGCGCCTGCGTAATAGCTCTTTCCCTGCCCTTCGCATATTCGGATATTTTCTTATCGACATTAACGATATGGCCAACCCACCAGCCACGTAAAAACTCGCGAAGTTTGTGAAATGTTTCCGGGTTATTATTCTTACGCCAGGCAATGGCCAGTTCATTGACTTGAAAAACAAGTTTCCTGTGAAGGCCACAATGGTTTTCCAGGTCTGGATAATCGCAGATCTTCATGATCTTCTCTTCGCGCTGGAAGTGATATTGAGTGTAATCGATCATATTCTCAATCAACCCATCCACATCAATATCAATATCATACGAAGACCCAAGCGTGAGCTTGTTTAAAAGCGAAATAATTTCTTGATGATCCTGATCAATGGCAGCGACACCGACGAGAAGTGAGTCCGTCCAAATGAGGACGTTTTTGTTTTTACAGAGCGGCAGTTCGACCCAGAACGTGCTGCCGACCCCTTCTTCACTATCAAAGCCAATGCGCCCGGCCATTCGATTAACCAGTATCTGGCTCACAGTGAGGCCAATCCCGGTTCCTTCCCTTGGCCTGGTCCGGTCTTCTTCGATGCGGTGATAGCGTTGAAATATATCGGGCCTATCCGTATTAGAAATGCCAATACCAGAGTCCGTTACCGATAGGCGCAGGAAGTCATCGTCCGTCACTTGACCTTCCACGCTCACTATTCCGCCATCGCGGTTGTATTTAACGGCATTAGAAAGAAGGTTGATAAGGATTTGCTTAAATCGAAGCGGATCGGTGTGAAGGCATACTTCCGGACTGTCGCTAAAGTGATCGTTAATTGTTATTTCTTTTGATTCTGCAAGAGAGGTGGTCAAAGAAAGGCAATTCGCAACGAGTTTGTTGGCCGTCACGTCCTTAAGGTTAAGCCTAAAATGATCAGATTCGACCTGGGCCAAATCCAAAATTTCGTTAATTAACGCCAAAAGGTGCTGGCCACCCTGAATGATGTTGTCGGTGTAGCCCGTCTGGGTCTCTGTCAGCGGCTCCGTGGGGTTGTACTGCAACATCTGGGCAAAGCCTAGAATAGCGTTCATGGGAGTTCTGAATTCATGGCTCATGCTGGCAAGAAATTCGGATTTTGCCTTGCTGGCAGACTCTGCTTCTTCCTTGGCCACGGCGATTGCTTGTTCGGCCATGACCCTGTTCGTTATGTCCTGGCGGATTGAAAAAAAGCCGAGGTCTTCGATCCTGTGTTCCGAAACCAGTTGCCAGCGCCCCGACGTAAATTGCTCGAATGATCCTTGCGGTGGATGGTGCAGCCTGTTCAGGCGTTTTGCCTGATAAGCCTGTAGATCCTCTTGCAACAGGGGATCAACAACAACCCCCGGCATATCGATCGAAGTCTGGATAAAATCCAGGAAGTATTCACCGACAACGTCCTGGAGCGGCGGCATGTAGGGGAAAAAATCATGATAGGCCTGATTAAAGAAAACCAGACAATCATCCAAATCATAAATAATAACCGGATGGGGCAGCATCTCTATCGCCTGGCGCAACTGCTGCTCTAACCTGCTATCCTTTTGTTCGTCAACCGCTTGCCGTTCTTCAAGGCGTCGCGTCAAAGTCATCACCTGTTGGGCAAGTTCAGCCTTGGATTGACGCATTAAAGCAGATCCAGACTGTTTCGGTTTTATCATAATCGTTGCGCCTTCAGGATCTGATTTCTTACCCTTCCAAGGTTAGGTTTTCTTAATAACGAAATCAATCCTATTGCCACGCCCGGGAACTGCAACAACCGGCAAATAGGATGCTCAGGAACGGCAGCGTTGGGACGTTAAGCGGATCATGTTCCGGCACGGTTGAAGGGCCGCTTGTGGCCGAACCCGGACGTTTACTTAAGCTATCTCGCGTGCACGACGATTGCCTAGCCAAAGTCATTGCCTAAAAAGGTGTCCTAATATGGACTAAACCAATAGCGCACAGCCCCCCAAGCAAAAAACCCAATAAGACATGCCTAAGTAGACAGATCTAATCGAATTTTTTGCAAGTGGTCTCCTGCGTTTAATGGCGGCCTTAATTATAAAAAAACTTAAGCAGTTATGTTGACTTTCTGGCCGCGTGTCGCCGAGACACTCGACTTATCATCTGAATCGCCGTCATTTTCTCTATCCGCGCCATCACTGACCAGGGCTTGCGCCTGTTGTACGCGGACCTGGCTTTGTTGTTGAGGCACTTGCGCCCTGGTAACATAGCTTGCTGTTGTGCTTGAAACTTCCATTGCAGTTCTCTTTCATGGTTAGTTTTCACGATGCAAATTCTTTGAATTGCGCACAGAGATTACGCTTCCCAAGATGAACGCAATCTGAATACCGCGCCACAACCAGCTTGTCAGCGTTCAATTATGCTCTATCGGTAATTTCAGGCTTTCCAATGCATTCGATATTTCATGGTCCCGGTCTTTCGCATATTGGGCAATACCGGTATCTACATTTACGATATGGCCAATCCACCATTGCCGCAGGAATTCCTGAAGATTGCCGAGGGCTTCCTGACTGTCCGCCTTGTTTCTGTTTTTAGAAAATTTATGTACTTTAGTCGTTAGTGCCTGGTGAAGAATACGATGTTTCTTTGTATCGGGGTACCCACATACCTTCATAATCTCTTCCTCTCGCCGGAAATGATAACGGGTATAATCAATAAGCTCATCGATAGCCTTATTCAGACCAACGCCTTCAATGGAGCGAAATGTAAGTTTATTTAACAACCCGATAACAACCTGATGGTCTTTGTCCAGGGCATCCACACCAACGCGAAGACTATCGCTCCAGATAAGGACCCTTTTATTCGATGCCAAGGGTAGTTCTATCCAAAATGTGCTTCCGACACCTCCCTCACTCTCGAAGCCAATGCGCCCGGCCAGTCTCTCGATCAGATGTTTGGTTACGGTGAGGCCAATTCCCGTTCCTTCACGGGCCACCATCGGGTCTGTAATAATGCGATGGAATATCCGGAAAATTTTATCCTGATCTTTTTTGGGGATACCAATGCCCGTGTCCGTTATGGATATACGAAGAAACCCGTCATCAGTTGCATGCCCCTCTATGGACACAGTTCCGCCGTGCTTATTGAATTTAATGGCATTGGAGAGAAGGTTAATGAGCCCTTGTTTGAAACGAATCTGGTCGGTGCGAAGATGAATGGTATCTTCGCTACTGAATGCATCAACAATCTTAATTTCTCGTGCGTCCCCAAGAAGTTCGATTAAGGTAACACATTCTTTTACAACGTCGTTGGCGTTAACTTCATCCAGGGAAATATCAATTTGATCAGCTTCGATTTTTGATAAATCAAGAATATCGTTGACGAGTGCAAGCAGGTGATTGCCGCCTTCGATTATGCATTCCACATGCACATCCTGAGACGGCGTGAGGGATTTATGGGGGTCATACTTCAGCATCTGAGCAAAGCCGAGAACGGCGTTAAGGGGCGTGCGCAATTCGTGACTCATGCTTGCCAGAAATTCTGACTTGGCCTTGTTGGATTCTTCAGCCTCTTCCCTGGCTTCCTGAATAGTTGCCTCGGCTTGCTTGCGCTCTGTGATGTCTGTTTGAACAATCATTACACAGCCATCTGTTGTCCGCATGTGACGATACAGATAGGTCCGTCCATTCGTATGGACGGTTTCACCAATTTCATCCTTGGCCTCTCGACGTTCGGTGAGTCGTTTTTTAATCCATGCCTCTGGATCAGATTTGGCCAGCGGCACATCAATCAGACCGGCTTCCAAACTTCCCCTTAATAAAAATTCCTGGGTGCATCCCAGAATTTTATCCTTTGGAGGCGAATTGGGGTAATTCCTATGATACTGGCTATTGGAGAAAATGATTTTTTCATTTTGATCATACAAAATTACGCTGTCTGAATACGCATCAATCGCCTGATTGAGCAAGCTTTCCGTTTTGTACTGTTGTTCAAGCTTACGTTCCATTTCCTTGCGCTCAGTGATGTCGATGATGCTAACCGGAATGCTTCTAAAACCATCACTGGTCTGAGGGATATTGAATGTGAGGATGGCATCAATGTCTCTTCCGTCCAGGGCATGGAAAGTCACATCGGAGCGAAAAACCGGTTTCCCTTCCCAAATGGCGCATAGCTCATCAATGAAAACATCAATCGCATTGTCTCCATACATCCTGTCAATCTGATCGATGAAATCGGTGTTATTTTTTGCTCCAAACAGCTTTAGAGTTGCTCCATTGACTTGAACAACTTTGACCATGGCGGCAAAGTCAGAAGCCCTTTGCCGGTCTTCCTCAAGATATTTTCGAATGTCAACAAGCCCGCCCAGACGAAGCCGGTCCAATTCTCGGCGCACGTCTGATAAATCTTCATTCCAGATAGGGATTTCGGCATTTTCAAAGAGACTTTTTGATTCTTGCCATGAAAGCAAATTAGAAATGCCATCACCAAGGCGGGCGCCCAGGGTTTCAAACAAGTGGCGGTCGTTCTGGTTATAGATGACCGGCGCCTCGCAGTGATGGATTCCAAGAAGCCATGGTTTTCCACTTCTAGGACGGATCATCATGACCAATTGAGAGCAAATGTGAAATTGAACACTCACCGATTCACCGGGATCAAGGGTATTTTCTTCCGCATCGAAACGCACCGCGCCCGATGCGTTAATCGCCAATTCCATAACCCCACGCGAAAAATCAGTATGCGGCACGTCTTTATCACTCGTGTGGGCCCCAGGCCATTGGGGACGGGTCCGTTCTATCGGTACCCGGAAAGTGCCTGAATTTGGGTCGCAAGGATACAACAGCCAGGCGCGGTCACAGGCAAAAAAGTCCAGGAACTGAGCAAGCGCCTGGTCGAGCATTTTATCAGGGTCCGTCGCCTTGATAATAATTCGGTTAATAACTTCAAGAGATTCAAGAATACGCAGGTCATCAATATGCACCTCCTGTAGGTGCAAATTTTCTTCTTCCAACGTGGCAATCCGCGATTGGAGATTGTTTACATCACGATCAGTCGTATCCACAATCAAGCTACATTTCTGTAAAAATGAATGCCATACTATAGGTGCCGGTTGTAGAAAGTCGAGTGCAAGTACAACTTTACAAGCAAACGCGAATTGATCCAGGCATTGAAATGATTGGCTTTGGATTTGACATTAATACGCCAGCCACCCCCGCAAAAGATTAAAGATTTAGACGCTTCCGTCGAAGACCTGAATATCGTTAGATCTTTGCAAACATCCACGTTTTATCCTGCCCCTTTTACGTAGGCTCTTCGTATGTAACGAGGGTCATTTCCGCAGCTTCATCCCGAAGCGGGATCAGGGCCTGATAGTCCGCGGAATGATACCAGGCATTGAGCGCCGCACTATCGGTAAAGCGCACCACGCCAACGGCCTGATGGTCGCTGCCCCCTACGATGGTCTCACCGGCCTTACCACGAATGACCAACTCACCGCCAAAAGGGGCGAAGGTTGCGCCAGCCCTGGAACCATAGTCGGCGAATTTTTGCGGATCTTTGATTCGAGATGTCGCGATAAAAAAAGTTGCCATGATTTGTTCCTGCTTTAAATGTAATTGACGATATCAGTTATGTTCAGGTATGTATAAAACATGTTCCAGTTATTTTGTCCATAGGTGTATACAATTTTTTTTGCAAAACCCTTTTTTTAGAGAAACCAACCATGGCCCGCCCCTCAAAATTCAATCGGGAAGAAGCCGTCACGTTCGCAATGAATGAAATCTGGCGAGAGGGCTATGAGGCCAATTCGGTCAAAGCGCTGTCTGAAAAACTGGGCATTACCCGATCCAGTTTCTATAACGCCTTTGGTAGCCGCCAGGCATTGTTTTGCGAAGCCCTCGCGTTATATAGCAGCCAGACACCTGATCGGGCACTGCGGGAAGCGACGCCCGATATGTCCATCAAGAAGCTTCTGACCGGCACTTTACGCACGATATGTAAATCCAGATCAAAGGATCCTGAAGCGCGCGGCTGCCTGGCAGTGAATGGCGTTGCCGAACTTTGCAATATCAACAATGAGCTGGGCCCAATGTTGGAGCAAGCCATTTTGGGTAGTGCCGAGCGCATTGAAGAACTTTTGCAGTGGGGCGTTGCCAACGGCGAGATTAAGGTTGAGGTGGACACCCATGCCCTGGCGTTGTCACTTCAAAACCTGATCGTCGGTTTAAATGTTATGTCCAAAATTGTGCGAAAAGAAGCCGACTTGTGGAAAGTCGCCAAAACCACATTGGAAGGCCTGGACCTGCTGGCGGAGAATTGAATATGCACAAATTTATAGAAATTTACGCCATCGCGGCCAAACGCAAAGGCGGCAAGGAGGCTCTTGAAGAGGTTCTGGACAAGCCCAAGTCGGCTTCGCAACTGATCGCCCTGTCCGATCATCGCTGGTTGTCGTGCATGGCCAAATGCGTCTTTCAGGCAGGTTTCAACTGGAAAGTCGTCGACAACATGTGGCTGGGCTTTGAAGAGGTTTTCCAGGGTTTCGACATTGGCCACTGCGCCATGCTCAACGATGATGACATCGCCCGTCTTGTTTCTGACAAACGCATCGTGCGTCACGGAACAAAAATTCGCTCGGTGCAGCAAAATGCGGTGTTTGCCTCCGAACTGGCGAAAGAATATGGCGGCGTCGGCAGCGCCATCGCCAACTGGCCCGCCAGCGACTACGTGGGGCTGCTGAGCATGCTAAAGAAGCGTGGCTCCCGCCTTGGCGGAAACACCGGCCCGTATTTTCTGCGCTTCATGGGCGTGGACAGTTTTATCCTGTCACGGGATGTCGTCGCCCGGTTGATCGCCGAAGGCATCATCGATGGCGCGCCGACATCACAAAAATCCTTGCACGCCGTGCAGCAGGCTTTTAATGCGTGGCGAGAAGAATCCAAACGATCTTTTACCGAAATCAGTCGTGTGCTGGCGATGAGCACCGGCTAAGGCGGATTAAAACAAAACGCCGAGTCCGGTTGTGACCAGCGAACTGTGATTCAAAACTCTATCTTTCAGGCCGTTTCCAATAACGACTGGATGACCTTGATGTCTTTTCAAATTCACGCCCTTTCACCAACCTTATTCGCGCACCTGTTCGCTTTAACGGAAGACGAACTCGCCGGTAAAAAAGCCCGCCGCCTGGTTGCCGACGCCCACCCCGGATTCCCCTGCCGGGTCAGCCTCGTCGATGCCCAGGTCGGTGAAGAAGTGATTCTTCTCAATCATCGCTACCAACCCGGCGACACGCCCTACCAGGCATCGCACGCGATCTTCGTGCGCCAGCATGTTGAGCAAGCGAGACCGGGGCCAAACGAATTACCTGAGACTTTGGAAAGCCGATTGCTATCCGTGCGCGCATTCACGGACGAGCACGATATGATCGACGCCGATGTCGCCGAAGGAGAGGCCATTAAACCGACGATCCGGCGGATGTTTGAAAACCCCGCTGTCGATTATTTGCACCTGCATTTCGCAAGGCGAGGATGTTTCGCGGCCAGCGTCTCGCGCACTTAAATTTCAAGAAGCCTGTTTTTGATCGGTTCCTCTGGCCTCTTCTGCCGGTCATGGGAACCGACAAAGAGAGACGTCGTGTATTCGGGCAACTTCCCGCAAACGCGTGTGTGAAGCACAAGACGAAGAATAATGCGTGCCTATCGGCTTAATGCATATACCTACGATATGTATGGTTACAGCACACATCCCGTAGGGTGCTCAAGACCGTATCAGGAGTGTCCGCACTTGTTCTTTGTCACCGACAAGATACAATCTAACAACAGAATCAACTCACCGCATTTTTTCTTAGGGAATAGGCCTTAACGTCGCTGCCAGACTGTCCAACAATGAGGGACCAACTGAATTGGTTATTTTTGAAAGCTCGTTTTAATGTACATTTCCCAAGCGGAAAGAACCGGTTTTCAGCCTATCAATGTGTTCGAGAACGAAGCCTGGTTGGAATACAGCGAACAAAAATTAAATAATTTCGTGCGGCAATCTCTTGATGCATCACTGACCGCACCGCAGGCTCTTGGTTTCCCATTAAAATATTCTGATGCCATAGCCAATCTACACACGCCACCTGAGAGTCTTAAGGTTTTGGACTTCGGTGGTGGCGTTGGCCATTTGTTTCCATTATTTCGCTACACCATGAACAATGTGCGAGCAGATATAAACATTGATTACACAATTGTTGATGGAGCCCCGTCATGCAAAAGGGGGCAAGAATTGTTCTCGGGTCAAAGGCGGCCTTCGCCACCGATATATTACGAACAACACGACGTATCGGTTGCCAACATATCGCTTCATTCGGATTGCATAGAATTCAGGACATCACTTGAGGGCTATGAAAAGTCAATTGATGTTTTCATCAGCACGATCACGCTTTATTACCTCACTGATTTATCAAAACTTTTTGCATTGATCGAAGAAAAGAAGCCAAAACTTATATTTTTTTCTTATTTTCTCGCAAATACTATTGGTGAAAAAATAAACCTGGCTCAGGTATTTACGGATCAAAGCGCCAAAATTTTCCCCGATAGAAACGCATATTTAGACGTTACGGCCCATTCCATGGAACACATCGTAGCGACACTGACCGATAGCGGGTATGTGCAAATACCAGGTGTTGAATACGACAAAGGTACCGGTAAGGAGTTCTCTGAATCCCTTAGAAATCAACACCCAGGGGTTAAAATGATTGACTTGTTTTTTAGCCTAAAAGAATCAACTTAATTCGCTTCCTCATTTCGCTTGCTTCGTCAGTGTTTGCACGAAGCGCCGGTTATCGGCTTGTATAAACCCCCTGAAGTCTTTTCCAGCAAGTTAATCCACAGCACCTGGGCGCTGGACAAGATGGTCCAGATTTCGACGTCCTTTGGTGGGCAGGCCATGCGGACAATATGGGATTTCTCGATGGGCGTTCGAGTCTTGATCAGGTCGACCTGGCCCTGATCGGGCACCAGCACATCCATCACCACCTGCCCCTTCTCGTCGACGGCGACGTTGGTCGCAATCCATTCCTGATTGGGGGGATTGGTTTTTGAATAACTTTTCAGCCACTGGGACGCCGCGCTGGCCTGTTTTTCTTCCTCACCGCAAGCGCTAATCGCCACGCTCAGGGCGAGAGCGAGGGCGACTTGAACCAGGGTCCGTAACTTTTGGAAATTGCTTAAGCTCATTTGTTACTCTCCATACGATGGATCATAACAGGCAAAGCTTGCTGTATAATTAAGCCGCAAACCACCCGTTTGCTATTTGCACAAGGAAGGCTTGTCGATAAGACCCCAGCCCGAGCTACTGTCCTTGCCGGTGGAATCGATGTCTACGCTCATTGCTTTGAGGTAACTACGCATGGATTGGGGGCTTGCTTTTTTGTTACGCGCCTTCTCCGTGGCGATCAATGAGGCGATCATCGGCGTCGCGAACGATGTGCCACTGACGTAATTTCCGCCTTTATTGCTTTTGGCGGCCCAAATCCGCACACCCTTGGCGGCGAAATCCACATAGCGGCCCTTATTGGCCCGGCCATAAACCCGGTTTTTCGTGTCGACAGCGGTGATGGCAATGACCGGCGCATAGGCAGCCGGGAACGCGGCCTCGGCTTCCTGGCCCCAGTTGCCGACGGCGGCGACCATGATAACGCCCTTTCGCTGCGCGCGCTCGACGGCGACACGCAAGGCCTGATTGTCGGCCCCGGCGATGTTGAAGTTAATGACGTGCACATTCTCGGATATTAACCAGTCGATGGCGTTCAGTATGTTACTCGCCCGGGCCACAATTTTCCGCGCCGGGCTGACTTCCTGTACGCTCGCAGCCCTGAGCTCGGCCTCAGGCAAAAGTCCGCCAAGCCCCAATTTTGGCTGTTTACCGACAAACATTGCGGCGATGGCCGTACCGTGGCCCGATGGACCCGATTTCACGCCTTTGCTGTTAAAGCGCCGGTATTTAATCTTTTGACCGGCCAGGGCCGGGTGCCTGACGCTGACGACGCCGTCAATCATGCCGATGCGAATACCCCTGCCGCAGCCGGCGGGCGCCACCGTGTATGACGCCAACTGCAAATTTTCTATACGGTCGTTCGCCGCTGTTCCGGTGATGTCGAAGGTATGGTTGGCATCGACGTTGAGACGGGGAAATTTTTGCGACAGGTATGCCTTGGCCTCAACCACACTATATTTGGCAGGTGTGCGCAGGCGCAGAACAGATATTCCCAACGAAGCGTATTGCGATTTTTTGATAATCGAAAAACCGAGCGGCTTGACGCTAACTTCGAAGTGCCGTGAAGGATTAACGACAATGAGCTCTCCTTCGACGTAATGTGCGGCGGGAGAGAATTTTTTGGAGCCATTCTTGGTCGAGCCACTTGACCCGCCTGGCGCTTTATTTTTCTTGTTGGAATTGCCGTCGATAATGCCTTTGACAGTGCCATCGGGATTATACTGTAAAACCTTGATCCCCGCGCCTGCGGGCATGATCAGCCCCATCAGGAGAATGCCTGTCGCAACAAGCCCGGATATGACGGTACGTGCACTCATAACAGTGCCCTAATTTAAATATTTGCCCCAAATTTGAATAAAATTGTACGCTTTCACAGCCCGCCCGCACAGTGACGGCTGTCACACCCTTAATAAAGGCGATTTTTGACGTTCTCAGCCGTTGAAATGCACCGTGCCGCGTTGGGATATATCGTAACCCCCCATATCATGGGCGTGGGTTGCAAAGGCATCGGTGCGGGTCAGGGTGATCAATTTTTGGAAGGCGGGCTCGAAGAAATCCCGCCTGCGGATCAGCACATCGAAGCGCTCATAACAAAGCGGCTTGAAATCCAGGCCGTACTGGCGGGCCACCGCTGCCAGCCCCAAACCGGCATCGGCCTTGCGCCCCTGAATGGCCAGACCGAGCTCGGTTTCGTTCTTTGCCGGTTCGTCATTGATATTGAAGTCCCACTCATCGAAACCGGCCTCACCGATCAGATGTTCGAACAGCACCCGGCTACCGGCGGCGGGTTGGCGAACGACGATGCGGGCTTTTTTATCCACCAGATCGGCGAATCCGGATATGCCTTTGGGGTTACCCTTGGCCAGCAACAGTCCCTGCCTACGGCTGGCCCATTCGACCAGAACCACGTCACCGGGCAGGTTATCGTCGTAAGCTTGCACCAGGGCCGGAACATTATACTGCCCGGTTTCGCTATCCAGAATATGCAGGCCACAGGCCAGCACCTCACCGGCGACGAACCGTTTCAGCCCGTTCAGACTGCCGCCGCCAAGCAGGGCCAGGCCGCAGTTGGATTCGAGCAGCGCCCAGTCGAGCAAGGGATCGTGCGAACCGGCGATGACAGGTGGCGGGGCGGTCCTGACCTCTTCGACCTCACCCAGGGATTCCAGATCCCCGGTCAGCCAACGATCAATCAGGTGTTTTGGAAACAGCCATTTGCCACTGGCCCGGGTGCAGGGAATTTGTTTCTTGCGCACCAGATCATAAACCTTGCGCTCCTTGATACGCAGGTAGTCGGCAACCTCGTGGGTGTTCATCAATTCGGGCAGCGGAAGGCTCCTTTGAGCAGGAAATCGAATCAACTCTTACGAAGACATATTAAAACACTTTAGACTTCCCCGGCGAGGGGCTGGATTCAAATATCACATTCGGGAGACAAGATTTATGGATAAACCAACGATAGCCGGACGCAAACCGGCCAAAGTCGAATTGGAAGCTGGCGAGACCTATCATTGGTGCAGTTGCGGCAAATCGCAAAATCAACCGTTTTGCGATGGTTCCCACCGAGGGACCACTTTCACGCCCCTTGCCTTTGCTGCAGACGAAACCGGGACGGCGCATTTGTGCATGTGCAAACATAGCCAAAATCCGCCCTATTGCGACGGCACGCACGCCAGCCTGCCTGCTGGCAGCGAGGCTGCCCCCGCTGCCGCCAGCAACATGGTTAGCCCGACGCTAGAGGAACCGACACTCAAAGCGATCCACGAGTTGGCCCGCGATGGCCTGAGCAAAGTTGGCCACCACGGCGAGATGGGTTCTATGGGTGTGCCCCGCGCAGGGTTGCCCGATTGGAATGACATTCAGATACTACCGGCGCAATTCGCCCGCAAACCGCTGATGGATGACGTTGCCGTCGGGGCCGAACTTGTCATCGGAGCGAACGCAAAAAAGCCCCTGGTTCTGAAGATGCCGCTGTTTGTTTCGGACATGAGCTTCGGCGCCTTGTCCGAAGAAGCAAAGGTCGCCCTGGCCAGTGGGGCCGAACTGGCCGGAACCGGAATTTGTTCCGGCGAGGGGGGCATGCTGCCCGAAGAGAAAGCCGCCAACAGTCGTTATTTTTACGAACTCGCCTCGGCCAAATTTGGCTACGCCGAAGACCTTTTGACCGGCGTACAGGCCTTTCATTTCAAAGGTGGACAGGGAGCCAAAACAGGCACCGGCGGCCACCTACCTGGAGCCAAAGTGGTTGGTAAGATCGCGCAAGTGCGAGGCCTGCCTGAAAAAACCCCGGCGGTATCGCCGCCAACATTCGCCGACCTTACCAGCGTCAGCGACTTTGCCAAATTCTCTGATCGGGTGCGCGAAATAACCGGCGGCATTCCCATCGGCTACAAGATATCGGCCAACCACATTGAAGACGACATCAGCTTTGCCGTTGCGGCAGGCGCCGATTACATCATTCTTGATGGCCGGGGCGGTGGTACCGGGGCCGCGCCGTTGATTTTCCGCGATCATATTTCGGTGCCGACCATCCCCGCCCTGGCCAGGGCACGCGCCCATTTGGACACATTAAAACGCCAGGACATTACCCTGATCATCACCGGCGGCCTGCGCACCGCGCCCGATTTCATCAAGGCCATGGCCCTGGGCGCAGACGGCGTGGCGTTATCGAATTCCGCCATGCAGGCGATCGGCTGTGTCGGCGCCCGGATGTGCAACACCAACAACTGTCCGGCTGGCATCGCCACCCAAAAGGCGGACTTGCGGGCCCGCCTAGACGTTCAGGTATCGGCGGAAAGGTTGGCGCGTTTCCTGGGAGCTTCTGTGGATTTGATGAAAGTCATGGCCCGCGCCTGCGGTCACGATCATTTAAACCAATTCAATCCTGATGACATTACCACCTGGAGCAAACAGATGGCCGATCTTTCGGGTGTCCAGTACGGCGGGCTCGGGTAATACCACACATAAGTTAGGGGCGACATTTCTTTGACCTGTGACTAAATTAATGATTAGGGTCTCGACCTTATTGGTTTTATCTACCGGGAAAAATGACTTGATGATTGATCCGCTGGGCCGCCACATTTCATACCTCAGGGTATCGGTGACAGACCGTTGCGACTTCCGTTGCACCTATTGCATGGCCGAAGACATGACCTTCCTGCCCAAGGGGGATATTCTCAGCCTTGAGGAACTGGAACGTTTATGCATCGCCTTTATCAATAAGGGCGTTCGGAAAATCCGTTTGACCGGCGGCGAGCCGCTGGTTCGGCGCGGCGTAACCGACCTTATCCGCGCGCTGGGAAAACGCCTGAACGGCGGCGGTCTTGACGAATTGACGCTGACCACAAACGGCAGCCAGCTTGAAAAACACGCCGACGAACTGTTCGAAAGCGGCGTCAGGCGACTGAACGTTTCTATCGATACCCTGGATAGCGATAAATTCAGCGAAATCACCCGCGGCGGTAAACTGGCGCAGGTAAAAGCCGGTCTCACCGCCGCCGACCGCGCCGGACTGGCCATCAAGATCAACACGGTGGCCCTGAAAGATTTCAACGAGGATCAGTTTTCCCCCCTGGTTGGCTGGTGCGGAGATCAAGGCTACGACATTACTTTTATCGAAACCATGCCACTGGGTGACATCGGCGGCGACCGCACCACCCAATACCTGCCGGTAACGAAAGTCCGCGCCATCATCGAGCAAGACTGGAGTTTAAGCGACTGCGATCACAGCACCGGTGGCCCGTCGCGCTACGCCGACGTTGCCCAAAGCGGCCGCCGCATCGGCTTCATCTCGCCACTCAGTCATAATTTTTGCGCCACCTGCAACCGGGTGCGGGTGACCTGCACCGGCAAATTGTTTATGTGTCTGGGGCAAGATGATAACGCCGACCTGCGCGCCCCCTTACGCGCCAGTGAAGGCGACGCCGCATTGAACGCGGCCATCGACGAAGCCATCGGTCGCAAGCCCAAAGCCCACGAATTCATCATCGAACCGGGCAATGGCGGCCCGGCCCTTTCCCGCCACATGAGCATGACCGGCGGTTGATCGCACCTGCATCTGCTTTATAGTGCTTTGATGGTAAAAAAAATCGCCTTCACCGCCGCCCGACAAACCGCCGCGCAGGAAGCCCTGAAACGGCTGAAGGCCAAGTATCCCCACGTTCGGGCAAGCAAGGCTGACGTCATTGTCGCCCTCGGCGGCGACGGATTCATGTTGCGCACCCTGCATCGTTATATGAATCAGGGAGTACCAATCTATGGCATGAACAGGGGGTCGGTTGGCTTTCTGCTGAATAGTTATGCGGAAAACGCCCTGAAAATGCGCATCAACAAAGCCGACGCCATGGACGTTCAGCCGCTGATTATGAAAGCCACGGACGTAAACGGTAAAAAACACACGGCTATCGCCATCAACGAAGTCTCTTTGCTGCGGCAAACCCGGTTGGCAGCCAAGATCAACATACAGGTCGATGGCATCGAACGCATGGCGGGGATGATTTGCGATGGTGTCCTGCTCGCCACACCTGCTGGCAGCACGGCCTATAACCTGTCGGCGCAGGGCCCCATTATTCCCCTCGGCGCGGGGCTTCTGGCGTTGACCCCCATTTGTCCGTTCAGGCCGCGCAATTGGGGCGGCGCCCTGCTGCCCCAGGACGCAACGGTCACTTTCGAAATCCTTGATCCGGAAAAACGAAAAGTCAGCGCCGTCGCCGATTTTACGGAAATCCGCCGCGTCGCCAGCGTCACCATTCAGGAAGATCGTTCCAGAAACGTCACCATGCTGCACGACCGGGATCACAATTTCGAAGAACGCATCCTCAAAGAACAGTTCATGCCTTAAATCCCGGCGTGACGCTGCACGGGCGTTGGGATATCCACTGAGGCCATTTCACCTACCGGGGATGATTATCGAGCAACCCCGGTGGCAATCACATTTCGGCTATTGCAATTCCGCCCATATCGATCTGATTTTGCAGGAGATTGACTTCCCCCTGAATTTCCAGAATCATGGTTGAAGCCTGTTGATGTAGGGATAACAGGCGTTCCATCTTAGAGGAGAGGCTGGCTGTTTCGTAGGAATTGTCTACATCCGCTTTGACATCTGGCTCGGTGCCGGTCATGAGCCACATCACAGAAACGTTCAGAACCCCCGCCAAAGTAACCAGCTTGTTTGTACGAGGTTCAGAATTGTCTGACTGCCAATTGCGGATGGTTTTGGTTAGCACTCCCAAGCGGGACGCGAGTTGCGCTGAAGTAAGACCTTGCGCCGTTCGTGCCGTGTCAATTCGTCCACCAAAAGTAGATTTCTTCATTTTTTTATCCTTTTCTGGGGCGTTATCGTTTTTGGCTAAATGATATTTGGCTGCTTCTGGCGCCTCATCAGAGTCGGATAGTCGGGAGGGCATTCCCAATGTTATTGATTTTTTCCGAAAGGATATAGCGTCTACTACAAGCATGAATTATTCTTACAACTCTAATCATTACATGTCAAACCTTTCGATATGTAAGTGATTGCAAAGAGAATAATTCGGTGTAACAATTCTCCTTATGTCCAAAACGCAGAAACCTCACGTCGCACTAAGCGTTCCCTATCTTCAGCGCCTTGAAGAAGGAGACCCGTGTTATGATGTTCTTGTCGCCCTTCGCCGAATTATTCGAGCCGTGGACCTGCAATCCAAGAGGGTTTCAAAAGAATCTGGATTGACTCCTCCACAGGTGCTCATTTTGCAATCAATCCAGGGCCTTGGAGAGGTGACATCGGGTCGGATTTCCCAAGAGGTCAACCTTAGCCAGGCAACAGTCACAACGATTTTAGATCGGCTGGAGCAACGTCAATTGATTGAGCGTTACCGGAGCACAATAGACCGCCGGATAGTCCATGCCCGTCTAACTGCTGACGGAAAACAGGCTTTAAAAAAAGCGCCGATGCTTTTACATGAAAAGTTTATTGAAGCATTTCTGAGCAACGACGAAAAAAATCAGAAACGGATTCTCGACTCATTGAAAGAAGTTGCCAGAATGCTGGGTGGAGGAGAGCTGGACGCGGCACCAATTCTTGATATTCAGCCACCATCGGTAAAAGAAAAATAGCGTGCTGCACGGGAATACTCCCTTTTCCTCGACTTCTTTTGCTATTTCCAGAAGATGCAGTTGTGACCGAGCCAAACGATCAAGCACCTGCCGAAGTCCCACACGATCCGATTTGGTGTCAGACATTTTTCCCCAAAGATATCACGATCATCCACACCAGCCTTTTCCAGAACCTCAAAATGAGGGCTCCAATCCTGATCGTTCATGCTAGAGCATACCCGCCCTCCAAAATATGTGTTCACTTACTCTGCATCTTTGCTCAGACTTTTGGACTGTCAAGCCGCAGAGACGGGTCATATTGTTGGCTGAAGTGGAAAGCAACATCGGCAGAGAGGGGAAATTTATTTGCCTTTGCACATGATATTACTGATCACAAGCTATCCACTTGGACGGTTGCTCTCTATTGTGATAATCAACACGACCACAATATGGCATTTTGATGCCGGTGAGCAGGGAGCGTCCCCCCAATTTTTCCAATCAAGGATTGCTACATGACTACAGGGAAAATGTTTTCAAACGTCCACAATCCCGTGAGACGATTGACTTTGATCTATACGGTCACTGGATTGATAGCCGTAGCCACCTTCGGTGGGTTCGTCGGATTCCTGGAACTCAAGAATATAACGGAAGAGGCTGTCACCAAGACTCGTTTCGGTGTCATTATCTTATTGTCGGAACTTCACGTCGCTGAATTGGAGTTGGCTGGACCCGCTTTTTCCCAAATAACCAAAAAAGTGTCGGACATCACCGAAGGCGAAATCGTCCATGCTCGAATTAACGGTGTGGACGGCAAACCAGCCGCCACGTATGGAACCGAGCGACATTTTACTGAATTTTCCCCGGACCAAGTTAAAGCATATTTAAACCAAATAGAGCCCCAAAATATCGACGTCGACGTTACTACAAGCGGACTATTCGTCGAATCGGTGCACGGGGTTTCCATCCCCGGGGGGGCTGGCCGCGCTCTGTTACAAATCATCTACAAATTTCCTATTCGCGGTGTCCTGGGAACCATCCTCCAATCTATTTTCTTCGTCGTTATGATCATTATCATTATAACGGGCGCGACATTCCCCATTGTGCGCGCTTTAGTCAACGACCTCAGTCAGTGGGGGCAGGTACTACAATTATCCCATCTCGAGACCCTGGAAACGCTAGGTGCCGCGATTGCCAAACGCGATAGCGATACGGGATCTCACAATTATCGTGTCGCGTATTATGCCGTCCGACTTTCCGAGGCAACCGGCGCTCACTTTGAGCAGATATTGGATCTTATCGTGGGAGCGTTCCTTCACGACGTGGGGAAAATCGGCGTTCGCGACTCCATTCTGCTCAAACCCGGTCGCCTGACCGGCGAGGAATTTGAGGAAATCAAAACTCATGTGCCGATCGGCATGGATATCGTCAGCCGGTCGGCCTGGCTGAAAGAAGGTTCGGATGTCGTCGGCAGCCATCATGAAAAATGGGACGGCACCGGCTATCCAAACGGCCTAAGCGGCGACGAAATACCGTTGAATGCACGTATTTTCGCCATCGTCGACGTCTTCGATGCGCTGACATCCCGGCGTCCGTACAAGGAGCCCCTACCAGTGAGCGACGCGGAGGAAATCATTATCAAAGGTCGCAATAAACATTTTGATGGGCAGTTGGTCGACGTTTTTCTTCCCCTGGGGCGGTCACTGATGGCCGAGGTTAGTGAGAAAGATGAGACCGCCTTAAAACAATTTGTCGGGGACTACATCAAGCGTTATTTCATTCAGGTCTGAATTACGACAAATGATAATTGCAAAAATACTGACGTGTTCCACCAATGAAGTCTGAGGTGATCACACATAGTTGGACAGTTTGGCAGCGAAGTTAAGATGTTGTCTAATTCCAGTTCCTAAGTCAATCTCTGCCGAGCCTCTTTTCCCCATCCTTTGCCGGGGACACGGTTGTCTTCGAAGTCATTTCTCGTTGAACAGATGCTTCATCATAATGCCCTTTGGCGAGGGCAATGCCGCACGACCGGCATCACAATTTACAAGAAAGCATCCTCAAACAACGGTTCAAACCTTAAATTCCGTCGCGACGACGCACGGGCGTTGGTTTATCCACTGACGCCATTTCAGCCACCGGGGATGGTTATCGAGCACCCCCTGACCCTGTTGCTTTTTGTACAAATAAGCCACCATCGGCAGGGCGTACAGGTCCGCCAACGTCACATCATTACCAATGAAACAGACATCGCCTGTCATCAACTCTTCGATCGCGCTCAGGCAGGTTTCGGCAAGAGTCAAAGCCTTGGTTATCTTGTCGTTGTCTTCTTCAACATAGATATCCCAGACCCAGCAGCGATAAGCATAACTGTCGAGAATGCCGATGATCTGATTGACCCGGGCGCACTCTTCGATGCTCTGCGGCATCAACTTAGGGCCGGGGAAAGCCTCATCGATATAACGGACAATCGCCCCGCTCTCGTAGAGACAAAAACCGTCATGCTCGAACGCCGGAATCCGCGCAAAGGGATGGCGTCGTTTATAGTCGTTGGAAAGACCGTGTTCAGAAAATATATCGATATCATGCAACGTGTAAGGCACGCCTTTTTCCGCGAGAACAAGACGGACAATGCGGCTATAGACACTGTAGCAAGCGCCGAAGAGGACCGGTTGGCTCATTAGGTTGCCCCTTGGATTCTATCTCAGGTTTTCGACGATATAGGATATTACGAGCACCCCGATCCACAAGATCAGCAGCAGGATGAGCGCCCCCCTGATCATCTGTTGGGCCAGTGTGGCGTTACGGCGTTTGCCTCCCGTTCGGGATATGTTATTTTTCTTGCGACCATACTTTTTGGGGTCTTGCCGCCATTCCTTACCCATGCGGCGTTCCGGGCCGGTGTATTGTTCCCGGGTTTTACGAAGCACCTTGACCTTATTGAAAACGACTAGGGAATGGCTTTCCCCGCTGTCTTCATCGTAGCGTTCTTCGATCACCTCGATGGCCGAAAAGAAGCCTTTGGCCAACCCCTGTTCGGCCTGGGATATGGCCTGAGCCTTGTTATCGACCACGCCGACGACTTCCCACTTGCCCCTTTGCAGGCTGAGTATTTCGAACGAGGAAACCAGGGCCATGTCAGGGATTTCCGCTTCTGTGATCCGCGCCAATGGCCTGCGTGATCGAGGAAAAGCCGTCGGCCTTGATAAGCGCCGCCAATTCGGCCTTGATGGTCTGGACCCATCCCGGACCGTGGTAAATCATGGCCGAATAGAACTGCACCAGGGCGGCCCCTGCCCTGATCTTGGCGTAGGCGTCGGCCCCACTACTGATGCCACCGACACCGATCAGGGGGATTTTCCCCGCCGTCAAATGATACATTTCCGATAGCACGCGGGTCGAAGGTTCAAGCAGGGGCCGACCGCTTAAACCACCGCCCTCTTTAGCGTTGGCGTCGCGCAGGCTTTCGGGACGGGCGATGGTGGTATTGGTGGCGATCAGGCCGTCGATGCCGGTGCTTAACGCCACTTCGGCAATATCGGATTTGTCCTCGTCGCTCAAATCGGGGGCGATTTTCAACAGTAACGGCGGCGGATTTTCGGGGGTCGCGGCGCGGCGCGCCGCCAGCACGGCTTCAAGCAGGCCTTGCAAAGGGTCACGCCCTTGCAGGTTGCGCAAACCCGGTGTGTTTGGTGAAGAGACATTGATCACCAGATAATCGGCCAGGGCGGCGAGTTTAATAATGCCCTGCCGGTAATCAGCGTTGGCATCTTCGCTGTTTTTGTTCTTGCCCAGATTGACGCCGACAAGGCCCTCGGCGGAGCGCCTTTCAAGGCGCGTTGCCACCGCGTCCATGCCATCATTGTTAAAGCCCATGCGGTTGATCACCGCGCCGTCGCCGGCCAAGCGGAACAAGCGTGGCCGTGGATTGCCCGGTTGCGCTTTGGGCGTCACCGAACCAATCTCGACAAAGCCGAAGCCCTGCCCCAGCATGGCCTCCATCACCTCGGCATTTTTATCGAATCCTGCGGCCAGACCGACCGGGTTGACGAAGCTTCGCCCCCACAGGGTTTGCTCAAGCACCGCGTCCTCGAAGGTCGCTGGAGCAGGAACCAGACCGGCGCTCAACGCCTTGATGGCCAGGCCGTGCGCCGTCTCCGGATCAAGCAACCTTATCAAGGGCCCGGCCAGACCATACAGATCAATCATTGTCGGGACGCCCCTCTGGACGCCATGGGGGAATGCCTTCGGGAAAAATATGATAGCCGTCCTCGCCCAGCGGTAAGTCGTGGGCGCTGATAACCTTGCTCACGTCCAGGCCGCCATAAAGATGCGGGAACAATTGCCCACCCCGAGACACTTCCCATTTAAGGGCCGCGCCAAGATTTTCGGCGGCAACCGTGATGAGCAGTAAATCCACGACCCCGGCCCGATGCCTGGCCGCACTTTCGGCGACTTGTTCGGCGCTTGAGAAATGCATGAAGCCGTCTCTCAAATCGTCGCGACTGCCCCGGTAGAGTCCACCAACCTGAGCTTCCTGCCAGTCGTGGCGCATGCACATATTATAAATCAACTGCTCGGACATGAGACGACAATACCAGCTTCAAGATTACCATCATAGAAAAAGGCCGCAAAAAAGCATATAATGACAGGCTATACGGAAAGATCGGAGGCGAAAATGTTTAACCCTGTTGATTTCTCGCTCAAGATCCAGCAAGTCGCAATGAACGGCGCGGCCGCGTCGAGCAGAATGATGCTGACCAACTACCTGCGCTTCATCGAACAGCAAAACATTCTGCTACAAAACGCCATGTCCCATCGTCGGGACGAAGGCGTGCGGAGTCATAAAAAAGCACAATCCAACCCCGCCCGGAAAACAAGGGTGGAGAGAGGAAGAGGCACAAAATCTCCCTGCTGTGGCCCTGATTTGCTCGATCATTATGGCAAAAGAGCACACGACGTCGATATCGAACATATCTGAGATGCGTTAAAAACGATCGACTCTGTAAGGGGTCAGATCAAAGGCGGGAGTGCGCCCGCCGACCAGATCGGCGATGCTGCGCCCGGTGATCACGCTGCCCATCAGCCCGGCGTGGCCGTGACCGAAAGCGAAATAGGCGCCCTTGAAATGCGGCGAGCGGCCAATCACCGGCAGGCTGTCGGGAAGCGACGGGCGCATCCCCATCCATTCACTGTAACCTTCGTCGTTAACGCCGGGGAATATCCGTTTCAGGTGTTTCAGCAAAACCTGTGCACGGGGGTAATTTGGCGGCGCATCCAGGCTGGCGAATTCCGCCGTTCCGGCGGCGCGCAGACCCACCTCCACGCTGGTGATGGCGAATTTGTAATCACCCGACATCACCGGGCAGGGGAGGTTCAGCCCAGGATCGGGAAGGGTTACGTGATAGCCCCGCTCGCCGACCAACGGCACCGGGGAACCAAGAGCCTTGCAGAATTTTGCCGACAGCGCACCGGCTGCGACGACCAATACATCCAGATCTAACGTTTGCCCATCACACATCAAACGCGCAGGCCCGTCGGTGCCTATTTCAATGTCGCGCACATGATGTCTCAGGATCGTCCCGCCATTGCTGCGGAATTCATCGGCCAGGGTCTCAACGACGCGCAACGGACTTGTGACCTGAGCGTCCTCGGGCATGAATACGGCTTTCCGGCAGGTCGGTGAAATTCCCGGCGCCATTTCCTGAATTTGTCCCGCCTCCAGAACATCGACCACGCCGCCATGCTGGCGGATGATCTCCCAGTCGCCGGAGGCCTTTGCGAAGTTCTTTTCGCTTTCGTAGGCGTAGATGATTCCGCGCTTGTTAATTAGATGGCCCGCCCCCATTGAACCAAACAAGGACTGAAAATCGGTGACGCAATTTTCATGCAGCGCCCGCAGCGCCTTTGACGAGGCCTGGCTGTTAACGCGGGAACCGGCAAGGATAAAACGCAGGAACCAGGGCGTTAGGGTGACCATATCACGCCAACGAATGGATAGCGGGCTTAAAGGGTCAAGCAACCAGCCCGGTACGTTCCAGACCGTGCCGGGCATGGATAAGGGAACGCAATACGTCGGCACCAGCAATGCCGCATTACCAAAAGAACAACCCTGCCCTGGTTCGTCCCGTTCGACAACCGTGACCCGATGGCCGTCACGTTGCAAATGAACCGCGCAGGCCATACCAACGACACCTGCGCCGATGATGGTCACGTTTCTATCGGTGCCGGATGCCGGGTTCATGGATTTCACTCACTCAATTTTCTTCAGTTTCAATTCACAATACAGGGATGGACAACTCTTATCGTAAATTCAGGAGTCATTAAAGCCATGTCTTTCTGTTCGGACGCGCCTTTACTAAGGCCGAAGCAAGCAAGGCCACAGCCGTTGTAAAAGGCATTAAAAATGTGCTTTCAGTGAAAAGCCTGGTCAAGGTCGTGGCAAAATAGGCAAAGAAAAACCGGCCCCATTTGCGGGGCCGGCGAGTTTTGACAGGGAGTCTGGACCGAGAGCAACTCAAGGGAGGGGAGAATCTTGAGCGGGGCAACTTCCGATCCATAACCTTGAGATAAAATATAATACGGATTGGGCAATCCGTCCCTTCACGCCTGTTCAACAATATGTGAACCGTTACGGATCACTGACGACCATTTCGCCCCGATAGCGGGTCACGAAATAACGTTTTTCCTTGGTCCACAAGCAACGCCCACCGGTTGGCGCAATTTCAAAAAAGCCAACCCGCTGCACCATTGTATAATCTTGCGTACAGCCCCAATTGGTAATGGCGAAACCCTCCGTGGTCGCCCGGATCGGCCCAAGTGGATCGCGGCTGACAACGATTTTTTCACGATCACGCAGGAAACACTGTCCCAGCCGCTCGTGACGGCACCCCAATTGGCGGCTATCGGTCACCTTGACGTGATCAATTTTCCCGTTCGCAACCAGGAAACCATCATCATCGAGCATTTTACAGCCGTCATCAGGAGGTATCTGGGAATGCGCGAATTCGCAGGAAAACCAGACCCCATCAACATCCACGAGCGGACTGGCCACGGCCTGGTAAACAAGCACGAAAAACAATAACGGCACGATAACGGGAATTCTCATAACGCCACCACTTCATCCCAGCGCAGATGTCGCCGGGTAATTTCAACGGGTGTATCAGGGTTGCGGGCCAGGCAGAGTGCGGTCAGATGAGATGGGGAGGGTTGAAACAGATCGAAGCGCCAGCAATTGGCATCATCCTGACCGTTCAGAAATGAAATCCCTAACGATTCCAATTCAAAAGCGAAGCCATCCAGCGGCTCAACGAGCCCCCTGCCGATGGCCTTGATGTATGATTCCTTGAGCGTCCAAAACGAGAAAAAAGTTTTTTGGCGATCCTGCTCGGGGCAATCCGCAAAATAAGCAGCCTCAACCGGGGCGAACTTCTTGCGGGCGATATCATCAAGGCGGTTGGAGCGTTCAAACCATTCCACATCGACCCCGATATCGTCTTCTTTGGTTAGCGCGCAGGCCACCACCCCGCTGGTGTGGGACAAATTAAAGCGAAGGCCAGTGGATTGTAATTCAGGGGCCGGTTCCGGGCGGCCATGAGGACCGGCGACAAAGTGCCAGTCTGGCGCGGCAACGGTGCTGAAATGCGCCAGCATATGATGGGCCAGGATATGCGCCGCCAGATATTCCCGGCGGGTACCCGCATCGTTTATGCGTTCACTGCGCGCCTTTTCTGGCTCGGACAATACCAAAGCCAGCCGTTCGAGCCCGGCATCGTCATCCTGGCTTACGGGCAATGTCCAAACGTGTGCCTGTCCGCGTCGAAGGTCCGTCAAATTTTTAGCCTTATATATTTTTGCCAAGCCGCCACATTCTCATATATGATACGGTCCCAATATACGATTGATGGCGTTTAAATGAAACTTCCCTCACTTAATCTTTATCGACATTTCCTCGACGGCATTCCGGTGTATCTGGCCCGCCACTACTGGTGGGCTTACCTTTGGCCCACCGCCGTCTGGTTTTTCGATCACCAGCCGATCATCAACGCCATCCTGTTCGGCCAGTACAGGAAACTGATGCGTGCGACCATGGCCAGATTGCAAGAGGCCAATCACGATAACACCTTGCAATTGACCTGTGTTTACGGGGAATTGACGCCCAAACTGATCCAGACCGTATCCCCTGCGTCCCTGCATATCACCGACGCGGCGCTGGTGCAGCTTGAACTTGCCAAAAGCAAGGCACCCAGTGAAAAGGCCTTGCTGGCGAGCCGCATGAATGCCGAACAACTGGGCTACAAGGATGACTGTTTTTCAACCGTCGTATTGTTTTTCCTGCTCCACGAGATGCCGCCGGAAGCTCGCGTTAACGTTCTTCGCGAATGCATGCGGGTGTTACCGGCGGGCGGTACGCTGCTGGTCACCGAATACGCCCCCCTGCCGACAAAACACCTGCTTTATCGTTTCCCCCCAAGTCGCTGGCTGACCACCAAGCTGGAGCCCTTTCTGGACAGTTTCTGGCGCGACGACATTGGCGCCCTGCTAAACGAACACGGCAAAGCCTTTGGGAAAAAAGCAACCATCCAGTCCGATATCCGAATTTTCGCCAATTTCTACCGGGTAACGGAATTCAGAATACTTCCTGTCTAATAAGACAGGACTTTCATCCCACGCTTGATATTTGAGCGATTTTCATTAAACTTATTGCTGCTTTGGGAGTACAAAATGGATGAATACGCGAGCCTTATAAAACTCGGAATTGTCATCGCCCTGATTTTGGTAATCGGCCTCGCCCTGCGCGTTATGGGCTTCCGTTATAAAGCCCTGCCCGACAAGAACAAAACCGCCAAAGGCAAGGCCAGAAGCGGAAAAAAATCAAAGGCCAAGAACGGCGACGATCTTTACTACCAGCAAGACGCCTATGTTGATGATGGCGAGGACGGCGGTGAATGGAATGACGATGACATTTACGTCGCGGACATTGGAAAATCGGGGAAATCGGGGAAGAAAAAAGACAAAGGAGCCGACGAGTTGGAAAGCTGGGAAGATTATTAAGCTGGACTCTTATTTTCCGTATGCTTCGCCTTTTCTATTCCCCGGGCGAGGATAATTGTCATGGCGCTACCGGCCAGAACAATGGCGTAACTGCTAAAATAAATAACTTCGATCGAAAACATTTTACCACTTTCCTCAATTCTAATGCTTTTATTTTCGAACCCGGCATGTTCCGCATTCGATGTCAGGCATATTGCCAGAAGCCCTCTGAATTAAGCCTGAAGGCTATGTTCACAGAGCGTTCAGCTAGAAACACCCTGCGCCATGACCTATAGTGATCCCCTTCAGGTGAAAGGCGGGGCATGTCAATACCGGAGCAAAGCGCGTGGCCAACAACCGTCGATGGCACGACGGATTGGGAACAATTGTTTGAAAACGAAGAAACCGGTTTGATCGCCAAACTCGATGCGTGCTCTTCGCCAGATCAATTAAAAGCGCAAAGCGAAGCCATTGTCAGGGCGATTTTCGTGCGCAAGCGCGACCAGCCCATCATTGCCAAGGTCATGGCGTATTTGGATAACTTAATTCCCCAAGACGCCGATCAAGGACGTTTTCCTGTCATGCAGGCCGGCGTCCAGCAGTTGTTCAGAAAAGTCAAAGACGACCGCACCAAAAAAGCCGCCGCCTATGTCGAAAAAAAGGCGCTGCGAAAGAAGCGGAAAAAGAAACCCAACCGGCGGGCCAGCCCTGTCGCCGATTTTTTCCAAAAGAACCACACTGCCATGGCGACCCTAATTCTGCTACTGGGGGCTCTCGTGCCACTGGGTATTTATCTTGGCTCACCCAAAGTGATCGTCGCTGGCGGAAACATAAAGGAGCACATCAGGTGGGTCGATAATTATATCTACAATCACCTGCCCCAGGATACCTGGGTGCTGCAATCGGTCAAGCAATCCAAAGCCGCGCAGATAGCCGTTGAAATTCTGATTACCGACCCCGCGCACATTGATGCTATTCATGCCATGCGACGAATCGCACGGGTCGCCGTGCTCACCCAGGTCTGTCCCGATGCGACGTCGGGCATTAAGGATATCACCGATCTGGGCTGGAGCCTTTGGATCGTCCTCAATGGCCCCGATGAGGTGCTGACCGGCGGCACGTGCCATTATGAATAATAAAGGAAACCTCAAATGACCCCCTACTATCTTATTGCCGATGTTCGAATTGACGATATGGAGGCCTATAAAGAATACATGCAACGGGCCAAACCGCTTGTTGAAAGTTATGGCGGTGAATATTTAATCCGTGGCGGGGACTTTACGGTTCTGGAAGGTGATTACTTCACGCCGCGCAGGCTTGTCCTGATCCGCTTCCCCGACAAAGATTCCTGCAAGCGTTTATACGCCGATCCCGCCTACCAGGAGGCGCGGGCGATTCGCTTGCCCGTCAGCGATATGGCGCTGGTCGGTATTGATGGGTTTGCATAACCGTGAATGCCTGCGTTCCCGACATCTATAAACAGACCGACGCCCGTTACGGGCGCATGCTGTACAATCCAAACGACGTGTTCGTCGGCCGCTCGCTGGACCTTTACGGCGAATTTTCCGAGGGCGAAGTGCAGATGTTTCGGCAGATTATCAAGCCCGGCTGCACGGTGCTTGATATCGGCGCCAACATCGGCGCACACACCGTATTCATGGCCCAAGCCATGGAAAATTCAGGGTCCGTCATAGCCTTTGAACCGCAGCGTCTTGTCTATCAACTGCTGTGCGCCAACATCGCCCTCAATAGCCTGTTCAATGTGCAGTGTCTTAATAAGGCGCTAGGTGAAAGCGCGGGGACAATCACTGTTCCCATATTAAACCCGGCTCATGAGCAGAATTTTGGTGGCCTGGACCTGGGTCAGCACGAAGAAGGCGAAACGGTCACCAAAGTCACCCTCGACAGCCTGAACCTGCCCGCCTGCCATTTCATAAAACTCGACGTCGAAGGCATGGAAAGCGCGGCCTTGAGCGGAGGGTTAGAGACAATCCGCACACACAAGCCGGTACTGTATGTGGAAAACGACCGGGACGAAAAATCCGATGCCCTTGTCCGCCTGATCGCTTCGCTAGGCTACAAAATGTACTGGCACTTAACACCGCTATTTAACCCCGATAACCACAGAGGCAACCCGGAAAACGTGTTTGGCAATTTCATTTCCAAGAACATGCTGTGTATTCACAATGACACCAATAGCAACGTTGGCGACTTGCCAGTGGTTGAAGTGCCCTAAGCACCTTGGAAAGACGATGGACATAAATGATATTCCGGGCTTTGCGTGTACCAGTTGCGGCAAGTGCTGCCTTGAAGGGGCGGGGCAATTGCCGGTCGTGGAGGCAGATATTGCCCTGTGGCAGGACCATGCTCCCCATGTGCTGGAATATGTAACCATCGAGGGAACGGACGGCCAGCGCACTGGCCAGATGAGCAGCGGCAAGGGGAGCACACGGTGTCAGTGGATTAAAAAATACCCTGGCCGGAAGCAATACTACTGCCGCATTTACCAGTGGCGGCCCCTGGTCTGTCGCCGCTATCCGACTTCACTGCAACACGCCCACCTAACGGACTGTCCGGGGTTTGAGGAAGACGACGCTGATTAGGCCGCAACATGAATATCTTCACCCATGGCCTTATTGACCGCCGCCAGAAACTCAGTGCGCTCAATAGGCTTGGTGACGAACCCGTCCATTTTCTCTACTCCTTCATGCACACCCACGGCGTCGGCAGTCAGGGCAACAATGGGAATCTTGCTCTTTTGCCCGCCAAGCTGGCGAATTTTGGCCGTCGCCTCCAGACCATTCATCACCGGCATGCGGATATCCATAAGGATCAAGTCAAAATTTCCGGCCACATGGACCGCCACGACCTCGGCGCCGTCTTCGACAGCTTCAACCTGATGACCATAGTCTTCCATGATCGCCGTGATGAGTCGTCGGTTGACGGCATTATCCTCGGCAAGCAGTATATTGAGCGGCCGCAGGGCGATTAAATTAATGTCGGATAACCGCCGTTGAACCGGACTTTCCCTGGGCGCGTAAGGCAAGGTGAACCAAAAGGTACTGCCCACCCCAAGCTGACTTTCAACCCCGATTTCCCCTCCCATTGCTTGAATGAGACGCCTACAGATTGACAGGCCAAGCCCGGTACCCTGGTACTTTCGCGAGATTGAGGAATCAGCCTGAACGAAATCGGAAAACAGCTTGGCCATGGACTCCTCGCTCAAACCGATGCCAGTGTCATGGATAGCCAAATGCAACATGTCCTCACCTTCAGAAGGCTCGATCAAGGCCGCATCGATAGTGATACTTCCGTGCTCGGTGAACTTGATTGCGTTACCTATCAGATTGAGAAGAACCTGCCGCAGGCGACTCGCATCGCCGTGAATGGTTGGAGAAATGTCGTCGGCAATGTTGACCGCAAGCTCCAGGTGTTGGCTTTTTCCAGCCATTAACTTACGGACCTGGTCAATCAACGAGGGCAGATCAAAATCATTGTTATCGATTTCCAGTTTTCCGGCCTCTAACTTGGATAAATCCAGAATTTCATTAAGCAAGCTCAACAGTGTGCGCGTCGATTCCTTGATCTGCTCGACCTTTTCCCGGCTTGCATCGCTTAAGTCGTCTCCGTCCAAAAGGTCGGCAAAGCCCATGACACCTGTCATCGGTGTACGGATTTCATGGCTCATGAATGACAAAAATTCGCTCTTCGCCCGATTGGCTTTTTCCGCATCTTCCTTGGCTAATTGCAGTTCGCTTTCCTTGTCCCTGATCCCTTGCAAATTTGTCCCTGCCCTTTGTAGCATCCCGTTGAAGGCGCGCAGAACGTCCCCCCATTCGTCGGACCTTTGCGACGGCACGATGTATTTTTCCGGATGATTGAGGTCGTCACCGGTAAGCGTCAATCGACAACTAAGATTATTAATGGGGGAGAGGACAATTTTATCGAGAACAAGCATGGTGACGACGGTTACAAACCCGGAAATCAACACAACCAGACCGACAATTCGCCACACGAAGGCGACAATTTGAGGGGCGATTTCGCTGGTATCAATTCTTGCCGCAACCCAATAAGGCCCACGCACATGAGGCGGTGCAAGAAGGACATCCATTGTGTTGTTGTCAATGATGCGCCGTTGAATGACAGGGGGAGAATTAGCGCTGATCGTTTCAAATTCTGAGGGCATTTTACCGAATTTGTTGAGTTCCTTGCCTGTATTGTCAAATACCCGGGCCCCAACCAAAACCGTACCATCCCTGAGCATACTAGCGACGGAAGGGAAATCGGACACAAGACTTCCTTGGTCATGGGTGGAGCGAATAATTGCCCGCGTCACCACCACGGCTTCCCTTTCCACCTCGTGTAGACGGTCCCTTTCGTAGTTTCTAATGGAGAAGAAAAGAATGCCGCCCTCGACAACAATGATCGCCAAAAACACGGCAAGTGCAATGCGCCCGTTAAGGCGGCTGGTAAATATTCTTTTCAGATACTGTTTCATCATGGCCTTTCGGGGCTGACAGCTTGGTGATGAAAAACATACCGAATTTCCTCACCCTGCCAATTTCACAAGGCTGTGATGTCATTCAAATTTAAGTGATGGAGTGTCTTAGGCGTCCCGGTCATAAACTTTTGCACCCGCCGCGTAGACGCATTTTATCGCCCGATCATCGGCCAATATCATGTGCAGGAACAGAACATCCCAAATGTCCCTGGCATGACCCATGCGCTCGGCGATGAGGGGCCGGGATTTCAGGTCGATAACCTGAATATCGGCCTCAAATCCAGATGCCAGATTGCCAACTTTATCATCCAGTTGCATCAGTTTGGCACTGCCCATGGTGGCCAGATAGTAAGCCTTTGCCGGATGCAGGGAATAGCCTTGCAACTGGCCGATCTCGTAGGCGGATTTCATGGTGTCGAAAATGGAAAACGACGAACCACCGCCGATATCCGTGGCCAGCCCAACGGTGATCGGATTTTTACCCTCGCGCAGGGCCTGCATCCTGAACAAGCCCGATCCAATAAAGGTATTGGATGTAGGGCAATGGGAAATTCCGGCGCCGGATTCTCTTAAAGACGCAATTTCACGTTCCGTCAGATGAATGGCATGGCCAAAATTAGCGCCGGGCTTCAGCAGTCCAAATTGTTCATAGACACCCAGATAATCGCGGGCATCGGGAAACAGGTCCTTGACCCAGGCGATCTCGCTGGCGTTTTCGCTGATGTGGGTTTGCATCAGGGCGGACGGGTATTTTTCCCATAACGCGCCCGCAGCCTCTAATTGTTCAGGGCTTGATGTCGGGGCGAAGCGCGGGGTAATGGCGTAGACGCATCGGTTCTTGCCGTGCCACTGCTCAATCAGGGCCTGGGACTGATCGTATGAGGACTGGGGCGTATCGAGCAAATTATCCGGTGCATTGCGATCCATCATGACCTTGCCCGCCGCCATGCGCATGCCGCGTCGGGTTGCCTCTTCAAAAAGCGCCGTCACCGATTGCGGGTGCGACGTGCAGTACACCGATGATGAGGTGACGCCGTTACGCAGAGCTTCATCAAGATAAAAGGACGCCGCCTTGTCCGCGTAATCCTTGTCGCCAAACCGGGCTTCGGCGGGGAAGGTGTAGCTGTTCAGCCACGCCAGTAACTGCTCGCCGTAAGCGGCGATAATTTCGCACTGCGGATAATGAACGTGGGCATCAATGAAGCCCGCCATGATCAGGCAATTCGGATAATTCTCAACGCTCACCTGAGGATGGCGCGCCAGCACGGTGCTTGCCGGTCCAACGTCGATAATAACGCCGTTTTCCATGACCACCGCGCCATCGCTCTGGAACGAAATGCTGTCATCTGGGGCAAGCGCAAACGGATCGCCCTTGAAGGTCAGCGTCTGGCCCCTGAGGGCTTTTTTGTTTTCTGAATTCATCTCTTAAAACCCCGAAAAAGGCCCCCAATGGATCACCTTCGACCATTGGGGGCTCTTTCGGTATGGGCGTATAATTAAGGCAAGTTGCCCGAGACGCCTTCGACATAGAAATTCATGCCAGCAAGGTCGCCATCTTTAATAACCTCACCCGCGCCGAGGAAAGCCGAGCCATCCTGCTTATTCATTGGCCCGGTAAAGGGGTGGAACTTGCCCGCAGAAATGGCGGCTATGGCTTTGTCTGCTTCGGCCTGGACAGAAGCCGGAATGGCCTTGTTCCAAGGAGACATTGTCAGCATGCCTGAATTGAAACCGCCCCATGTGTCTTCGGATTTCCATGTCCCGTCCATCACAGCCTGGACCCGTTTAACGTAATACGGGGCCCAGTTATCGACGATGGCCGTAAGTTGGGCTTTAGGCCCGAACGTGTGCATGTCCGAAGCCTGGCCGACCGCATAAATGCCTTCCTGTTCGGCCATTTTCATGGCTGCCGGGGAATCAGTATGCTGGAATAGAATATCCGCGCCCTGATCGCGCAGGGCCTTGGCGGCATCGGCTTCCTTGCCGGGATCAAACCAGGAGCTGACCCAGATGACCTTGATTTTAATGTCCGGGTTGACCGACTTTGCGCCCAGATAGGTGGCGTTGATGCCCATCACCACCTCGGGGATCGGAAACGAAGCGATATAACCGATGGTGTTGGATTTGGTCATTCTTCCGGCAATGATGCCAGCCACATAACGGCCTTCATAGAAGCGGGCGTTATAGGTCGAAACATTGGCCCCACGCTTAAAGCCGGTGGCGTGTTCGAACTTCACCTTGGGGAACAGTTTGGCCACCTTCAGGGTCGGGTTCATGTAACCAAACGAGGTCGTGAAGATAATGTCATTGCCGCTCTGGGCTAATGTGCGGATCACGCGTTCGGCGTCCGGTCCTTCGGAGACACTTTCGACAAAGGTCGTCTCGACCTTGTCACCGAAAGCTTTTTCAACAGCCTTCAGGCCTTGATGGTGCTGGTAGGACCAACCATGATCGCCAATCGGTCCAACATAAACGAACGCGACCTTGGTTTTCCCGGCGGCCTGGGCAGGCAGGCTCATAGCCAGTGCGGCGAAGGCGACAAGCCCCACCACGCTTAATATTTTGCGAAAATTCATAATTAAACTCCTCTGTTTCAGTGTGTTATTTATATTAACTGGCAGCATAAAACGGCACCCCTAAATGTGCCGGGGCGTTCATTTTCCCCTTACGTTGGTTTCTTGAAATAGCAACGAGAACGACAATAGTCGCAAGATACGGCAACATGGATAGAATTTGCGGATCGATAGCAATGCCTGCGCCCTGCGAGTGAAGCTGCAAAATAGTAATGCCGCCAAACAAATACGCCCCCATCATGGCGCGGGCCGGATGCCATGTGCCAAAAACAACCAGAGCCAGAGCAATCCAGCCACGCCCTGCTGTCATGTTTTCGACCCAAAGCGGGGTTTGGGCAAGCGATAAATAGGCCCCGCCGACACCGGCGCAGGCACCGCCGAACATCAACGTCATATAGCGGTAGGCGACGACGTTGTAGCCAATGGAATGGGCCGCGTCATGGTTGTCCCCGATGGCCTTGATAATTAGACCGGTGCGAGTCCTGGCGAAAAACCAGGTGGTCGCCACGACCAGGGCCACCGAACCGTAGACCAGAATATCAAAATGAAAGAACATTTCCCCAATCAGCGGAATATCCGACAACAGGGGAATTTCGATTGACGGCAAGTTTGGCACCGACTGGCCGGAAAAACCCTGCCCCAGAAGGGCGCTCAAGCCGAGCCCGAACAAGGTCAGCGCGAGGCCTGTCGCCACTTGATTGGCCATCAATGTCTGAGTCATAACCGCAAACAACAACGCCATCAGTGCGCCGCCGATCATGGCCGCCAGAATGCCCAGGGTGAAGCTCCCAGTCTCTAAGGTGACACCGAAACCGGCCAGCGCGCCAATGATCATCATGCCTTCCACGCCCAGGTTCAGGACGCCGGATTTTTCAACCACGACCTCACCGATGGCGGCAAAGATCAACGGTGTGGCGGCAACAATGACGCCGATGAAAATATTGGTGAATAAATCCATTGCCTATACCCCCTGCGCCTGTTTGTTCAGCACCTTGACCCGGTAATTAATCAGAATATCGACCCCTAACAGGAAGAACAACAACATGCCTTGGAAGACGTTGGTCGTCGCTTTGGGCAGGCTCATGGTCATTTGCGCCGACTCGCCGCCGATATAAGTCAGGGCCAAAAGCAATCCACCGAGTAAAATTCCAACAGGGTTCAGGCGTCCCAGGAAGGCCACGATGATGGCGGTAAATCCATAACCGACTGGAAGCGCCGGGACCAATTGGCCGACCGGGCCTGCGGCCTCGAAAAGACCGGCCATTCCGGATAATCCCCCCGATATCATAAACGTCACCCAAACCAGCTTGTTTTTGGTAAAGCCCGCGTAGCCCGCAGCGCCTGCGGCTTCTCCTGCGACCCTGATTTGAAAGCCCAGAATATGCCTCGACTGCACCACCCAGGCCAGCGCCACAACAACCAGGGCGACGATAAAGCCCGCGTGGGCGCGGCCTTGTTCCATCAACAGCGGTAGCACAGCAGAGGCGCTGAAAAGCCTGCTTTCGGGAAAATTATAACCATCTGGATCGCGCATGGGACCATGCACCAGGACATTCAAAACCAATGTCGCCACATAGACCAGCATAAGGCTAACGAGAATTTCATTGGTGTTGAAGCGGGTCCTGAGAAACGCGGGTATCGCCGCCCAGGCCATGCCACCCAACATTCCGGCAAGGGCCATCAAAGGCAGCACAAAAACGCTGTCGACTTCATAAAACAACAGGGCGACGGCGCTACCGGCGACGGCCCCCATGGTAAACTGGCCCTCGGCCCCAATATTCCAGACCCCTGCCTTGAAGCCCATGGACAGGCCGACAGCGATAAGAATAAGCGGCGTCGCCTTCACCAACAATTCGGAAACCCCGTAAATGGTCGTCAGGGGATCATAGAAAATAAGCGTGATCGCCTGCCAGGGATCCTTGCCCATAAAGGTAAACAGGAACAGCCCGGCGATAACGGTTAAGACAACCGCGAGAAACGGTGTCGCATAGACCATCGGTTGCGATGGTTCGCTTCGCTTCTCAAATTTAAGGATTAACATGGGCAACCTCACTTTCGGTTCCGCCCATTTCAAGGCCAATTTTTTCCGTCGTCAGTTCCTCGACATCGGTCGGGTTCGACAGCCGGCCATCGGCGATCACGGCGATCCTGTCGGCGATGGCGAACAGTTCGTCCAGATCCTGGGAAATGATCAAAACCGCCGCGCCTTTCTTCGCCAACTGAATGAGCGCTTCGTGAATTTCCGATGCCGCCCCGGCGTCCACACCCCAGGTCGGTTGGGAGGCGATAAAGACATCGGGGTTTTGCATCATTTCCCGGCCCATGATAAATTTTTGCAAATTGCCGCCCGATAAACTGCGCGCCACATGATCGATTCCCGACGTCTTGACCTTGAAGGCTTTGATCACGTCTTCGGCCATGGCGCGAGCCGCCGGGATATTCAGGAACCCCTTGTTGCACAGGTCCATGCGCACGCGCGCCGTCAGGATGGTGTTTTCGACCAGCGACATGTCCGGCACGGCGGCATGCCCTAAGCGTTCCTCGGGCACGCAGCAAAGACCGATGGCGCGCCTCGCGTCGGGAGACAGCGAACCGCTGGGCCTATCATCGATCACCACGGTATCGGATTGATCGGTCAAGGTTTCACCGATCAGCGCCGACATCAGGCGTCTCTGGCCATTACCGGCAACACCGGCAATGCCGACGATTTCCCCGGAACGCACACTCAGGCTTATATCTTTAAGCGTAATCCCCTGATCGCCGGTATCCGTGGTTGTCAGATTATTGATCTTCAGGCGTACCGGGCCATACTCTTGATTCTGCCGCTTGGGCGGGGTCAGGGTGTCGCCGATCATCATTTCGGCAAGGCTTTTCGCGGTTTCCGCACTTGGTATACAGGTGCCGACGACCTTGCCACCGCGCAGGATAGTGGCGTGATGGCACAGCTCGCGGATTTCTTCCAGCTTGTGCGAAATATACAAGATCGAACAGCCTTCATCGGTTAGGCGGCGCAACACCGTGAACAGGGTTTTCACCTCGCCGGGGGTCAACACCGACGTCGGCTCATCCATGATGATCAGCTTCGGGTTCTGCAACAGGCAGCGGACAATTTCGACGCGCTGGCGAATACCCACGGAAAGATCGCCGATGGTCCGGTCAGGGTCGAGCTCAAGACCATAATATTTGGAAATTTCGATAATCCGCTCACGCAAATCCCCTTTCGCCAGTTCCGGGGAAATGCCCAGGGCGATGTTTTCTTTGACGCTGAGCGCATTGAATAAGGAGAAATGCTGAAACACCATGCCGACGCCGTGGGCACGGGCCTCGGCCGGTTTTGCCGGGGCGTAATGTTCGCCGTGCATGTGCATGATGCCGCTATCGGCTTTAAGGACGCCGTAAATCATCTTCACCAGCGTCGATTTTCCGGCGCCGTTTTCGCCCAAAAGCGCATGGATTTCACCGTGACCGATCTTGAAGCCCACATCATCGTTCGCGATGACGCCGGGAAAGGCCTTGGTAATGCCTTCTAATTCCAGCAGAATTTCAGAACTCATGTGATTTCCCCCACGGCCCGTAAGTGCTTGCCGTTAGCGACCCCCTGATAACAAAGCCCCTGCTCAAACACGTCCACCAGTTCCGCCGCGATGGAGATGGCGATAACCGACGGCTGTTTGGATGACCAATCGCCCAATCCGACAGGACAATGAAACACGTTTAAGGCGGATTCGGGTACACCATCTTTGCCCAATCGGTTTAAAAATTTCGATTTCTTGGTTTTAGAGGCGATCAAGCCCAAATACGCGGCCCGTTCCGACTGCAGCACGGCCCGACAGATATCCAGATCAAGACTATGGGAATGGGTCATGACCACATGAAAGGCCCCTGCCCCGGCCTCTTTGGCGTGCACAACGGGATTGGCGGCGATCACCGAGGTGACGTCATCTCTGACATCAACGGGGAAGCGCCCGGCGTTGATATCGACCCAGCTAATAGCGAAGGGGGTTCCCTCAAGCACCCTGACCAGGGCCCGGGCCACATGGCCTGCGCCATAAATAATGAGCGGCTGGGAGGCCTTAAGCGCCGGTTCCACATAGAAGGTGGGGCGGCCCTCGCCGTCTTTGAGCATGGCGGGCTCGCCAGGTGTTTCTTCAACAAGCAAAGGCCCGGTCCCGTTGACATCGTGGACCAGCATGGCGTGGCGCGACAAGGCGTCGCGTTGCCGCCTCAAGGCCTGCCTGTGAGCCGGACCATAATATTCAAATAACAACCAGAGCACGCCGCCGCAACACTGGCGCAGTTCCTCACCCAAGACAAAATTATCCGTTTGCCGGGGCCAAAAGTGCTCCTCCGCCCCTCCCTCCTCGAACATGGTCCGGGCGCGTTGCAAGGCCAGAAATTCCAACTTGCCGCCGCCAATGCTGCCGCGAAATTCACGGGCACCGACGAACATGTCGGCACCGGCTTCGCGCGGGGTTGAGCCTAAACAATGCGTCACCGTGACGCGCACGACAGCCCCCCAGCGATCAATACCTGTCAGGATATCATCAAGGATCATGGTGTCTGCTCCCCGCGCAGGCGTTCAATCGCCAAAAGCAGGCGTTCGGGTGTGGCCGGGGCGTCCAGATTGGCAGGCTGGCCCGCTTTACCAACCGAACGCACGGCGCAGTCCAGGGCCATCAGCACGGAAATGCCATGCATCAGCGGCGGCTCACCGACGGCCTTGGACTTGTAAATGGTGTCTTCAACATTTTCGCCGCGCTCGTAAAGCGCCACCCGGAAATCGACAGGGCGATCCGAACAGGCGGGGATTTTGTAGGTCGACGGGGCGTGGGTCATAAGCTTGCCGTCGCCGTCCCAGACCAGTTCTTCCGTGGTCAGCCACCCCGCCCCCTGGACAAATGCGCCTTCGATCTGCCCCACATCCAGGGCCGGATTAAGGGATTTTCCGGCGTCGTGCAGGATGTCCGTGCGCAGGATACGGTTTTCACCGCTTAAGGTATCGACAATCACTTCCGAAACGCTGGCCCCGTAAGCGAAATAATAGAATGGTCGCCCCGTCGCCTTGTCCGCATCCCAGTTAATTTTTGGTGTCGAATAAAAGCCCGTGGCGGAAAGCTGGATACGGGCGAAATAAGCCTGCATGACCACATCTTTGAAAGCGATTTCCGTGTCCCCGACACGCACTCCTCCGGGCAGGAAAACGACATCCTGTGGTTTGGTCTGATACTGTTCGGCCAGGAATTCGATAAGCCGGTTCTTGATTTTCCGGGCCGCGTTCTGCGCCGCCATGCCATTGATGTCGGCCCCCGATGACGCCGCCGTGGCCGAAGTGTTGGGAACCTTGGCGGTATTGGTGGCGGTGATTTTAACCTGGTCCACATCGACCTGAAATTCTTCGGCGACGATCTGGGCGACCTTGGTGAACAAGCCCTGCCCCATTTCCGTACCGCCATGGTTAAGGTGAATGGAGCCATCGGTGTAGACATGCACCAGCGCACCAGCCTGATTAAGGAAGGTCTTGGTGAACGAGATGCCGAACTTGACCGGGGTCAGGGCGATGCCGCGCTTCATGATCGGGCTTTTGGCGTTCCAACTGGCAATTTCAGCGTGGCGTTTAGCGTAATCGGAAGTAACCTCAAGCTCGGCGACGATATCCGCAATGACGCAATCTTCGACTTCCATGCCGTAAGGCGTCAGACGGCGCTCCTTGGTCGCGGCGTCCTTATGGGCATAGAAGTTATTCTTGCGCACATCCAGCGCGTCCATATTCAAGGCGGTCGCAATGTCTTCAATCACCCGTTCGATGGCGACCATGCCCTGCGGCCCGCCAAAACCGCGAAACGCCGTGTTCGACTGGGTGTTGGTCTTGCAGCGATAGGAGATGATGGTGGCGTTAGCCAGGAAATAGCTGTTGTCGGCATGGAACATAGCGCGGTCACTGATCGGTTGAGATAAATCCCACGACATGCCACAGCGCACGGCCTGATCGAATTCGATGCCGCCAATGACGCCCTTGTTATCAAAGCCGACCCGGTAATCGATGCGGAAATCATGGCGTTTGCCGGTGATGATCATGTCGTCATCGCGATCATAGACCACCTTGACCGCTCGACCGGTCTTGCTGGCCACCAGTGCCGCCGTCCCGGCCAGAAGATTACCCTGGCTTTCCTTGCCGCCGAAAGCACCACCCATACGGCGCACCTCAACAGTAACGGCGTTCTGGGCAATCCCAAGAATTTGCGCGACTTTATGTTGAATCTCGCTGGGATGCTGGGTCGAGGCATGGACCGTCACATCCTGGTCCTCGCCGGGGATGGCGAAAGCGGCCTGACATTCAAGATAGAAATGTTCCTGACCGCCGATTTCGACACGGCCTTCCAACCTATGCGCGGCTTCCTTTATGGCCGCCCCGGCATCCCCGCATTGCATGACATAGGGGTCCATGAGAAAGTTTTTCGCGGCCATGGCCTGATCAATGTTCAGAATCGCCGGTTTGTCCTGATAGGCGATAATGGCTAAAGCCGCGGCGGCACGGGCTTTCTCCCAAGTATCGGCGGCGACGGCAAACAGGGATTGGCCGTAATATTCCACCAGATCCGTGGCGAACATCGGATCATCACCGGCGATGGGGCTGACATCATTGAGCCCCGGTATGTCCCCGGCGCAGACCACACAAACCACACCCGGCGCGGTGCGCACGGCGCTCAAATCCATATTGCTGATACTTGCATGGGCGCGGGTGCTGCTGGCGATATAAACGTTCAAGGTTCCCGGCGGTTCGGCCATGTCGGCGATATAAACCGCTTCGCCGGTGACGTGTTTATGGCCGCTGTCATGGCGCAATGATTGATGAACACCGCCCTTTATTTGCTTAAGGCTCGTCATGCGCCGCCGACCATCCGCGTTTGCACCTGCGGTTGCTGAATTTCAATAAAGTAACGACGCAGAAGATTCCTGGCCACGCGCATGCGATAGTCGGCAGAGGCCCGCATGTCCGAAAGCGGCGTAAAATCCTTATCAAAGGCCGCCGCCGCTAAGGCCACCGTTTGTTCACTCCACGGTTGGCCTTCAAGAGCTGCCTCCACGGCCCGCGCCCGCAAAGGCGTTGCCGCCATGCCGCCGAAGGCGATGCGGGCGCATGTGACCAACCCATCTTCAATATCCAGATTGAAGCAACCGCACAGGGCGGAAATATCCTGATCGAAGCGCTTGGAGATTTTGTAGAAACGCGGACTTAAAGGATTTTGCGGCAGGGGAATTTCGACACTTTCGACAAACTCGCCGGGCGCTCGGTCCTGCTTGCCGTAAGAAATAAAGAAATCTTCCAGGGCGATTTGGCGGCGTTCATTCGTGTTACGTAAGGTGATGCGGGCCCCAAGCACCATCAGCGCCGGGGGCATATCGCCGATGGGCGAGCCGTTGGCGATATTACCAACCACGGTGCCGCTGTTGCGCACCTGGGTCGCACCCAGGCGACGCATAAGCTCACCAAAATCAGGGATGTGACGGGCCAGCACCGGCAAGGCGTCGCTATGGGTGACGCCTGCCCCCAGCACGATTTTGCCGCCCTCTTCACTGATCAAACGCAAGTCCGCGACCCGGCCTAAGTGAATAACGACGGGCAAGTGGCGATGCTGTTTGGTGACCCACAATCCCACATCCGTGGCCCCGGCGACTAATGTGGCTTCCGGGTTGTCAGCGTAAAGGCTGGCCAGTTCGGCCGCCGTCGCCGGGCTGTAGAAAATCTTGTCGTTCGCGCTCAGGACGACGCAGTGCGCGGCCTGCAGGGATTTCAAGTGATCTAAGTCGCTGGCGATACGGGCGACATCAATGGGCGCAATCTCGCAGTCTTTAAGGTTCTCTGCGGCGCTGACAATGGAACCATAGCCCGTGCAACGGCACAAGTTTCCGGCGAAAAGATCATTGGCGCTATCGCCGTCCGGCTGTTCGCCATTGAGATAACTGGCGAACAGGGACATGACGAAGCCGGGGGTGCAAAAACCGCATTGGGTGCCATGGGTTTTAACGAAGGCATCCTGAACCGGGTGCAGGGTGCCCGGCGCGCCTTGCACGCCTTCCACCGTCCACACGGATTTGCCCTCGCACATGGCCACAAGCACAATGCAGGCATTGATGGCGGTGTAGTGCATGGCGTCCGCCCGGATTTCACCGACAACCACCGTACAGGCACCGCAATCGCCTTCGCCGCAGCCTTCCTTGGAGCCGGTCAGCAATCGCTCGTTGCGCACATATTGCAGCAGCGTCGTCGTCGGATCGATGTCCGAGACCGTGCATGCCTGCCCATTAAGCAAGAAAGTAATCCCCGTCATCCTCAGCGATTTAGGCATTAGAATTCTCTCCCCATATGGTCTAACTATACACATCATCGCCGCTAGCCATTACCACTGTTTTTTTTGAGTCTGTTTCAACAAGGACGCCCAATGAGCGAACAACGCGATAAAATCGTCAGCCGCCTTCTCGACGTGATGGAACACGACATCGCCCCCAAAACCCGCGCCGGAGTTAACGCCGGCAACAAGGTTTTCGGGGCCGCCATCCTGCGTAAAAGCGACTTATCCCTGGTCATTGCGGCGACCAACGCAGAAACCACCAACCCGCTTTATCACGGCGAGATTTCCGCCCTTCAAGCGTTCTATGAATTGCCCGCCGCGACGCGCCCGGACACAAAAGACTGCCTGTTTCTGGCCACCCACGAGCCCTGCTCGCTGTGCCTATCGGCGATCACCTGGACCGGGTTCGACAATTTCTATTATTTCTTCGGCTACGAAGACACCCGCGACGCCTTCAACATCCCCCACGACCTGAAGATTCTCAAAGAAGTATTCAAGGTTGAAGACGGCGACTACGCCCGGGAAAACAGCTTCTGGAAATGCTTTGATCTGATCGAACTGGCAGAAAAACAAGGCCCAAGCCTGAGCGCCCAAATAGAGCACATCAAGGCCGTCTATAACGACTTGTCGGCGACCTATCAGGGGCAAAAAGACGGAAGCGCGATTCCATTGAGTTAAGGGCTTGGGAAACGCCCGAAGCGGCGCACTATTTAAAGTGCGAAAAGCATAGAAAAGGGGACATAATCGAAGGGTGATCGAAACTTCGCCTTTTAGCCAAGAGGCCACATTTACGTTGATCCTCTTACTTTTTAACCAAGCGTATCAACGTCGCTTCACCAGAACAATTGAAGCGAATGGGGGTCAAGCCGTGGCCAAGTCCACGGTTCGTATATCCCTGCATACCTTTAAATTCCCATTTTCCAGATGCCAAGTGTCGATGGCTGTCAAGCGCAGTAATTAAAGGTCGCCCACCAGGCAAACATATTTGCCCTCCATGTGTATGACCTGAGAGATAAAGACTGAACCCTGATTCTGCAGCCACCGTCGCTAAGTCCACAGTATGAATTAAGGCTATGCGAAAGCCTTCTTGATGGCTCTCAAGTGAGGTAACAGCATCGGAAGAATAGAAAGCATGTACATCGTCAGTGCCGACTAATTGCAATACATCCTTGCCACGGGAAATAGATACAGATTCATTTGCCAGTACCCGCACACCGATTGCCTCAAGGGCATCAAGCATATTATGTCTGTCGTGGTTTCCGAGCACCGCGATCCAGCCGTCACGACTTTTTACGCTGGAAACAAGATAACTTACCAATTCTGCCGTTTCACTCACCGACGGAGTTCCGTTGGTCTGAAAGTCTCCGGTCATAACGACAAGATCAGGATTGAGCGTCAATAATTTATCACCGATCATTCCTGGGAGATCATCAATATGCCCGATATGAAGGTCTGATAAATGCAATACCTTGTAACCATCAAATGCGGGTGGCAAATCTGAAAAACTAAAATCTACATTGTTTATACTAAAATCATATGTATTGCGCTTCCCCCTTGCGGAAAGCCCCAATAGGAACACAGCAAAATTGACTGCGTGGGTAATTGTGTTTGCGGGTTCGGCTTTAGCGCCGAAAACCGAAGTGCGTTTTTTGCCTTCAACAAGTTTCTTCTCAAGCTGAATACGGGACTTACGCCAGCGCATTCGGGCTTGGCGATCAATATTTAAAAACATCTTAAAGGCTCTATTCTAATGTCCGCTATCACCACAACCCATACAGTAGCATCTGATATAAAGCATCATCATGTTGACTGTAAGGTTGCTACTGAGATTTGTTGTGGGTCAAAAACATCCAAAACTCTCCGCCTTAAAAAAATCCATAAGGAACCGCCAAGCCGCTTTATCACGGCGAGATTCTCACCCTTCAAGCGTTCTATGAATTGCCTGAAGCGACGCGCCCGGACACCCGCGACTGCCTGTTTCTGGCCACCCACGAGCCCTGCTCGCTATGCCTGTCGGCGACCTATCAGGGGCAAAAAGACAGGAGCGCGATTCCGTTGAGTTGATGGCTTGGGAAACGCCCGAAGCGGCGCACTATTGAAAGTGCGAAAAGCATAGAAAGGGGAACATAACCGAAGGGTGATCGAAACTTCGCCTCTCAGTCATAAACGGACTTCAGAGATAGATAGTGCTTTGTGAATTTAAGGCATGTCCTCCCGAAATAGGTGTTTGTTAGATGCACCAATCAACAACTCCTTGAACAGTTCTTCTGATTTACTCTAAATTAAGGTTAACGAATACGATTGTGGGTTGATCAAGCTATGCTCTACGAGCATGCCCAAAACAAGCCGGAGGAGCATTTAATGCCTGAGGTGGGGGAAGATCAATTACTTGAAACCATTTCTAGTATTTATGATGCAGGCATTAATCCTGATGAGTGGGATAAGGCCCTAGATAGGGTTTGCCAAATTACAAAAGCAGCCGGCTTTAATGTTTTCCTTCTCGATCACCAAACAGGGCTCGTTCCCTTTAATACTTCTGTCGGCATCCCTGATGAGGTTTTGGCCGGTTACAACTCCTATTATGTAACGACTGATCCAGGCATTAAGCACTTCACAGATTATCCAAATCTTGATTGCTACTATAACTATCTTCACACACCGGAAGAGGACATTGATAAGAACGAATACTACAGTTGGCTTCAGGCGGCCGGAGGCTCCCGTTATTACCTGGCTAAGACATGCAAAATTGGAGAGCGTTTATCTGTAATCTCAACAGCACAAAGAAGCAAAAATGCAGGACATGCCCAACAAGATGATATTAACTTGCTTGGAAAGATCGGCCCACACCTCCAACGAGCCGTTCAGATTAATCAGCTTTTCAAGGACATAGATTTGCGGGTTGCTGCGGCATATGACGCCCTTGAAAACCTTCCATATGGAATATTCCTCTTCGACCGAACAGGGGCCATTGTTTACGTGAATGACATTGGACGTCAGGCAATATCTAACGGCGATGGCCTGTTTCTAAAGGGGGGGGGGGGAATTGGAGCTCTTCATCCAGACGAAGATGCCAAACTTCAGAATCTAATAGGAGGCGTCAGTAGAACTGGTGCTGGCAAAGGAGTTGATCATGGCGGCGTCATGTCCATTTCAAGCAAGAACACACAATATAGATACTTTTTACAAGCGATCCCTCTAGCCCATACCCACGACCTGTTCATTCCTCAACGCCCCGTAGGCATGATTATGCTTGGCGATCCAGCTAGGAGTGCTGGGCTTAAGGCTGAGCAGTTGCAGGCTCTTTTCAACCTAACTCCAGCCGAATCTCAAATAGCACTCCTGCTTTCTGAAGGCGCTCGGCAAGAAGACATATGCCTCAATCGAGGCATTTCACTTAATACTTTGAAAACGCACCGTCACCGCATTTTTGATAAGATTGGTGTGCGCTCCCAAGTTGAATTGATCCAAAGTCTCCGTTCTATATAACTTACAGTAATTCCAATTTATCGCCCCTAGGGGTGACGCTCTGCCATGCATTTTGTTCAGAATGTACAACTTATCCCTCTATCTGGATCAAGTTGCATGATAACAAAATCACACGGCGGGCTAGCAATCGGCTTAAAAGGGATCTTTTGTAGGGTTCTTTGCCGATTCTACGATTTTTCAGGTTCTCTTCAAAACTGTGAGGATTGTACCCATCCCGATAAATGCGAATCATTATTCGATGAGGTCGAGACCTATTTGGAAGACATAAAATGTAATGCCAAAAAAGATTGACCCCCCATGCCCATCATGCTTTTCATTATTATAATAGTATTATTTGGTTCTGTTTCGTGTGTGGCATTTGTTATGCATTCGGCCAAGGCCCTCAAATCGCGCGAGATAAGGCTTGGTGGCATCCTCAATACCGTTGCTGACGGAATCATGTCGCTTGATGACAGCGGAAATATTCAAACTTTTAATCCGGCAGCCGAAAAAATCTTTGGGTTTACCCGAGACGAAGTAATCGGAAAAAATGTACGCACTCTTATGCTCGAACCCCTCGGAAATGATGCCTCCTCCACCTTTGCTACAGAATGGACAACACCCCTTGTCATAGACCGCGAGGTCCTGGGAAAGCGTAAAGATGGTGATACCTTCCCTATGGAGATGGCGGTACGTGAGATGCGTCAGGGTGAGAATCTTTCCTTCACGGGCATCGTCCGCGACATCACTTCGCGCAAAAAAGCTGAGGAGCGCGTCTACAAACTAGCCCATTTTGATCCACTTACCGGCTTGCCCAATCGCCATCTTCTTGCCGATCGCCTGGAAGAGGCAATAAAGAGGGCAAGCCGGAGCAAAAACCAAGTCGCCTTGATGTTTATTGATCTGGACAAATTTAAGGTCATTAACGATCAATTTGGTCATGCGGTTGGAGATTTGGCTTTGAAATTGGTATCGAGTCGCCTCGTCACCAGTTCCAGACGAACTGACACCATAGCCCGCGTTGGTGGAGACGAATTTGTGGCGGTTCTGGAAGAGCTGCATTCTATCGAAGAAATGAAACTCGTTGCCGTCAAGATGATTGACGCGGTTTGCGAGTTGATGGATTTACAGGGGCATGAATGTTCAGTTGGCGTCAGTATCGGCATCAGCATCTACCCCCATCATGCAAGTGAAATGTCGAGCCTTATGGATTGCGCAGACAGGGCTATGTACGCTGTGAAACGAAACCTGGGAAAGATCCGTTACCACATCTACAAACCTGAAATTGATAAAGATACGGGAACCTAATACAGGCTCATTGGTCCTACCTGAGATAAATGTCCGCCTGGGATCAAAAACAACCAAAACTCTCCGCCTTAATGAAGGTCCGCAAGGAACCACCAAGCCGCTTTATCACGGCGAGATATCCACCCTTCAAGCGTTCTATGAATTGCCTGAAGCGACGCGCCCGGACACCCGCGACGCCTTCAACACCCCCCACGACCTGAAGATTCTCAAAGAAGTCTTCAAGGTTGAGAACGGCGACTACGCCCGGGAAAATAGCTTCTGGAAATGCTTTGATCTGATCGAACTGGCAAGCGAGCAAGGCACGGACCTGACCGCCCAGGTGGAACGCATCAAAACCACCTACAACGACCTGTCGGCGACCTATCAGGAGCAAAAAGACGGAAGTTCGATTCCGTTGAGTTGAGGGCTGGAACAACGCACAAGACGGCGCGTTATTTATTATCCGCCAAGCGTAGAAAAGCAGACATCATCGAAGTCTGATCGAAACTTCGCCTTTTAGCCAAGAGGCCACATTTACGTTGCTCCGCTTACTTTTTAACCAAGCGTATCAACGTCGCTTCACCAGAACAATTGAAGCGAATGGGGGTCAAGCCGTGGCCAAGTCCACGGTTCGTATATCCCTGCATACCTTTAAATTCCCATTTTCCAGATGCCAAGTGTCGATGGCTGTCAAGCGCAGTAATTAAAGGTCGCCCACCAGGCAAACATATTTGCCCTCCATGTGTATGACCTGAGAGATAAAGACTGAACCCTGATTCTGCAGCCACCGTCGCTAAGTCCACAGTATGAATTAAGGCTATGCGAAAGCCTTCTTGATGGCTCTCAAGTGAGGTAACAGCATCGGAAGAATAGAAAGCATGTACATCGTCAGTGCCGACTAATTGCAATACATCCTTGCCACGGGAAATAGATACAGATTCATTTGCCAGTACCCGCACACCGATTGCCTCAAGGGCATCAAGCATATTATGTCTGTCGTGGTTTCCGAGCACCGCGATCCAGCCGTCACGACTTTTTACGCTGGAAACAAGATAACTTACCAATTCTGCCGTTTCACTCACCGACGGAGTTCCGTTGGTCTGAAAGTCTCCGGTCATAACGACAAGATCAGGATTGAGCGTCAATAATTTATCACCGATCATTCCTGGGAGATCATCAATATGCCCGATATGAAGGTCTGATAAATGCAATATCTTGTAATCATCAAATCCGGGTGGCAAATCTGAAAAACTAAAATCTACATTGTTTATGCTAAAATCATATGTATTGCGCTTCCCCCTTGCTGAAAGCCCCATTAGGAACACAGCAAAATTGACTGCGTGGGTAATTGTGTTTGCGGGTTCGGCTTTAGCGCCGAAAACCGAAGTGCGTTTTTTGCCTTCAACAAGTTTCTTTTCAAGCTGAATACGGGACTTACGCCAGCGCATTCGGGCTTGGCGATCAATATTTAAAAACATCTTAAAGGCTCTATTCTAATATCCGCTATCACCACAACACATACAGTAGCATCTAATATAAAGCATCATCATGTTGACTGTAAGGTTGCTACTGAGATCTGTTGTGGGTCAAAAACAGCCAAAACTCTCCGCCTTAAAAAGGTCCGTAAGGAACCGCCAAGCCGCTTTATCACGGCGAGATTTCCGCCCTTCAAGCGTTCTATGAATTGCCTGAAGCGACGCGCCCGGACACCCGCGACTGCCTGTTTCTGGCCACCCACGAACCCTGCTCGCTGTGCCTGTCGGCGATCACCTGGACCGGGTTCGACAATTTCTATTATTTCTTCGGCCACGAAGACACCCGCGACGCCTTCAACATCCCCCACGACCTGAAGATTATCAAAGAAGTGTTCAAGGTTGAGGACGGCGACTACGCCCGGGAAAACAGCTTCTGGAAATGCTTTGATCTGATCGAACTGGCAGGAAAACAAAACCGTCCGTACGTGCCTGTACTCACACATTTATCATCATTGGATTTGCTAGATGTCCGATGTAGCGGTCATGTTATCTTGCCTATCCAACCATCGAGTATAGATTGCTGACATTAATCCCAAGGCTGAAGAGAATAACATCATCACGAGAAGCATGTACCCCGCGTTGTCGGCAGTTAGCACCGCACCTGTAATTGCCGAGATAGTTGCACCGCCAGCAACAGCAAGGGCACCTGATAGACCCGAAGCGCTGCCTGCAAGTGCTGGCCGCACTGACATGGCACCAACATTGCTGCTGGGCAAAGTCAAGCCATTTCCAATCCCATAAAACGTACAGGCACCAAAAAACGTAAAGGCCTGCACAATTCCACAAAACAGAAGAATTAACCCTATGCTCATCCCTGAGCAGGCCACGACACGCCCAACAATCATCATTGTGGTAAGTTTGTAACGAGAGGCGAATTTGCCCGATAAAAAACTACCGACAATAAAGCCTGCTGTAATTGTGCCAATGTAAAATCCAATTGCTGATGGAGGAACATCAAATAGCGTTGTTGCTACCAGAGGCACGCCACCGAGAAAGGCATAGAACCCGCCTGTTGAGAAAGCCATACATGACGCATATCCCCAAAATTGCTTTGATCGCAATAACTCTGGATATGCACGAAACTGTTTCACAATAGTCTCGGATGGATTTTTATTGGTCTCGCCCAAGTCCATCCAACACAAACCAAGGGCGATCATACCAAATCCACAAAAGGCTAGGAAGTTTGTCCGCCACCCGAAAAATTCGTCCAATATACCACCAAAGGCGGGTCCCAGCATGGGTCCAATCGCCCAAGCCATAGATAGATATCCGATCAAACTGGCTGCCCCTCGCTCCGCTGTAGAATCTTTGATGACCGCGAGTGATACAGCATAACCAGATACGATTGCCCCTTGCATCATGCGAAAGAACAGAAACGTCCATACGTCGGCCGCTAACAAGCAGCCAAGAGACGCTACGCTGAAAATGATTAGCCCGCCCAGTATGACAGGCCGCCGACCAAAGCGGTCAGACAACGGCCCCATGATCAACAGCAAGGCTGCTGTTACACCTGCGTAACCTGCAATTGACAAATTCACGATGGAGTAGTCAGCCTGAAAATCACTCGAAATGTTATTAAGTGACGGTAGAAACATGTTTAGCGACACAACAGACAAGCCGCTAAGAAGAACTAGCGTAAGCAAATGTGGTGGCGTTGTTGGTGGTGAATACATTCTATCTACTGGTTCCGGCGGTTGAAATTCAGGCATAAAAAAACCCCCAATCTCATTGGGGGGCGCATAGACTTACGGATTGGTATCCGCTAACGGTCCAAGCGCCAATCTCCTACCACGACGACAGTGAGTTTCATTTTTGAAGTCTCCAAACTTAATGCGTGGACATTATGCTCGCTCCGACTTGGTGTCAATATTCCAATAGGGCAGCTTGCGTATGTGTCGTGCTTGGGGACGATTCACCAAAACCTAGTTACAGACACATTACTCTTGATCATGTGAACGTCTGCCTGGGGTCAAAAACAACCAAAACTCTCCACCTTAATGAAGGTCCGTAAGGAACCGCCAAGCGGAACCCAGGCATGAGAACTTTTGTTACAGAAGAAATATGATAATCCGTCATTTATGCGAAAGCCGGACTGATGAAAAGCCTGTCAGACCGGCTCGCGATTACGACACCTTAAGATGCTGTTCCAGGACCACTGGGGAAACGAAACTTTCCGGTTTGACTGTCAGAACCGCACAACTCACCTTGCGCAGTATGGACTCCGCTATATTGCCGATAAAAAAACCAGGTATACCGGCACGGCTGATTGTTCCCATGACAATCAGATCAATCCCTGTCGTTTCAGCCAACTGGGGAAGAATACTATCAGCAGGGCCTTGTAAAAGGTGAACCTGATGATTGATGTCATCGAGTTTATAGCGCCCGAGAAACCCTTCAAGGGGCTCTCGATACGTCAATTCGTGCTTGTGATAAATCCGCGATCTTATTTTCTCGGTGGTTTCCGAGCGAAGCGTATCGCCATCACTACCTGTGACCTCCCACGCTTGTGCAATATGAAGTTCGCTGTTGTTCAAATGCGCAATGGAAGTCGCGATGCCCATGATTTTGACATTTAATTCATTCTCACTGACATTATCTGAAATTGGCCCGACTGCGGCCATAACCCGGGCATAAACATTTTGCGCCCCCGGTTTGGTCACCCAAACCGAGCAGGGGCATTTGCGCATAAGGTGGAAGGAAGTGCTGCCAAAGAACAGCCCCTTAAATCCCGCCTCGCCCTCTGCGCTCATCATGACAAGATCATTCTTTTCGCGCAGGACGTGTCGAATGATTTCCAGGAAGGACGTTCCCCTTAATACGACCGTATCGAGCGTGACGCCATCCTGGCGGAACGACGCGGTCAAACGGTGGAGCAGTTTTTCTCTCTCCGCTATGGCGTTGAAAGGCAAGTTCAAATCATCGATGACTTCAACGACCGTCAATCGCGCCTTATTTCTTTTGGCCAAGATTGTCGCCTGCGCCAGGGTATCATCGTCACCGACGGCATTGCCAAAAACCACTAAAATATTCTTGAACCGCTTCACTGACTTCTCCTCATCAACCTGTCTTTCACTCGGGCGTTGTTTGCAGGTGTATTTTGGGGACTCCTTTATGGGAATTGGCCGTATCAGCCAATTGAGGAGCCAGGCTCTTTTTCAAGACAATCACACCGACGATGGCCGATAGAATTGAGCCTAAAATCACACCCAGTCGCACTTCATTCAATTGTTCGGCGGCCTCGAAGGCCAGGGTTCCAATAAATAAACTCATTGTAAAACCGATGCCCGCCAGGCAAGCCAGGCCATATAGTTGCATCCAGGTGACGCCATCAGGCAAGCGGCATAGCCCCATTTTGACGGATATCCATGAAAAGGCAAAAATGCCCATTTGCTTGCCCAAGAACAATCCCAGGGCGACGCCTAACGGCAGCGGAGAAAGCAGGGTTTCAAAGGATATTCCTGAAAAAGAAACACCTGAATTGAAGAAGGCAAAAATCGGCAGAATCGCGAAGGCCGCCCACGGTTGAAGGTCATGCTCCACTTCTTCAAGCAAGGAACCCCCGTCCTTATTTCGTGATGGAATGGTCAATGCAATCATGACGCCTGCCAATGTCGCATGCACACCCGATTTAAGAACCGCGACCCAGATGATCAGGCCAATAATAAGGTAAGGCGCCAATGTTCTAACGCCCAACCGATTCATCAAGGCAAGGACTGCGAGTCCAGCGAAGCCAACCAGAAGGGAGGCAGTAGAAACATCACTGGTATAAAACAGAGCAATTGCCAGGATTGCGCCAAGATCATCAATGATGGCAATGCCGAGCAATAGAACCTTAAGGGCAACAGGAACGCCTGAACCTATCAAGGCAAGAATCCCCAGGGCAAAGGCTATGTCAGTTGCAGCAGGAATTGCCCAGCCAATAAGGTTTTCAGGGGCCGTCATATTGACCCCGACATACACAAGGGCAGGAACCAGCATGCCACCAACGGCAGCTATGACAGGGAGCAGGGCACGGTCAAGGGAAGACAGTTCACCAGAAAGAACCTCCCTCTTTATCTCAAGGCCAACCAGAAAAAAGAAGATTGCCATAAGGCCATCATTGACCCAGTGGATCATTGGCTTGGCGATCTCAAACGTACCAATGGCGACAACGATGGGCATATCCAATAAAGAGGAATACCAGGCAGATAGAGAACTGTTGTTAATCAATAAAGCAGCCAAAGCTGCAAAGATTAAAATCAATCCACCTGCGGTATCTTTATTCAGAAATGGTGTGTGTTCTTTATGGTGATGAAGAGCGGTCATGTTATGCGAAAAAACCCTATAACGGTGATTAATCCGGAATAATGACGTATCCCTTATATAAGTTCTAATAGATTAAAGTTGCCAATTTTGATAGTTTTTATCTATGTATAAGGGATTTAAACATGCCGACCATTAGACAACTTGAATATCTGGTTGCCGTAGATGATGAACGTCATTTCGGCAGGGCGTCTGAAAGAGTTCACGTCTCCCAGCCGACTTTGAGCGCCCAACTTTCAAAACTTGAGCATCGCATAAAAGTGACATTGTTCAGCCGTGGACGTAACGGCGTATATCCAACGCCAGCCGGCCGGGAACTTATTGCCAGAGCACGAAAAATCCTCTTGGAGGTTGATGGCCTGGTTGAGTTTGCCCAGCGCGTCTCGCACCCTCTTACGGGGCGTGTTCGTTTTGGAATTCCCCCTACCCTTGGTCCCTATGTCCTGCCCCATATCGTACCCGAACTTCATGGACAGTTCCCCGAGCTCAAGTTCCTGCTCATTGAAGATATACCCAAAGACATTCAAAGAATGGTGGAAGATGGTTCAATTGATATGGCCCTGACCCCCTTACCCATTGTGCCAAATAAACTTCATGTTGAAGAAATTTTTGAAGAACGCCTGCAAGTTGGCATGGCCTGGGATCACCATCTGGCAAAGAAAAATTTTCTAATCGTCGAAGACCTCAAAGATGAAAAAGTATTGGCTATGGTTACGGGACACCACTTACATGATCAGGTAAAAGAACTATGCGACACGTATGGGGCACAGCTACTCTACGATTATGAAGGAGGCAGTCTTGACGCTCTCAGACATATGGTCGTAATGGGAGCAGGTATTTCCTTTTTCCCCGCTCTGTATGTGCTTTCAGAGATTTCAGAGCGTAAGGATTTAACCGTTAAGGAAATCAAAGGGAAAAGACTGCACAGAAAAATTTCCATGATTTGGAAAAAAGACAGTCACCTTCATCACGAATTTCAAGAACTGTCTCATTTATTTAAAAAACAGATGAAGGCAATTCTCATTAATCCTACGGCAAAAGCACGGTGAAGTTTGTTAACGGTGACCAGCTATTAAATGTCCGAAAAGAATAGAAAAGCGAACATAACCTGAAGGTGGCCGGGTTCGGCAGGAGGCGGCTTTCCAGCTTTTCCTGAGACCTTTTTTCCGCTAATCGTATCTTTCCCCCTATTGGATGGAAATTAACAGAATGTGGACTGCAATTCGTTCGTCTTGGCCACTATTCCTTGGCATGGTTTTTCTCATGGTCAGCAATGGGCTGCTGGTGACCCTTCTGACCCTGCGCGCCGGGGGATTGGGGTTCAGCGAGTTAATGATCGGGTTTGTGCAATCTGGTTATCCCGTGGGATCCCTACTGGGATGTTTGATCGCCCCAAGACTGATAATGAAGGTTGGTCACATTAGGGTATTTGCGGCCTACGCCTCGATAGCAAGCACAGCAGCGCTTATCCATTTGATAACTTATGATCCCTGGAGTTGGGGGGCAATGCGGCTTCTCACGGGTTTCTGTTTTTCGGGCCTCTACATCGTCGCCGAAAGTTGGTTGAATAGCAGCGCAAATAACGAGAGTCGGGCTAGTTTGTTGTCAGTCTACTTTATCATTCAGACCGGCGGTGTGATGGTCGGGCAACTACTTCTTAATCTCTCTAGCCCAGAAGGGATTTTTCTTTTTATTGTGGTCTCGATTTTGATCTCTTTTTCCCTCGTCCCTATGTTGATTTCAACCAGCGCGACCCCGCCTTATGAGTTGCCAGAAAGGGTGTCCCTGTTGGAATTATTCCGCCTCTCACCTATGGGCCTGACCGGAAGTTTCCTTAATGGCATTGCCCAGACAACGCTTTATGTAGCTCTCGCCATCTACGGCCATAGCATTGGTTTGTCGACGGGAGCGATTGGCGGTTTGATCGGGGTTATGACTTTGGGGGGCATGTTGTTTCAGTTCCCTCTGGCAAAACTCTCAGACCGGATCGACCGTAGACTGGTCATTGTCTTAGCCCCAGGACTGGCTATTCCGGTCTGCCTGCTTCTCAGTGGCCTGGAAAATCCGGCAGATAACATCATTGAGCTATATACCATGGTCGCGATAGTCGGTGGCCTCACCTTGCCTCTGTATTCAATCTGTATGGCGCACATGAACGATCATCTAAAACCCGGACAAGTCGTCGCTGCCAGCGGTACCCTGGTCTTGATTCTGGCTGTTGGCATGATCTTCGGGCCATTACTCGGTGGCTTCGCCATTACTCAATATGGCCCCGAAGGATTCTTTTATCTACTGGCATGCACATCGGCTTTAACAGTTTTGACAGCGCTATTCCGGCTTTGGAATGGACAGTCCCGTGTCAAAAACCAGGTTATCGCTGTTGCCCTTACGGCCAACTTGTCGCCAGAAGCGACCAGTCTCTACCGAGAATCCTCGACCCACGATAGCGCCGATGTCGATTGACAGGCCGTATTTACATTTTCAGAATGGATCTTGTTCTCTTTGAGCATTGGGGGGATATCCACGACCCAGTGTGCAAAAGTTGCTCTTCAAGCGGGGCATGTCTATCGTATATGCCATCATGCACAAAGAGAACACCCGAGAACTTTTGACAGATGCCGCAAGAAGGGCCTCAGACTATCTTGATGGCCTGAATGAACGATGCGTTGGCCCAATTCCCGGGGCGACAAATCGGCTAAAGGACGCTCTCGATACGCCATTGCCCGACACGCCTAGCAAGGCCGCAGACATCATCGCCTTTCTCGATGAATACGGATCACCATCAACAGTCGCAAGTGCTGGAGGAAGATATTTTGGCTTTGTAACAGGTGGGGCGCTGCCTGCGACGCTTGCCGCCAACTATCTCGCCGGCGCCTGGGATCAGAATTGTTTTAGTTCAGTGAGTTCCCCGGCAGTGGCATCATTTGAAGAAACGGCTTTGCGTTGGGTGAAAGAGGCGCTCGGCCTCCCGATTTCTGCAGAAGGCTCCCTCGTCACAGGAGCGACCATGGCGCATTTTACCTGCCTTGCAGCGGCACGAAATCGGGTTTTGAAGCAATCTGGATGGGACGTTGACGCTCTGGGTCTTTTCGGCGCCCCTGAAATTACGGTTATCGTGAGTAAGGAAGCCCACGCCTCTCTTTTTAAGGTTCTCTCAATGCTGGGCCTTGGGCGCGACAGGGTTACAAGCATACCCGTTGATACTCAGGGTCGTATGCGGTCCGATAGATTGCCGCCCATTAGTGGCCCGACGATTGTCTGCCTACAGGCTGGTAATGTTAACTCCGGTGCATTTGACCCAGCGAAACAGATCATAGAATGGGCGCACGCCGCCGGTGCCTGGGTCCATGTCGACAGTGCCTTTGGAATCTGGGCATTGGCCTCTCCCGAATATGCGCCACTTGCTGAGGGAGTTACAGGTGCTGATTCATGGGCCATGGACGCGCACAAATGGCTCAATGTGCCCTACGACTCTGGAATTGCGATTGTTCGAGACCCCAGTGCCCTTGGTGAAGCGATGTCGATCAGTGGCGCTTATCTCCTGGCAAGTGACAACCGAGACGCCATTAACTTCACACCTGATAGTTCCCGACGGGCGCGAGCCATTGAAGTTTGGGCGGCACTTAAATCTCTAGGACGCTCTGGATTAACCGAGTTGGTGAACCGAAATTGCTACCAAGCCCAGCGCCTGGCGGAAGGACTGCATCGAGGGGGCGTCGAAATTCTCAATGACGTTGTCCTCAATCAGATCGTTGCTGCCTTTGGGGATGACGACAAAACAAACCGGGTCATATCCATGGTTCAGGAATCTGGCGAGTGTTGGTGTGGTGGAACCACTTGGCACAATCGGGCGGCTATGCGGATCAGCCTAAGTTCCTGGGTTACAAACGACGAGGATGTTGAGCGCTCGTTGAGCGCTATCCTGAAAGCGCATAGGGAAGTCCATGTATGATTTCTACAAAGGATCAAAAGAAGTACGATCAGTCGGATATGTAGTGATTATGGTGTTGAAAGCGGACGCGCTTTTTCGTGGCAGGATAAACTGAGTTAGCACATTGACCCGATGTAGTCGCAGATATGTGTTGCGATTTCTTGGATAACGTCGTCGTCTTCTCTACCTTCGACCTTAAAACCATGTGATGCACCTTCTATCCATCGTACGGTAGCGCGTTCGCCAAGAATTGCCGCAATGTCATCAATCTCAGCTTCTGTTCCAAGGCTATCCTTTGTCCCTTGAATGAATAACATGGGCAAATTCGTCCTATCGAAATGTGCGGAACGAGCAGGATCACCTTTCCTCGGGAATGAGAGCGATATAATAGCTTGTGCGGGTAAGCTGTCTTGGGCATCGACAATCGAGGTCATATAGGACCTCATCTGAATCGATAGGACTATCAGAGTAAAGAATGAAGTTAGGTTGGTCAGAGTATGGATATTCAAAACGTAGTGTGGCGATACGTTGATCGCAGAGGGCCGCTGCCAAATGGGCAATAAATGGAACCCGAATGTTTGCCCCATACCCGTGGCCAAAAACGAACAACCCGATGGAGTTATCTGGCTGGTCTAAGATCGCAGACACCATACCAACAGTGGGAACCTCAAACTTTGATTCCCTTACAATCCCCAATGCATCCGCCCCTATTGTGATAATTAGCTACGGTAATTCTACAGCATTGATTTGTCCAGTTGTGCGACTTTCTATTCAGCAGTTTGCGCGGCATAATGTCCGAACTGGATCATAAGCAATCTAAACTCTCCGCCTTAATGAAGATCCGCAAGAAACCGCGAAGTGGAAGTCAGGCATGAGAACGTTTGTTACCGAAGTCGTATAATATTCCGTCATTCCGGCGAAAAGTACGGGCTAGATCGCAACCGTTTTCCACTCAGCTTCACTGAAATGATGCTCGACGCAGTCTACGTCTTGCGCGCCCCGGTCGATGACCAGGAAGTCGGCTTCAGCGGCCATCGCCACCAGCGGGTGATGCCAGACGCGACGGTGGAAGTTTATTCCCTGCGCGCCGTCGCTGATAAAGGCGCGCATGGTCGTGGGGTCCAACGTATCGCCGGGCAAGGCGACGATGATCAAAAAGCGGGTGTCGCCCAACGGGATGAAGGCCTGGCTGGACAGGGCGTGGTATTCCATCATCTTGACGTGTAAGGGCATGGGCCACATGCGGGTGCGGAAAATATTGACCAGTGGCCTTCCGCCCTCCTCGCTCACATCGATGGCCGCCAAATCGTGGAAGCGGGTGCAGTGGTCGTCGTTGATCTTATAATTCTTCGCCCCCGCAGTCTGAATGACATCCCCGAAGGGGGCGAAGGCCTCGCGGCTCAGGGCTTCCAGTTCCATCAGGCCAATTTTCCGAAGATGCGAAGCCGACTGACGCCGCCGTCCGGATGAATGTTGAGGCGCACCATGTTAACCGCTTCACCGCTTAAGATCGCCGCGCCTTCGAAAAAGTGCTGCTTGTCCATATCCAGTTTCTGCTCACCCAGGAGCGGCTCCCAGAACATGGACTGAGTGATCAGCGACTGGTGTGTGCCCCCTTCAACCAACGCCCCTTGTATGGAACAGCGATCCGGATAGTTGCCCTTGAAGTGGGCCGTATCGACTTCGATCTTTTCAATGATACCTGCGTGACCCAGGGCGACGATGATCCAGTCGTTGCCCGGTTCGCGTCGGCGTCTGGTTTCCCAGCCATCACCCATGTTGATACCACGACCCCCAGTCAATATAGACCAAGGATCGCCGTAATGGGCGTTGTTGTAAGCGATAATGCGGCCGCCGTTGGCAAGGCCAGAGAGTTCATGAACGCCGCCCTGATCGCGCCCGTCCCAGTCGCACACCGGTTCGCCGTAGACTCTGAGCCGAGCGATACCGCCGTCGGGTAACATGGTCAGACGTAAATAATTGAAGGTGCCACCGTCCGCCACGGGCACGAAATGATGGGCGCTTGAACCCAGCGACGTGGCCGGAACAATTTCGCTCCATGCCGTTTGCCCGTCGGGATCGTGCTCCGACAGGCAGGCCTCGATGCTGGCTGCGGGCGGAAAGTTGCCGGTGAAATGGCTGGTGTCGATATCGACCCCGTCGATGGTTCCCTTGACACCCAGGCGGACGATGCAGTGGTCATTGCCGCCATCACGGCGGCGGCGGGATTCCCAACCGTCCATCCATTTGCCGTGGTCGTCGTACTTGTCTTCGATGAACACCGCCGGGGTATCCTGTAACATACGTTCCTTGGGCGCGAAGAATTCATCGCTGGCGAATATCACTTCGCTGCCAAGCCGGGGCGAAGCCAGATTGACCTTGTTGTCGGCAAAGTCCGGGAGCGGGGTTTCTTCGGTCATGATTATTCCTTTTTTAGAGAAACCTGCCCTTACGTGAGGACGGGTTTTTCTGAAAATTTGTCAGCGAGACGCAGCCGTGCGATTTTTTTGATTTGCTCGAGCGCGGTTGCGAACTCTGCCTCGGCGTCATTTTGCAGGCGCTCATCGAAGGCCATGAGGATTTCATCCTTGCTACTGCCCTTGATGGCCATGATGAAGGGAAAATCAAAGCGGGCTTTATAGGCATCATTAAGCTGGGTGAAGCGCGTCACCTCGGCAGCAGTTAAATGATCCAGCCCGGCAGAGGCCTGCTCGCTGGTCGAATCTTCGGTCAGTTTTTTGGCCTGTGCCAGTTTTCCAGCAAGGTCCGGGTGGGCATTGATCAGGGCCAGTTTTTCATCTCGACTGGCATCATCCAGAACGGCACTGAAAGCTGCCATAAGGCCTTCGGCGGTGTCGCTTACCCCCGCGATAAAAGCGCGTTCGGCTATCCACGGGGAATGTTCGAAAATATCGCCGAAGCCTTGCACGAACTGGACCTGCGACATGCGACTTGGGGTTAACGCCGCAGGCGCATGATGGGTCAGCCAGTGACGGGCGATATCGGCGCGGCGGGCCACCCAGACCCCCTCGTGATCCTCGATATAATCAAGGAACCGGGCCAGCGCCGCCGTGCGTCCAGGCCGCCCGGCCAAGCGGCAATGCAGGCCAATAGACATCATCTTCCCGCCCTCGGCATACAGCACATCGAAGCTGTCCTTCAGGTAGGCATAAAACTGATCGCCGGAATTAAAGCCCTGCGGCGTGGCGAAACGCATATCGTTGGCATCCAGCGTGTAAGGCACGATCAGATGGGGGCCGTTCGCTCCTTCGACCCAATACGGCAAATCGTCGGCGTAGGAATCTGAACTGTAAAGGAGGCCACCGTCTTCCATCACCAGATCAAGGCTATTTTTCGAACTGCGGCCCGTGTACCACCCCAGCGGGGCCGCACCGCTCAGCTCTGTATGGATACGCAGCGCTTCGAGCATGTGGGCGCGTTCGTCTTCCTTATCGAAATCCTTGTAGTCGATCCACTTCAGGCCGTGGCTGGCGATTTCCCAGTCTGACTGGGCCATGGCGGTGACCACATCGGGATTTCTGGCAAGCGCGCTGGCGATAGCGAACACCGTGACGGGCATGGCGTGGGCGTCGAACAGGCGGCGCAAACGCCAGAACCCGGCCCGGCTGCCGTATTCATAAATGCTTTCCATGTTCATGTGGCGTTGGCCCGGCCAGGAAGCGGCGCCGACGATTTCCGACAGGAACGCCTCGGACCCCGCGTCCCCGTGCAGGATGTTGTTTTCCCCACCTTCTTCATAGTTGATGACAAACTGCACGGCGATGCGGGCACCGCCGGGCCAGTTGACGTCCGGGGTAGCGGAGCCGTAGCCAACCATGTCACGGGGATACTTATCGCTCATCATTTTGCCTGCAAGGTCTTGTTTTATAGATCGCACACACAGAAATAGACACAAAAGGCGTCCTTGCCATAGCCCCTGTTTTTTTTGAAAGTGTTTTCAACCATTCTGTATCTGACAAAATAGGGTATTGATTTAATATCGACGAATCTTATTGGGGGGTGAGCAAGATGAGCGACCTTACTGCGCCAAGCGGCCATCTGACGACACATGTACTGGATACCATGTCCGGCACGCCTGCGGCGGGTATGCGCATCACATTACGCCGCGTCTCCTCAACACAAGTCATGCCGGTCGTTGAAACCCAGACCAACGCCGATGGCCGCTGCGACGGCCCTTTGCTGGAAGGGGAAAACTTCAGCGTCGGGCAGTACGAACTGATGTTTCATGCCGGGGAGTATTTTCGAACCAAAGGCGTCCCCCTTGGCGAACCCGCATTTCTCGACCTGGTGCCAATCCGCTTCGGTATTTCCGATCCGGACGCACACATCCATGTCCCACTGCTGATTTCTCCCTACGCCTATTCCACCTACCGGGGGAGTTGAGACTTAAACAACGACCAGGAGAACATATTCATTATGCAAAGCTCAAACCTTGGAACACCGGAACAACTGAGAGACCCCGATTACTGTCCGCCCATTGGTTCTGCCGTTGCACTGGGCATCCAGCATGTCTTGGCGATGTTTGTCAGCAACATTACCCCGGCGATTATTATTGCCGGGGCCGCCGGTTTCGGCTTTGGCTCCAATTCTCCTGATTTTCCCAATCTCATTTACATGATCCAGATGTCGATGTTGTTTGCCGGAATAGCAACGCTGTTTCAGACCATCGGCCTGGGGCCCGTTGGGGCCCGCCTCCCCATTGTCCAGGGCACCAGTTTTGCCTTCATTCCCATTATGATCCCGCTTGTTGCCAATAAAGGCGTCGACGCCATGGCCGTGCTGATGGGCGGCGTCATAATTGGCGGCCTTTTTCATGCCGGCCTTGCGCCCTTCATTGGTCGTATCCGGGTTGCCTTGCCCCCGCTCGTGACTGGGCTTGTTGTCACCATGATCGGGCTGGCTCTTGTTAAGGTGGGCATTCAATATGCCGCGGGCGGCGTCCCGGCGATTGGCAAACCTGAATACGGCAGCCTGGAGAACTGGTTCGTCGCCCTGGTTGTCATCGTCACCACCCTTGGCTTCAAGTTCTATGCGCGGGGCATGTGGTCGGTGGCGTCGATCCTGATCGGCCTTATCGTCGGCTATATCGTGGCCTATTTCATGGGCATGGTGCACTTCGGAAATATCGGCCGGGCCGCCTCTTTCGCATTGCCCAATCCCTTCCATTTCGGTTTTGAATTCAGTCTGGCGGCGGTCATAGGGTTCTGCCTGATGGCCTTTATTTCTGCCATTGAAACAGTCGGCGACGTTTCGGGCATCACCAAGGGCGGGGCCGGTCGCGAGGCAACCAATAGGGAAATTACCGGGGCCACATGGGCCGACGGCCTGGGCACCGCCTTTGCCGGTTTATTCGGGGCCTTACCCAACACATCCTTTTCGCAAAACGTCGGCCTGATTGCCATGACCGGCGTCATGAGCCGCCATGTCGTCACCTTCGGTGCTCTCTTCCTGATCATTTGCGGACTGATCCCTAAGGTCGGCGCGGTGATTTCGACCGTTCCTATCGAGGTTCTTGGTGGCGGCGTTATCGTTATGTTCGGCATGGTCGTCGCGGCTGGTGTATCCATGCTGTCCGATGTCAACTGGAACCGCCGCAACATGATAATCTTCGCCGTGTCACTGTCCATCGGGCTTGGCTTGCAGCTTGAACCTGGTGCGCTTCAACATTTGCCAAAAACCGGACAAATACTGCTGTCTTCCGGATTGCTGCCTGCGGCTTTCCTGGCAATTATATTAAACCTGATTTTGCCCCAGGAACTGGCCGACGAGCAGACGGAAGAAATGTCAGGCGGCCACGCCGGCCATCTGCATGACGACCACGTCTAGTATGATGGCACGAGATTTATGCAGGCCGCTAGAAAGTAAAAAAGAAAAATCTCGCCGCGTTAACTTATTGGCACTGATCAAGATGGACAACCTCGACATATAGGGTTGCCACACACAACCTTATTACGGCAGCTTTTAACCAATTGCAGACATAGCGCCGAGATTTAGAAGTCTCTATATGTCGTGGGGGTCTGTCTTAACAGGGTAAGCACGGATTAATTTAATTCCAGTCGCGCAGCTCGGCCATGCTCAAGCCACCCAGCGCGTCGAGAACCCCGGTTTTGCATTCCGCGATCATGAATTCTGAAAACACCTTGACCTTCGAGGCCAGCAATCTTCGATGCGGGTACAGGACGGCAAGATCAATGGGTTCGGGCGCTTGATCCAGCAACAAGGGTACCAACGCCCCCGATCGCAAGTGTTCGGCGACTTCGAACAGTGGTTTGAGAACAATCCCCATGCCATCGAGAGCCCACGCCGTCAACAGGTCGCCGTCATCGGCGTCGTAAGAACCCTTGACCGGCAATTTAATTGCCTTATCGCCACTGCCCAGCACCCACTGGGACTGATATTCCCCGGAAAACCGCAACAGCAGGCATTGATGAACGAGCAAGTCTTCCGGCGTTTCAGGCTTGCCGTTTTTTTCAAGGTATGTGGGGGAAGCGCAGACGATGCGCTCGCAATTGACCACCTTGCGCATGGTTAAGGAAGAATCCTTCATGCCCGAAAGGCGGATGGCCACATCGACGCCTTCCTTCATCAAATCAAGACGATGGTCCGATAACCTGAGCCAGATCATGATTTCAGGATAGGCGGCGTGAAACCGGGGGATAGATTTAGACAAGATGCGACGCCCCAGTCCCAGCGGCGCGGTCACCCGCAGCGATCCGCGCGGCCGCGCGCCATCGTCGGCGACGACGGCTTCGGCCTCTTCAACGGCGCGCAGAATCCCTAAGCAGCCCTCGTAAAACAGCGTTCCGTGTTCGGTCGGTTGCAGCCTGCGGGTGGTACGGTTGAACAACCGCACGCCAAGATGCTTTTCCAATTCCTTGATGCGGTGACTGGCGACGGCGGCGGAAATGCGTAAATCCCGCCCGGCAGCCGACAGGCTACCCAGTTCGATGACACGAACGAAAACACCTATTTTCTTCAACAAGGACATGGCTCTATGCTCGGGCTTATATTCGGTAAATCTAAATTGACCTTTCGGTTTTTTTTGAAGGTAATACGAAAACAGCAGCAGTTCATTGAAAATCTTTTCTTCGTTAAGGTGTTCTGGCTGTAAACTTTATTGCTTCAAGTGTCCTGCCCCAGAAATTCATAACATGAACTTCTAGGATAAGCAGGCCGCTAACATATTGAATCTCGTGTAATTCAGGCTCTAAAGTACGGCGCTTTATAATGCGCCGCACTTTAGAGCCATCACACTAGGGGGTATCAAGAACATGAACGTCATCATCTGGGATTGGTTGAGCTTCGCCGTGCGCTTGTTTCATGTCGTCACGGCCATCGCCTGGATCGGTTCGTCGTTCTATTTCATCGCCATGGACCTGGGCCTGCGCAAGCGCGAGGGCATGGCCGACAAGGTTGGTGGGGAAGCCTGGCAGGTGCACGGCGGCGGCTTTTATTTCATTCAAAAATTCATGTCCGCCCCGGCCTCCATGCCCGCCGACCTGACCTGGTTCAAGTGGGAAGCCTACATGACCTGGCTATCCGGGTTTTTCCTGCTGTTCATGGTTTATTATATGGGCGCGGAATTGTTCCTGATCGACCGTAACGTGCTCGATATTTCCGTTATTCAGGCTGGCGTTATCGGCATCGCCGCCCTTGCCAGCGGTTGGCTGGTTTACGATATGCTGTGCCGTTCCGCCCTGGGCCACAAGGACATGGTTCTGCTGGCCGTGTTGTTCGTCTTCGTGGTCGCCGCCGGGTGGGGCTTCACGCAGGTCTTTTCCGGGCGTGGGGCGTTCGTGCATATTGGCGCATTGATCGCCTCGATCATGACCGGCAACGTGTTTTTCATCATCATTCCCAACCAGAAAAAAGTCGTCGCCGACCTATTGGCCGGAAATACCCCCGACCCAGCCCTGGGCAAGCAAGCCAAGCAGCGCTCGACCCACAACAATTACCTGACCCTGCCGGTGGTGTTCATGATGCTATCGAACCATGTGCCGCTGGCTTTCGCCAGCCAGTGGAACTGGATTATCGTGGCTTTTGTTTTAGCCGCAGGAGCGCTGATCCGGCACTTCTTCAACACCATGCACGCCCACAAGGATCGCCCGTATTGGGCCCTGGTTGTGGCCGCTGTTTTCTTCGCCGTGATTATCTGGCTTTCGAGCTTTTCGGTAAGCAACGGCATTGTCAAAACTGCCGAAGTCGATCAGCAGGAAGTGTACGACCTGATCGCCGGTAATTGCGCCATGTGCCACGCGGCCCAGCCCGCATGGGAAGGCCTGTCCGGGCCACCGAAAGGCGTCGTCCTGGAAAGCCCACAAGATATCGAACGACACGCCCGGCTGATCTACATGCAGGCTGGACGCTCCCGCGCCATGCCACCGGGCAACTTGACCGGACTGGAACCCCAAGATCGCGCGCTGATCGTCGCCTGGTACGAGGCATCTCACTGACAGACCAAAAGAAAACCCAGAAAATCGTGAGGACTTCCCGGATTTAATTGGTAGGCGCAGAGGGATTCGAACTCACGACCCACTGCTGTCAGAGGAAAGAACACAGATCGGTGAAGACGGTGATGCATTGAGCTTTAAGCTGCGTGCTCACACCAAGGCGCTGCGAAACCTCTACCGGATATCCCTTGTCGGTAATCTGACGCACTGCGTCTCGTTTAAAATCTTCACTGAAATTAGTTTTGCTCATGTCGGCCACCTTGCCTCAAATTTGGGAAGAAGGTGTCCACTAATCTAGGGGCTATTCAGCCCATATTCTGGTGATTTCCTTCCTATTACTACCCTCACAAAAAAGGAAATGCCTTGGGAGAGACTCCAATCAATGATATATACACGGTGGGGTATGGTTTGGTGGATCGTGTTCGTCATTCATAGGGATTTAAGTAAATGGCCTTTAGATTCCCTCGGCGCTTCTCTATTTTCTTCTCATTTTTATTGCTCTGTTTGTTCGGGTTAGGATCTATTCCAGCGAGCCCCGATGACCGAACCGCTACGGAGATGATTCTGGAATCGCTACGGATCAAACAGTTGGCCTCGCTTGAGGAGGGTCAATGGAATCTCAAGGACGAAGACTGGAATATAGAATGGAATGTCGAAGTTGCATCCGGCGATATTTCGTTCACGACCTCAGATCCTGACGCTCGGGAAAGGGCGTCCTTCGAAACCTCATCTGGTGAAGAGTCTCCCTCATCGAAGGTATCAAATTACGGCTTATGGCAACCACTGACAGTAGGGGTGAAACTGGGTTTATCGAGCCGGGTCAAAAGCGGCAATGATGGATTCGCGTTACTATCGAACAAGGAAGGGACTATCGCCATCGCTGCAAATACTCGCATGGCCCTTCCGGCCAAGCGCGATAAGGCTGGCACACGAATCCTGCAAACGATTGGCAATATGTTGTTCAGGGTCACCAAAAGGCCCAATCGCCATTTTATTGTAGAAACGCCGTATCTGATTGCCGGAGTCAAGGGAACGACTTTTGGTATCAGCGTTGACAAAAAGAGTGCCTCTGTAAGCGTAAGCGAAGGCAGGGTTGGCGTATCGGAGACCGCCGGTGGGAATGAAAGTTCTGTATCGGCCGGGCAGACGGCAAGCGCCGGTTCGCAACCGGGTGGCGGCGTTGATGTGCAGGCCACTGGCCCAAAGGGTGCAAGCCTAGGCCAACAGGGAAAATCTTCTGTTGCAATGGGGAAAACAGGTGCTCCTTCCGGAAAAAGTGGGAAATCGAACTCTAGTGCCGGTAACGGCGGTGGAAACAGCGGCGGTGGAAATAGCGGTGGCGGAAACAGTGGCGGTGGAAATAGCGGCGGCGGAAACAGCGGCGGTGGAAATAGCGGCGGTGGAAACAGCGGCGGTGGAAATAGCGGCGGTGGAAACAGCGGCGGTGGAAATAGCGGCGGTGGAAACAGCGGCGGTGGAAACAGCGGCGGTGGAAACAGCGGCGGTGGAAATAGCGGCGGTGGAAATAGCGGTGGCGGAAACAGCGGCGGCGGAAACAGCGGCGGTGGAAATAGCGGTGGCGGAAATAGCGGTGGCGGTAACGGCGGTGGAAATAGCGGCAAGAGTAAATAGGCAGTAACATCCTGTGAAAAGCGGCACCGCCTCCTCAATTTCTGAATTGTTGCCCCGGCTGACGCGTCGTGTGCCCAGTCTCATTTCTTTTGTCATTATCGCGACCCTCTATCTTTCAGGAGGGTTGGACTTGGTCGAAAATACATTGACCCAATGGCGTTTCCAACTAACGCAACGCGATGCCAGCGGTGACCTTGTCGTCGTCGAAATTGATCCCAAAAGTTTGCAAGAAATTGAAATTTGGCCGTGGCCACGCGGCCTTTACGCAGTGGCCCTGAAGAAACTTCTAGCTGCTGGCGCCAGGCGTGTAGCCATTACAGTTGATTTCAGTTCACCCTCATCGCCAGCAGAGGACAAGATGCTACAAGGTGCCCTTGCCAATTCAAACGGCAAGGTCATTCTTCCCGTATTTAAACAACTCATCGAAAATGCCGAAAGCGGGCGCAAACTTATCCTTTCACTCCCGATTCCAAAGTTTCGGGAGCATTCACAGCTGGCATTTATCAATGTGCAACCCGAAACAGACGGCCTTATTCGACGGATGATGGTTCGCGAGAGCTGGAAGAAACAAGAGTTTCCCTCGCTGCCATTTGCCCTGACGGAAGACGCTGATATTCAGTTCGATTCATTTTTCATAGATTATGCTATCCGCAAGGACTCAATTCCCAGAATTTCAATGGTTGATATTTTGCGTGGAACATTCGATGAGTCCACCGTCAGCGGTAAACAGGTAATCATCGGCGCCACCGCCGTTGCGCTCGGCAATCAGCTTGCAGTGCCCATTCATCGTGTCAGTTCTGGAACTTTAATTCAGGCGCTTGCGTACGAATCCCTGCATCAGGGGCGGGCGTTACTTCCAATAGCGCATGCTCCGATTCTTATTGTGATGCTTCTGCTAGCATTGGTTCTTGGCCCGCAATTTATCGCCTGGTCATGGCGGCACGGAATGATCATTGTCGTTGTAACGTGCAGTTCCCTTTTTGCGCTTTCAATTGGGGTGCAATATTTCACACCCGCCCTGATCGATATCACCCCGTGGGTGCTTTTGATCTCTCTTACTTATGGCATTTCATTGGTTCGCCAGATTGATCATCAGGGGGTGAGATTGATGTTCCAGGGTATCGAAATCCTGCGCAAAGATACGATCATGCGCAATGTTGTTGAAAACAGCTTCGACGGCATCATCACCACCGACGCCTGGGGGGATGTCGAGTCCATCAATCCCGCAGTCCTAAAGTTGTTTGGTTATTCTTCTGAGAATATTCTCGGTCATCACATGAGTATACTTTTCCCAGAAGTGAGTGAAGAATATGAGGAAGAAGACTTGTCTGGTTTCCTCAAAATTGGCAAAGGATCGTATGAAATTGACGGGCGGAAGGCGACTGGCGAGATTTTTCCATTGGAAGTAGAAGTTACCGAAATTCTGATGGATAAGCGTAGGTTTTTTACCGCCTTCATCCGTGATATCACTGAAAGAAATAACCTGAAGAAAGACTTACAGCATCATGCCCTGCATGACACTTTAACGAATCTTCCCAATCGCTCATTATTCTTTGACAGACTCGATCAAGCCATTTACACCGCCCGCCGCTCACAAAAATCATTTGCGATTTTGCTCATCGATCTGGATCGTTTCAAAGGAGTCAATGATACTTTAGGACACCATATTGGCGACCTTCTTTTGAAACAGGTTGGCCTGCGCCTACAACATCATTTGCGGGAATCCGATACAATCGCGCGGCTGGGCGGAGACGAATTTGTCATTCTGTTTCCGGAAACCCAGAATGTCGAGGATGCATGTCATCTGGCGACAAAAATAATTGATACCCTGAAACGGCCGTTTCAACTGAAAGAATATGAACTCGAAATAAGCGCCAGTATTGGTATATCCGTTTTCCCCGAACACGGTACGGAGGCAAAAATACTCATTCAAAGTGCCGATTCGGCGATGTACATGGCCAAGCATGAACATTGCGGATATATGGTTTATGTAGCTGGAAAAAATCAAAACAGAGCCCGCCGTCTTATGCTGATCGATGATTTGCGCAAGGCCATTAAGGAAAAGAAACTGGTCCTTCATTATCAACCCAAGTTGAACTTGGGGAACGGCCAGATCAGTGGCGTTGAGGCGCTGGTGCGCTGGCCCACCCCAAATCATGGATTCCTGCTTCCCGATGAGTTTATCGAATTGGCGGAACAAACCGGACTGATCAGGCCGTTGACCCTCTTGGTGCTCGATCAGGCCATCTCCCAATCCGCTAAGTGGCATGAAGATGGCTTCAAGCTTGAAGTGTCCGTTAATCTATCTGCGCATTGTCTGCAAGATCTGACGTTTCCAGAATTCATAGACGAAATGATCAGTAAATGGAATTTACCGGCAAAGTATTTGTCGCTGGAAGTGACTGAAAGCGCGGTTATGGTTGATCCCGTGCGGGCGTTGAAAGCAATCAAATTGCTTAAGGGCTGCGGCATTCGTCTATCCATTGATGACTTTGGAACAGGTTACTCTTCGTTAGCTTATCTGAGCAGTCTATCGGCGGACGAATTGAAGATCGACAAGAGCTTTATCCTCAACATGAATGAAGACAAAATTAATAAGATAATTGTCGAAGCGACCATTGCCCTGGCCCATAAATTGGGAATGACGGTCGTTGCCGAAGGGATTGAGTGTGAAGAAATCAGCAAACAACTTACCGACCTCGGCTGCGACCTCGGCCAGGGGAATTTATTCAGCCGCCCCATGGCTTCCGAAGATTTTGAGAAATGGCTGAGAAAGTCGCCACAAAATATTAAACTGGGCTCGGTCGAAAGTGAGGTTTTGGCTAATAAATTAATAATCTAGGCGCATAACAACCCTTTCCCCTCAGCCTGTTTCACTCGGGTGTGGGTTGCCAATTCTCTACCTTCTCTTGGATATTCGAAATTTGTCCCGCATTTAAAAAGGTACGGGTAAAATCACGATTATGTTCCGCCCCGGCCTGACCATTTAATATTGCCAGTTCAAACCAGAAAAAGGCCTTTCCGGCGTCCTGTTTGACACCATGTCCCTTAAAATACATAACACCAAGACTGTTCTGGGCAGCAGGTACGCCCTGTTCGGCGGCGCGTAGCAACCAAGAGGCCGCTTGGCTGGGGTCTTCAGGAACACCCTGGCCACTTTTATACATCATGCCGAGATTATGTTGGGCCTCTGCAAGCCCTTTTTCAGCGGCGTGCTCAAACCACTTCGCGGATTCAGTGTAATTTTTGGGAACTCCCAGTCCGGAGTCGAAAAGATTGGCAAGATTTAGCTGTGCTCCTCCCAAGCCCTGGTTGGCAGACAAGGCATACCATTTTGCCGCCAGCTTGTAATCTTGAGGCACCCCAAGCCCGTTGGCATAGAGCCAACCAAGGCTGTTCTGGGCCTCGGCAACCCCTTCTTTGGCAGGTGCTACCCAAATATCGTGGGCGGTCGAATAATTGCCTTTCTGAAAAGCATCAAGGCCCGCAGCAAAGCGTGGATCGGCAGAGGAACAGGCCACCAACAAAGTTACTATCGTTACTGTCAAAAGCCATAATTTAGCTCTCATTAAATCTTTCCTCACTACACTTTTTAAAGCCCAAGCCCGCATTTAATGATGCTTTTTCAAGCTAGGGATTTTAACGACCCGGAATTCAAGAATAAATTGAAAATGAAAATAAATAAGTAACCATGGCTCATGTTGCTCAATCTACGCACAAAAAAAGGAATAACTCTTCAGTTAATGCTCTTCCATTGATTTCCTGAGCAGAGAGCCCAATGTCCGTTCATGGCTGAGGCCGACTAAAACTCCAGGCACGTGAAGCTTCCGCTGTAGCAGGGTAAGGCCGACATTCGATGCCCGCTTAACGCACTGTAAGCGGGGTTAACGGATGTCAATGATGACCGGATTGTCGAAAAAGGAAATCTCTCGTCCAAATGCCATCTCCATTACGGTGAAGCCTTGAAATAGTGGAATTGTTTTTTCATCCATAAACGCTACGAAACGTTGATTGCCAATTCAAGTCCGTTTCCCCTGACACCGCCTTATTGGGTAAATCTGAAACGGAAGGCTAGAGCGTTCCTGTTTGCCACCGGGGAAATCGAATTGGGACTCTGTAGCCAGCCGCAAATCAATGAATGGATTTACCGACGTTTTCTACTATTTCAGAATAAAAATGTTCCTTCGCCCCCAAAGTACAAGCCACGACGCTAGAACAAAGGGGAACGTAAGAGCCGGAATACCCGCGACATGAGCAAGTCGTACAAAGGTTATGGAAAGAAGGATCGCCGTTATGGCACTGATAAAATCCTTTCCGGTCCGTCCCGCAAACAAAATGCCGCATAGCACGCCGTTATAGCCGAATAGTCCGAGATTAATCGCATCGACGGGAAAATCGGCCGCATACCCACAAGCCAATCCGACCAACGTGGCCAGAGTTGCATAGAGACCTTGTATCCAGTCCCTGACCGTGATGGCGGTGATAAAAATAATGCCGGTGATCACATTTTCCTGAAACAGCACCTGAGCGTACCCCCGGGAAATGCTCTCCAAAAGATCGATAGTAGATGGATCGGATTCAGACCACGCTGTTGGAGACGCCCATCCCGTCACAGACAAAAACAGCATGATGACCCAGGCGGTCAATACGAAAGGGAAAGTGAATGGTCGAAGATTGAGGCGCATCATAGAATACATAATCGCAGAACTGACCATGCCACCAAGCATCACCAAGGCAAGAAGCGGCAAGGATGTATCGTAATAATAACCAACTCCCAGCCCCACCAAGCCTCCGTTGAAACCGTACAGGCCATCGAAGCAGTCCTCCAGGGGAAACTTACAGGCTAGAGCAAATAAGGTACTGGAGAGGCATCCAACGATACCAAACATGGCCAGCATGGGTGAATTAAGGAACACCCCAGCCACAAAAGCGGCTCCGACAAGAGGTGAAGGTTGAAGCATGATTTGGGCAAACCCAGTGAGCACTTGTCGCGTGACTTCTATCAGGGAATCGAGCACATGTTTCATCAAGCCGTCCGTCAGGCTGTTAGCCGGAAATAGAGCATCGGCAGTCTTTCCGGCAGACGTTCAAGTTTATCAATCTGGACCACATTTCGCCGACCGAAGATACGGGACAGATAATTGTCACCGCCGGAATCCAACCCAACGCAGAATACATCAATTCCGTCCATCGCCAGATCGTGAATGACATGGCGGGCATCTTCAACCAGATAATTTTTATCCGTAACATCGACATCCGAAGGCTCGCCGTCGGTTACGACCAGCAACAAACGTCGGTGGGTCTGTTGCCGTTTCAGGTCCTCCGCTGCATGACGCATGGCGGCGCCGATCCGGGTCGAAAAGCCGCCTTCCAGACCAGCTAGATAGGACTTTGACATCGCCCCGTACGGCGCCCCGAAATCCTTAATCCGGTGATAGCGGACCTCTTCCCGGCGATTGGAACTAAAAGCGGCTATGGCGAAGGGGTCACCCAGCCCGGCCATGGCATGAGCAAGCAGCGCCGTCGCCTGACGTTCAAGATCCAGGACAGTGTTATTTGATCCAACAACCTTGTCTTTGGTCGATTCCGATATATCAAGCAGAACATGGACGGACAAATCTCTATGCCGACGCTCAGAACGCCCATAAACGTTGGGATCAGGATCTTCCCCTACGCGACGACTGATCATCGACTCAATGCTGGCGTTGAGATCGAGGAAATCCCCCTCGGGCTGACGGCGAACTTTTTGCGGCCGGCTAACCTTGGCCGATGTGATCAGCGACTTGATACGATTGACGACATAAGCTTGCTGTTCAAGAATATCATCGATCATATGCGCCGGACCCGGGGTCGGTGTATATTCGACGATCGTCGTCCATTCGGGCCTTGAGCGCCCGGTGATGTAGTCATATTCCGGGTAACGGGCGACAGGTATCCCTTCTTCTTCGACAAACTCGATATTCATCCTATTGGTATCGTCATCGTCGTTTTCTTCGTGCTCTTCACGTTCTCTGTCGGGCGGAGAATCGTCGTCGTCTTCCTGTTCCTGGATGTCGACGGAATCAAAAAGCACCTCCGCCTCCATTGTTTCAGGTGTTTCCTGTTCGCCAAAATCCCAAAGACCCAAATTATCATCACGATATGGAGGTTCGGTAACATAGGTTTTGGCATTGAACTGGATACGCATTTGGCCTAGGTCGTTGCCGATCAGGCCGCCAATCTGGCGACTAATTAGCGGATTGTCCCATTCATCCTTGCGGTCATAAAACATTTCCCGCGCCCGGTGGACCCACCCATCAACATCCTTGAAGTCCGGATCGATCAAAGCGCGCGATAGCCTGGCCATGAGACTGGGTGCGGTCTGCGACCCCGTTGCCTGAGCGATATGGAACGGCAACCACAAGCGCCGGAGGCCGGGAAAGTCCCGGATCGCCATTTGTTCCACCCGGGCGTCTTCAATTAGCGAGATCAGCGAGACTTGAACGGGTTTGAGTTCGGCAACGGGAAACGGTTCACCCGAATACAGTAAATGCGCCCCGATATGGGCGATGACGGCACGAAACAAATCCTTCGCCTGTTCGCCCCTGAAACCGGGAAAAGCAGAGGGGATGCGAACAATACCGGGGCCAAAACCAGCCCGGCGACGCCCCTGATCTGGAGCATTTGAAGTCGGCGCGCGCAATGGAATACGGATACCCCAAAGGGCATTCATATAAGCCTTTAATTCACGATCCATCTCGGAAAAAACAACGGAGCCGGATTCATGATCCAGCCATCGCTCCGCTTCAGGGTCTTCAAATGAAAAGAACGACAGTCGTCTTTCCGGGTCAGAGCCCGCTGATCGAACGCCGGCCAATATCCAGGCCTCAAGCCGTGATACGTTCAGTTTGGAAAGAAGGTCGTCCATTTTATCCAGAACCATCTTCATGGATTCCGGCGCTAGATCGGCGAAGCGTTCCATCAAGCCCATCCACGACCTGAAGCGCGCCTCGTCCTTATCCAGCCTGACGGCAGCCTTGATCGCAGCAGCCGGCAGAACTTCGGCTGCTGCGCGACCCGCTTTAATGGCAACGGATGAAACAGTATCGGCAAGAGCGATCGCCCGGTCCGGTCCAACTAAACTGGCGATTTCAAGCGAACTGTTAACGTAAGCGTTTAAAATGGCTGTGCCATATCCAGCACCCTCAATTTTTCTGCAGGTCCTTAACCAACGCGCTGCGTAGGTGTCGGGAAAGACTTCCATTGCAGCTTCCGTCAGAAAACTGTCATCCGTCCTTACGCCGTTTTCCGAAATGACTTTTAAGAAGTCCTGTTTGGCGGGGCCCTTCATGATCTTCCCTTACCCCAGAGAGCGTTATGCGCAGGCCGCTATTGCCGAACCGAGGGCGCTACGAATGTCCGGATCATCGGTAATGGGAAGAACCAGTGCTATTTCACAGGCTTCGCCTAACGGAATACCGCGGTTTATTAATTGACCAACGTGAATCAGCATGCGTGTCGATGCTCCTTCCTCAAGCCCGTGACCTTTCAGATTACGGGATCGTTCGGCAATTTGCACCAATGTTGCAGCTACCTTGCCATCAACGCCGGATTCATGTGCAACGATCTCGGCTTCCAGATCGGCCGTCGGGTAGTTGAAATCAATGGCGCCGAACCGCTGTTTGGTCGATTCCTTTAAATCCTTCAGCACGCTTTGGTATCCGGGATTATAGGAAATGACCAACTGGAAATCGGGGTGCGCCGACAATACCTCGTTTTTTTTCTCCAGTGGTAAAATACGTCTGTCGTCGGTCAGGGAATGAATGACGACAGTTGTATCCTGACGTGCCTCGACAATTTCATCGAGATAACAGATCGCCCCGTGACGAACCGCCAGGGTCAAGGGGCCGTCATGCCAGACGGTGCCGTCGGCATCGAGTAGATAACGGCCAACCAGATCGGATGCCGTCATGTCCTCATGACACGAGACGGTGACCAGGGGCTTTTTTAGCTTCCACGCCATATGTTCGACAAAACGGGTTTTTCCACAACCGGTCGGGCCTTTAAGCATAATAGGCATGCGGTCGGCATAGGCCGCTTCAAAATGCCCGACCTCCTTACCGATAGCATGGTAATAGGGTTCGTCGGAAACGAGGTAATCTTTCAACGGCATCTCAACAACCAATCACTGATGCAGAAAATAAACGAAATAGACAATTTACTCTTAAACATGAAAAAAGGGCATGAGGGAAGCAAGGACACAGTCCTCACCTCCCTCACAACCCACCAGGGATTAGCGGTGCGATCCTGTTTTCTCGTTCGGGATACCTTCCATCGGACACTCTTCAGTGCCGACGGTCGGGCGCGTGATGGCTTCGACCTCCTTGCGCGTTCCTTCGGGGTCGGTGACCCATTTCTTGTAAAAATCAAACGGACATTCGGCAACACCGATATCGCCATCACCGGAATTGATCATGCCCGTGTAGCCGCGATGTAGTAGCTTGAACAGGTGGTTCTGCGACTGACCTGTCTTGCGTGCGTCGCGGATCAACGAAACGGAAAGCGGAGCGTACTGGATTCCCATTTCTTCTTCGGCACAGGCACCAAGGGTCCGGCCATCAAAACCGATAATCGCAGAATATCCGAAGTATGAATAAACGCCATCGAAGCCCGTCGCATTGGCCACGGCAACATAACTGTTGTTGGCCCAGGCCATGGCTTTGGCCATGGTCACCTGTTGCTCCTTGCCGGGATACATATAACCCTGACAACGAATGATCAGTTCAGCACCCTTCATAGCGCAATCACGCCAGATTTCCGGATAGTTGCCATCATCACAAATGATCAGGCTTATTTTCATGCCTTTCGGGCCATCGCTGACGTAGGTGCAATTGCCGGGATACCACCCTTCAATCGGAACCCACGGCATAATCTTTCGGTATTTCTGAACGATTTCACCTTTATCGTTCATCAGGATCAGCGTGTTGTACGGTGCCTTGTTCGGGTGTTCTTCGTGACGCTCGCCAGTCAGCGAAAAGACGCCCCATACTCCAGCCTCGCGGCAGGCCTCGGCGAAAATTTCCGTTTCCACGCCGGGGCATTCCGAAGCGGTTTCGTACATTTCCTTCTCGTCGTACATGATGCCGTGGGTGCTGTATTCAGGAAAAATAACCAGGTCCATTCCCGGAAGGCCTATCTTCATACCTTTGAGCATGTCGGCTATTTTGTGGCAATTTTCCAAGACCTCTTCCCTGGTATGCAAACGAGGCATCTTGTAATTGACAACCGCGACACCAACCGTGTCGTTACTACTAGAAATATCACCGTGATACATTTGCTTCCTCCCAAATCGTTGGTTATGAGTCTTCTTCTGCTTACCGCCCGCTCAACTAAACCGCCATGTGTTGTTGAACGAGTTCTTCCGTCAGTTCATCGACTGACCCATTCGCCGCGACGCTTCCCCGGTCCAACACGACAAAGTGTTGCGAGGCCCGACGGGCAAATCCCACATTCTGTTCGACCAGCACAACGGTCATGCCGTGCTTTTTATTAAGATCAATCAGGACCTCTTCAATCTGCTCGACAATATTGGGCTGGATGCCTTCTGTCGGTTCATCAAGGAGAATGATCTTTGGATCCGTCAGGAGCGCACGACCGATCGCCAATTGCTGTTGCTGACCGCCAGAAAGATTACCGCCCTGCCGGTCCAGGAAATCCTTAAGAATGGGAAAAAGTTCGAAAATCCATTCGTTGATATCAGCCTTGCCATCGCCATTGGCAAAGGTCCCCAGTTTAAGGTTTTCCCGAACTGTAAAATTCGGCAGAATACCGCGCCCCTGCGGGACGTACCCGATACCGGCGATTGCCCTTTGATCGGTCCGCTTGTTATTAATTTCCTGATCATCGAGGGTAATGCTGCCGGTAGAGCGATCCATCAAGCCCATGATCGCTCTCATCAAGGTTGTTTTGCCAACACCGTTCCGGCCCAGGACGCTGACGAAATCACCCGTCTCAACCCGCATGCTGACACCCTGCAAGGTGTGACTGTTGCCGTAGTAAGCACTGACATTCTTTAATTCAAGCATCGGAAATCCCTCCCGATCCAAGGTAGGCATCCTTAACCGCCTCGTTTTGCTCAATCTCGCTTACTGTTCCTTCAGCCAGCATATTTCCCAGGTGCATCACCGATATGACATCGCCAATTTCCTTGACGAAACCCATGTCGTGCTCGACAACCACCAACGTGTGGCGCCCCTTGAGTCTGTTGAACAATTCTGCGGTTTTTTTTGTTTCCTGAACCGTCATGCCTGCCGTCGGCTCATCCATGAGAATAAGTTGGGGAGCTTGGGCCAGAAGCAGGGATATTTCGAGCCACTGGGTCTGTCCGTGCGATAAATGCCCGGCCGTTGTTTCCAGCTCATCCTGAAGACCAACAAGTTCCGCCAGCTTTTCAAGTCCGTCTTTTTCATCCCCGCGACCGAACAAGAATGCGTTGACCAAGACACCATGGTTCTTGCAATGCGCGACATCCAGGTTTTCCCTGACGCTCAACTCGCGAAAGACACTCGGAATTTGGAATTTTCTGCCAATGCCCGCCCAGGCGATCTCATGCTCCTCCATATCGTCAATCCATAGACCTTCGAACAGGACTTCCCCGGATTTTGGTTTGATTTTACCGCAAATAAGATCGAGAGCCGTTGTTTTGCCAGCCCCGTTCGGCCCGATAAGACACCTGAGTTCGCCTTTCTTGACCGAGAAATTGAAATTATCGATAGCCTTAAAGCCGTTGAATTCAACAACGACATCTTTCATTTCGAGGTGGCCTTTGTCTTTTTTACTCATCGGCTAACCTCCTCATTTTGAACTATTCTGCTATCCGTCTTTTCATTTGCTGAAGGAAAGAGACGGTTCATCAGATATTCAGCGGCACCGGCCAGGCCTTTCGGCATGAACAAGACAATGACCACAAAAAGGAAGCCCATGATCAGGGTCCAGGACTCCAGGAAGAATTCGGATTCCGACAAGGCGCCTTGCATGCCCGTAACGACGATGGCCCCAAGCATTGCACCCAACAGGCTTTGGCGACCACCGACAGCACACCAAATAACGATGCCAAGACTAAGGGGTACACCCAGGAAGGTCGGTGAGGCGAATTCCATGACAATCGTGTAGAGCATGCCCGCCAATCCGGCGATCCCAGCGGAAACACTAAAAGCAAAAATTTTGAAATAGGCTACGTCGTATCCGAAATAACGGACTCGATCTTCATGATCGCGAATGGCCTGAAGGATCAACCCGGTTTTGCTTTTGGTTATAGCAAGCGCAAAAAACAAGCTGACCGTCATGCAAATACCAATCAAATAGTACAGAGATCTGTCATAAGCATCGAATGTGAGCCCAAAAATTTGAAGTTGGGCCAAATCGGTTATGCCATTAAACCCGCCGGTGTATTTTTGCTGATCGATAATCAACAGGTTCACGACGACCAGCCACGCCAGGGTGATAATCGCAACGTAAACGCCGGTGATACGCCCCTTGAACATGAACCAACCCAGAAAAGCTGCGAGCAGCATGGGAATCATAATCCCGGCAGCAATTCCAAAAGTCAGAGAGTGAAATGGTTGCCAGAGCAAAGGTAGCTCCGTGACATTATTCCAAACCATGAAATCCGGTAGGCCGCTCTTGCCTGTATGGACCGGGACGGTAAGAAGTTTCAACGACATCGCCATGCAATATGAACCAAGTCCGAAGCTGGCGGCCTGCCCTAGGTTCAAAATACCGGTGTATCCCCATGAAAGACTAAGGGACATCGCCAGAATTCCAAGCACCAGATAACGGGCGTACTTGTTCAGAATGAACGCATCATCAATAAAGGTTGGAACCAGCAATATCGCTAGACAAACTGTCCCGTAAGTGCCGATTTGTATGGCCGTTTTTCTTGTCACGTTTTCTTGCCCTCCTTAATGGCAAGCGCCAATGGATTTCATTGGCTTGATTAACCTCTAATCTTTGTTGAAAACAGCCCCTGTGGGCGGAACCTGATCAACACCACAATGGCTAAAAATATGGTGGCCTTGGCGAAGGTGTCATTTGTAAAGAAAGCCAGAAAGCCGTCCATTTGTCCCAGGATGATCGAACTGGCAACTGTTCCCAGAAGGCTTTCAACGCCGCCAAGGACAACAACCATGAAGGCGTCAACGACATAAGTCGTGCCCATTTCCGGAGAAACGCTTTTAAGCGGGGAGACCAATGCTCCGGCCAGGCCGGCAAGACCACACCCATAGGCAAATGTCATACTGTATATTTTATTACTGTTGATGCCGAAGCTGCTGGCCATTTCCCGGTTTTGGGTGATAGCGCGCAATTTCATGCCAAAATTGGTTCTGTACATCAAATACCAGGTCAGCCCGAACAAGGCGGCGGTAATGACCAGCACGAACATCCTGAAGGCCGATGTCTCGACACCAAAAACCGAAATACTACTGCCCAGCAAATGCGGCATCTCCACGTAACGCAACTCGCCACCGGCGATCATACGGATAAGCTGTTGCGCCATAATGCCGACGCCCCAGGTCGCCAGGATCGTGTCCAGGGGTCTGTCGTATAAATGCCGAATAACGACGCGTTCAATAAGAAATCCAATAAAAGCAACAATGATAAAAATAAATATCAATCCTTCGAACAATCCGATGTTGGCGTAGGTTTGCAATGCCCAGGCGCTATACGCTCCAAGCATGACGAATTCACCGTGCGCAAGATTTATGACGCCCGTCGCGCCATAAATAATGGCGAGCCCAAGAGCGACCAGCAAAAGGATTGAACCGATACTCAGTCCCGTAATAATTTGAGAAATAACAATCTCACTCATGCCCGAAAAGGCCTTTCGTCAAGATGATGGGTGGGAGGCACTTGCCCCCCACCACAACATTGCGTATTTCGTTTGCGATATTATAAAGCTCAGCTTTCCTTGAGGCCTTGCTCGGTGCAGGTCTGGTTTTCGTAGGCCTTGTATGGAACAGGCGCCAACCAGGTCGGGGACTGTTTGAGAATTTCAAACTGTCCATCGGATTTGCACTGACCGATTTTTGGCCACAAATAGGTGTGAAGCGTTGCCGGATCCAGGCGAACCTTGCCCTGAGGAGCCATCATCTCGACGCCCTTAACCGCTTCGCGAATGTTGTTCGGATTGATGTCGCTAGGCGCCAGCTTGGAGCAGGCTTCAGCAAACATCTTGACCTGGAAGTAGCTGGGTTCGGAGACGAAGTGAGTCACCTTGTCTGCGCCCCAACGACTGCGATAGGCGTCAACAAACTTATGGTTTTCAGGGGAATCCCAAACCTGGAAGTACGGTGCCGATGTAAAGTGACCGGCGGCCGCATCACCACCCATGGCAGCAACTTCGTTCTCGGAAGTCGTCAGGCTGGCCATCGGCATCTTCGCTGGATCAAGACCGGCAGCACGATACTGACGATGCAGGGCGACAACAGAGTCACCAACGACTGTCGAGAAGATGACGTCCGGCTTTTCACTACGGAATTTGTTAACCACAGAAGAAAATTCAGAATGACCAAGCGGCACATACTCTTCGCGGATAACTTCTGCGCCCAGCCCAGCCAGGAGCTTTTTGCAGTAATTATTTTCTTCCTTCGGATAGATGTAATTCGATCCGATAAGAGACCAACGTTTCCCGAACGTCTTGACCAGCCAGGGAACAAACTCGTCTTGCTGCTGGTTAGGAACGGCACCCGTGTAGATGACGTTTTTCGAGCATTCGCGTCCTTCGTAAAGTGTCGGGTACCAATACAGGTTATTGCGTTTTTCAAATACAGGAAGAACCGCTTTGCGACTGGCCGACGTGTAGGAGCCAAAGACACTGACACATTTATCGCTAAGAACAAGTTTACGGGCTTTTTCAGCGAAGGTGGCGGGATCGGACGCCGGATCTTCAACAATAGGAATAATCTTCATTCCGTTGATACCGCCAGCAGCGTTGACTTCTTCGATGGCCATAATCGTGGCCTTATTTAGAGATTCCTCAACAATACCGGTGGTGCCGGTCAACGAGAAAAGCACACCAACTTTAATTTCACCACCCGCTGCGTAAGCAAACGAGGAGTCCTTGATCCAAATATGCGGGAAACCAACAGCGGTAAATGCACCTGCCGCAACTGATCCCTTAACAAATGATCTTCTATTGATCTTCATTTCATCCTCCCATATAGACACAAAAAAAAGCCCGCAACGCGTCGCACAAATGCGATCGTTAACGGGCAACATTGCCTGGATTTAATTTTTAGCGGCATCATTGCCGCAGTCGTCAATTGTATTACAGCCCCTCATGAGCTGTTAAAACGCTAACCAAGAACTCCCTTCGTGTCAACGCCCTAAAAAAACTATGCAAAGAAAATGAGGGTGATGCCAATGGCACCACCCTCATGGAATTACGGGCTGTATATTGAGCCTGATAGCGGGACAGGACAAGGGGAGACAAGTCCTTTCACTACCGTCTGACCTTATACGGCGGCAAGTAACTCCTTTAGTTTATCGTCGAGAAATTTCACGTCGTCGGGATTAACGCCTGGTCCGCCGGCGAAATGCCCCCAAATTGATGGTATGGGAATAAGCTCTGCATTGGGCATGTTGGCGACTTCGTTTTCACTGTCTGCAACAGGGAAGTACAAGTCAGTCTGACCCGGCATGATGTAAGCCTTGGCCTTGATTGCCCCCAGCGCCTTTTTATAATCGCCATTGAAGATTTCGTTATCGCTGATGTCGCCATGCTGCCATGTCCACGCCATGGTCAGCAGATTATTGGCATCCTTAGGTAGAAAGAAGCCTTCCCAAAACGCTACCAAGAAATCTTCAAGAGACGAGAATCCCAACGTGTTTAGGTCCAGTTCTGCACGATAAAAGTCCTGCGAGAACCCCCACCCCGCATAGACACGCGCCATGGCGCGCAGGCCTTTTTCCGGTTTGTCCCTGTACCAGCCATTATCCCAAGCGGCGTCCGCCCTCAGAGCTGCCTGGACCCCTTCCAGGAAGACAAAGTTATGGCGCGAGCACTTGGCAGAGCCACAGAACGGTGCGATAGCATCCATCATATCAGGATAGAGCGCGCCCCAATGGAATGCTTGCAGCGCACCCATCGACCAGCCGGTGACGAGCTTGATTTTCTCGATACCGAACTTTTCTGTTACCAGACGGTACTGCTGGCGCACGTTGTCATAGGGTGTAACATCGGGAAAACGCGATGCGTTATAAGGCTCGGGTGTATTGCTGGGTGACGATGACAGGCCATTGCCGAACATATTCGGGATGATGATGAAATACTTGTCTGGATCGAGCGCCATCCCCTCTCCGACCAGCCATTCGTTGTCGTAGTGCTGACCGGAATACCAGGTCGGATAAACAATCACATTATCTTTGTTGGCGTTCAGGGTGCCAAAAGTCTTGTAGGCAAGTTTGCAGTCCCTGATCGTCGCGCCGCCCTGCAGTTGGACATCACCACAATCGAAAATTTCGTAATCGACAGTCATGTTAAATACTCCTTTGTACTAGTAGGGGCGGCACGACCTTGACGGACAGGCCGCCCCCTTACCCGATTTAGGCAGTTTTCGCCTTGGCCTTGCTTTGCGTTGCCATGGAAATGATAAAATATACAACGCCACCAACAATTGCAGCCGAAATAGCGGTTGACCATTCCGGTGCATTTTTCTCAACGATGAACGCGACGACTGAACCACAAATCCAGGCCAGGAAGGCGCTACCGCGCCAATCAGCATCGATCTCAGCATCTTTACGGGTCAGATATTGATCGACAAGAATGATCGCGCCAATGGGCGGTACAAGAATGCCCAACAACGACAACCACGCGATGAAAAAGGCCCAAACGTTGCCGGCTGCAATGACAATACCAACAGCGCCCAGAATAATCGCCCACAGGCGCATATGGCTACGCAGGATACGCGACCAGCCCGTAGCGGCGTTGTACAGGCAGTGCGCACAGACCGAACCAAGATTGATATAGAGAAACAAAAAGGCCAGTACACTGAGCCAGCCAACCTGTTTGGCGTTGATGTAACCGAACATGTTATCGGCACCGAAAGGATTGGCATCAGGCACTGCAAGGGCAGCCGTCATCACACCACCAACCAGCATGGCAACCAGATTGGAAACCGGAAAGGCGCTGAAAGTTGCTACGAGGGAACTTTTGCCGTCGGCTGCCCAGCGATTGAAATCAGCCGTCACTGTGCCAGCATCAATAAACAGGGCAATAACAACCGTCAGCCCAACACCCATAGACATATTTGCCACACCGTTATTGCCGGCATAGGCGAAAACTGCGTCCCAGGTGGTCGTGCTCGCCGCGTCAAACGCGACCCAAAGGCCGAGAACGACAAACAATGGTACTGAAATGACGCCTATAAGATGAAGCCCCCGAACGCCAATAAAAGTAATACCGATATACAGAACACCGGCAATAATAGTCATGATGACGTAATTTTGCTCGTACGTGCTACTGATAAGAGCGCCGGTGATGCCGGTTTGCACGGCGTACCAACCTAGCAGGAGGCTTGATAACAAGCCGGAAGCTAAAACGTAGCCCTTACGACCGAATACGATGCTCGCCAACAGGGCGAAATTCATGCCGCGCTTGGTTCCCAGAAGGCCCAGCGAGCCTACGTAGGCGAACATGATAAGATTGCCGATAACCATAGCCTTGAAGGCGTTGGTGAAGCCCATGCCAAGAACGAGAACCGATCCGGTCATGGCGCCCGTAATGATCATGGGGAAACCAGCCCAGACCATGGCGACAGAAAACATACTGCGTCGGGCATTTGCTGGAACAGGTTTATGTTCGTATTCATCACCGAGAACGTGATCTATCTCTTCCTCGATGTTCTCCAACGCCTCTGGATCATGATATTCATTATTGCTCATTTGTGATGTCTCCCAATTTACTCTCTGTTAATAATAACTTTGAACAAAGCGGCGACTTTTCGCCTCTCTCTTTTTTCATTATTAAATCAGGGCAAAGATGTCCGATGTGCGGATGTAAATGACAAATCGCGACTGGGTCCTTTTACAAAAGATTTTATATTCATCTTCTTCTTGCCCCCCCATTTAAGCGTAAAAAAAACCCGTCTTGATTCGCAGTCATGCGATCAATAACGGGCAACATTGCCTACATTAGGTTTTCAGCGGCTCCATTGCCGCTGTCGTTCAATCCGGCCACTGCGCATGCGATGACCATAAAAGTTTAAAAGGCCAGTTCTTCTGAAATAATCGAATTTGAAGAACTTGGAACAATTAAAAACTAAGAAATGCTAACCAAGAAGTTCCTGCGAGTCAACAATCGAAGGAACCAGTGCGCCGATGGTTACCCTTCGTTGCTCAGCCTTTTAACGCAGATGTTTGTATGCTTCCTCTTCATTGATATGTTTGCTCTGCATCATAATAACCTTGGCGCGTTCAATGATTTTCATCCAGCTTCTCTATACGCTGGCGCAAGCAGTGCCACCCTCCTGAACAAACTGGCAATATTTCACCCGTTTGAGCGCCTTATTATTTTGCCGTCATGTAGGCATTGGCGACCCTGAGCACGGTGGCATCGTCGAACTGCCTTCCGGTAAGCATCAAGCCGACAGGAAGGCCTTTGACGTCACGGCAGGGAACACTGGTCGATGGATGACCGCTCAAGTCAAAGGCACAGGTATTACGAACCATATTAAGGGCCTGTCCGACATAGGCTTTGCGATCTTTTTCCTCGGCAGGGATAGCCTTATGGGCCGTCTGCGGTGTTGTTGGCATAAGCAGGATATCATAATCCTTGAGCACCTCGTCATAGGCGGCGGTAAGGGCGCGTGTCATGTTCTGTGCACGGGCATAGAAAACGCCGTGATACTGTTCGCGCATATAGTGGGCGATAAGGCTTCCCATTTTCGCGGTTGCCGAAAAATCACCGCCATTGCTATTGATGGCCCGGCTCATAGCCGAAATCAAACGCGGGTTATAGTAGCCCTTGTGCTGATAAGCGGTATGACCATGATAGAAACTGTCAACGCCCCCTTCAATCGCGATGCTGTTCCAGATGGGAACAGCCCGATTATGCATTGGGATCGAGACCTCTTTCACCTTGGCCCCCAGGCTGGTCAGGAATTTAGCTGCCTTTTTCACAGCCCCGTCCACTACAGGCATGGATTGGGGACTGCCGAAGCCTTCCTTGACGACGGCAATACGGACACCCTTGAGACTTCGCTTGCCCAGTTCGGAAACATAGTCAGGGACTTTAATCTGGTCCGGTTGGCGCGGGTCGATAGCGGTGTCGTCTCTGCCGGCAATGACGTTCATTAACAATGCCGCATCCTTGACCGTCCTTGCCATGGGGCCGACATGGTCAATGGTCTGATCGAAACCGACAATTCCCGTATAAGGAACCAGCCCATGGGTCGGCTTGTGCGCAACGATACCCGACCAGGATGCCGGAATACGAACCGAACCGCCCTGATCACCGCCGAGTGCGATATCGACAATACCGGTTGCCGGCGCGATGGCCGAACCGCACGACGAGCCGCCGGCAACATGGTTGGGGTTAGTGGGGTTAAGGCCCGGCCCAAAGGTACTGGTGTGACCACCGCCGGAAAACGCGAAGTCACAGGTATTTAGAACCGCCGTTATATGACCGCCCGCTTTCAAAATTCGATTTGTCACCGTGGCGTCGATATCGGGAACAAAGTCGTAAAGCAGTCGCGAGCCGCAGTTCAATGGAATACCGGAAATGCATATGGTGTCCTTGAGTCCGATCGTCTTTCCCGCCAGCAACCCCTTGTTTGATCCCGTTGCGCGGACATCGCAATATCGTACGACCCCGTTAAGCGGGTCTTCCTTTGGTTCAGGGCGGCGGCCTGGGATACGAACGGCCGGGATCACGTCGCGCACCGGATCGGGATACTGATCGAGTTCGTCATAACCTTCCATGACACCTGCAATCAATTCATGAAAATCCAGGAGTTCTGTCTCGGTAATTTGCAGGTGATAACGATCGCTCAAGTCCAGGAGGTCTTCCTGTGAAGGTCTTCTGAGTGTCATAACTTAATCTCCCATTTCAAATATATTGACACGGCGTTGGCGCAAGGCCTGTTGATTTTCGTTTGACCCCGTCTGCCACACAGGCACAAAAAAACCCGTCCACAATCACTGGTATGCGATCGTTAACGGGCAACATTGCCTGATTTTAATTTTAAGCGGCGTCATTGCCGCCACTATCAATTTTGTCTCAACTCACCTTAAGATTAAAAAAGCTAACCAAGAAGTTCCTGCGAGTCAACAATCGAAGAAGCCAGTGCGCCGATGGTTACCCTTCGTTGCATAGCCTTTAAACGCAGATGTTTGTATGCTTCCTCTTCATTGATATGTTTGCTCTGCATCATAATAACCTTGGCGCGTTCAATGGTTTTCATCGAACGAAGATTTTCATCCAGCTTCTCTATACGCTGGCGCAAGCGTCTTTCGTATTGATAATGGCTTCGGGCGACAATCAGGCACGACAGCACCTCTTCGGGCCTGCAAGGCATATGGATAACAGCGTGTGGGACACTGTTTTCCAGTGCCTTGTGACTCATAGACCCATTAGCCGGAATGACGACGATAAGGGTAACTTGAGTGTTACCTGGAACACCTTTGAAACGTGATGGCAAGTCCTCGACCAACTCACAAAAAACAATATCAAAATCTGTCGGGATTTCTTCCGGCATAGGCCAAATATGTTGAACTTCAGCGCGCGTTTTCTGGATTTCCCGGATCAGGCTCTCGCCATGGTCATCACGTTTTGTAATAACGGCGATCGATAAATCATTGAATTTATCAGGGCTTTTCCCAGCCGATTGAGTTCCGGCGCTGGTGTTTCTATTTTCAGACATTAAAATTCAAATCCTGTTAGAACGCGATACTACGCCCATAGCCGATCAGATAAGGGTCAGCCGACACCTTGGATTGGGATTCGTACATAATGTCAAAACGCCCGCCGCGATTGGCCTTGCCAATACGGGTCCACAAATCGGCATGGCTGCACCCTTGATTAATTGAAATCTTGCCCTGAGGCGCCTCGTATTCCGAGCCAAGAATTCTCGGGCGAAGAATATCTGTATCCAATGAATTTGTTTCTTCAAGCGCCTTGGCAAACATATGAACCTGAAAATAGGCGGCTTCAAGACACATGTTCGTCGGTTCATCTGCGCCATAGCGTTTTTTATAACGTGCCGCGAAGGTCGAACTGGCCTCGCCTTCAAGTCCGTCGAAATACGGCGCTGCCGTAATGTGCCCTTCCCCGACATCGAAACCCATATCCTTGATTTCAGCTTCAGTTGTCGTAAGGCTGGCGATCGGCGTCACTTTAGGATCAAAACCATAATCATTATAAGCCTGATAGAGCATCGACGTGGCCTCACCTACCACAGTCGAGAAAATAACGTCGGGCTGGATGTTTTTTATATCTCTCATGACAGAGATAAAATCCTTTGGCTTTGCCCTCAGGCTCAAATACTGCTCGCCGACAACCTCTCCACCGTTGGTGCGCACGAACTCCCACATAATCTTGTTCGACACTCTCGGGTATACGTAATCGGAGCCGATAAAATAAAAGCGGTTACCATAATGCTCCATCAGGTAGCGGCACAGCTCCACACTGTTCTGGTTCGGGCCGGCCCCCGTATAGATGATATTGGGAGAGAACTCGAAGCCTTCATAAAGGGTCGGGTACCACAAAAGTCCGTTAAGCCGTTCAACAACGGGAAGGACCGATTTTCGACTCGAGGACGTATAGCAGCCAAATATGGTCGAAATGCCATCTTCAACCATCATCCGTTTGGCGTAGCGGCCAAAGGCAGCGGTTTCAGAGCCTGGGTCATAGATCACAGGTTCGATCGGGCGACCGTTTATGCCGCCGTTATCGTTGATCTCATCAATAGCTGTAAGAGTGCCACGCAGCTGTGTCTCCTCGATAACGGCCATAAAACCGCTATTCGAAAAGAGGACGCCAACGCGCCAAGGCTCATCAGTCTTGATTTCCTTAACCAAAAATCCACTCCCAGCAGTATTCATCTGTACCGCAACAGCAGGAAGTTCCCGACCTTGCCATACCTGGACGAGAAACTACCCCGTTATGCAGATTAAAGAGTAACTAGGCCAAGAGTCAAATTTAGTATCATTCTATTGTTACACAAGAATTATAAAGAATTTCTCTTTGGTCAGACATATTAGCTCATACAGCCGAATCAAATGGGCAAGATAATTTCTGTTTAGCAAAACGACTCATGCCCGTTTTGATGCTAGGGACAGCTCCTGCCCGTTGGCATCCGGGAGCCTGAATGCGACTAAATATGTCCAAGAAATATCATATATTATCAAAGAAACCGAGACCGACAATGATCATGAGTTTCAGGCCAAGTTCCACTGGGACGTCGAAGATATGGGAATCCGACACACCTATATCAAACCGAGTTCACCGCGGCTCAATAGCAAATTCGAGCGTTCACACCGATCTGGCGCGGCTTGGGAACCTATTCAAGGTGGCGATGGACGACAAGGAGTTACGTCTTCCTGAGAGCATGAACTTGGAGCCGTTGTGTAATAGAATCCGGAACACCCCGTCGATTTTGAAAACCAAAATCGAAGAATTGCAATCCTTACAAATTTGTAAAGTTCAGGGCAACTCTCTGCAATATACAAGTTTCTATTCTCTCCTGTAGCTGCCCGCTATTGGGTTGTTTAGCAATTCAGGAGACCTGACATGTTTAACGCCAAACGCATCCCGGCTGCCGTCCTTATCTGCGCGGTTTCCTTGGGAGGAAGTGGTTTCGCATATGCGGAAACAGGCACCATGGACGACGATAACTTTATTGAATTAAGGGCAGTATTGAATGCGCCTAAAAATATTCTTCGCGCTATCGATGTGGCTGAACAGCAAGCAGGTGGCAAGGCTTTCGAGGTTTATGCATTCAGGGAAAACGGCTCAATTGTCTACGAAGTTGTGAGCGTGAAAAACCGGAATGTCTCCTTTACCACCATCGATCCCGTCAATGGAATAGTCCTCAAGACTGAAAACGAGGATCAATATGAGCAGCCTTTTGATGATCAATACTCCGGCGCACTGGACAAATTCGCCGCTTCTTCGACGACCTTGACCCAGATAATAGCAGCCGCAGAAAAATATCTTGGTGGGGTGGCTGTTGGGGCTGAGTTTGATGAGAATGATGAAAATAACTTGGCCCGTGGCGATACCCAATTTGTCAAAGTGAAGGTCTTCAAGGAAGAAGCCCTTAAGACGGTTCTGGTTGATATTGAGAGCAATACCGTCGTGATGGTCAGGGGGGAGGAGGAGTGAAACGGGAGATCGATCTTTCCGTTAACCGTCACACACCTACCCCAACCGATTGTTTCGATTCAAGGAAACAGAAAAAATGCTTATCTCAATAGAATCCCTCAAGCTTTCCATAAACCAGACCCCTATCCTGCATGACGTGCATTTGTCCTTACAAGAGGGCCAAATCCACGGTTTCCTTGGACCCAACGGTGCAGGAAAAAGCACAACGATCAACGCCATCCTTGGTCTGCTCAAAACGGATAGTGGTCACATCGAGGTTTTTGGCAAAAAAGCAAATACCGGTGTTGATGATCCAAAGGTCCGCAGGGAAATTGGCGTCTTGCCCGAGCAAAGCGGTTTTTATGAATGGATGACGGCCACTGATTACCTGGAATTCTTTTCCTCTATGTACGGACAATCCATTGGCAAGAAGGAAATTAGTGAACGGTTACACCGGGTCGGGCTTGACCAGAAGGGTGAGACAATCATCGGCACCTTTTCACGCGGCATGAAGCAACGCCTTGGTCTGGCCCGATCTCTTATTTCCAATCCACGATTGATTATTCTCGATGAGCCAACCAACGGCCTCGATCCACGGGGACGTCGAGACATTCACGATATTCTTTTGAGCCTTGCCGCAGATGGAGCGGGCATTCTTCTATGCACGCATTTGCTGGACGACGTGGAACGCCTTTGTTCCAGCGTCGGAATCATTGTGGACGGTCGCACGGTCGCTGAAGGCGCAGTCAATGACCTGCTTCGTGATAGTGGAAACCTGAACCACTTCAAGCTCCGCATGACCTCGCCTCCTTCCGCAGAAGACCAATCTAATATGGCCAACAATGTATCAATCGTCGCTCACAACGGCGAGTGGTGGCATCTGAATATTGACACTGGAACATCCCCGGAAACGGTATGGCGGGAACTTTTTTTTCGGGGATGGGAAATAACGGAAATCTGCCGGGAAGGTGGAGGCATTGAAGACATGTACCTCACCTTGACTGAAGGGAGACCATCATGAACGCCATATCCCTCGTTGCCCGCAAAGAAGCGGGAGAACTCTTATTGAACTTGCGGGGCCTGACCTGGTTGATGGCGGTGTCGGTCTGTCTTTCCGTTTTTGGCATTTTGCTCGTCAGCAATACCGAACTCAGTTTGCTCGACAATGCCCAGGTGGTTTACGACATGACCGGCATCGTCGCCGCTTTGGGTGGGTTGTTGGCGCTTGTCGTAGGGACAGACGCCATCGCCGGGGAACGCGAGCGCGGCAGCCTTGTCCCGTTACTTTTGACGCCTATCCCGCGTAACGGGATTCTATTCGGCAAGCTTGGTGGTGTGGCGATCGCGTGGGCGGTGCTGTACATCCTCTCCCTTCCTTACTTGTGGGCGGTCGGCAGCACGGGCCAAAACATGCTGGACGGGATGTTGGTCTCGGCCATTTTGGGTACGCCTGTGGTCCTTGGGTTTGGTTTTTTTGGTTTAGGTTTGGGGTGCTGGCTTTCCTCAGCGCGAGGGGCTCAACTCATGGGATTGATCACCTTCACCCTATCGGCAAGCCCACTGGTACTGGGTCCAAGCCTCCGCCAATCGGCGGTTGGGCGGATGTTCGATGCCATCAATCCATTTTCTGCCGCTGTCAACGCCTACGACGCGGTGATCATCGACTCGCAATCTCTCATCATGCAGGGAAGCCACATTTTGGTGGCATATGTTTGGTTGGCAATTGCCTTTTGGTTCGCCCGTTCCGGTTTCCGTCAATTAGCCCGCTAGGGAGAAATTTCATGAAAATTTTAACACTGATTTTCACTGTCATGCTGAGTTTCACTGTAGTAGAGGCCATGGCCAATACATTGACCATCGATTTGCAACCGTCCGAGAACAACCCAAGCTCTCCACAAATGGGCGACAATCTTTCTTATCATAGTGTGATTGGCAATGTCGGCCCGGGTGCGCTCGACGGTCTCATCGCGTGGATCAGTCTGGTTCAAGTTGACAAGGGTAAGGAACAACCGGTCGATCTGGAGGACTGGAGCGCCCACAAAGCGGTGGTCGAAGCCGTCATAAAACCCGGCGAGACCATTGAAACAGACTGGCCCATTCGCCTTATCCAGGCAGGCCAATACCGGGTGGTCATCAGTGCGGCTAGCCGTACCGGAAAGATATTGATGACAAGTCCTTTCGCCGATTTTTCAGTACGCCAGAAACCTGTCGTCGAATCGCAACGCGTGTTGCCAATTGCCTTTGGTATTCCTCTGATTTTGGCATTGGCAATGATCAAGGTGTGGCGCAAGTCCATAAGGCCAAGTTTAGCTGGGCAAAAAAACAGTCCCGTTTCCCCCACCCCCGCATAAATACTTACAAACCGATATTCGTTGCAAAAAATTATCAATAGCACAGTTTTTTTTCACATTCGTACGGAGATTTATAATGACCACGCTTCCAATCGAAGCCTCTACACCACTCTACAACCGTGTTCCAAAAGTCACTGTTGACTTCTGGTTAGTAAAACTTATGGCGGTCACCGTCGGCGAAACCGCCGCAGATTTTTTGAGTGCGGATCTGGGTCTTGGCCTTCCCACCACATCGATCATCATGAGCCTTATCCTCGTCGTGATGCTCGTAATACAGTTCAAGCAGAAAAAATATGTGCCCTTGCCATACTGGATAACTGTCGTGCTGATTAGCATCGTCGGCACACTGATTACCGACTATTTGGTTGACGATCTGGGTGCTAGTTTGGAAATCACCAGTATCGTATTCGCTATAGCTCTGGGCCTTACTTTCTCCATATGGTATTCCAATGAAAAGTCTCTTTCGATCCATACAATTTATACAATGAAACGTGAATCATTTTATTGGTTTGCAATTTTGTTGACCTTTGCACTGGGCACAGCGGCTGGTGACTATGCTGCTGAAGGCTTAGATCTTGGTTATCTACAAGCGGGATTGATGTACTGCGCCATCATCGCTGCCATAGCGCTTGCCTTCTACGCCAACAAAATAAATGGCGTTCTTGCATTCTGGCTTGCTTATATTTTAACACGTCCGATGGGCGCTTCCTTTGGTGATTACCTGTCACAACCCGTCGAAAATGGCGGCGTCGATTTCGGGACCGTCATTACGAGCGCCTTCTTCCTTGCCGCAATTGCATTAATTGTCCTTTATATGACACTCAGCCGAGATGGCGAGGAAACAGCTCTGGATGTGATTTAAGAATCCTATCCTAAATACTCGCCACAACCAGAATTTGCCAACTTGGCAAAGAATATTGGTTTCTCAACTCGCAATCGGAAACGTGTTTATTAAAATATTCTCTTGCAACACGCGTTTTACATTTTTTGATTGCGGGGCCTACCCATTCACCCCCTTCCGCTCGCTGCTCAGCATTGCGGGAGGGGGTGAGGCTCCGACCTACGCCGAGCTTTATTCAGGCGTTTGAAAATAGCCTACATGAAGTGGGTAGCCGGGTTAAACGGATGGACAGGAATTTATCATGCAAATCAGCAGTAAAAAATACACCATAATGGCAGTTCTTTTTGGTCTCATTTCGATCTTCATGGCTCGCCAGTGGGACTATGACTTGTGGGAAATCGTAGCCAATGCCTTGAATGCTTTTGATCTGCTCATAGGACATGAATTAATTTTCGTGTTATTTTTTGTTGTTTTTGGAGTAGCCCTTGATAACCACGGCAGACGCAAGCATCATCGTCAATTAAGGGAACTTTCCAAAGAACGCATTGACGTTATGAAGGCGACGATGACGACAGTGAACGACATAGTAAACAATGCCCTCAATTCCCTGCAGCTTTTCCGACTTGAAGCCCAGAAAAATGCGGTTTTTCCACCTGATTCTATTCGCCAGTTCGATGAAATTATTTTTGATACGACAAATCGGTTAAAAGATATTCATGAACGAGACGATTACGTATCATACACAATTGCCGAGGGTTTGACGGGTATTAGGGAAAATTAAAAATTATGGATATCTATACCTGTCAAGGGAGCGCATGGCCGGAAGTGCCATGAAAATACTGATCATCGAAGATGACACAGACACGGCAGATCATATTGTCAAAAGCCTGCAGCAACATGGGCATGTTATTGATCATGCCGATAATGGTCGTGATGGGCTCTTCCTTGCCGCAGGTGAAACCTACGATGTCTTAATCGTCGATAGAATGCTACCTGGTCTTGATGGTATCGGGATCGTTAAAACCGTTCGCGGTGCTGGAATAAATACACCAGTCTTGTTCCTGACGGCCCTTGACGGGATTGATAACCGCGTTGAAGGGTTCAATGCTGGCGGGGATGACTATCTTGTCAAACCTTTTGCTTTTGCGGAATTGCACGCCCGTCTTAAGGCTTTGGCACGCCGCCCAAGGCAACTGCAAACTGATACGGTGCTTCGGGTCGGGGACTTGGAGCTCGACCTTCTCAAACGCACAGTCACGAGAGGGGGTATTCCTATTGATCTCCTTCCTCAAGAACTTAAACTTCTTGAATACCTGATGCTCCATATCGGTGAGACGGTTACCCGAACAATGATCCTGGAGGCTGTTTGGGATTTTCATTTCGACCCCAAGACAACAGTGGTCGAAACACACATCAGCCGTCTGCGAAAGAAGGTCGATACGGTAATCGATAAACCACTCATTCATACCATTCGCGGTTTTGGATATTCCATCCATGAATCCTAACAGAAATCTTCACACAACATTTTTCAAACTAACGACTCTTTACGCCCTGATTTTCAGCGCTTCGTCTCTGATCGTTTTCGGCATCATCTATTGGATTGCAAGTGGCACCTTTGAACAGCAAATGAACCTGTCGGTTAAGGGGGAATTCTCGGTATTGGAGCAGGAATACCAGATAGGCGAAGAAAAGGAGCTAATGCAGGAAATCAGGCAGCGCATAACTTCGGGGACCCATGGGTTCAGTTATTACCTCCTCCAAGATTCCAAGGGGGAGAAATTGGCTGGCAACCTACCTGCAACAAAGGAGTTCGAGGGATGGCGTGAAATTATTGCGCCTTATCCGGTTGTGCTTGGGAAAAATGATCTGGATTTTAAAGAAACTCAAAGCCATAAAGCGTTGGTGATGGGAAAGCGGTTGAGCGACGGAGCCTTTCTTGTCGTAGGCGTCAGCACTTTCCGAAAAGAGGAGCTCCGCGAAGCGATCCGCGTAGCCTTTTTATGGGCGACAGGTGTGATTCTTGTGCTTTCTTTTGTCGGCGGGGCGATTCTGAGCGCGGGTTTTTTGCGACGCATTGACGAAATTAACCGAACCGCCAAAGCAATAATCAACGGCCACCTGAGTGAGCGCGTCAAAACGTTGGGCACGGATGATGAACTGGACATGCTGGCCGCAAACCTAAATACCATGCTTAACCACATTCAGGCATTAATGGATAGCCTTGAACAGATATCGATCAATATTGCCCATGACCTTAGAAGACCGTTGGGTAGGTTGCAGCAACACCTTGAAACAGTTCGTCAGGATCATTCCTCTAACGACGCGTATAAGGTGGAAATCGATAACGCGTTGCTTGAAGTTGACGATATTCTCGCAACATTTGGCAGCCTGATACGAATTGCTCAAATTGAAGCGAAAACGCGCCGATTTTCATTCAACTCAATGGACCTGAGCTCTGTGTATCAAACCGTGGTGGATGTATATGGCCCCGTAATAGAAGAAGCGGGTAAGACGTTCGAAGTGGACATTACGCCCGAAATTGCAATTGATGGTGATCGTGAATTACTCACACAACAAATGGTAAACTTGATTGAAAACGCCATTTCCCACACCCCGAAAAACGCGCATATTCACCTAAGCCTTTCACAGAGCCAACAGGGTCCCGTTGGGACATTGACTGACAACGGTTCGGGCATTCCCAGAGACGAACGCGATAAGATATTCGAACGGTTTTACCGCCTGGAAGCAAGCCGGACATCACCCGGAAATGGGCTGGGATTGGCCTTGGTAAAAGCAGTGGCTAATCTTCACGAAGCCACTCTGGCCGTTGCGGACAACCATCCGGGGGCTGTTTTTACGATCCGTTATAAAGATATCAACGAATAATTGCGAAAACCATGACCGTCGTCACTCTACCGGTCAAGATGGTCGCCCGGATCCAGAACCGAAAAAAGACGGTTAACGCCTTTGCCAAACGCCTCAAGAGTAAGCGGAAATGAGAACAAATCGGCACAGAAAGTCTGACAATATCGGAATAAAAGTCTGACAATAATAAATGTTCCCCCCATGTTCCAAACAAAAAACCCTCCTAAATCACTGACCTAGAAGGGTTTATTTGGTAGGCGCTGAGGGATTCGAACCCACGACCCGCTGATTAAGAGGTTCATGGTTTGTGGTGGAATTCCGCCGTTTCTTCCAACTTTTCACCTCCAATTTCCATTCTTAAACCGCCTCCACAACCGCCAGAGTTGGAACTTCGGTGCGTTAAGGAGGCCACGGAGATCAAGGAGAGTGAATAGCCCCTAGATTCGTAGACACCTTCTTTCCTAAATTTGAGGCAAGGAGGCCGATATGAGTAAAGTTAATTTCAGTGACGATTTTAAACGTGACGCAGTGCGTCAGATCACCGAGCGGGGCTATCCCGTTTCCGAGGTTTCGCAGCGCCTTGGTGTGAGCACGCATTCACTTCACGCCTGGAAGAGGAAGTTTTCGCAAACTCCAGGTTCAGGAGCCGAAGGTCAAGCAGCGGAGATCCGGCGACTGAAGAAGGAACTGACGCGCGTCACCGAGGAGCGCGATATCCTAAAAAAAGCCACCGCGTATTTCGCCAGGGATGCAAAATGAAGTACGCGTTTGTCGCCGAGCATCGTCCCCAGTTTGCCGTACGCACGATGTGTCGTTGCCTTTGCATCCATCCCAGCGGTTTCTATGCCTGGCTCAAGACACCCTTGAGCACGCAGGCCCGCGAAGACAGGCGGCAAACCGCACTCATTTGTCAGACTTGGAAAGATAGCGGCAAGGTCTATGGATATCGAAAGCTGCATGACGATCTGCTGGATCAGGGCGAGACATGCTGTCCGAACCGCATCGCGCGTCTCGCCAAACTGGCGGGCATCAAGGCCCAGATCGGCTACAAGCGTCGGCCTGGCGCCTATGGCGGCAAGCCCTCCGTCGTTGTTGACAACACCCTGAACCGGCAGTTCGACGTGGTCGTGCCGGACAAAGTCTGGGTCACGGACATCACCTATATTAAGACCTGTGAGGGGTTCGCGTATATTGCGGTCGTGATCGACTTGTATTCGCGCCGAGTCATTAGCTGGTCGGTGCAGAGCCGCCAAACCACCGACGTCGTCCTGCAGGCTTTGCTTATGGCGGTGTGGCGACGCAAGCCAAAGAACAAGGTGCTCATCCACTCGGACCAAGGCTCTCAGTTCACAAGTATGGATTGGGCGTCGTTCTTGAAGCACCACAATCTGGAACACAGCATGAGCCGCCGCGGAAACTGCCATGATAATGCCGTGGTGGAGAGCTTCTTTAACCTGCTCAAGCGGGAGCGGATACGACGCAAGACCTACAAGTCGCGGGCCGAAGCTCGGCAGGATGTGTTCGATTACATCGAGATGTTCTACAACCCAAAACGCAAACATGTTAGAAACGGGATGTTGTCTCCCGTCGAATTCGAACGGCAGCAAAAAATGAACCCCGAAGGCGTCTAGAAAACTAGGGGCTATTCATACATGGCTATTCACAACAAAGAAAGCACGGCCAAAGAGTTCCAACGCCTGATATACGTCCAAATCTTACCCGCTCTTGGCAAACTAAAAGTCGCTTCAATAACCCGTCAGGACATTTTGGAACTTCACCAGAGAATGCGCGACACAATGCGACAGGCCAATCAAACCCTCTCAGTGTTATCAAAAATATTCAGCCTCGCAGAGGTTTGGGGCCTTCGTCCTGAAGGAACTAACCCGTGCAGACTTATAAAGAAATTTCCCGAGCGTCGACGTAACCGCATTCTTTCAGACGAAGAGTTAAAACGCTTAGGAAAAACTCTGCAAAATTTGACCGCTGATGGAAGCACTTTAGCTTCGATTATAGCAGCAATACGGATCCTCGCTTTAACCGGTTGCCGATTGGGAGAGGTTCTGAATCTGCGATGGAGCGATATTGACCTAAAAAACAGTAAAATTCGTCTGACGGATTCAAAAACGGGCCCTCGAGACCTCCCTATCGGCAAATATATAATTGAAGTATTTCGAACATTGCCAGACGCTAATGACAGCGCATGGGTTCTTAATGGAAGGAAAATGGATGCCCCCCTATCAACCTCCTCTGTAGAAACAGCCTGGCGACGCATTCGGACACAGGCCGAAATACCTGACGTTCGCTTACACGACCTTCGACATACCGTTGGTACAATCGCAGCCGCAACTGGCGCCAACGCCTTTTTGGTCAGAGACAAACTTGGTCATCGGACAATAGCGATGTCATCGCTGTATGTAGGTAGGGTTACTCAAGAATTAGGGATACTTAGCGAGAAAATAGAAGGTCATATTGCCCGAACACTGGACCAAAAATTATAGAGTAGCTACTTCAGCCCGGCACAAAAAAATTATGCCGTATTTCTCACTAACATGCTCCCCATCTAACACCCGAAAAACATTTTACCAATGCCCTAAAACATCATACTTTTACATATGGCAACCTCAGGTGATCACAACAAAGTTCGGTTCGGTCATGATGGACACGAGTATCATTTTCTTTGGGCAGCCCGGGCTTGCCTGCGCCTGCTCCCCCCGACCTCCACTCTTGTAGGGGTTGGGATTGAGGGCGTCGCTTCAGAGGACGACGTAGCATGCGGCCTTTTGGGTGTGGATATGTCCGAATACGAGGGGAACACCAAATTCAGGCATGCCACTCGCATCACCTACACCCAATACAAACATTCCACCACGGCACCCAACAAAAACGTGACGGCCAGTTCCCTTAAAGAAGAAAAGGTCTTGGAATATTTCGGTGGAAGGTATTTGGGATTCTTAGCAAAGTATAACGACGACGAAATCGCCCGCAAAATTCGTTTCCAGCTTATTACCAATCGTCCAATATCTAGGCTCAGGACTCATTAATTGAGATAGAAGATGACGGTAGCGGCAATGCAAATTGCAGAAAAGAAGGTGTGAGCGCAGCGGTCATATCGGGTTGCGATGCGTCGCCAATCCTTGATTTTTCCGAACATGTTTTAGATCTTGTGCCGCTGCTTGTAGAGCGTTTTATCGTAATCGATTTGCATCTTTCGATTTTTCTTTGGCGGAATACAGGGCTCAATACCTTTGCCGCGTAGCGCCGCTCTAAACCAATCAGCGTCGTATCCGCGATCCGCCAACAGGTATTTGGCAGGTGGCAGGGCATCAACCATCAGCGCCGCCCCTTTGTAATCACTCATCTGACCTTCCGACAACAGCATGACGAGGGGGCGACCTGTTCCATCGCAAACCGCATGAAGCTTCGAGTTCATGCCGCCTTTGGTCTGCCCGATACGGCGGGGAACATCCCCTTTTTTAGCAGACTGGCTGCGGTGCGATGGGCTTTAAGGTGCGTGGCGTCAATCTGTAACTGTTCGGGAACACCTTCTCCAGCAGCGAGTTCTGCAAATATCCGATCAAAAACACCCATCCGGCTCCACCGAATAAAACGGTTATACAGCGTCTTGTGTGGGCCATAATCCTTGGGCGCATCGCGCCACTGCAAACCGCGTTTGATGACGTGGATGATGCCGGAAACCACGCGCAGGTCGTCAACCCGAGGGCCCCCATGGGACAACGGAAAATAAGGTTCAATACGTTTTAACTGTGCCGGTGTTAACCAAAAATAATCGCTCATATGATGATGCTCCTCAGGTTGAGGAAACATCTTCACTCATAATCATAAATTATAAATTAATAGGTCCTGAGCCTAGCTTAACGGGAACATCACTATCCAACCCAAAATTTGTCGCCACCATCACAACCACCCCAATAACTCGATATACAGGCTCAATACCCCATTAATGTCATAAGCATAAAATAGCAATAACTTAATAATTAGTCCATTTTTAAAGAAATTTATTACAGTTATTACTTAATTTTACGCTATGTTACGCATGATTACTTATAATTTTATGTATTGATCGAATAGTTCTCTCTATCTATACTTTGTTCAACAAAAACATTAGAAGGAGGCCTCTTATGAATCAGAAATCAATGGAAAGTGCAAAACGCAAGCAAGCCATGCTGGAATTAAAGGCGGACAAGATCCGTGAACAACTTCAGTCCGTACGGGGGGAAATCCGGCAACAAAAACACGTCATCATGGACATTACAAAACGAACCCGCCTCCCCCGCCTAGCTGAACTCGGCGCTATATTCGAACGCGAGGGGCTGGATCATATTGATCCCACAATTCTCTATGGGGCATTGGCAGAAAATCTTGAAGAGGTGAAGATAGAACTAAGGGAACCAGGAAAACCGGAAATGTTTCTGGAGGAAGGCAGGCGGCGTATTGCTCATGAAAAAAAATAAACCGAAGACAATCACAGTCTGGTATTGCGTTTAAAATGTCCAGATTAGCACCCGTATACTGCGGTCAAGACGCGCATATCGGCTTGATCACCGATTTTAAGGGAGGTTGAAGAAATCGTGGTATTGATGGTTAGCTAGAATCGATACTCCGCTCTGATCTGGTCTGCAAGTTCTTGAAGCCCAAGAGCGTCACTCGCCAAATCCGCGAAGGCAAACGGGTTTAGGAATTGCCGTCCCCAAATCAAATTTCTATCCGTTTCTGTTAGTTCAGCGGCCTCGCACACCGAGCGCCAGTTTTCACCAATGCTGATCACCTGCTTTTCAACGATGGAGGCAGCATCTTCGTTTGAGAGTTGGAAAAGGTGCGCCGCACTTACACATCCAGAGATTTGGCTCATGCGATTATCACCGGAAATCAACATGGCTTGAGACGCTTCGTTGCCCGAACGTCCCTGTGGGCAAATGTCATAGGCTTTGGTTAGCGTTAGCATTTTACCATCCCAAAATGCCGCATGATTTCGTGCGTGGTCGTCGGTGTTGCCAGTTAGGATGTTGAACGTCATACGGATAAAAAGTTCTTTGAGTGTTTCTGGCGCGTTGTAGAATTTATGGCGGATAGTTTCCGCCAAAGTTTCATAGCTGGCATACCGCGCCATCATCTCATCGAGTTCAAAGAGGGTGAGGGCGGAAACCATGCTTTTGCGCAGCCATCCCTTTGGGGATAAAACACGGTCGAACCTCTCAATCAGCAGCACATCCTTATTGGCTGCTTTTTTGAGAAAAACAGGGGCAACATCAAGGCCGACAATTTTGGCCAAACGCATAGCAATGAATTCAGCTTTTACAACACTGTATAAATCAGAAGATGATGCAAACTTGGCGATAAACTTTTTATCGTCATCTTCGATAAGAACTTTTGGACGCGCCCCACCAATAGAACTGCCGTGATGAAGGGCTTGATCAAGTTCAGGCGTTAATGGAACGCCTTTTTCAACACGCTCTGCCGATTCAAGCAATTCACTGAGTGTTGCGCTAATGGGGTTACGCGGTTTGTAATCGGTGGCGGATTGTTGAAAATCCAATGCGCCAATGCGGTCAGAGCCGGATTCAAGCAAATAGGTCAGCTCATCAAGTTGCGCCGCATCCCCTTGCTTGCCTTTAAGTCCCAGTTTTTTGTTAATGATAACGCGTCTCCCCCATGCATCGGGTGCAGCGTCTCGAATGCAATTCGGCATAGATAGACCATCAAGCAGCGGTAATTCGCCCTGCTGTAATGGCAGTTCGGGTTCATAAATTGAAATTGCATTGTCTCGATCAAGATAGCTAATGCCGTAGTTAAACAGCAGCGTATTGCCATCGGCATGCAATCGCCCTGCAACAACAGGCTCTGTTTCGTCCGGCAACCAAATCCAAACGAACGCTTCTGTGTATGCGCCATTATTAGAAGTCATCTTTTACGCTCCGCTTGGGTTTGTGTGTGCTTTTCGGAAGGAGAGCCAGCATGCCATCGGTTTTGTTGATGTGCATGGTGAGGGAAGATTTATCCGCATCAAACAATTTCACGCCAACAAGCGCTGCCACTTCAAACACAAGGCCTATTTCGCATTTGAGATCGCCATTTTCAATGCGTCCAAGCGTACCGCGCGAAATGCCGGCACGACTCGCTAAATCCTGCGCGGGAAGTTTTCGCTCTTGCCGATGCAGTTTAATGAGCTTGCCGAATAATTTGGCGGCCTCTGTGCTGTAGTGCGAGTATGTTCTTGTTTGCGTCATGATTTTGCTTTCTTACGTATTTGTTCTCTGTAGCAATCATATTTCACAAATATGTTCCCTACAGAGAGCAGTCTAATTGCATTAAACACTTTCTGTCAATGCAATTGCACTCCACATAAAGCATATTGCATTAATATGCTTTATGTGGAGTGCAATTTAGATAAATTTTCGTTGTAAGTTTACGTTTCTCTCAATTTGTCTAATCAGATTGGAGAAATTGCAGTTTTCTTAAACTGGTTATCTTATTTCGGTAGGGGAAAGCATTCCCCTCACTCCAAACCGCCATGGCAGTTTTCCACTAGAATTTGATTTTGACGTGATCTCTATCACCTAACCACGGGTTACAACGCTTTGATATTATTCTTCCGGCCATTTTATTTTCATGGTTGGTCAGGTAGGTAAATAGGATTTCGAACCAGATGGATATTACTTATATCCCTGATTTAATTTTGGTGCATAATAGGTTCTTCCTGAACGATTGTGGTGTTACCCGCAATCATTAGGATTTATGAGAAGTATCTGGTCGTGAGCCGTGCTTGAAATAGCCGACATGCCTTTAGTGAACGAGCGGGGTGTGTAGGGTCAGAACGCCTCATATTGACGTCACGTTTAATTCTGCCTGACTTTAGTTTCCTACCGTAAAAGCAACGGACTGTAATGTTGTTGTGGTTTAGGCTCACAAGCAGCTGCAAGGTAGGGCATTCATTGCCCTACACAGCTCTTAACCCAGTACGGACATCCAACCCCGGAACCATCACGGAAGAATGTTGTAGCGAAAGGGAGCGTAAATAATGGAGATTTACTGGAACCGATAAACAGTTGGGGAGCTATGGTGCGGTCAGGACCAATGAGCCATGCTTCACTATCCAGCATGCAGATAGTACGTCAAATTACGCCTCACGGTGCTTACCTAATGCTTACCCGATAAATCTAACGCCCTAGCAGTTTCCCGCTAAGGCGCTGATTTATTTGGTAGGCGCTGAGGGATTCGAACCCACGACCCGCTGATTAAGAGTCAGCTGCTCTACCACCTGAGCTAAGCGCCCCCTATGGGGAGAGCAGCGATATACCAGAGCCCCGGCCCTTTGTCGATATGTCTTAGGCAATCCCCCATCACTTAAAAATCATCAGCCGCGCCGCGCCGGCCAATTGCTTCATCACGATTGATGTGGACCGACAGTAACAACCCGAACGCCAGCAGCAGCGTCATCATTGCCGTGCCGCCGTAGGAGATCAACGGCAACGGAATGCCAACCACCGGTATCAGCCCCATGACCATGGCGATATTGATGAAAACGTAGAGGAAAAATGTCGTCGTCACCCCCATCCCGACCAGGCGTCCGTAGTGGTTGCGACAATTCAGTGAAATCCTAAAACCATAAGCCAGAATCAGAAGGTAAAGCCCGAGCAGCCCGAGCCCGCCTACCAGGCCGAATTCCTCTGCCAGCATGGTGAAAATAAAATCCGTCTGTTTTTCGGGCAGGAAGCTCAAATGACTTTGCGTGCCTTGCATGAACCCCTTACCAAACAAACCGCCCGAACCCAACGCTATCTTCGACTGAATAATATGATAGCCCGACCCCAGGGGATCGTTTTCGGGGTTGAGGAACGTCAGCACCCGTTGTCGTTGGTAATCGCGCAGAAACTGCCAGCCGATAGGCGCCGATATGAGCCCTGCCAACAGCACCAGGGCGAATTTCCATATCCTGATCCCGGCGACGAAGAAAATCGCACCGCTGCCGATAACCAACATCAGCGCCGTGCCCAAATCAGGTTGGCGCAGGACCAGGGCGGTCGGGGCCGCAACCATAAACAACGGCACCAGAAGATAACTTGGCCTGCCGATATCTTCGATGCTACCGCTATGGAAATAACGGGCCAGGGCAAGAACCAGCGCGATTTTCATCAGTTCCGATGGCTGCAGGTTGAAAATCCCCAGATCAATCCAGCGTTGCGCCCCCATGCCAATAGTGCCGCCCAATTCGACCGCGCCCAACAGCAGCAGGGCAAGTCCGTAGAAGGTATAGGAATATTTAAGCCAGACCCTCAAATTGGTCATGGCGACGATCAACATGAACACCAAGCCAACACCGAAACGAATCATCTGACGCCCGGCCCAGGGTTCAAACGAGCCGTTGGCAGCGGAATACAGCATAATGAAGCCAACCGATGCGGTAATGATCAGAAGCAGCACGAAAAGCCAATGAACACGCCACAGACGTTGCCCCAGGGTCAGGTTGGATTTGTTGAAAACGTTACCAATCATCATTTCACCCAGACCTGTTTTCCTTGGCCGAGGCTTTTTCAAGCGGGATCACCTCGCCAGGGCGGGCGGCATCGCGGCGCTGGGCTTCTTCAAGCACATCGCGGGCAATAGGTGCTGCGACGCTGGAACCACCGCCGCCATGTTCGACAACGACGGCAATCGCATAACGCGGCGCATCAATCGGCGCGTAGCCAACAAACAACGCATGGTCGCGCTGCTTCCAGGGCAGCTCTTTATTTTTAAGGACGCGATTTTCCCGTTCCTGCTTGGAAATTCTGCGCACTTGTGCCGTTCCTGTTTTACCAGCCATGTGAAATCCCGGGACCTTGATACGCGAACGATACGCCGTGCCAGTGGGTTTATTGACGACCGTTTCCATGGCCTCGCGAATCAGTGCCAGGTGGCCGGGAACGATGCCCAGATCAGAAGACACCCCTAACGCCCTGGGGGTTATGCCTTTCTCGTTAACGATATCACGGGTCAGATGCGGTCCCACGCTGACGCCACCATTAGCCAGTCTGGATGTCATCACAGCCAGTTGCAGGGGGGTGGTCAGGACATACCCCTGACCGATCCCCGCCAGCAAGGTCTCGCCTTGTTGCCAGGGTGCCCCAATAACTGCCTTTTTCCAGGCGTCGCTAGGGATTAAACCAGCCCGTTCGCCGGGAAGGTCGAGACCCAGTCGCGCGCCCATACCGAACCGGCGCGCCATTTCGGCGATCCGTTCGATGCCGGTGCGACGGGCAATTTCATAAAAATAGACATCACAAGATTGCGAAACACCCTTATTCAGATTGACGGTGCCGTGACCATATCTTTTCCAGCAATGGAAAGTCGCGTTACCCAATTTAATTTTTCCAGAACAAAAAACCTCGCTGTCGGCGGTGATAACGCCCTTTTCCAGGGCAGCTAGAGCGACGATCATCTTAAAGGTCGATCCCGGCGCATAATTACCGGCAATGGACTTATTGGTCAGCGGTGCCTTGTCATTGCTGATTAATGCGTTCCATTGTTCGTTGCTCAGCCCCTTGTTAAAAGCGTTGGGATCGAAACCCGGCGTCGATACCATCGCCAGCACATCACCGGAATGAACATCCATGACAACGACCGAACCGCTGTTATCAGCAAGCCGTTTCGACGTCATCTGTTGCAATCCGGAATCGATTGTCAGTTGCAGGCGGGTACCCGGTTGACCTTCGCTGCGTTTAAGTTCGCGAATAACCCGCCCGAAAGCGTTGACTTCGACCTGGGAGCTGCCACCCGTCCCCCTGAGCGCCAGATCGTAAACTTTCTCAATACCGGACTTGCCAATGCGAAAGCCGGGCAATTCTAGCAACGGATTGCCATCGGTCTCGCCTTCGGACACCGCCGCAACATAGCCCAGAATATGGGCCATTTCCCCGGCAAAGGGATAAAACCGGCTTTGCCCGACATCGATCATAACACCGGGAAGATCAGGCGTATTGACTTCAATATGGGCGACATCCTCCCAACTTAAATTCTCGCGCAGGGTCACCGGCACGAACCCCCGGCTGCGACGCACCTCGCGTAGGATGCGCTTTTTCTCGCCTCCGCGGATGGGAATAATACGACCCAACAGCAACAGGGTTTCTTCGACATTTTCCGTCTGTTCGGGAATCAGCACGACCCGGTAGTTTTGCTGATTATCGGCAATGGGCACGCCAAAACGATCGACAATACGCCCCCGCGGCGGGGCCAACAGCCGAAAACTGATACGGTTATCGTCGGCCAGGGTTTTATAGCGATCGGACTCAACAACTTGCAGATAATACATGCGCCCGACCAGGGCCGACAGCAACACCGCCTTGCCGCCGGCGAGCATGGCCGTGCGACGGGAAAACAGTTTATGGCGTTCGCTGTCTCTGTGCATCTTACACCTGACTGAGGAAAGCGCGTTGCCAGCGCATGAAGACCCAGGCCAACAGCGGAAATACGCCCAATGACATCAAATACTGAAAAGCTATGGCGCCCGGTTCGATAAGCACCGCATGATAAGCTGATACCAAGACCCAGCCAACGGCCCCCGCGCCTGCGGCGACCAATGTGAAACCGACCCAAATGACGGCAAAGGATTTTCCGGCCAGGAAGCGGCGTTGCCAAATCACCGTTGCATAAACAATCAAATAGGTAAGCCCGTATACGCCCAGCGGGACACCGCTCAAAACATCCTGCAGAATGCCGACCAGAAAAACCGCGTACATGGGCATTAAATTCGGATGATGCACCACCCACAAATAAATCGACATCAACGGCAATAACGGCATCACCCGTACCAGGCCGGGCACCTGTAAAGGCAGGGCGTTGATGAGCACCAGTAAAATCGTCAACCCGAAAGGTGTAAAACGTCGAGCCGCCAAATCCAGGCGTGACCAAAATACCGGCTTCATGGCTGGGACTTCCCACCCTCCATGGATTTATCGCCGATAATTCCCTTCAGGCCGTAATCAAGAACGCGAACGTATTCGAGCCTGTTACGGGTTACAAAAGGTTGCACGGAAATACCGGCGTCGCTGACGCCTTCAACCACACCGACCGGCAGGCCGACAGGAAATGCGCCGCCGTGACCGGATGTTACCACCCTGTCCCCCGGCGAAACCGTAGCCCCGGGCGGTAAATGGATCAAACGCAGCCGGTTGGTATTGTTTCCGGCGAGAATAGCGCGGGTCCGGGTCGCCTCAATCAGCACCGGAATGCGCGAGTTCAGATCGGTAATCAGCAGAACCCTGGTCGAACGATCACCAACACCGGCGATGCGGCCGATCAGACCGTCGCCTGTGACCACGGCCTGTCCTTTGGCGACGCCGGGCTGGAGCCCGATATTTAACAACAGGGAATGAGCAAAAGCACCGCCCGTATCGGCGATGACCCGGCCCGTCACATAGCTTGCCTCGGGCGCAGGTACGTAATTCAGTTGATGGCGCAGGGCCTTGTTTTCCGCTTCAAGCTTACGCGCCACATTCTGCCAATGCAGCAAGCGTTCCTTGTCGCGGCGAAGCGTGGTATTTTCTTCGGCGACAGCGCTAAGCGCACGGACCTCGGCGATGACTTCATTGGCCGTGGCGACCGGGCGCGACATAACATCGAGAATGGGTGCGACCGCATCTGTTACCTGGGTGCGAAAGCGTTCCATCACCACCACATCGGCCTTGCCGATCAGCATCAGCCCAAACGCCAGCACCACCAGCGCCAAAAACACAAAGCGCTGACCCAGGCCCCGGATTGGGGCCGAAACACGGTGCGTAAAACGTGAACGTTCTTTCACGTCTGCTCCCTAATAATTGTCAATAACCCAGGCAAACTAAACGCTAAAGCATACCAGCCTTATCATTCAATTCTTAATATAAGCTTTCATGGGCCGGGAGGAAAGAGGGCTTGCAAAAACCCTAATACATGCTGGTCAGAACGTCTTTCAGGCGCTTCATTTCTTCCAACGCCCGACCGGTGCCGAGAACCACACACGACAGCGGGTCGTCAGCCAGAGATACCGGCAGGCCGGTGGCGTGACGAAGCACGAAATCCAGGTTGCTGAGCAAGCCGCCGCCGCCGGTCAGCACAATGCCCTTATCGACGATATCGGCGGCCAGTTCGGGTTCGGTGTGTTCCAGCGCAACTTTAACCGCCTCGATAATAGCGCCGACCGGTTCGGCCAGGCTTTCGGCGATTTGACGTTCGCTGATGATCAGTTCTTTGGGAACCCCGTTCATCAAGTCGCGGCCTTTGATTTCCATGGTTCGCCCATCGCCCTCGTCGGGCGGACAGGCGGAACCGATTTCTTCCTTGATGCGCGAAGCGCTGCTCTCGCCAACCAGCAGGTTATGGTTGCGACGGATGTAACCGATGATCGCCTCGTCCATCTTGTCACCACCGACGCGAACGGAGCGGGCGTAAACGATACCGCCAAGGGACAGCACGGCCACTTCCGTTGTTCCCCCGCCAATGTCGACGACCATGGAACCGGTCGGTTCGGTCACCGGCAAGCCGGCGCCGATGGCCGCAGCCATGGGTTCCTCGATCAGCAGCACCTTACGGGCGCCAGCGCTTTCGGCGGATTCCTGAATGGCCCGGCGTTCGACGGCTGTTGAACCCGACGGCACGCAAACGATAACCAGCGGGCTTGCGAAGCTGCGCCTGTTATGGACCTTGCGGATGAAATATTTGATCATTTCTTCGGCGACTTCGAAGTCGGCGATAACGCCGTCGCGGAGTGGCCGAATGGCGCGGATATTTCCCGGTGTGCGACCAAGCATACGCTTGGCTTCTTCACCAACGGCGAGAACCTGTTTTTTGCCCTTGATTTCGACGATGGCGACAACCGAAGGTTCGTTCAGCACGATCCCCCTGCCCTTGACATAAACAAGGGTGTTGGCCGTGCCTAAGTCGATGGCCATATCTGCCGACAGGAAGCCGAATAATCTGGAAAACATCGTGCTCAAATATCCACTAATTAAAGAATCGGTGCCGGAGACGAATCCCCGGCACCACAGTTATAAAAAAGCCTCGCTCTCAATACCACATCAAACTGCATTTGAATGCAGGTAATTTGACCGTTTTCAAAATGTTAGGGCACCTTATCTGCGTTCATTCCTACACAGTCAGCTTTAAGCAGAAAGTGCCGAAGGAGCGGTTTTTTCACGTTTCACCAACAGCTTGTTCAAGGCGTTGATATAGGCTTTGACCGAGGCCACCATGGTATCGGTATCCGCGCTTTGGCCGTTGACGGTTTTGCCGTCTTCTTCCAGACGCACGGTTACCTCTGCCTGGGCGTCGGTTCCATGGGTCACGGCGTGCACTTGATAGAGCTGCAAACTGGCGTTATGGGGGAACAATTCCTTGATCCCGTTAAAGGCGGCATCGACCGGGCCATCCCCGGTTGAGGAGCAGAATTTGGTTTGGCCGTCGATTTCCATCTCCAGCGTCGCCTTCGGCGGACGGTGAACGGTACCGCAATTAATCTCCAGCGACAGCAAGTGAATGTGGTCATTGGCGCGCACGACTTCGTCATCGACCAAGGCGACGATGTCCTCGTCAAAAACTTCCTTTTTCAGATCGGCCAGGTCCTTGAAGCGCTTGAAGGCATCCTTGATGGCGTTATCGCCCAAATCATAGCCCAGGTCTTTCAATTTTTCGGAAAACGCATGCGTGCCCGAATGCTTGCCCAAGACCAGTTTCGATGTTCCCAGGCCGACGGATTCCGGAGACATGATTTCATAGGTACCGGCGTGCTTGAGCATGCCATCCTGGTGAATACCGGATTCATGGGCGAAGGCGTTGGCCCCGACAATTGCCTTGTTCGGCTGGACGGTGAAACCGGTGATTGTCGAAACAAGTTTCGAGGCCTTGGTGAAGTGCGCCGTCTCGATACCCGTCGAAAACGGCATGTGATCGGCACGAGTCTTCAAGGCCATGACGACTTCTTCCATGGCCGCGTTTCCGGCGCGTTCGCCCAGGCCATTAATCGTGCATTCGATCTGCCGGGCACCGACCTGAACGGCGGCCAGCGAATTGGCCACGGCGACGCCCAGGTCGTTGTGGCAGTGAACGGAAATAATCGCCTTGTCGATATTGGGCACGCGGTTGATCAGCATGGCGATCAGGGCGGCGTATTCATCAGGCATGGCGTAGCCGACCGTATCGGGAATATTGACTGTTGAGGCGCCACAATTGATGGCCGCCTCGACACAACGACACAGGAAATCGTGATCGGTACGCGAGCCGTCTTCGGCCGACCATTCAACGTCGTCACACAAGTTACGGGCGGCGGTTACGCTTTCCTTGACCTTCTCGAAAACCTCGTCAGGCGACATCTGCAATTTATATTCCATATGCAACGGCGAGGTTGAGATGAAGGTATGGATGCGACCTCGGGGGGCGGCGCTGATGGCGTCTGCACAGCGTTCGATATCGCCCTTGGTCGCGCGCGCGAGCCCACAGACTGTCGAATCCTTGATGATCCCGGCGATTTTGCTGACGGCCTCGAAATCACCGTCAGAGGCTATCGGGAAACCGGCTTCGATCACATCGACACCCATGGCTTCGAGAACCTGCGCGATACGCAGTTTTTCATCCAGATTCATGGACGCGCCCGGCGACTGTTCGCCGTCGCGCAAGGTGGTGTCAAAAATAACGATATTGTTTGTTTGTTTATTACTCATGGGATTGGTGTCCTTACGTGTCTTAAGGTGTGCGGTCAAAAATGGTTTGAATTCGCTTCCCCTGAACGCCGGTCACAACGCTTGAATTTAAACGATGACCAAACTTCAGGGGCACCTAAGTCGTAGGTTCCCACGGAGATCGAGAAGACCTGCCAGCAGATCAGGACCGGCGGCGCAGGTGCGCAGACGGGCCGAAATCAAATCAAAACATGGCAACGACATCTTCATCAATAAAGCCTCGCGGCTATAAACAACCGCACTTCGGGAACCGATTTTAATCGCTTCCACAGTATCTCCGAAACGTTAATCATGAATAAAGACAACAAGCGGGGGGCGGTTGTCAATGATGTTGTTTAAAATAACCGTCAGCCAAAACATCCGAACTTGACCTTCCCCCCACAGGAAGCCCCAGTCTTAATTCACACTAAATTCTTTTGGAGTGAGCAATCTCATGAAAACGAACTTTTTCACGATATCAACTGCCGCCGCCCTTCTCGTTGCCCTCGCCGCCTGCGCCGCCCCAAGCGAAAAGGCCCCCATGGATGGCACAATGAAGATGGATATGGGTGGGCATGACGAAGAAATCTCCTTCGGCGAGGCTGGCAAGGCCGCAGACGTCACCCGGACCATCACAGTGGCCATCGAAGACTTAGAGTATGACCTCAAGAATCTAACCGTAAAGAATGGTGAGACTATTCGTTTCATTATCGTCAACAAAGACGAAACGGAACATGAATTCACCTTGGGTACGGCGGAAATGCAGGCCGAAGACCGGGCAAAGATGGCCAAACAATCCGACGCAGGTGAATCGATGCAGATGACGGAGCCCAACGCCGTTTCTGTCGGTTCTCTCGAGACCAAAGAGCTGATCTGGAAGTTCGAAGGACCGGGAAAAATAGAATTCGACTGCAACGTCCCTGGCCACTATGAGGCCGGAATGACGGGGGATATTATGATTATGAATTAAGGGTTGGTTTAAGGCGCAAACCCCTCAAGAACCGGACGGGGTCTCCGCATAAGCGGTGGCCCGCTGTCGTGGGCTTGGGAGCCTGTACCTTACCTAAATCTCTCCAGCCCCTTAATATTTTGCAGATAATATCGGTGGTAGTCCGCCAGCTTGGCCTCTCCTTTTGTGCGTGCAGCGAAGGCTTTCAGGACCGGTAGTTGTTGTCTGGCAAAGTTGCTCGTATCCGCATCTTTAAGCCTGGGCAGCACAGTGGTGAAGTTGAGCACGACGGTGCCGCCTTTGGCGCTGCGGGCCGCATTTTCCAACCCCGCCGCCACGTTCGGCGCGGTGGCGATCAGATTATCGGCGTAAGGCCGTAAGATGGCGGCCTGATTGTTTAGCTGGCGACGCTCCAGGTCGAAGTCATCGCGCAAGACAATGTTCTTGTCCCGGTAGACGACGGGCGCGGCGCTGGAGGTATCGCAAAGCCAGCCTTCCTTGGCTTGCAATAACGGTGCCTGGTCGCTTTCTTCCCGGTAGGCAGAAAACGGCATGGTCCGACAACGGGCCGGCTTGTCGGAATGAATGCCGCACTGGCCTTCGTCTGTCAGTTCCGGACAGGAAAAGGCGGGCGGAACATAAGACATGGGGCTGATTTGCACCGCCACCCGCTTGTTCTTGGCCAATTGCAGAATTGTTCCGTGTTTGGCGGTGACCTTGTAGGCCTTGGCGCTTTGTCGCACGGTCGTCAAAACCATCGCCAAAGGAAAACGCCCGGCATTTGCAAGCGCGTCATCAAGGCTCAGCGGCAACCAGCCCGAGCAACATTTTCCGCACGCCGTGCAATGAAAATGCCTTTCCATTTACGTCACGCGCCACAGCATTTTTTAAATTTCTTGCCTGAGCCACAGGAACACGGATCGTTGCGACCAACCTTGATAATCTGTCGGGGCGGCGGCTTGGGGTTTGTTTGCCCACCGGCACATAGCCAGCGCCCTTTGAGGCGGCGAAATTGCGACAACTCGTGATGTATGCGCGCCTCGTCATGCAAACGGAAGCTGGCGACGAATTCTATGGAGCCGGTGTCATCATCAATGCCCCCGCCGGTAACGCTGCGCACCTCCAATCCCTGCCATGTCGAACCGGCGGCAGTGCTTTCGGCCTCAACCAGATCGAAGCCATCTCTTAAGTCAGGGGTCAAGGTGTCAACCAGATAGTCCGTCTTGCCCATGGCGAAGGCGGTGTAGCGCGAACGCAACAGAGCCTCCGCCGTTGCCGCCGCGCCGCCTTCAAGAAGAGGGCCGCAACAATCATCGAATTCCCGACCTGTCCCACAGATGCACCCCGTCATTACATCTTGTGTTCCTGGTAGAAAATGCCATTGGCCACCTGAACCTCGCGGACATAGAAGGCTATTTCCGCGACTTGCCCCGGATTGACCTGGGGTTGGGCCGGCATGTCGCCAAAATTCCAGTGATGACGTTTCACACCTCCCTTGGCGGCGCGTTGAAACGACATATCGTCGTGATGGCCCGGATTATAAATATTATGAATAAGCGGTGGGCCGCCTTTGCCACCCGATGCATTTTCACCGTGACACTTGGCACAGTTGGCATCGAAAAGCAGCTTACCCGCCTTGGCCGTTTGCGTCAGTTCGGGAACTTTAACATCGACTCTGCCCGCCGAAGACGGGGGGCCGGAAGCCTTCGATGTGATCACCGCGACGCCACCCACAAGAATCAGGGCGATAATGATTTTTGGGATATGCTGGGATAAATTCATGGGCTCATGCTTTCAAGGATCAATCATATGGCAGGCATTTTAGGTGCCCTGAGCATATAAATTAAAGGTAAATGTGGCATCATTACGGGCAATATTGACGCAATTGGCAACTAGGATTATCCTGTCCACATGTTGAAACGAAACTCCGCAGCGTTGATTGAACGGCGAATTATGTTCCCGGCCTTCGTTTAAGGGCCGGGCAAGCACGACTTTCGCCTTCTTTTTTCAGTTTCGGAGTTAAATAAATGTTTCAACCATTTGAGGCGCATCGCTGTGCCCGCCCCTCCACTTTCTGTTTTTCCGTACATGCGGACAACGACGTTTCAGTGCTGCCCGGTGTGGTCGGGATTTTGGCCAAGCGCGGCCTGATCCCCGAGCGCATGATCGCCACTCGGTTCCCCAGTGTCGGCCATGGGAAAGGGGAACTGCACGTTGATTTTCACATCCACGAGCTGGATCACGCCGCTGCCGAACTGTTAGCCAAGGCAATGAGACGCATGATTTGCACCCGCGTCGTGTTGACAGCGGAGAAATAAATTCTCCCACTATGATCTAGAGCATTTTATGAACGCATTAATTAAATATAATTGTATTTTATAATATTTTGAAATATTTCTGCGACATAAAGCCCGCTAAAAATGAACACCTACAAAAGAACGCTCTCTTTAATCATGGTCATGTTCGCTGTCGCGGTCATCGGGGCCGGGATTTGGGCGTGGGGGATCTATCTTGTCAACCTGGAAGAACAACGCGGCTGGCTGTTGAGAGTGGCGCAAAACCAGGCACGCCTTATCGAAGCCGTCGCCAATTTTGACTCGCAATTCAGCCAGCAGGATCACCCGCGGGGCTCCTGGGGGGCGACCTTAAGCCAAATTAGAGCCGCCCATGATGACAATCCCGGGTTTGGCAAGACCGGCGAGTTCGTTCTGGCCCGCATCGAAGGCGAGGATATTGTTTTTTTGCTCAAGCGCCGCTTTTCCGGCCAGGGAATTTCAGGGAAGGTTCCTTTAAAATCAGGTTTAGCCGAACCAATGCTCCATGCCTTGCAGGGACAATCGGGAACCTTGATCGGAACCGATTACAGGAATGTTCGCGTGCTGGCGGCTTATGAACCGATCCAGGGAATGGATATGGGAATTGTCGCTAAAATCGATATGGCCGAAATTCGCGCACCCTTTATCAAGGTTGGCATTGTGGCCGGGATTAGCACTCTTCTTCTTATAGTGATCGGGGCTGTTATAAGTCGTGGCATAAGCGTTCCCCTTATCGACTCATTACGGGAAAGCGAGGAGCGCAAGGGAACCATATTGCAGTCCGCCCTCGATGCCATCATCACCATTGAAGATGACGGAACGGTCCTTGAGTTCAACCCCGCAGCCGAAATTATTTTCGGATATACCGCAGATCAGGCCAAGGGCAGGAATATCGCCGATCTTATTATTCCCCACCACCTTCGCGACAAGCATAGAAAAGGCTTGAAGAGATACCTTGAGACTGGCGAAAATATCATCATCGGAAAGCAGATCGAGATACCGGCGATAAGATCAGACGGCAGCGAATTTCCCATCGAATTAACAATATCGCGAATCCAGCTCAAGGAGCGCGGCCTCTTCACCGCCTTTATCCGCGATATATCCGAGGCCAAATCATATCAACTGGCGTTGCAAAACGCCAAGGAGGATGCCGAAAGGGCGAACCTTGCCAAATCTGAATTCCTGGCTTCCATGAGCCACGACTTACGCACGCCCCTGAACGCCATCATGGGTTTTTCTGAAATGATGAATATAAAAACCTTCGGCCCGCTCGGCGACAGCCATTATGAAGGATATGCAACGGATATTCACGAAAGCGGCAAGCTGCTCGTCAGCCTCATCGACGACATCCTCGACATTTCGAAAGTTGAGGCCGGGAAATATGAACTGTTTGAGGAAAATCTGGATGTCAACGTCCTCATCCAGTCCTCAGTGACGATGATTTCAACGCTGGCCGAAACGGCAAGAACCTATCTGGCCACGAACATTGAACCCGGCCTGCCTCTGCTGCATGGCGACGAGCGCTCATTGATCCAGGTGCTTAACAACCTGCTTTCCAACGCCATCAAGTTCACCCCCGAAAACGGTAAAATTGAAATATCGGCCAACATCAGCGGCGATGGCTGCATTAACATCCAGGTAACCGATACCGGCATTGGCATGTCCGCGAAAAATATCGGCAAGGCGCTAAGGCCTTTCGAACAGGCAGACAGCATTCATGCGAAACGCCATGAAGGGACCGGGCTCGGGCTGCACCTGTGCCAAAAGCTGATGCAATTGCATGGCGGTACAATTGACATTGAAAGCACCATCGACAAGGGAACCACAATCACCGTCACCTTCCCGGCAACAAGAACGGTTTACGCTTAAAATGTAAGTTGTTTGTGCCACGCTTCGCGCACGACTTGCCGGGCGTTTTCGTTTATCAGGTCGCCGTGGGCGAGGATGACCCGCTCGAAGTCCCACGCCAGTATCCGTTCCAGGGAAGCGCGAACGGCCTTCTTGTGCTTCCAGCCAAGCTGATATTCCGGCGCCGGGCGGACCTTGTTCCACATACGAAAGACACCCTTCCACCAGAACTTGATGATAAAATTAACACCCGGCGTGCCCTCTCCGATGTTCTCCAGCAAGTCGGTGATGATCAGGGTTTTGGAGGCTTTGTGAAAGAAGGCGACCTCCCAGATAAAGCGCGTGCCGCGCACCAGAACCTGTTCGATCTCCCCCGCCCAAGCCTCCGGCGCGTGATCGCCGAGCAAGCCATCGAACGAAAGCAGCGCATCTTTGCGCTCTATGCCGGGACAAATATAAAGCTTGGCACCCGGAAAGACGGTGTGGGCATTTTGCAGGTGCAGCCAGTGATAGTTACCGGGGCCGACAAGATAACGCACCGGACCGAGCGCCTCGATCTCTACCTTCAACGCGGCGTCAATTTCACAAGGGGAATGAAGCCAAAGGGAACCATCGGCCAAGCGCACCACGCTCATGCGCGCATTAAAGATGCAACCCGCATAATGAATGGGGTAGTCGACCAGATAAATCGAGCCGTCCACATAAGGCTTCAGGCGTGCGCGTCGTTCAACCATCACATCCGCCTTCTTTAAAAGACAGCCGATTATAGCACAAAACGGGGGAATTTTCTGCCCGATAGCCCGCCTGTGGGGCAATAACAGAAAGCTTGCGCAAAATCGCACGTTTCGCTTAAAATGATCGAAACGTGCGATTTAAACCAAGGAACCTCCCATGCGAACCATGAACGCCAACGACGCCAAGAAGAATTTCGGACAACTTCTCGACACCGCCCGCAGAGAACCGGTCACCGTCCACAAACACGGTCGCCCGGTGACGGTGATGCTGTCGATTGAGGATTTTGAGGGTTACCGGAAAATCCAGCGAGAGAACCTAAAAGCGGAATTGCAGAGGGGCCTCGACCAGCTTGACCGGGGCGCGGGAACCCGAGTCGATGCTGCCAGTCTCGGCGACCTGATGGATACCATCAAGATTGAGGGCCGAAAACGGCTTGAAAAATCCATTGCTGATTAAACTCAGTCCTGCAGCCAGGGATGATCTGCTCGATATCTGGACCTACAGCGAAAAGGAATGGGGTGCCAGCAGGGCCGACGAATACCTGGACGATCTGCGCGACCGAATACTGTGGCTAACCGCCAATAAGAATTTATGGAACCAGCGCGACGATCTTTGCAATGGATTGTTCAGCACTATCCAACAAAGCCATGTGATCTATTTTCGTGGCAACACCGGGTCCAGCAACCCAGCAATCGAAATCATCCGCATCCTTCACCAGCGCATGGACGCGGGAAGGCACGTTTAAGGGGGGAAAACAAGCAACACCCAAGACTCAACCGTCATTCCGGCCCCCGCGCCGGAATCCAGTTCTTTTCCACTCGTCATTCCCGACTTGATCGGGAATCCAGTTCTTATGTTAAATTAGAACGTCTAACTCTTTGCAGAAAATATGGAATATCTAAGAGATCGTGATGCACATTTCCTGCTTGCATGCTTTCAGATGAAACTTCTATTTCATTTGGAGTATTATTTTCTTCAGAAATCGAATGCTTAGGTTTAGGTGGTAACGCTTTCCAAGATTGGAGATGCTGACCAAATTTCTCGTAATACCTTGGAGCAAGAATCTCAATTTCTTCAATGAAAGTCCGACGCCCGGTAAATCTTCGTGCGCTGTTACTGGTAAGAATGACCTCGAACGCCCGAATACTGGGGCCAGAGCCAGTCAAAATGTTTTCCGGATTTCCTCTTAATTCTTCAAGTGAAACAACAGTCGTAGAGGCTCTTGAAGCCCAGATAACACCAATGCTAACGCTCGTCGGATCAATTTCTTTAATTTGCCTAAGGAGCCAATTGACACGAGCTTTGCTCGTTTTTTTATCCTTTGGTGCTTCAATACACATAGACATTCTCAATGATCGACTTCGCATGTCAGCCACAACTTGCAGTTCAGAAGCAGCATCGGGAATTTGCAGAAACGCCTCCAATCTGCCTTTTGAACACAAGCACTCGAGATCATCTCGAACACGCCGATCTACATCTGCTACATGTGCCCTTCCTATTTTAACGGTGACATGGCACCCAATTAGCCTGCTCATCAATAATGATAAATCTCGAAGTTCCTGATGCCACCCTTTCACTATTTGTTGCCCCATTTCTCCCTTTTTAACTTTTCCTCCAGCTTGGATATTTTCAACTACTACACTCCATTCTTCAGGCATAGAGACGTAACCTTTAACACCAGCAGATGAATGAGAGAAAAATCTAATGAATTCCCTCAATAAGAATGCCTGCTCGGAATCAGAAACTAATGACTGCTCATGCATAAGGACCGCTTCAGTAAGTATTGCGGTCCATGAAAAATGATAGAGAGAAACTTTCCTTGTAAGCGCTTTTGTGACCGTTAAAGGGTGGTGTGTCGGAAGTGCTGCAAATTCATTTGAGATTGTGATCACAGCATCGATTGAATTATCCCTTGCTAATTTTAAGTAACGTTCAATTTGATCTTGGTCGAGCGTGTTGTTTCCAATTTTAGCCTCAACCAATGCAGTCCATTTTCTTTTCCCTGATAATACTTCGATTAATCCATCCGGACGGTCTACCTTACCTTTTTGATTTTCATCTTTGAACACGACTTCTGTAAACGTATTTACAGAAGACCTAGAACCAAGTCTCTGTCCCGCCTGAGAAAGAAGAGTTTCTGCAAGGGCCGGAATAGACGAAATAACAGCAAGAAAAATAGATGAAGCTTTCTGCTCTTTCCCAGTTTCGGAGATAACCGGGAAAAGTCTCGCAACTTCCCCCGTTTTTAAATAAGCTGGTATTTCCATAACATTCCCCTAATGAGATTATAGATAGCAAAACTATAGAGAAATATATTCATTTAAGGGAAAATTTGCGCAAAAAAAGGCGGAGCCTCTCGGCTCCGGCTTTCTTTAAGAACTGGATTCCCTCCTGCGCGGGAATGACGTTGTTTTAGTATCTTAGTTCTTTTCCTTATCCACAAGCTGGTTCTTGGCGATCCAGGGCATCATGGCGCGGAGTTTTTCGCCGACTTCTTCGATCTGGTGTTCGGCGTTGCGGCGGCGGGTTGCCTTGAAGGATGGCTGACCGGCTTTGCATTCCAGCATCCAGTCGCGGGTGAAGCGGCCGGACTGGATGTCGTCCAGGACCTTCTTCATTTCGGCTTTAGTCTCGCTTGTGATGATGCGCGGGCCGGTCGAATAATCGCCGTATTCGGCGGTGTTGGAAATCGAGTAGCGCATGTTGGCCATGCCGCCTTCGTACATCAGATCGACGATCAGTTTGACCTCGTGCAGGCATTCGAAATAAGCCATTTCCGGGGCGTAACCGCCTTCGACGAGGGTTTCGAAACCGTTCTTGATGAGCTCCATCAAACCGCCGCAAAGCACGACCTGCTCGCCGAACAGGTCGGTTTCGCATTCTTCCTTGAAGGTGGTTTCGATAATACCAGAGCGCCCGCCGCCGATGCCGCTGGCGTATGACAGCGCCACTTCCAGGCCGTTGCCGGTGGCGTCCTGATGGACGGCGACCAGGCACGGAACCCCGCCGCCTTTCTGGTATTCGCCGCGCACCGTGTGGCCGGGGCCTTTGGGGGCGATCATGAAGACGTCGATGTCTGTGCGTGCTTCGATCAGGTTAAAGTGGATATTGAGGCCGTGGGCGAACGCCAGGGCCGCGCCTTCCTTCATGTTGGCGTGAATGTCGGCGTAGTAAATGTCGCCCTGCAGTTCGTCGGGGCAGAGCATCATGATGACATCGGCCCAGGCGGCAGCGTCGGCGACGTTCATCACCTTCAAGCCTTCGGCTTCGGCCTTCTTGGCGCTGGCGGACCCTTCACGCAGAGCGACGCAGACGTCCTTGATGCCGCTGTCGCGCAGATTCAGCGCATGAGCATGGCCCTGACTGCCGTAGCCGACGATGGCGACTTTTTTCGACTTGATCAGGTTAACGTCGGCGTCACGATCATAATAAACACGCATGGTAATCTTCCTTAAAGTTGGCTCGGTTTTAAAGGTAAAAAATCTAGTCGTGATCCATCACCGCAGTGCCACGCGCAATAGCGGCGACGCCGGTTCTGGAAACATCAATCAGGCCCAACGGCCCCATCAGTTCGATAAAAGCGTTGAGCTTGCCAGTGTCACCGACGATCTCGAAGATGAACGAATCATTGGTGCTGTCAACGGCGCGTGCCCGAAAAATATCGGCGATACGCAGGGATTCGACTCTTTTTTCGCCCGTTCCACGCACCTTCACCAACGCCAGTTCGCGTTCCACATGCGGGCCATCGACAGTCAAATCGTTGACACCGTGCACCGGCACCACCCGTTCGAGCTGGGCCTTGATCTGCTCAATCACCATGGGCGTGCCCGAGGTGACGATGGTAATACGCGACAGGTTGTTTTCGAAATTGACCTCGGCGACGGTCAGGCTTTCGATGTTGTAGCCACGGCCTGAAAACAGGCCGACAACGCGGGCAAGAACACCCGGCTCGTTATCGACGAGCACGGACATGGTGTGGGCGTTTTCTACTTCGATTATCGGTGTCACTGTCTTTTATCCAAATTCATATTCATTAGACCAGCACCATGCCGTCTTCGGATACCGCCTCTTCCGCCTTATCCTGGGGGCCGAAAATCATTTCATTATGGGCCGCGCCCGAAGGAATCATCGGGTAACAATTTTCCTTTTGATCGACGGCGACATCGACGATCACCGGGCGGTCGCATTCAATCATCTCGCCGATGACGTCGTCCAGTTGCTCTTTCTTTGTTGCGCGTAATCCAACACCGCCAAAGGCTTCCGCCAGTTTAACAAAATCGGGCAGCGCCTGCATGTGGCTTTCTGCGTAACGCCCACCGTGCAGAAGTTCCTGCCACTGGCGCACCATGCCCATGTATTCATTGTTCAGGATAAACACCTTCACCGGTAGATTATACTGCACCAGGGTCGCCATTTCCTGAATATTCATCAGGACCGAGGCCTCGCCGGCGATATCGACAACCAGCGCTTTCGGGTGCGCTATCTGCACGCCCATGGCGGCGGGCAGCCCGTACCCCATGGTGCCCAGACCGCCCGACGTCATCCAGCGGTTCGGGTGTTCAAAATGGAAATGCTGCGCCGCCCACATCTGATGCTGGCCGACCTCGGTGGTAATGTAGACCTCGTTGCGTTTCTTGGTCAGCTCGTACAGCCGCTCGATGGCGTACTGCGGTTTGATGTTCTTGGCCGCACGGTCGTAATCCAGGCTTTTGCGTTCCCGCCATTTATTGATGATCTTCCACCAGGATTTCATGGCCTTTTCATCGGCCCTGTTCTGGCCCGATTTCCAGATCTTGATCATGTCTTCCAGAACGTGGCCGACATCGCCGACAATGGGCAAATCGACCCGCACGTTCTTGTTGATAGAGGATGGATCGATGTCGATGTGAATTTTCACGGAATCCGGCGAGAACGCATCGAGCCTGCCGGTCACCCGGTCATCGAAGCGGGCGCCGACGCACAGCATGACGTCGCAGTCGTGCATGGCCATGTTGGCCTCGTAGGTGCCGTGCATGCCCAGCATGCCGATGAAATGATTGTCAGAGGCGGGAAGCGCACCCAAGCCCATCAGCGTCAGGGTGCAGGGAAAGTCCGTCGCCTGAACCAGTTGCTTGAGCAACAGCGAGGCACCGGGGCCGGAATTAATGACCCCGCCACCGGCATAGATGAGCGGTTTTTTCGCCCCTGCCAACAACTTCACGGCCTGTTCGATCCTGCCGATATCGCCCTTGACCTGCGGCTTGTAACTTTTATGGACGACCTTGGCGGGCGGCAGGTAATCGGCCTGGGCCATCATCACGTCTTTGGGAAAGTCGATGACAACCGGGCCGGGACGACCGCTTTTGGCCACATAAAAGGCTTCGTGAACGCGCCGCGCCAATTGATCCACGCCCTTGACCAGATAATTATGCTTGGTGCAGGGCCGGGTGATGCCGGTGGTGTCGGCTTCCTGAAAAGCGTCATTGCCGATCAGGTGCGTCGGCACCTGGCCACAAATGCAAACCAGCGGCACGCTGTCCATCATGGCGTCAAGCAGGCCGGTCACCGCGTTGGTCGCGCCGGGGCCGGATGTCACCAGCACGACGCCGACCTTACCGGTCGAACGGGCGTAGCCTTCGGCAGCATGCACCGCACCGCCTTCCTGACGCACCAGGATATGACGGATTTTGTTCTGCTTGAATATCTCGTCGTAAATCGGCAGCACAGCACCGCCCGGATAACCAAAAACCACATCTACGCCCTGATCGGTCAATGCCTTCAGGAGTATCTGTGCGCCGCTCATCTGGTTATTGGACATCGTCTTAGCCTTTTTTCAAGTCACTCAACAAAATTCAGGCCGCTTAGAGCAATCTGCGTTTTCTTAAACGCAGACAAGTTGCTCGATTCCTTTTTATAATGATCAAATAATCCGCATTAAAGCGATTAAGCTTTAATGCGGATTATTTGATCTAAAGGCGGCCGATAACAGGGTTCTGGTGGTAATTCTCCCGGATTCCCAGCAATCCCGCTTAAGCAAGAACGCGCAAACTAATCGTTCAGGGCGGGTTGGTCAACATAAATTGACGAACAAATGAAAAGATTTCTTGGCGTAAACTTTCCGAATATTGCGCATTTAGATCCAAATCTGCTGCAAGTTGATTTCGCAGCCAAGTCATTTGCCGTTTAGCAAACTGCCGTGTCGCCCGCTGAGCCTCCTCTACAGCAGTTTGCAGGTCGCATTGCCCCTTCAGGTAGCGCCGCATTTCGGGCACCCCGACCGCCTTCATAGCCGGTAGATTGGGATCAAAACCCATCTCGTCAAAGCTTTGCGCCTCTTCAAGGCCGCCATTTTCCAACATCCAGGCAAAGCGCCCATTGATCCCTTCGTAGAGGTCTTCACGGGCCGGAGATAACTTTAGTACGCAAAAGGCGGCATTCAGGGGTGGCTTTGCGGGATGTTTTTTCTGCCATTGGCTAAGCGACGTGCCCGTCGCCAGCGCCACTTCATAGGCACGGATCAAGCGCTGGGTGTCACCGGCAGGAAGTCGGGCCGCCATTTCCGGGTCAAGGCTTGCAAGTTGCTCATGGAAAGCTTCCCCACCCAGCCTTTGATGAAGCGCCGTCGCCTGCTCGCGGAATTGTGCAGGAACATGTGGGACCGGGGCCAGCCCTTCGAGCAGGGCCTTCAGATACAGACCGGTACCGCCGACAACGAGTGGCAAGCGTCCGTCTGCCCAGGCGGCCTTGATTTCACCCAGCGCCAAATCGAGCCAGCGACCGACCGAACACGGATCGTCAGCCGCCAGCACCCCGTACAGGCGATGCGGGGCTTGATCCAGATCGCGCATCGGTGGGCGGGCGCTCAACACATTGAGCTCGCGGTACACCTGCATGGAGTCCGCATTGATGATCAGCCCGGAAAATTCCCGCGCCACATCAATCGCCAAAGCAGATTTTCCACTCGCCGTCGGCCCGGCAATAATGATGACACGCTGTTGCAAGATTTAGCCCTCTCGATTCCAGCGCATGATACCTATACGGCCATCAGTTTGCTATATCGCGACCAGCACAAGCAAAATCCACCATCCCCATTCAGGCAACTCTGCCTTATCGATAAATTCCTTGATCTTCATTTAGTAACCTCCTTCATCCGCCATTATATCAGCTAAACGACGACGCGCAGAATGGCTGACCGGTTCGGCGACCCCCAGGCGGAACAGCATCTGAACCGTGTGCCCTTCGGGAACGTCTAAAAAATCCAGAAACTGCCCCTGTAGGGCGCTCATATCGGCGTATTCTTGCAGAACCTGACTCATGGGATGCATGGCCAGCCCCAGCCCAGTCGCCTTCAGGTTGAGCCGCTCGTAGGCGCGGCCCGTCAGCACCTGATCCAGGCGGCTGTTGGTCGGCGTCGTGATCCAGCCAAAAGCGGCGGCTGAATTGGCCTGGTCGGTTGTTATCTTGACGGCCTGGGCACCGAAGTCCGAACTGTCGGCTTCGCTTTCCTGGCGGTCCAGAAAAAAGGTCTCGGCAACCATCTTCTTCAAGCCGCTCATGCCCGACTGGGCAACCCCGAAGCCGTCGCGGAAGCGGGCCTGTTCTTCATCATTAAAGCGGAACATGGCGATGGTTTCGGCGTCGCGCGCCTTGTCAGATGTTTCAATCTGCATGGCCTGTCGGGCGATGTCGGCCAGCTTGCCACGCATGGCAGCCTCATTGCTCAGGCCAAACCCCGGATGATTGATGGAACCAGCCAGTTCGGCAAGCTGGGCCGCACTGACAGGGAGGTCATCATAAACCCGTTTGTTCGATTGCCTTTTGGTGATCTGCGCAAACAAGGGATCAACACGGGCACTGGCGTCCTTTGTCAGGGTGAGCGAGGCGACGGGTTTGTCGGCTACTTTCGTATTGCCGTACTGGCCTGCCGGGAAATACACGATATCCACGGCATAACCCCGGCTCGCTGCCGCCAGTGCGGCGTTCTCAAGGAAGGTGCCCTGACCGATATGAACCTGACGAAACGGCGGGTCTGTTTCAGGCAGCAAACGCGATTGGTCCACATACAGATCAAAGCTGTTAGGGCCTGTCAGGTCGACGATCCACGGCTGCTTGTTGTGCGGGTTGGGTGCCAGAATGGCATAGGACAAAACTATCCGGCGGATATCCGTTTCATCGGGCATGGGACCATTCCAGGCTTCAAGCCCGGTTTCACCACTCTCGCCACAGGCTGTCAGGACACTTGGCAACAGCGCCACTGTCGATCCCGTCGCCATCACCTTGATAAAGTCGCGTCGGTGCATGGTTCTTATCCTTCAATCAGATAGGGACGGATGATCTCGCGAATCATTTCAATTCCCTCGTTGATGTTCGCCTCATTGAGCGGTTCATCCTCGATGCTCAAAAAATTGAGCCAGTAATCGCCGATTAACCAGCCGATGCGGATTAAGCGGGGCAAGGTTTTCTTGTCTTGTGACCTGCGCATAACGCCGCTTTCAATCAGGTATTCGAAGAAAGCTTCGATCTCTTTCAAGCGGGTTTTTCGAACCTTTTTGTAGGCCTTCGTCAATTCCGGATCATTGAGCAGCAGGACCGACAGCTCTTTCTGAAAAAATCGATAATTGACAAGCATCCCTTGCAGGGCCGCCATTGCCTCGAAGAATTTCTCCAAAGCAGGCAGTCGATCCTCGCCTGTCTGCCAGACCGTATCCATATTGGCAATCATCTGCTGGTAGATGTCGCGGATGATCTCTTCCTTGTTGGCAAAGTGGTAGTACAGATTACCCGGACTGATAGCCATCGCCCGGGCGATATGGTTAGTCGACACCGCCGCCGTCCCCTTGTCGTTGAACAGTTCTATGGCGGTGGCCAGAATGGCCTGCTTGGTAGAGACGTGTTTCATGTTCGGGGCACTTCAATGTTGGAGCAACAGCACTAATTTAGAGTAATTACTCTAAATGTCAACGGGCGTTTTTATGCTGTCGGAGTACACACAAAAAAAGACGGGGCCCACAGGGCCCGTCTCAGGCTGCTGACAAAGGTATGGTTTATCTAATGAGACCGAGAAGCTTGATTGTTTCTACTAAGTGTTGGGTTGGTTTCACTTGACTTCGAAAGATGTTCACTATATGTTCTTATTTTATGAAATTATAAATCAGGCTGTTTGATGATCAACGGAAGCTGTCTTTGTGGGAAAATTAAATTTCAAATCTCTGGTGAACCATTCTCGTTGAGCTATTGTCATTGTTCTAGGTGCCGCAAGGCTGCGGGTGTTTTCTCGGCAGTTTTGGTCGGGAAAGCCGATGATCTTTTGATTACAGAAGGGCATGACGAAATAGCAAAATTCTCGCCTGGACCAGAATGGAAGTTTGAACGTTGTTTTTGTAGGGAATGCGGCACTTCTCTGGGCGATATGGCTACAGGTGATATCTATGTAATCGCAGCTTCCGCCTTGGATGATGATCCAGTAATACGGCCTACAGCGCATATTCATACAGCATCAAAACCTGACTGGTACAAGATTGTTGATAGCTTGCAAAAATTCGAAGGCGACTACATCCCAGAAAAGTAAGTTTTATAACGAATTCCCACGTAACACCAAGTCACCAACCCAAAGCAAAAAACCGCTAAAAAAATAACGGGGTTTGTCAGTGGCCTGAGGCGGGCCCCACAGGGCCCGCCTTTAATTGCATTTGTGGATTGACGTCGTTACGTTATGGAAGCACAGGGCTTGTTGTTGCGTGCGCGGACTTCGGCAGGGCGAAGGCGAACACAACCGCAGCCAAAGAAAACCCGCTGGCCAGCAGGAAAGCATTGGCAATATTGCTCTCCGCCACGACCCCAGCAAGTACCGCAGCAGACGCGGCAAAGCCATCCATGACGGCGAAGGTCAGCCCCAGGCTTGTTCCTTCACGGCCACCTGAATGATCGATTGCCAAGGCCAGAAGCACGGCCCGGATTGCCACCAGCGCCGTCAGCGCGACCCCAATGGCAATCAGGGAAAGCGCGAATGAGGATGGCAGCCACGCCACAAACGCCGCCACGGCGGCAACCCCATTGCCGATAACAATCAGCGGTCGCCGCCCAAGGTTGTCGGATATCTTGCCCATCCAAGGCTGCATCAAGGCGCCGGGCAACATCATCGCCGCCATGGCCATGGCCGTGGCCAACCAACCAAGATCATGATTTTCCCTCAGGTAAAGTGGGGCCATGGTGATGGTCGCGAACATGCCCATATTGTAGGAAATAAACAGCACAATGACCCGGACGCCCGCCCCGGTCGACCAGACCCGCCAGATATCCGTAAAATCGGCGCGCGTCGGACGCGAGTTGACGTGACGGGGCACCTTAGCCGCGATAAAAACAAAGGCGCACCCCATAAGCAATGTCGGGATGACCATCACCTGTATGGCCGTGCGCCAATCCGCCATCGACAACAGCAAGCCAACGGCGGGGAGCGCAATAACCTCTGAAATATGGCCACCAATGGCATGCATTCCCAAGGCATAGGCGCGACGCGCTTTATGCATCTGCGTCAACACACCCGTTGCAATGGGGTGCCAGGCCGCATCGCCCATTCCGGCAACGGCGATCAGGATGGCAAAGGGCCAGAAGCCATCGCTAAAGGAGGCCGCAAGGTAGCCGAAACCGACCCAAAAAAATGTTGCGGTCAGCAAAATTCCTCGATTTGCCACATGATCGGCCAAAAGCCCGGCCGGAAAATAGGCCAGAGAAGCGCCTAGGCTATGGATCATAAACAAAAAGCCGATCTGCGTCGACGACAGGCCCAGGGCCAAACCGAACGCCGGGATCAGCAGATACATACCAATGGGCACCAGATCATTAGCGCAATGGCCTATGGAAAAGGGGATGAAGAGGTCGGTTTTCATTGGGGCCCGGTATGCCAAAGCATATTCATAGAGGAAAAACGGGCCCCGAAGGACCCGTTTTTAAAAAAGCACAAAGAATATTGAAACCCCAACTACTCCGCCGCTACCTGTGGCAGGTCCGCCATCGCCGCGTCCAGAGCGTCGTGATCGTAGTCTTCGTCTTTCAGCTTGCCTGCGAAGTAATCGGTGTAGGCCTGCATATCGAAGTGGCCGTGGCCGGACAGATTAAACAGGATCGTCTTCGATGTTCCCTCTGCCTTGCATTTCAACGCTTCCTCAACCGCCGCCTTGATGGCGTGGGTCGATTCCGGAGCTGGCACGATGCCCTCGGCGCGGGCGAACTGGACCCCGGCCTCGAAGCAACCGGTCTGGTGATAGGCCACCGCCTCAACAGCACCGGAGGCAACCAAATGACTAACCAGCGGCGACATGCCGTGATAGCGCAAGCCACCGGCGTGAATGCCCGAGGGGATAAAGGTCGAACCCAGGGTGTGCATCTTGACCAGTGGCGTCAGGTGCGCCGTATCGCCAAAATCATAGGCGAAGGCGCCGCGTGTCAGTGTCGGGCAAGCCGCCGGCTCGACGGCGATGACGCGGCGTTTCTTACCGCCGCGAAACTGTTGGCCCAAAAACGGGAAGGCCAGACCGGCGAAGTTGGAACCGCCCCCGGCGCAGCCGATGATGATGTCCGGGTCGTCGCCAGCCATTTCCATCTGTTCCATGGCTTCCTGACCGATGATGGTCTGATGCAACAGCACGTGGTTGAGCACACTGCCCAGGGAATACTTGGTGTCGTCATTCTGGGCCGCCACTTCGACGGCTTCGGAAATAGCGATGCCCAGGGAGCCTGTGGAATCCGGATGTTCGGCCAGAATCGCCCTGCCGGACTCGGTTTCGGTGCTGGGACTGGCGACGCAGCGCGCCCCATAGGTTTCCATCAGCGCCCGACGGTAAGGTTTCTGCTGATAGCTGACCTTGACCATGAAGACATTGACTTCAAGGTCGAACAGGTTACCGGCAAAGGCCAGGGACGAGCCCCACTGACCGGCACCGGTTTCCGTCGACAATTTCTTGACGCCTTCTTCCTTGTTGTAGAAGGCCTGGGCAACGGCGGTGTTGGGCTTGTGACTGCCCGACGGGCTGACGCCTTCGTACTTGTAGTAAATCTTGGCCGGGGTATCCAAAGCCTGTTCAAGGCGGCGGGCCCGATAGAGCGGTGCCGGACGCCACAACTTGTAGACTTCACGGACCGGTTCGGGGATTTCGATTTCACGTTCTTGCGTCACTTCCTGCATGATACAAGCCATCGGGAACAACGGCGCCAAGTCGTCAGGACCAATCGGCTGACCGGTGCCCGGGTGCAGGACCGGGGCCAGTGGTTCGGGTAAATCGGCCGCTATGTTGTACCAGTGCTTCGGAATACGATCTTCGGATAGAGTATATTTGTAGTCGCCCATAATGGCCTCCCTTGATTATTATTTAAGGTAACCTAGTCAATTCGGATGGATTGACGCAAGGGGAAGGTGACGATGAAACGAACGGGTAAGCGCCGAAGAGATGCAGTGATATCCTTATTGAAATAAGATAAACTCATGCCACCGGTCTGTACAAAATAGAAGTTGAAAAATGATCTGGAACTCCATTTTCCTGATGTCCGTTATAGACGGGGCGGTAATTCTTATCACGATGTTGGTTTATGTCGCGTTCTATCAGCAAAAATCCATCCTTAGACAGCTTAACCTGCAGCTTGGTGCAGGGCTTCTGTTGTCGGGGTTAACAGTGATCGCCCTGTTCTATCTTGGCGACCTGCTGACCATGCACGCTTTTCCTTTGTTTATGCCCATGAAGAAAGCCATGGGGATGATGCTGTTCTGGCATTTGAATTACATGTGGCCCGTTGTATTGATGGGCTCTGCTTTTATCGCCTTCGGCCTTTATTATCTTTTGAAGGTATTATTTCCGAAGGTTTTAATTCTTATTGAAGCAACAAACGTGGCCAAGAAAGAAGCCGAAGCCGCCAATCTCGCCAAATCAGAGTTCCTCGCCAATATGAGTCATGAATTGCGCACTCCGTTAAACGCCATTATCGGCTTTACTCAAATGATGGAAACGGAAACCTATGGCTCGGTGGGTAGTGACAAGAACAAGGAATATGTGGGGTTTATTCGTCACTCCAGCCAACTCCTGCTAACTCTGGTCAATGAAATTCTCAATGTTTCCCAACTCGAGAAGGGAGAGATAAAACTCCATGAAGAGCCTGTAAATGTCGGTGAATTTGTCAATATCTGCATGAATTTGGAAACCGAACAGGCAACTGCGGCGGGGCTGACCCTGACTGCGGACATTGCCGGAGATATGCCTTCATTGCTCGCCGATAGAACCAAGGTCGAGCAAATCCTGCTCAATCTTCTGATCAATGCCATTAAATTTACCCCGCCAGATGGCACTATTTCGATACAAGGAAATGTCACCGCCCGGAACGAAATCAGGCTGAAAATCAGCGATACGGGGATTGGCATCAATCCCGACGACGTGCCCAGAATTCTAGAACCTTTTGAGCAAGTCGAAAACATTATGACTCGTTCACACAAGGGAAGTGGGCTTGGGCTGCCATTGGTCAAAAGCATGACCGAATTACATGGCGGTTTGCTGACTATCGATAGCCAAGTTGGTAAGGGAACAACAGTAACGGTGACATTCCCGCCTGAGCGCACGCTCCAACCGGCCTAAAGCATCTCGCCGATGTTCTTGGTCTTTAGCGTCTCGCGGGCCTTAGCGTATTTAGGATCGTTCCAGAACATCAGGCAGCCGTTGCAGCCCAACCCGCAACAACTCTCCAAGCCCAACGTCGGGGCCTTGCCCGCGTGGGCCCGGCCTTTCAAGGTTGGCCGCTCGTCGGCTTTATCGCGCAAACCGCTTTCCATATCCAGGCTGATCAGGTTGCCTTCCAGTAATGACTGACGTTCTTCGGACAGTTCGGTTTCCATGCGTGCCACGCTTAAGGGTGGCAGCAGGGCTTGCAGATCACCTAAGTCCTCATTATGGAACGCGGCGGCGGGAATTCTGATGGAACGCCCCTGCCCTGGGGCAACCTTTTCAGTGATTTCCTTCGTTTTAGCGTTTTCAAATTCGTAAAGGCGCAGGCGCACCGGTTGCATGCGACCGGGACTCAGGAATTCGAGAATAACCCCCACCCGTAGCGGATTACGAACCAGAAAAATCATGTCATCGCCGTCCCACTGAGTCACTGCCCCGGCATAAAGCCAGCCGCCAACGGTGTCGGTTCGATCGTAGTTATGAGCCAAATTAGTCAGGCGACCTTCGTGGAAGCCCAGGCTGTAGCCCCGGCTTTGCAAGGTGTAAAGCTCGCGCAAATATTCATCGGGTTTCCAGCTTTTGGGGTCGGCGTACCAGGCATCGATGGCATGGCGGTACGCCCTGGCCGTCATGGCGGCGTAGTATTCGCTTTTGTTACGCCCTTCGATCTTCAAACTGTCTATGCCCAGGGCCAGATAATCATCCAGCTTCGGCATCAGGCATAAATCCTTGGCGTTGAGGATATAGGAACCGCGATCATCCTCTTCGATTTTCATCAGCTCGCCGGGGCGGTATTCTTCTTCCAGGAAAAAGTCGTAATCGTCCTTGTTGCCCGGCGTAATTTCCACTTCTTCGCCGCTTTTTGTGCGCGCCAGAACCTTGTAGTTCCAACGACAACTTTGCGCGCAGTTGCCCTGATTGGCACCGCGTTCGGCCAAAAAGTTGGACAGCAGACAGCGCCCGGAATAGGTCATGCACATGGCCCCGTGGACGAAAGCTTCGAGCTTGATGTCTGGGCATTTTTCGCGAATTTCCACAAGTTCTGCGAAGCTGACTTCCCGCGCCATGACACACAGGGACGCACCCTGTTTTTGCCAGCTTTGCACGGTTAACCACGAACACGCATTGGCCTGGGTCGACACATGCAGTTCCAGTTCGGGCGCGTTTTCTTTCAGGTAATGAAAGACGCCGGGGTCCGAGACGATGATGCCATCGGGGCCGACTTTACGGACCGTCTCGACAAAGGTGGGAAGTTTGTCGATGTCTTTGTTATGGGTGAACAGATTAAGCGTCAGGTAGATACGTTTGCCGTGGGCGTGAACGAAGCGTACCCCTTCGCTCAATTCTTCCAGGGTGAAGGCCGACTGGGTACGCAGCGACAGATCGGGCGTGCCCGCATAAACCGCGTCCGCGCCATAAAGAATAGCCGTCTTCAGTTTCGACAATGAGCCTGCGGGCATCAACAGCTCAGCGCGGTGCGGTTTGGTTATGTTCACCATCAATCCTTAAATCAATTCCGGGTTTATACCAAGTTGCATTAATAATGACTCATAGAGACGGCTTCACAAGACTTTTGGCAAGGAGCGTTCGGCGTGGCGATGCGGCATATCGTAAGACGGGCGCGACGCTGTCCAAAAGTCTTGTGAAGTCGCCGTCCCGGTCGCTTATGCAACCCGTCGGAGGGCGTCGGAAAACCTTGACGATGAGCCACATCGACTGCGGCCTTCCTCCTACCCGACGGGCTGCATAAGCGATCTCTATGGGTCATTATTAATGCAATTTGGTATTAGACGCAAAAACGGCCCCACACAAGGCAGGGCCGTTTCTTTGAGACTTTTAAAAGATTAAAGCCGATTACTTCTTATCGATGCTCAAGGCGACAAAACGCAGACCCGACTGACCTTCGACCAGCAGCAGGATACGCTTGGAACCTTCCTTGCGGGCTTCATCGATTTTGCCAATCACCTGATCCGGCGAGGTGACTTCCTGTTGGCTGACCTCGACGATCAAATCACCTGGGCGGATGCCTTTCTCAAAAGCGACACCATCATCGGCGACTTCGGTGACGATGACGCCGCGCGCTTCAGCATCAAGTTTGAACTTGTCACGCAAGGCCGGAGTGATTTCAGCAAGGGTCAGCCCCAACGGATCGACCATCTTGTCGCCGCCAGCTTCGTTGTCCTTTTGTTTCTTGTCGCCAGGACCTGCAGCGGCCATTTGGGTTTCGTCCAGCTTGCCGACGGTAACCTCGATGGTCATTTTCTTGCCGTCACGCCAAACCACAACCTTGACCGGCTTGTCGACTTCGGTTTCGGCGACAATACGCGGAAGTTTACGCATTTCCGGAACCGCTTTGCCGTCGAATTTAAGGATCACATCACCGGCCTTGAGGCCTGAATCTTCGGCCGGGCCGCCTTTGATCAAACTTGCGACCAGTGCCCCCTCTGCCTTTTTCAGGCCAAGGGTTTCGGCTATTTCATCGCTTACGCCTTGAATATGGACGCCAAGCCAGCCGCGTTTGACTTCACCGTGATTGATCAATTGATTGATGATCGGCTGCGCCCCGGAACTGGGGATAGAAAATCCGATGCCGACACTACCGCCGGACGGCGAATAGATCGCCGAATTAATACCAATGACGTCCCCGTCCATATTAAACAGCGGGCCACCGGAATTGCCGCGATTGATCGAGGCATCAGTCTGGATGAAATTATCATAGGGGCCGGACTGGATATCACGTCCGCGCGCCGAAATAATACCGGCTGTGACGGTGCCGCCGAGTCCAAACGGATTGCCAATGGCCACGACCCAGTCGCCGACCCTGGCTTCGTCGGAATTTCCAAAACTGACGGAAGCCATTTTCTTCGTCGATTTGATCTTCAGGACAGCCAGATCAGTTTTTGCGTCGCGACCAATCAGTTCCGCCTTCAAGCGGTCATTGTCTTGCAGAATCACCGTGATTTCATCGGCGTCGGCAATAACATGGTTATTGGTAATGACATAGGCGTCACCGTTTTTCTTGGTATCAATGATGAAGCCTGAACCCAGGGATGTCGCCTTGTGCTGGCGTTGACCATGATTTTGCTGCTGGTTACGTTCGAGAAAATCCTTGAAGAATTCTTCGAAGGGCGAGCCGGGCGGCAATTGCGGCATTTGCGGGGCGGTACGCCCTTTTATCACCTGCGTTGAGGAAATATTGACAACGGCGGGGAGTAACTTTTCCGCCAAATCGGCAAAACTGTCGGGCGCAGAACGAGCATTGGCGGGGGCAGAGGCAATCATTATCGCCATCGCCAGCATGGCGGCGGCAAACCAGGCCACCCGCGCATTCCATGTCAGGGCACAAAAATATTCTGCTGTTGCTGTTTTCGACAGATTGTTCACGTCTGAAATCTCCTGAAGGGACTTAGGGGTAATATGAAATTCTTGAATTTCCCATTCTGACAAAGAATGTGGTCACACTATGGCAATTTGAGCACGATTTCGTGATTAATTTCTTTAACCCCTGACCATCCAAACGATACCGACCCCCAGCACTGCCGCCACAAGACCAACGAAGCGCAAATTTGAGGTCGCCCGTTCCAACACCTGGGCCATCATCGAACGCATGGCCTCTGGAAAAAGGGCGTAAGCCGCCCCTTCAAGCACCAACGCCAAACCAAAGGCGGCGAACAGATCAGAAAGAACCATGATCGTGCCGCCGCCTTAAGCCTGACTTATTTCTTCTTGTCGCCCATGGCCGAGCCGAAGTAGCGCATGAAATCGCTGTTCGGCGAAAGCACAAGGGATGTGTCTTTATCGAACGCTTTCTCATAGGCTTCCATAGACCGGTAGAAGGCAAAGAACTTGGCATCGCGACCGAAGGCGTCGTTGAGAATCCGCGACCGTGCGCCTTCGCCCTTACCACGGGCGATTTCCGCCGTCTTCTGGGCATTGGCGATAATGATTGTCCGTTCCCGATCGGCTCCGGCTTGAATTTTAGCCTTTTCCTCTTCACCCTTGGCGCGCAGCTCGGCGGCCTGGGCGACACGGGAAGAGCGCATACGGGTGTACACCGCCGCCGACGTGGTTTCCGGCAAATCGGTGCGACCGATGCGAACATCGATAACCTCGACACCAAAATCGGCACCCTGGGATTTCAGTTGTTCACTGATCAGGTGCATGACCTCGGACCGCTTCACAGTCAACATATCGCCAAGCAGGACTTTACCGACTTCAGCACGCACGGCGGCATTCAAGCGACCGCCAAAGACGTCGCGGAATTGAGCGTCGGTTGAGGCCTTTTTGCGGAATTCCAGCGGATCAACAATACGGTAACGGGCGAAACTATCGACGTTGATACGTTTTTGATCCTGCAGGATGACTTCCTGCGGGCTGGGATCCAGATCCAGGATACGACGGTCATAGTATTCCACATTCTGCAGGAACGGCATCTTGAATTTCAGGCCCGGCTCACGCTCGACGCGGATCGGATTACCAAATTGCAGAACCAGCGCCTGGCTGGCCTGATGGACGGTAAACACGCTGCCATAGGCGACAATGCCGCCGACGATAACGATAATACCCAGAATGGCGAGAAATAATTTATTCATCAATTTGTCCCCGCGTTTTTCTTTTGCAATTCCGGCAACGGCAGATAGGGAACAACGCCCGTTCCACCATTGTTGTCGATGATGACCTTGTTTGAATTTTGCAGAACTTGCTGCATGCGCTCGATATACAGGCGCTCAATGGTCACCGCTTCACCGGTTTTATAGGCCGCATAGACGGACAGGAATCGTTGCGCCTCGCCTTCGGCCTCGCGGGTCACCTTTTCCTGGTATGCCAGGGCTTCCTGAACCATGACGGCGGCTTCACCTTTGGCCCTAGGAACAATGCCATTGCGATAAGCATCCGCCTCGTTAACGCTGCGTTCCTGATCCTGCTTGGCGCGCTGCACATCATTGAAGGCGTCGATCACTTCTGACGGCGGATCGACCTTCTGCTGCTTGACGTCGACGATAAAGACCCCGGCCCCGTAGCTGTCCAGGATACCCTGCAACAATTCCTTGGTCTGGGCTTCAACTTCGCCGCGCTTGACGGTTAGGGCATCTTCCAGGGTTGTCTGGCCGATAACCTCGCGAATGGCGCTTTCGGCTGAAATTTTGACGGTCCCTTCAGGGTTGCGGATGTTGAACAGGAAGTCGGCAGCATTCTTGATGCGCCACTGGACGACGAAATCCACATCGATGATGTTCTGGTCGCCGGTCAGCATCAGGCTTTCCTGGGGCACATCGCGGACACCGGAACTACGCCCGTCACCGTTTGTCCTGTAACCGATGGTAATCTGGTTGGTCAACGAGACATTGGGTTTGAAAACCTGGCCAAGGGGTGCCGGGGCCCAATAATTCAGACCCGGCGCGGTCACCTTGACGAACTTGCCAAACAACAATTCAACGCCCTGCTCACCGGGTTGAACCCGGTAAAAACCACTGAACAGCCAAATCGCGATAACACCTAGGACGATCAGGATAAAACCGCGCGACGATCCAACTCCGCCTGGCATAAGGTTTTTAAACTTGTCCTGGGAACGGCGCAGAAGTTCTTCTATATCGGGGGGAGGCGTCGCAGGTCCACGGCCCCACGGGCCTTGTCCACCGCCGCCTTGTTGATTCCATGCCATTTATATAAAGTCCTTTTTAATTTTGTCAAAAGCCGGGCTTGTATTTTGCAGTTCTAATGTTACTTCTAGTGAAATAATTGACTGCCTTATAGGACAGCCAGTGCAGCGGCGCAATGTTCCTGCGTAAAACAGCACCGGACGGATATCGGTTTAAATTTTGGAGATTTCAAGTATGTCGGCCATTAATAACGAACTTATTTTAGACGCCCTTAAGGCAGTAAAGGATGGTGATCAGGATATCGTCACCTTGAAAATGATCAGCGGGCTGCAAATAAAGGACGGTCATGTCGCCTTTGCCCTTGAAGTCGACCCCGCCCGCGGCGCCCAGTTGGAGCCCTTGCGTAAAGAGGCCGAAAAGGTTGTCCACGCCCTTGATGGCGTGTTGTCGGCGACCGTCGTGCTGACCGCCGAAACCGACAATGCCCCGGCCCCGGCGGCGGCGGCCCACGAACACCACCCGGCCGGAACCGGCCCCGACGCGGTCATGATGCCCGGCGTTAAGGCCATCATCGCAGTCGCCTCAGGCAAGGGCGGCGTCGGCAAATCGACGACTTCGGTCAATCTGGCGCTGGCGCTGGCCGCCGATGGCCATTCCGTCGGCATCCTGGATGCCGACATCTACGGCCCGTCAATCCCCCGTATGTTGGGTGTTACTGGCGAGCCGTCCTCAAGCAACGGCAAAACCCTGGACCCCATGCAGGGTCACGGCATCAAGTGCATGTCCATGGGCTTTTTAATAGAAGAAGAAACCCCGGTAATCTGGCGTGGCCCCATGGCCCAGACAGCCTTGCAACAGATGATGCGGGACATCAACTGGGGCGATCTTGATGTTCTTGTCGTCGACATGCCGCCGGGCACCGGTGATGTGCAACTGACTATGGCCCAACAAGTGCCGCTTACCGGCGCGGTCATCGTTTCAACGCCACAGGACATCGCCCTGGCCGACGCCAGACGTGGCCTGAATATGTTCCGTAAGGTCGATGTGCCGGTGTTCGGCATAATCGAAAACATGAGCTACTTTGCCTGCCCCCATTGTGGAGAGCGTTCCGATATCTTCAGCCACGGCGGTGCCAGGGCCGAAGCAGAATTATTGAGCACCGATTTCCTCGGCGAAATCCCACTGGCCATCGACATCCGTGAAACATCGGACAATGGCAACCCGATTGTCATTTCCCAGCCCGATAGTGCACACGCCAAGGCTTACCGCGCCATCGCCGCGGAAGTTTGGGCGAAAACCGTTAAGGCATTGGAAAAAGGCGAAGCGGAGGCTCCGCGCATCGTCGTTCAGTAGGCACTCCGAAGCGCCACCCGTTAGTCTTTATCGACGAAGCTACGGGTGGCTTCGGTTGCCTCCCAAATGATTTCCTGCAGACCGCAGATGCATTTTTTTATGCCCGCTTGTTCGCATTCTTCCCTGTGCCTGGCGTACTTCATCAGGCGGAAGACGGAATTCTTGAGACTGTTCGACGCCCGATCCAAAGTGCGCTCGACAATGACAGAAAGGTAAACTTCGTCAAAAGGTTTGCCGATGAAGTCATCGGCACCGGCGCGAAAGCATTGTAAAATGATCTGCGGATTGGTATCGGCTGTCATAACGATGACGGGTAGCGTCATAAGATTACTTCTTATTTGACGCAGCGCCAGTAACCCATCGATACCGGGAAGGTGAAAATCCAGCAGGATTAAATCAATTTCCCCACGCCGTACCTCGTGAAGAATATTTCCGGCATCGCCCAACTGGTATACCGAATGGCCAGCGGCAGACAGAATCTGCGCTGTGTATTCACGCAACGCCATATCATCATCAATAATTAGTATTTTTTGCCCCATAATAGGCAAAGTGGGGGGAGATGATGATATTTACAAGATAAAGTTGCAAAAAATCTAATTATTTTTTTATCCATGCCTTGTTCCACCTTGGCGCAAATCGCCTTTAGTCGAACAACGCATCGATATCAGATTGATCGATTGCATGTTCCTCGTGCTGGGGGCCGTTCAGAAGGGCTGCGTCACCTTCAAGAGCAGCTTTATCAACCTTAATATCCTTAAACCCGTCTTCGCCCCAGATATCGATCATCGAAAGGATCCGTTCTTCCAGATACTGGATGGTTCTGATGACCTTGGTGGTGCGCTGGCCGCTAAGATCCTGAAAGTTGCAGGCTTCCATGATATTGATCGTCTTACCCATCGCTTCATCGATCATGGTATGGGCACCGACGTCATTGGAGCGTTCTTTCATTTGATCGAGCAGTTCGCCAATTTCCTCAGTTGCATTGAGAATTTCGTTGGTCGCCCGCTCCGTCACCGCGACAATGGCATCAAGTTCCATGGCTGCACTGGTCAGACGGTCGTCTTCCTCGCCGGGTTGGCGGATCGAAGCAATTTCCTTCTTTGTCTCGTCAATATGATTTCGCAGGTCTATCAAATGCTCGCGAAGCACGGACATTTCAGGTAATTCACCGGCTGCCTCGGGCTTCGCGTGTTGGGTGGGCTCACCCTTAATCAATCCCTTCAGCTCCCTGATTTCACCGAGCAACAAGGAAAGATCCGCTGAGGAAACAGTGGCATCGCCAGTTGAAAGATCGTCTGGAACGATCTCACCCCTTAATTCCATCATTTTACGTTCAGCCGAGAACAGGACTTTTACAGGACTTTTCACGCATCCCCCGAGATTATTTTTTGCAGGATTACTTAATTCTTGCAGATTAAAACCGTTATATTCTAGGTCGACAAGAAAAAACTTCCCGTGTCAAGAATCAGACTGGCGCTGAATATCTGCGTCCATCATTTTTTCAAAGGTATCCCACATGCGCCCGACGATTTCGCTATCGTCCATGGACATCATCACCGCCAGGGCCAAAAGGACATGCTGGGGCGGGGCATCACTCAAGCCCTGGTCGGAAACATAGGCACTGATCCGCCCTTCATCGCTCCACACCAGAGCGACATCCTTGGGCCCAAGTTCCACTGACTGGGCAATTTGCAATTTATCTTTCTTCATCGCAAAGCCTTCCAAAAGCACGAATCGGGATTTTATTAAGCCATAACAATGGTTAGCGTTTCCCTAACCAAGGCTGCGGCGCGCGCTCATAGACGAGCAGCGCGTAGGCGGGAATATCTTCTTCGGACGGAAACTCCTGACGACTCGTCTCGTGCCATAGGGCTTTATCAAAGTCGGGAAAAAACGCATCGCCATCGGGGGTCAAGGCAACTTCAGTCAGGTACAAACGGTCGGCTTTGGGTAATGCCTGGGCATATATTTCAGCCCCGCCGATGACCATAATTTCCTCACTTGCACATTCACCGCCAACGCTCAGGGCCTGATCCAGGCTGCCGACGACGACTGCGCCTTCGGCACTGAAGGCCTGGTTGCGGGTAATCACGATATTGGTTCTTCCGGGAAGCGGGCGGCCAAGAGATTGCCACGTCTTGCGGCCCATGATGATCGGCTTTCCCATAGTCGTTTTTTTAAACAATTTAAGATCGCCAGGAATATGCCAGGGCAGGCCGCCTTCCTTGCCAATGACACGGTTTCCACCCAGGGCGACAACCAGGGATAAGATCATCAGATCGCAACCGGGGCGGCAATATGAGGGGCGCTTTCGTAGCCCTGAAGCTCAAAATCATCATACGTGAAGGAAAATATGTCCTTGATACCGGCGTTGATTTTCATTGTAGGAAGCGCCCCCGGTATGCGCGCCAATTGCAGGTCAGTTTGTTCGAGATGGTTGGCATACAGATGCACGTCGCCGAAAGTATGGATAAAGTCACCCGCCTTAAGGCCTGTCACCTGGGCCATCATCATGGTCAACAACGCGTAGGAGGCAATGTTGAAGGGAACACCGAGAAAAAAATCGGCACTGCGTTGGTAAAGCTGGCACGACAGCCGCCCGTCAGCGACATAGAACTGGAACAGGCAATGACACGGCGGCAGAGCCATGTTTTCGATATCCGCGACGTTCCAGGCGCTGATAATCAGGCGACGGGAATTCGGATTAGCGCCAATCTGCCCGACCAGGTCAGATATCTGATCAATCTTGCCGCCGTCGGGAGTCGGCCACGAACGCCACTGATGCCCGTAAACCGGGCCAAGGTCGCCATCTTTATCGGCCCATTCGTCCCAGATTCTGACACCGTTTTCCTGCAGGTAAGCGATATTGGTATCGCCGCTTAAAAACCACAATAATTCATGAATGATCGACTTCATGTGAACCTTTTTGGTCGTCAGCACAGGGAAGCCATCATCCAGATTGAAACGCATTTGGGCCCCAAAAAGGCTGCGCGTTCCGGTGCCGGTACGGTCTTCCTTGAACGTACCGTGGTGACGGATTTGCGCCATCAGGTCGAGATACTGTCTCACAATCATCCCCTGTTCGATTCGATTAGCTAAATTACCTCATCGGCGGCTCTTCCAATAGTATTTCATTAGGACGACCTGCGTTTACTTAAACGCAGTTAAGTTGCCCGAAATTTAAAATTGATCAAATTATCAACATTAAAGGGATTCCCCTTTAATGCTGTTTGATCTGGGCTTATATTGTCTTTGTCGGGCAACCGACTACGACGATAAACACTATGCGGAATAATCGTTGCGGACCCGGGGGCAGTGCCCGGCGCCTCCACCAACATTTCCAGGCCTTTTTTTTAAGGTTTGCAATGGGGGCGAAACAGGATCGACGTACGTGGTAAAGGCATGGCTTTCGTTCGGCATGGTACCCACCGTTATCGGGCCAACAAGAGAAATGCCAATGATAACGAGGCATTTGCTGTAGCGGCCTAACGGCTTTTACAACGGGGTTCGGGAGGCACCTGGCAACAGAAGCCTCCCACTCGAATTTTTAGGATAAGCGGCAATAAAAATGAACAATGAGTTTTTCAGTTACGAGAAGTGGGTCGAGGAAGCCCTGCGCGACGTCATCAAACGTGCCCTTCAACAGACCGTTATCGACGGCCTGCCCGGCGACCATCACTTTTTCATCACTTTTCTGACCGGCCCTAATGATGTCAACATACCGGACCACCTGCGGGCAGAGCATCCTGAAGAAATGACTATCGTCCTACAACATCAATTCCATAACCTGAGCGTCACCGATGAGGGCTTCAGCGTTAATTTGAGCTTCAACGGACGTCAGTGTCACCTTTCCATCCCCTTTAAAGCCATCACCGCGTTTGCCGATCCGGCTGTCAATTTTGTCCTGCAACTGAAAATGGCCCACCAGAACCAACTAGGCGACGGGGCAGACGCGACAAACGACGCCCCGGGACCGGTCGCGGTTGATACGCTGGCTGTGGTCGAGGACATAAATCCCCAGCCTTCCCTTGCTGAAGATGACGACGATTCCAGCCTGTTAGCGCCCGGCATTGATGCCGACCTGGATGACGACAAAATGGGCGAAGTCATTGCCCTCGACACTTTTCGTAAAAAATAATGAGCCCCTACAAACATCAACCGATGTTCCCGCTGGGAAAACCCGACACGCCGTGGCGGCTGTTGACTTCCGATTACGTCAGCGTTGGTGAATTTGAAGGGACAACCGTTCTAAAAGTCGAACCGCAAGCATTGAAGGTGCTGTGCGCAGAGGCGATGAAGGATATCGCCCATCTGCTAAGACCCGGACACCTGCAACAACTACGCACCATTCTGGATGACCCCGAGGCTTCAGAAAATGACCACTTCGTGGCTCTTGATTTACTAAAAAATGCCAACATTTCTGCTGGTGGGGTGCTGCCCATGTGCCAGGACACCGGCACCGCCATCGTTATGGGCTACAAGGGCCAGCAGGTGTGGACCGGCGGCGGCGACGAGGCCGCTTTAAGCGAAGGCGTCTTAAAAACATTCACCCAGAGCAACTTGCGTTATTCCCAGGTCGCCCCATTGGATATGTTTGAGGAAACCAATACGGGCAACAACCTTCCCGCCCAGATCGACATCTACGCCAGCGAGGGCATGGAGTACAAATTCCTGTTCATGGCCAAGGGCGGCGGGTCGGCCAACAAGACCTTCCTGTTTCAACAAACCAAGGCGTTGCTCAACCCAGACAGCCTGATGGCCTTTCTGGACGAGAAAATCCGCACCCTGGGCACCGCCGCCTGCCCGCCTTACCATCTGGCCATCGTTATCGGTGGCACCTCGGCGGAAGCCAACCTGAAAACCGTCAAGCTGGCCTCGACCCGTTATCTCGATAGCCTGCCCACATCTGGTAATGAGCACGGCCAGGCCTTCCGCGATCTGGAAATGGAAGCGGCGGTCCATAAAATGACGCAAAGCATGGGCATCGGCGCACAGTTTGGTGGCAAGTATTTCTGCCACGACGTGCGCGTCATCCGCTTGCCGCGTCACGGCGCGTCGTGCCCGGTCGGCATTGGCGTTTCGTGTTCCGCCGACCGCCAGTGTCTGGGCAAGATCACCACCGAAGGCGTTTTTATCGAGGCCCTTGAGCGCGATCCGGCAAAGTATCTTCCCGAAATCACCGGGGAGGCGCTTTCAAACAACGTCGTTGAGATTGACCTTAACCAACCCATGGATCAGATCCGCGCCGAACTGTCGAAACACCCGGTCAAGACCAGGCTTTCCCTCACGGGCACGCTGATTGTCGCCCGTGACATCGCCCATGCCAAACTCAAAGAGCGCCTTGATGCGGGCGAAGAACTGCCGCAATATTTCAAGGACCACCCAGTCTATTACGCAGGCCCGGCGAAGACCCCGGAAGGCTATGCATCGGGCTCCTTCGGGCCGACCACGGCGGGACGCATGGATTCCTACATCGAGCCGTTCCAGGCCGCCGGCGGTTCCATGGTCATGCTGGCCAAGGGCAACCGCTCGAAACAGGTAACGCAAGCCTGCAAGGCCCACGGCGGGTTTTATCTGGGCTCCATCGGCGGTCCGGCGGCTCGGTTGGCGCTGGACTGCATCAAAAAGGTCGAAGTCCAGGAATATGCCGAGTTGGGCATGGAAGCGATCTGGCGTATTGAAGTGGAAAACTTCCCTGCCTTCATCATCGTCGACGACAAGGGCAACGATTTCTTCGCAGAATTCTTCGCCCCCATCCATAATGGCTAAATTCAGACCGTGCGATGGCGGGGAAATGTTATTGTGATTGTCGTTCCCTGGCCGGAAGCACTATCGAGTTCGAGCTTGCCATCATGCAGTTCAATCAGCCGCTGACTGATCGGAAGGCCTAGCCCCGAGCCGACATGAGAGCGAGTATAAATATTTTCGGCCTGGCCAAAAACAGAAAAAACCTTTTCGTGGTTGTCCTTGGAAATACCGATGCCGTTATCGCTGACGACCATCGTAAACTCACCGCTATCGGATAAAAATGCCCGCAACTGAACGGCGCCCCCTTTTGGCGTAAATTTGATGGCATTGGACAGCAGGTTTAATAACACCTGCTTGATCATCCGCTCATCGGCCAACAGCAGCGGCAGCGCCTCGCCAATACTGCCGTCGATTCTGATTTCCGCCTTTCTGGATTGTTCATTGACCAACGCCAGACAGCTTTTGACCAGTTCGCCAACGACAATTTTCTTCTCGTCGATATCCTGCTTGCCGGCTTCGATCTTGGACAGGTCGAGAATTTCCTCGACCAGTTGGTTAAGGTGAACCGCCGAATCATTAATATGATCAATGTATTCGCCATAGGTGTCATTTCCCAACGGCCCGAGAATTTGCATTTTTATGGATTCAGAAAAGCCCAGAATAGCATTCAGGGGCGTCCTGAACTCATGGCTCATATTGGCCAGGAAACTCGATTTCGCCTCGTTGGCATTTTCGGCATCCTGCAGCGCTTCAACCAAAAGCTCCTCCCTTTGCTTGCGCGTGGTTATATCTTCTACGATAGCAACAAAGTTTATAATTTCGCCTGTTCTGTCCCACACCGGGAAAACTTGCAATTCTTCCCAATAATAACCGCCCTGCCGATGCCTGTTGATGACTTCACCGCGCCACTCATCGCCAGACAGGATGGTTGCCCAAAGATCCGCGTAGATATCGTTTGGTATCAGGCCGGACTTAAAAATTCGCGGATTATTGCCAAGGACTTCGGCCTCCGCAAAGCCAGATACTTCAAGGAGTTTTTGATTGGCGTATTCAATCTTTCCCTGAGTGTCAGTGATAAAGATACCGACCGAACTCTGCTCGACGGCGCGCACCATCTTGCGTTGGTTGTGCCTCAACTTGGCGTAGTTGAAGATTAAAATCGCCGTCATCCAGATGGCGAACAGGGCCAACAGCCGATTGGTGAAGACAACCCATGCAATGCCTCCGGGCGGCGAGAAATAATATCCAAACAGCGTCAGAATCGAGGCCAGGACGGCCAGATACAGGACTTCCTTGCGCTTTCTAGTCCACAACCCCAGCAAGACCAGGGCAACGTAGGGAACGCCGCCAGCAACACCGAGCGGCGTATTCAAATCAAAGGCCAGACCCAAAGTCGTTATGGCAAAGGCCAAAACCGGCAACACGGGCGTTCTAACCTTTCGCCGTATCGGATCTTTGACTTTAATCGTCACAATTCAGGCCTCTCCGATTACATCAAGGAGACCTTTGCCGATCAACATGGATAAGGCATCCTTATGCTCGCGTTGCATAGGAAATCCTATATATGTAAGAGCGTAAAAATAAATTGACGCCCATCAAGAGTGAAAGAGACCGATGTCGAGAATTGATCTTTTATTTGAAGGCCCCAGCAGCGCCAGCACCACCATCGCCCTGGCCCACGGCGCCGGGGCACCCATGGACACGCCTTTTATGAATGCCTTCGCGCACGGCCTTGGGGCGCACGGACACAAGGTTGTGCGCTTTGAATTCCCCTACATGGTGGAACGCCGCCTTTCGGGAAAAAAGCGCCCGCCCAACCCGACCGCTGTTTTACTTGAGACCTGGTCATCGGTGATCGGCGAACTGGGCGCGAAAAACCTGATCATCGGCGGCAAGTCCATGGGGGGACGCATGGCCTCCATGGTTGCCGACACCGCCGAAGTCAAGGGACTGGTCTGCCTGGGTTATCCTTTTCATCCACCGGGAAAACCGGAAAAACTACGCATCGAACACTTGCAACAGCTTAAAACCCCAGCCTTGTTCTTACAGGGAGAACGCGACACGTTGGGCAACAAAGAAGACGTTGCCGGTTATCCACTGGCCTCCACTATTAAGTTGCACTGGCTGGCAGATGGCGATCACGGTTTCAAACCGCGCAAGAAATCCGGGCGCACGGAGCAACAGAATCTGGATCAGGCAATCGCCGCTTTTGCCGATTTCGTGGCGGCGTTGTAGGGAACCCCGTATGCCCGTCGAACCAGTCATGCTTGGCGCTTATATGATTGCCGTCTCGGCGCTGGTTATGACACCCGGCCCCGATACCATCCTGATCCTGCGCTATACCTTAAGTTCCGGCCAGCGTGTCGGCCTGGCGACGGTCGCCGGGGTGCAGTTGGGCTTGTTCGTCCACACCCTGCTGGCGGTGGCCGGCATATCCCTGATCATTGCCTCATCCCCAGTGTTGTTCAAATCCGTCGCCTTGCTGGGGGCGGGTTATCTGGCCTGGCTTGGCCTGCAGGGATTTCGTGACGGCGGTGCGCTGAGCCTGAACGGCGTCAGCAAGCAGGTCGGCCCCACCAAGGCAATCCGCGACGGAACCTTATGCAATTTGCTCAACCCCAAGGTCATTCTGATTTTTCTGGCCTTGCTGCCCAACTTCATCGACACCAGCCGCGATAACGTATCGGCGCAACTGGTGACATTGGGGGTGACACTGATCCTGATCAATACCCTGTGGCAAGCGCCGCTGGCCTGGTTGGCCCAGGCGGCGCGTCAGTGGCTGACAAGTCCGAAGGTCAACCGTATCCTGTCGCGGTTGACCGGAGGAATCCTGCTGATCTTCGCCGCATTGATGATTTACGATAACTTGCTATCTAATACCAAATTGCACTAATAATGACTCATAGAGACGGCTTCACAAGATTTCTGGCAAGGAGCTCCCGGTGCGGCGATGCGGCACATCGTAAGATGGGCGCGACGCCGTCCAAAAGTCTTGTGAAGCCGCCGTTCCGGTCGCTTATGCAACCCGTCGGAGGGCGTCGGAAAACCTTGACGATGAACCACATCGACTGCGGCCTTCCTCCTACCCGACGGGCTGCATAAGCGATCTCTATGGGTCATTATTAGTGCAATTTGGTATTAAGGAAACGATGAACAGCACATCCGCCAACCCCGCATCTATCGCCAAACATTCGGTGCTGATCGCCGGGCATCAAACCAGCGTCTCGCTGGAAAATGCCTTCTGGGACGCCTTCTGCCAGATCGCCCGGGACAGGGGCATTTCCATCAACGATCTAGTCGCCGAGGTCGACGGGCAGCGCAGCGGTAATCTATCCAGCTCCATAAGGCTTTATGTGCTGAAAACTTTTCAAAAAAAATAACACCCTGAACATCGCAAGATTTATCAATTCATCCTGCCCTAGTTTGTTTGCGAAGAGAGGAACTTGATGAACCGTAAGAACACACAGCAAGACTACTTACTGCGAATAGATCGGGTGCAAACGTATATCCACGAAAATCTCGACAGTGATTTAGACCTGGATACACTGGCGCAGATGGCCTGCTTTTCGCATTATCATTGGCATAGAATATACCATGGCATGACGGGCGAAACAGTGGCCCAGAGTGTCAGGCGGTTACGTTTATTGCGGGCTGCCAGCCAGTTGATCAAAAGCAGCATGGATATTCACAATATTGCCAAAAGAGCTGGTTATGGAAGCGTTGAGGCTTTTTCACGAGCCTTTCGCTCTGCTTACGGTGAACCACCGGCTAAATACCGCGGGCGTACTCAGGAACCTCCTTTTCCTAAACAAGTAAACAGATTGGAGACGACAATGTACGACATCAAAGTAGAGACACTTCAGCCCATAAAATTAGCCGCAATCCACCATTCTGGAGATTACATGGGAATTGCCAAATCTTTTGAAGCAGCCATTATATGGATGTTGCAGAAAGATATATTGAAGGGCCCTCCATCGTGTACCGGTATTTATTATGATGATCCTTCCGCCGTACCACCCGAAGATCTCCGTGCGGAAGCCGGGGTCGTGATAACGGAAAATATCGAACCAGAAACCACCGCAAGTGGGGAAGAAATAAGGACAGTGAATATTCCCGGAGGACGTCACGCTGTCCTGGTTTTTAAGGGGCCCTATGCGGAATTACAAAAACCGTACACATGGTTATTTGGAACATGGCTACCTCAAAGCGGCGAAGAAGCAGCCGACACCCCAGCCTATGAAAATTACCTCAACGACCCCAAAACAACACCGCCAATGGAACTTCTGACGGAAATATGCCTGCCTCTAAGAAACTAGAGTACTTCCGGGTTGGTCAATGTCATGAAACGGGCCTGACCAACCCGGTAAAATTCCTTGAAAAACTAACCGCCCAGCCCTTTGAACAAACCCTTAAGCAGGTTCTGTGGCGTTATCTTCTGAGGCTCCGGCGGTGGTGGTGGTGGTGGCGTACTGCCCGATGACGTGGTTGGTGGCGGTGGCGGGGAGGACGGTTGGCTCTGACTGGAACCACCAAGTCCCGGAATAATCTGTTGCAGGATATTGCCGAGACCTTTTTTCTTCAGAACCTTGTCCAGACCCGGTATGGGAAGACCAAGACCCTGCAGCTTTGAGGTATCGAGCTTGACGTTCGGCGCGTCAAGATTGCCCTTGATGGAGAATGGTAATATGGAAGGCGTCGCCTTGCCTTGATTGAGAATCTTGCCGAGGAAGTTCTGCGACATTTCAACCTGACCGGCGACATCGATCAGCCAGCGCGAAAGATCAATGTTTCCCTGGGCCCGTCCGTTGCCCATGGAGGATACCAACGCCAGATCGTTGGACGTGGCGATACCCTTGTTGATATTGAAAGTGCCGTTGATATCGGCAAGCCCGGCTCCCGCCTTCTTACCCGATAGCGTGCCGCCAAGATTATTCAGTCCGGCGACCAACCCTAAGGCAGCGGACAATGCCGTGCCCTTACCCGCCTTTGCCACATCCAGGCCCTTGAGCGCAATTGATCCCTTTCCGCCCAGCGCCGCAACAAAGTCGGACACCGTGAAACCGCTTGAGGTCAGATTAACCTCCATACCGGCCCGACCACCGGCCGGGCTTTCACCGATAACCGCCATCAGGCCTTTTGCGACATCCAGATTTTTAAGGGATATCGCTGTCTCGATGGTGGAAGGGGATGCCGCCCGAACGTTGGCGGTGGCGGCGATGGAACCGCCAAACAGGCCACCATTGAGTTTTTCCAGCCGCAGCACACCATTATCAACGCTTGCCGCCAGGTCGGAATTGTCCAGTTTATAGTTGCCAAAGACCAACGCCTGCGATTTGATTTTTATGTTGGCGTCGAAATTTTTCAAGGCAGAAAGATCAATAGGATCGGTCGGCCAACGGCCCTTGGCGAAGGCGATTAGGCGTTTGAAGGCTGGATTGCTAGCGGGTCCTGGAGGAATTACGTAGGCAGCAGGAATCGGGCCAGCCGGATCGTTTAAAAATGCGCCTTTGGACGGGGGCAAGAAAAGGTCCGCGACGATCTTGTTGGTATTTAAGGCCGCGGAAATTTTCGTTCTCGGTCCGTCGAGCGACACCTTCGCCGCGCCGCTCATGTTCACCGGCCCGACAGAGGCTTTAAGATCATTCAGGGTCAGCCCGGACAAGTCGGCCTTAACAAGGCTTTCAAAATCTAGCCCACCAAGCTTGCCGCCCGGTCGATAGGCGATACCCAGGGAGCGGAGCATTTTAACGACATCGCTGTGGACGACTTTCAGTTTGCCATCGAAGCCACCAACGAGTGGCAACATCGATACCTTGCCATCAAGGGCGAGACTGGTCCCCGCCCCTTTCAATTTCACATCCAGCAGTGGATTGAGGAGCGATCCGTCAACCTTTGCCGCGAAAATAACCATGCCCAGTTTCTTGGAATCCACGGGTGCCTCAGCCCCGGCAAGACGCATCAGGCGAGACACATCACCGGCCTTGGCGTCAACGCGGACATCTTTCAAAAACGGAATGCCGTCCAGATTATTAACCTGTCCACTGACCTTGAGCGTCGATCCAGCCAACTTGTCGATGCTGAAGTTACGGACATTAAGCGCGCCGTCTAAAAGGGAGGTGTCCAAATTGACGTTCTTGATCTGAGCCCCGGCGTAAACCAGTGTCAGGACACGTGCTTTCACATTGGCGTCGAAGTCTTTCAAGGCGCTTAATGCAGCCAGTTCGGCTGGTAATGCGGCTTTGGTGTCCTTGCTCGTCGGCGACGGCGATGGCGCGGCGGCAACCTTCGGCGGTGGCGGTGCGAAAACCGGAACCACATAAGCATCCAGATTGATGCGATCCAGGGACAGGTCCGTATCCAGACTCAAACGTTTGCCCAATCGAAGGACCGTCTTGCCGGTCAGGCGCGAACTGTCGAACTGGATATCTAGGGCACTAGCAGCCAATGATCGGGCGCTCGCCGATACCTTCGCGGCCAGCGTCAACTTGCGCAGGCGGTCAGATGGAACCGGTGGTGGTGGTGCGCCAAGCCAGTTCATCACGCCGCGTAAATCGCCCACGGACACTTCCACATCACCTTCGAACCGGGGTTGTCCCTCGCCGGGAACAACAAAGCCGAACAGCGCAACATCGGCACTCCCCGGAAGCAGGGCCGATAGCTGGCTAATGGTGATCTCGCCCCCACTCAACGCGGCGCTCAGCCGGGTCTGACGAACAAGGCCACCGTTGAGGGTCAGGGAATCGGCCTTGAAATTAACCGTCGCGTCGATATTGCCCGGAAATCCGGCGCTCATGGGGTCTGCTGTACTGTCGCCCGCCTTGGCAGGCATCGCCAGGGAAACGGTGGTTGTTGGGGCCTCCCCGCTGCTTGCTTGCTGATTGCTTTGCGGCGGCGTGATAAGGGCCTTTTTGATTTCCGGCATAGCCAGCCATTTATCAACGTCAATACTGTCAACACCAAGATCAAGACTAACGGCGATGTTCTCACCCAAATCAAGGACAGCAGCCCCGGTAACCACGGCGTTGCCAAGGCTGACGCTCATATTGGCGATATCGGCGCTGACCGCCGAGGCTTCTACTTCACCCTCAATACCGAAGGGTTGGCCAAGGAACCCCGGCAATGCCCCCTTTGGCCCCAGCGACTGGATCAGTTCGGACAGGTTCTTGCCGGTCGCCTTGAGCAGGCCTTTAAAGGTCGGCGTTTCCTTCAATCCGACAATAGCGCCGGACAAGGTGGTCTTCGTTTCGCCGGGCTGCAAGCTGATTGTCAGGCTGACCGGAGCGGTTCGTTGTTCGATTATCTTGCCGACGGAAACATCATATTGCAGGGGTAAGCCGTGCGCGACAAGATTGCCAGCGCTCTCAAAAGGCCCCTGCAACGAGGCCGCAGCAAATGACGCCGTCAACTTTTCAATTTTTTCGATACTGCCGTTCATGGCGTCCCGATAAATAACGGTGGCGTTCTGGACGACAAAACTTTCCACACTAACATCTGCATTCCCGCCCAGGTCAGCCGGGCTTGCCGATGTCGTCGCCTCAGGCTCTGCTCCGTTCTGTTTTGCTGCCGCCTTCTCGCCGCCAAGGATGGAATCCAAATTGGTGCTTCCATCTGCAAAGCGTTCCAGTTCAATCACCGGATCAACCAGATGGACGGTTTGCACCTGTAACTGGCCACTTAAAAGCGGGCCAAGCGCGACGCGGACTTGCAGGGATTTCAGGCTGAACATATCTGCGGCGCTGGCGCCTTCGACGTTAGCCAGATGGACATCGTTTGCGACCAGGGCCGGAGTCGGAAAAATAGATATTTCAATATTGCCGTTGATGGTCAGCTTGCGGCCGGTAAAACTTTCTGCCTGCTCGGTTATGTCAACCTTGTAGCTGTTCCAGTCGATCAGGCTGGGACCAACCAGGATGGCCGCAATGAGCAGGGCGAAGAAGAGCCCGATACCAATTAGAAACTTGTTCACGCCTGCGGGCTCCATAAAGTCATAAAATGAAGATGGTATTAGAGCATAAGTTTATAAGGCGGGGAGCATTTTTCCGGGATTCATAATATTTTGTGGATCCAGTGCCTGCTTTATCTGACGCATAACTGCGACGCCCTGGCCGTGCTCGTCATCCATATATTGGATTTTTCCCATGCCGATGCCATGTTCGCCCGAACTGGTGCCACCCATTTTGAGAACCCGCTGGATCATCTTGTCATTCAGTGCACGGGCGCTCGCTACCTCATCAGGGTTATCCGGATCGAGCAACATCGCCAGATGGAAATTACCGTCCCCGACATGGCCGACGATAGGCGCTATCAGTCCGCTATCATCAATATCTTTACGGGTTTCAAGGATACAGTCAGCAAGGCTTGAGATCGGCACACAGGCGTCGGTGACCCACATCTTGCAACCCGGGCGCAGAGCCATTGACGCATAGGCTGCATCATGACGGGCTTGCCACAATTTCTCGCGCTCATCCTGGCGGGTTGCCCAAAGGAAATCCCCGCCGCCATTTTCAGTGCACACTTCCTTGACCAGTTCGGCTTGTTCCTTGACGCTTGTCTCTGACCCATTGAATTCCAGAAACAAGGTCGGCTGCTCAGGGTAATCCAGTTTGGAATAAGTGTTGATGGCCGCCATCTGGACTTCATCGAGAAATTCAATACGGGCGATGGGGACACCGTATTGAATAGTCTGCATAACCGCGTTGACCGCCCCTTCAAGGTTGGGAAAAGAAACCACGGCGGCGGAAATCGCCTCGGCGAGGCCGTGCAGTTTGACGGTGACTTCGGTGACAACGCCAAGCGTCCCTTCTGAACCAACCATCAAATGGGTCAGATCGTAGCCAGTTGAAGATTTCCTCGCCCGGGTTCCGGTATGCACGATGCTGCCGTCAGCCATGACCACGGTTAGGGCAAGCACGTTATCGCGCATGGTGCCGTAGCGCACTGCGTTGGTGCCCGAGGCCCGCGTTGCCACCATGCCGCCCAACGACGCATCGGCACCCGGATCGACGGGAAAAAACAGGCCCGTATTATGAAGATGCGTGTTCAGCTGCTTACGGCTGACACCGGCCTGAACCGTCACATCCATATCGCCGGTATTAAGTTCAACAATTGCGTCCATCTGGCTTAAATCAAGGCTAATGCCGCCATGCAGTGCCGACAAATGGCCTTCCAGAGACGTGCCCGCGCCGTAAGGAATGACGGGCACCCGATAGGCGGCGCACAACGTGACGATATGGGAAACTTCCTGCGTTGAGGCCACAAAAACCACCGCGTCGGGTGGCATGCCGGGATGGTAGGACAAATCCTGACCATGCTGCTGGCGCACGCTGAGTCCAAGCGACAGTCGCTCGCCCACAAGATCGCGCAGCTTGTCTAAAAAATCCGCATCAAGGGGCGGCCTGCTCTGGGCTGTATTGGGTTGCAAGGAAGGGGGTTCTCCGAGGTTTATTCAAGATCTTCCGGGACAGTACCACCGGTCGCCCAATCGAGCAATTCCACAGTATGGACAACGCTGATATCCGTGGCCCCGGATATTTGCACCAGGCACCCAATATTCCCCGTCGCGATAATGGCGGCACCCTGGGCTTCCAGATTGCCAACTTTACGGACCTTCAGGCGTTCGGCGATTTCAGGCTGCAACAGATTATAAGTACCGGCAGAGCCGCAACAAAGATGCCCTTCGGCAGGCTCACGGACTTCAAACCCGGCGGCTTTCAGCAAATTCTTGGGCTCGTTGCGAAGCTTCTGTCCATGTTGCATGGAACACGCCGAATGATATACGATAACCGGTTGATTGCTGATTTTGACTTCACCTAAACCCAAAGTCGACATGACCTCTGTCACATCCTTGGCCAGGGAGGAAATCATCATGGCCCGGTCCGCCCAGTCAGGATCGCCTTTGAGCATATATCCGTAATCCTTGAGCGTCGTGCCGCAGCCCGAAGCATTGATGACGATGGCGTCCAGCCCAGCGCCGTCAACTTCGGCCATCCAGGCCGCAATGTTGTTGCGCGCCGCCGCATGAGATGCATCTTCCTTGCCCATGTGATGGACCAGAGCCCCGCAACAGGCCGCACCGGAAGCGACAACAACCTCGCAGCCATGTCGGGTCAGCAAACGTACCGTCGCCGTGTTGATGGACGGGCGCAGGACTTTCTGGGCGCAGCCGGTCATCAGCGCGACGCGCATGCGCCGCGGACCTTCGGCGGCAAACACCTGCGGCGTGTCACATTTAGAGGCAGCCGGGATTTTATCCGGGGCCATGGCGATCATGCCCTTCAGGCGACCGGGCATCAGGGCCTTGAAAGGACGCGCCAGCCGAGCCCCGATCAGCGACAGGCGAAAAAGACCTGCATTGGGGACGACAAAGCTCAGCAGCATCCTAAGCAGCCTATCGCCCAGGGGCCGGGTATGAGTTTCTTCAATATAGGCCCGTGCCTGATCAATCAGGTGCATGTAATCCACTCCCGACGGGCAGGTACTGGTACACGACAAACACGTCAGGCAACGATCGATATGCTTGACCACTTTTTCCGGGGCCGGTTTTGCTTTTTCCAGCATGTCTTTAATCATGTAGATGCGCCCGCGCGGACTGTCGTTCTCGTCGCCAAGCAAAACGTAGGTTGGGCAGGTCGCGGTGCAGAATCCGCAATGCACGCATTTGCGCAAGATATCGTTGGCGATGGCAATCGCCGGATCTCTCATTTGCTCTGGGCTAAAGACGGTTTCCATGGCTACCCCATACGCCCCGGACACAGCATGCCCTTGGGATCGAAACTGCTTTTAACCCTAGCTGACAGTTCAGCCAAAACGTGAGGTTGCGGTTGGAAGACCGGAATCTGGGCGCGCACGTCGCTCGCCGCCCGGATCAAGGTCGCATGGCCGCCTGAGTCTTTAACAGCATCGCGAATTTCCTGATGGGCAGCGTCATCACGGGCTTTAACGGCGAGCCAGATCAAACCACCACCCCAATCGAAAAAGGCACGGCCTCCCAAACTGTCCACAAGACTCTGCGCCACTTGCGCCCCGCTTGCCGGGGGAACAGACAAACGCCAGATTTGTTCAGCCCCGGACACAAAATAGTCAACGTCGCGGATTTCCCGCCACAAGGCAGCGGTGTTGGCGCTATGCAGTTCTTCGGTTTCGCCGTAGTCCGCCAGCAACGTTCGCAAAGCAGTGGTCCGGTATTCCACTGACGGTCCCGGCCCTTCGACGCGCAGGGCGCTTAAGGCCCCCCCTGCCCCGTTGACATAGGAAACAGTGGACAGTGCGGCGATGTCCGCCGGTAAGTGGGCCGCTGCGGAGACATCGCAAGAACTGTTCAGGGCCTGGGTCAATGCCGCGCATCCCGATGCGCTGTCTTTGGTCATCACCAGAACGGTGCGTGATTTTTCAGGCATCGGCATAACCTTGAAACTGACATCGGTCATCACCGCCAGAGTGCCGAAGGAACCGGTGAGCAGCTTGGAAAGGTCAAAGCCGGTGACGTTCTTGACCACCCGGCCGCCCGACTTGAATATCTCGCCACGCCCACTGACAGCGTGAAAGCCCAAAAGATGATCGCGCGCGCTACCGGCGGATATGCGTCGCGGCCCGGCCAGGTTACAGGCGAACATCCCGCCAATGGTGCCGGCGCTTTGTCCAGAACCCAAAAGCGGTCCCAGATTGGCCGGTTCGCAGACGAGGTGCTGACTTTGCGCGCCAAGAGCGGCATGGATATCGCTCATGGGGGTCGCGGCGGCGGCGCTCATCACCAACTCGCCGGGCTCATAAAGGCTGATACCGTTTAGGGCCGTAAGGTCGAGCCGGTTGCTGGCTTTAGCCGGACGGCCAAATTCGCTTTTCGTGGCGTGGCCGACTACGTCCAGGGACTGCTCTTCGGCAAGCGCCCACTTTATGGCCTCTAAGACCTGTTCGGGGCTTTCTGGTTTGTAGGTTTCGCTCATGCCCGTCAGAACCTTGGCAATTCAGGGAAACGCGTCTTGCCGTCATGCACATGCAGGCGACCCAGTTCGGCGCACCGATGCAGGGTCGGGAAGACCTTGCCGGGATTGAGAAGCCCGGTCGGGTCGAAGGCGCATTTGACGCGCTGCTGTTGATCCAGGTCGCCCTGGGTAAACATGACCTCCATCAGATCGCGTTTTTCAACGCCGACGCCGTGTTCGCCGGTCAACACGCCGCCGACTTCGACGCACAGTTTCAATATCTCGGCACCGAACTCTTCGGTCTTTTCCAACTCGCCGGGAATATTGGCGTCATACAAGATCAACGGATGCAAGTTGCCATCGCCAGCATGAAAGACATTGGCGACTCGCAGTCCATATCTTTCCGACATTTCGGCCATGCGGGATAGCACCTCGGGCAGGCGGGTGCGCGGGATGGTTCCGTCCATGCAGTAATAATCGGGCGAGATGCGACCGATGGCCGGAAACGCCGCCTTGCGCCCGGCCCAAAATGTAATGCGTTCTTCTTCACTTTCGCTGATCCTCGAATAAGTCGCCCCGGCTTCCCTGGCGATGGCATCGACCTGTTCGATCAAATAGGAGACCTCTGCCTCGGGGCCATCGAGTTCGATAATCAGCAGCGATTCCACATCCAGCGGATAACCGGCGTGGACAAACTCTTCTGCCGCCTGGGTCGCCAGTTTATCCATCATTTCCATACCGCCAGGAATGATACCGGCGCCGATGATCGCCCCGACGCAATCCCCTGCGGCTTCATTTGAAGGGAAGCCGACCAGCACGGCGCGCGCCGTTTCGGGTTTTTTAAGGATGCGTACGGTGACTTCCGTAACAACGCCAAGCAGGCCTTCAGAACCGGTCATCAGGCCAAGCAAATCATACCCTTCGCTATCGAAATGTTTGCCGCCCAGACGGACGATTTCGCCGTTCATCATGACCACTTCGATGCCGAGCAGATTGTTGGTGGTCAGGCCGTATTTCAGGCAATGCACGCCGCCAGAATTTTCCGCCACATTGCCGCCAATGGAACAGGCAATCTGGCTTGACGGATCGGGCGCATAATAGAACCCCCGGCCTGCGACGATGTCCGAAAGGGCCAGATTGGTAACCCCGGGCTGGGTAACGATGGCCCGGTTGTCATAATCCACATCAAGGACGCGGTTGAATTTTCCCAGCCCCAGCATCACACCGTCGACTAGGGGTAGCGCACCGCCCGATAGCGACGTGCCGGCCCCGCGCGGCACCACCTTGATACCTTCGGCGAAACAATATTTCAGAATTGCCGAGACCTGGGCCGTGGTTTCAGGAAGCACCACGACCATCGGTAGCTGGCGATAGGCGGACAGCCCGTCACAATCATAAACCCGCCGTTCGTCGGCATCGGAAATAACATTTTGTGCGCCCAGGATGCCGCACAACGCGGCAATGATTTCATCGCGACGGGCCAATATCCCGGAATCTGGTGTTGGCATCTTCATGGCTTAGGTCCACAGGCATTTATACCCTATAAACTTAGGGAGTATGGGCCCCGTATAAAAGAAAAACCGCGCCAATGGCACGGTTTCCTATTGCTTTTTCACCATCCGGGCAAGCCCGGTTTTATTGAAGCGGCAATTAACCCTGACGCGCCTTGAAGCGGGGGTTCATCTTATTAATGACGTAAACGCGACCTTTGCGGCGCACGACACGGCAATTTTTATCGCGTAACTTAGCCGACTTAAGGGAGTTTCTTACCTTCATAGCTCTCAAATCCTATAATAGATCAAACGGCATTCACTTGATCGTTTTCTTTCATATCGCGCAACAACCGGAAATTTGGGTGCGCAAGGTTGCGGAAAATAGGCGCTTCGAAGCATTCTGTCAATGCCCCCACCCCCTATTGTTTTTACTTTTATCTAAACCATGCTTTTGCGTTTTTTAGGCAGCTTGATAGCATTGAACTTGAACACCTTAAGGTCGCCACTATCGATGGCGGAAAGCTGCTTCGCCCAATATTCGCATTCGGCGATCAGATCCCCCGAAACTTCCAGCAATTCCGGCTTGGTGACGTTGGAGAGATACCTGAAGAAGCCACTGAAGATTCCAGCACGATAGCGGGCCGTGATATCCTCAAAGGGTCGCACATCCATATTCAATGTTTTGAGAAACGCCTGGATTGTCTCTGCTTTCCATAAATGCGGCGGCGTAGCTTCACGAGCACCCCATTGCGCCACCACATCGCCGCCCCTAGCGTCACTGGCCAGGACAAAATCGGTCATCAGCAACTCGCCATCGACGCGCAAGGCATCCGCCATCGCCGTGTAAAGTTGTTCCTTGTCTTTGACCCGATACAGGCTTTCCAGGGAAATGACTGTGTTAAAAGAGTTTTCCTTAAGCTTGACGGCTTCAAAATTAGCCAAAGTCACCGGCGCGCGCTTTTGCATACCGGCCATTTTTGTCTGATCTTTCCCCAACCCTGCCAATTCCTCGTCCGCCTCGAGCCCGGTCACCCAGACTCCGGTTTCCTCGACCATTTTCCGGCCAATACCGCCCAGCCCCGCGCCAAGCTGCAGCAGACTCTTTTTTTCAGACAGGCCCAACATGGGAAGCGAAACGCGCAGGAACTCCGCGCTATAGGGCGAGGTACACCCTTCGCCCCATAACAACGACATCACGTTCAGGCGTTCGGGCGACCAGACGGTGTCGACCTGGTCGCTACCCGATACGATGATATCGTTTGATCTTGATTGGCTTCGTGCGCCGCGCGTGGGGGATTTCTTCTTTTTTTTCAGTTGCAGTAAACGCATAAGCGGCCCAAACAGCCTGCTCAACAAGGTGCGTAATTTACCCGGCAATTCGGATGAACGACCCAAATTCGCGATTACTATTGCCATACTTTCCGCGCTCGTTATTTCACTCTGCTCCTAAACGTAGGCCCGATACATCCAGAAACAAGCGCATAATAATCTTAATATTCCTTATATTCCGGGATTTATCAGACCAGTCTGCGAGATTGTAGATAGGACTTGAACTGCAGATCACCGGCGATAATGTCATCGACCAGGAATTCGGCCATACTATTGAAACAGTGTTCAAGATCGCCCTCCATATTGGCGCTGTTACAAATCACCCGCACCGCCTTGACCTTCAACATCAGTTCCTGATGATAAAGAATATGTTCTTCGATGTAGGGATAGCTGGCCTTGGCCAGATATTCTTCTTCGCGCAGAAAATGCGCCGCCGCCAGCTCAATGAGTTGATCAAGAAGAGCCGTGCAAAGGATATAATCGTGGATTTCAACTGCCGTTTGCACACCCTGCATAAGTTTGATGATTTCCTTATGGTCGTCGTCAATTTCCTTGACGCCAACAGAAAAACTATCGATCCACTTAAGCTTAACCATCTTTCAATACCTCGAATAACCAGCCTTTTTTCTGATTTTTTAAGTGTCAGCCTCGCATAACCAAGTTAAGAGGAAAAATGAAGGGGCGCATTGACCAAGATCATGCAGGAAGAGCCTGGCACGTCGTGGCTTAACACCACAAAACCCCAGGCTTTTGGCCTGGGGTTTTCATGGTGGGCACGACTGGGATTGAACCAGTGACCCCTGCAATGTCAATGCAGGCACAGTGGCATTACCCGTTATTTATAGAATTTACTATCATCTACTTTTCCTTTGTATGCCAACGGAAACAGTCTTATTATCATTTTCTCAAGAGAGAAGATTCTTACATCCACTTACTCTCACTTGCTGACATGATGGTGACACAGGTACGTTTGGTGATCATAGATGGCTAAAATTAGCAAAAGAACTGTTGATGCATCGCACCCTTCCGATGATAGAAAACGCTACATTCGATGGGATGATGTACTCAAAGGATTTGGACTGCTGGTTTTGCCCACGGGGGTAAAATCATACATCTATAACTATCGAACAGTTGAAGGCCGAAAACGCCGAGCGACCATTGGAAAGGTTGGAACACTCACACCTGAAAAAGCCCGACAGCTAGCAAGCAATATGTCGGATACCGTCAGGGAGGGCGGTGACCCATTGGCGGATAAAGCGGCCACTCGTCTAGCGCCAACCATTGGTGAAATCTTTGATACCTACCTCGACTCAAGTCGTTTCGCGGAAAAAGCGGAAAGCACACAAGCAATTGACCGTGGAAGAATCAAACGCCACCTGCGACCACTGTTAGGCCGAGCCCATGTCAACAAGCTATCACCCGAAGATATTCGTAAGGCATTCAATGCAATCAGATCGGGCAAGACAGCCGCTGACGTAATAACCAAGAAACGCGGACGGGCAATTGTTAAGGGCGGCGCTGGAACAGCCCGCGCTGCTATCCGATTGTTAAGTTCGATCTTTTCTTGGGCTATTCAAGAAGGCCTTGCGAAAGTCAATCCAACGATAGGTGTTTCTATTGGAAGTGATGGCCAAAGAGATACAATTCTTGAAGGAGCAGAGCAGTACAAATCTCTTTTCTCCACGCTGAAGAAAATGGAAACAGAAAAACGCATTAGAGAACCCGTGGCTGATGCAATCAGATTGATTGCCTTGACAGGCGCGAGGCGAGGCGAAATCACAGGAGCACTTTGGAGCCATGTGGACCTCAAAGTTGGAACTATTACCCTCCCACCAAATGCACACAAAACGGGCCGAAAAACAGGAAAAAAACGCGCCATTAACCTCCCCAGCGCCGCGAGGGAGGTCATTGCACGTCAAATCAAAAGGAAGGATGACGATTACGTTTTCCAACCCGCTAAAGGAAAAGGCCCAGTAGCGCTATCCAAGCCATGGCGATCTGTCCGGGAAGAGGCTGAATTGCCCGAGGGTATTGGCCTACATGGATTGAGGCATTCTCTAGCATCATTGCTCGCTTTGGATGGCGCTCAGGCTGCCGAAATCATGACAGTATTAGGTCACCGGAACATAACCACATCACAAAAATATGTGCATTTTGCTGAGAACGCACGATCAAATCTTGCTGAACGGGCCGCTGCTCCAGCATTGGCGGGGCTAGCTGCTGCTGCGGGAGAGACTGAAGCAGATGTTGTATTGTTGAAACGGAACTATTCCGATGATTAAAAAGTATTGGTCAATCGAAGAAGCCATGCAGGCCGAAGAAGAAGCCCTCAAAAAAGGCGCAAATGGCCCCACAACACCTCTATGGCAGTGGCTTGCCCTGCATGCCCTTGATGAATTGGAAGCAGCCTATAAGGAAGGCGACGAAGGGGCTTTATTCGCTGCAATTCGGCAATGTGCAAATCACGACCTTGTGATGCCCGAGTGGGTGTCGAGCTCGTTTATCCGAGGATATGATAAGGTGTTGAGTTGTCGTGTTCGGACATGGAGTGAGGCTTTTGGTAAGACTGGCTTCGAAGGGAAGGATTTGAAAAACCATCGTCAAAACCAACACCTTAGATTCAAGATATACGGAGAAGTTGTGAAGTTAAAAAAAGAGCACGAAAAACGTCCAACGGATGAATGGTTGTTCGAAGAGGTTGCCGAAAAGTTCAACATCAAAAAAACACTCGCAAACCGTCTTTATTATGAGGCGAAAAGATTGATTCCGGGAGATTTGTGAATCTCACGGCAATCACTTACTTAAACTTTCTCATAGCATTTCTAACAGTCATTAACTGTTCAATGAGGCAATGCTATGAAATCATATCTATCCCGCACTGGAGCAGCCAAGTATCTCGAAGATTTTGGGCTGCCTGTATCACCAAAAACGTTAGCCAAATGGGCAACTACTGGCGGCGGACCAATATACCGTCGCTTTGGCAATCGTGCTGTTTATAATCCAGATGACTTGGATTCATGGGCACAGTCCAAGCTGTCAGAGCCCCGCACATCAACTTCATGTGCATAACGCAAACCGGGTTATCTATTACCAACCACATTAAAAAGCCGCTGCGCAGGGCAATGAAAAGCCCGCGCCATCGTGCAGGATGAAACGCGGGCTGAAAGTGTTTGAGATGTCAAAACTACCACAATCAAGTGAAACTTCCAAGTTTCTATCCAAACCTTCGGATAGTGGCATGGCTGTTGTAAGGAACATGATAATTTGCTTTATCACTTCATCCGTAGCTCAACATGCTGAACAAGACAAAGCTCGTAGAGAAGAAATACAAAGATGGATTGACCTTCATTCAAAAGAGGCTTCCGAGTGCTTCGAGGGCTATGAAGATGCAAGAGGTGCATTCCAATATGAAGAGGCCCAAGAATGGTATGAAGATTTTATCAAACAAGAGAGAGAGTTGAGCAAGTGGTCAAAAGCTTTGGAGAATTTTGTATCTATCGACCGCACTCCACTTATGAAACAACTCATGCAACTACCTCAGCAATGGGAGGACATTACTGATTTTAATGACTTTTGTACATTCAAAGAGAATGCCTGGAAATTACTCGATAGTATGCAGCCAATGTTTCATCCTGATCGTGACCAGAATGAGTCACTAGAAATTAAAAAGTGGATAACTGACCCTGAAAACCTACCTTATGAACCTGAGGGAAGGTACGTGCTAGACCCGAAGCAACCATATGTGAATGCTCGCCAATTTCGAAGTTCAACAGCACTTTTCGGCCTTCCAACAATACACCGCCATAACAGTCAATTTTTTGAATACAGTGGTAAATGTCACAAACCCATAGCAGATGAACTAATTGAAGGCCGGGTGTGGACATTTTTAAACAATGGAATCTTAGCTCCTGACGCCGAACCTTTTAAGCCAACGCGCTCCAAAGTGGCGGATACATATTCTGCTTTGAAATCTCACTCACAACTTTCGCCTGATTGTGTCGCTCCGTCATGGATTGATGGAAAATATGACCTGGATGCGAGTGAATTTATTGCGTGTAAAAATGGTTTGCTTCATGTTTCTACAAGGACGCTTTACGCCCACACGCCAAACTATTGGGATCATTTTTGCGTTGATTATAACTTTGACCTCAATGCGCCTTCCCCTGAAGGCTGGCTTGTTTTTATAAATAGTATTTGGCCAAATGATTCAGAAGCGATTCAATTGCTTCAGGAATGGATGGGTTACGTGCTGAGTCCAGATACTTCACAGCAGAAAATTCTGTTTCTCATTGGGCCAAGACGCTCAGGCAAGGGCACTATTAATCGCATTATAAATGCGTTGATGGGTAATGTGAATGTATGTTCACCAACCCTGAACAGTTTAGCAGGCCAATTTGGTTTGCAGCCTCTCATTGGCAAAAGGCTTGCTTCATTTAATGACGTGAGATTGGGCCATGGTGCAGATCAAAAAATCATCACAGAAAGACTTTTAACTATATCAGGCGAAGACAACTTATCTGTAGATCGCAAACACAAATCTGCTTGGACAGGACGATTACCGACTCGCATTATGCTGAGCTCAAACGAATTGCCACGGCTCAATGATGCCTCAGGAGCACTCGGATCGCGTTTTTTAATACTCGAAATGACAAACAGTTATTACGGTCGTGAGGATGTGGGACTGTTCGATAGGTTGGTCACAGAATTACCTGGAATTTTTAACTGGGCACTCGAAGGCGCGGATCGGTTGAAGCAGCGCGGTCATTTCATCGAGCCCGCATCGTCGGCTGAGGCCAAAGAAGATCTAGAAGATCTTTCAAGCATGATTGGTAAATTCGTTAGGGAACAATGCACGCTTGGACCGGACCTAACGATAAGTGTGGATGTTCTTTATAATCGCTGGACTGTGTTTTGCCATGGTGAGGGTCAATCGATGGCATCAACCAAGTCTACATTCGGTCGTGATCTAAAGGCAGCCTTCCCTTCAACCAAAAAAATTAGACAACGTTGTGCAGTTACAGGACTACGCATAAATTCATATAAGGGTATCCAGTGATATTATTGGGCAACTTAGAACACTACGAACACTGGTTAGGTCATAGAAGAAAACGGCTGAATTTTGCGGAAGGTCACATGGGTCCATAGCAGTCATAGCAAATCCATAAAGCTTTTATCTCTAAAGGGATGTGACTCATTTTAATATATTTACGAATTTGTTTGATCTTCATTCTCTCAATTAAACAAAATTAGAATTTTCCATGACCGCTATGACCAACGTCTGATTTCAGCCGTTTCTACTATGGACAGTGCTATGACCTAGGCTGAAAACAGCCATTTTTGCTATGGACAGGCTTGTTGCACAACTGTGGGCATTCTTTGCAATAAAGCCTAACTAATCGTGGCAGAAAAAAAGCTTCTAACCCGCGGCGTCTAAAACGAAACTGCGGGTGCCGGTTCGGGGCCAATTCCCCCAAGGATAAGATACCCCCCGGGGGGCTCAGACTAGGGTAGCTGGGCGACTTCCGGTTTTAGGGGCTACAGCGGACTCAAAAAGTGGTCGCCTCTGACAGCCGCAGTTGACCCAAAGCGGAACTATACGCCATTTCAATATTCAAATTCACTTCGAATTTTGTTATAATGACCTATCAGTTGATCATAGAGGTTCCCGCCTCTGTGGGGTCTTTGTGACCAATGGGCATCCTGAAATTTTTTGAAGGAGGTTTGTTATGTCAACCACAGTAAAAAAAGTCCCACCAACACCCAATGACATGGAAACTTTGCCTGATCCTCAAGCAGGTCAGCACCCACTTCTGGGTCTGCGTCAGGAAGTAGACTCGCTGTTCGATAACTTCTTCTCAAGCTTCTCGCTGGGCCCGTTCGGACGTGATCACAATCTGTTCGACCCGTTCCGCAGAATAGGGGGGGCTGTGACCCCGAAAGGCGGATTTATGCCGAGCATGGACATCAAGGAAACCGATAAGGAGTTTCGCGTCAGCGCTGAACTGCCTGGCATGGAAGAAGCTGACATCGAACTGTCGCTTAGCGATGGCCAACTCGTTATCAAGGGAGAGAAGAAGGAAGAAACAAAATCTGATGAAGAAGGCCGTCACCTGATGGAACGCCACTATGGTTCGATCTATCGCTCGTTGCCGCTTCCTGACGACGTTGACGAGGATTCCATCGAGGCGACCTACGACAAGGGCGTCCTCGCCATCACCCTGGCGAAAATGCTAAGCAAAAAGAAGGTGGTCAAGAGCGTCAAGATCAAGACCAAATAAGCTTCCAACACACCCGGCCCAGATTTTCGGGCCGGGTTTTTTGTGTTGAATGAAGTTTTCTGTACCTTCCTGACAGCAAATTATTTTATCATTTTCCGAAAACCCTCTGCGTCACCATATTCCGCGAAGGCTAAATATCGCCTATGCTGCCCTTTCGTTTTGCGGGCATGCTTAATCGGGCACCAATACTCTTCCGACCGTCCAGCGATTTCGCGAGAATAGGCTAGCAATCCATTTGCGTAACCACAAAACGCACAGTTCAATTTTTCGATACCATTGAGATAGGAAAGATTGTGACGGTCGATGACGATGAAGTCGTCGCGTGGCACTTTGGCAATGCCGTAGACGGGAAAAGTAACGAATTGGTACAAGCTCACGGCCAAATCCAGAAGCAATAGAGGAATTATCTGGGCATAAATGATCGGAGAAAACAGAACATTGACGAATCCAGCCTTCCTGATATATCGGACTATACCGGTTCGCAGTTCCTGGTGCGCCTGAATAACAGCCTTTTCAAATTTGATGCGCTTTTCTTTTACAGTGTAGTGAAACTGGCGGCGTTGGTCTTCAAGCCCCCTTCCGATCTCGGACTCAAGTTCCTGGATTTTTCCCAGCAACATCTTGATATTGTCATTCATTTCTCAGGCTCCCCGTTGATCGGAAAATTCACTATCTCAATTCACAATAACCGGAAATGAAACAAGAGCCTCTTGATTCGTGCATCAGGTGCAAATTAAACCAGTCACTGGGAGGTCCTGTTGAATGTGGGCATACAGAAATAGGGACGCGCCCATTACAGACGCGCCCCTTTCTCGTCATAGATGGTAGCTATGCTGCCTTGTCCTCGCCGGTGATCAGTTTCTTTGCTTTCTCAGCAAGAGATTTTACTGGATGGGTTTTGATCTCGATCTGGCGTGGTTTAAGGGCTTCTGGAACCTCGCGCTCAAGGTCGATGACCAGCACGCCATTCTCAAGGTCGGCGTTAATGACCTTGATATGGTCGGCTAAGTTGAACTTCAACTGGAAAGAACGACCGGCGATGCCGTGGTGCAAGTAGGTAACACCTTCGACCTCATCATCCTTTTTCCCTGTGATGATCAGGGTGTCATTTTCAAGCATCACATCAAGGTCTTTCTTATCGAACCCGGCTACAGCAACAGTGACCCGATAGGCATCTTCACCATCGGTCTCAATGTTGTAGGGCGGATAAGAAATCTCGGTTCGTGCCGTTGAGGCGTCCATTAGACGCTGCATGCGGTCGAAACCAACTGAGTGACGGAACATGGGGGTGAAATCATAGGTAAGCATGGCATACCCTCCTATAAGCGATATGGTCAGTGGAACTTGCCCTAGAGGCCAAGTTCCGGTTGCTAGATGAAGCAGACCCTCAACGAGGCGTCTTCTTCTAAACTGAAATATGTTTATGGAAATCGGGCGTCAAGAGGTTAAAAAGAAAAAAAATGGTCTGGTTTTGAGGTTGAGGACATCCTTTCCAGCAGCATTTTGTATGTCTCTTTTTGGCTAAAAGCGCCCTTTAATCATCATCACGATAAACTTCCGTTGATGCAGGGTAAAGCGGACTTTGAATGTCCGCTCTAGTTCCTGGCCGTTCGAAGGCGTTCAATCTTCGAAAGATTGTAATTTATCCAAAGCTTCCTTTGCGTCAAACCCTAGAACTTCAGCAAACCTTATAAATTCGATCACGTCCACACGGCGTTGAGCACTCTCCAAACGGGCCACAAAGGATTGATACTCCCCAAGAGCATCGGCGAAATCTGCTTGAGTCATGCCGTTTGCAACGCGTTGTCGAATAATAAAATCAACCAATGCCTGATGTCTGTCAGATCCTAATGTTTTTTTCACAGTACCCTCCACGAAGGGCACTTCAAATAATCTAAAAACTAGATTATCTTAAAATCAGATAATGGGTGGCATATACAATTTAGGGGAGTGCAAAGATATGGCATTGATAGAATGTTCGGAGTGTGGACGTGAAATATCAGATAAGGCTGAAACATGCCCAGGGTGTGGCGTCCCTGTCGCTGTTGAGCAGGAGGCGTCGGAACAGGCCCAAGTCCCAACTACCGTGTCCTACGATAAGAGCAAGAAAACGTTCAACGGCACGATGGTTCTAATGGTCAAATTGGCGATGCGAGCTGTGCAGAAGCTCGACTGGAAACTTGATCAGGCCAACGAAACCCTTGGCCTCGTAACATTTCAAACTGGAATGAGCTGGGGGTCTTGGAGTGGCGTTTCGTGCTCACTGAGCATAGAAGAGGTCTCGCCTAATACATTTCGAGTCAGTGGCACGGGGAAGCAGTGAATAGCCCCTAGTTTTCTAGACGCCTTCGGTTCTTGTTTTCTGCTGCCGTTCGAACTCGACGGGAGACAGCATCCCGTTTCTCGCATGCTTGCGCTTCGGATTGTAAAACATTTCTATGTAG